>Ga0302299_10000898_pt1 | contig 17341 bp, 12 predicted proteins | sample III_Fen_N3_4_FD_198795 | JGI IMG/M metagenome (GOLD analysis project Ga0302299, IMG submission 198795) | Peat permafrost microbial communities from Stordalen Mire near Abisko, Sweden - III_Fen_N3_4 | ecosystem: Environmental > Terrestrial > Soil > Wetlands > Permafrost | place: Sweden: Abisko... | reverse complement strand
CAGCCACCGGTGCCGTCGCCGCCCTCATCAGCCACGCGACCGGCGTGGAGCCCTACTTCGTCGGCAAGCCGAACCCGCTGATGGTCCGCAGCGCCCTCAACGCGCTCGACGCCCACTCCGAGACGGCCGCGATCATCGGAGACCGGATGGACACGGATATCAAGTCCGGCCTGGAGGCCGGGATGCACACGGTGCTGGTGCTGACGGGATCGACGGCCGCGGAGGACGTGGACCGGTATCCCTACCGGCCTTCCCGGATCGTCGACTCGATCGCGGACCTGGTCGGCGAGCTGCACTGACCAGCCCGAACGGAGGAGACGGACGCGTGGACGGCAGCCAGCTCGCCCTGATCGCCCTCGTGGTGGCGGGCCTGACGGCAATCGTGGTCCCGTACGTCTTCCGGGCGCCCGGGCGGGCCCTCCGCAAGCAGTTCATCGCGCTGGGCATGCTCAAGGGCATGACGCTCAAGGAGATCGTCAAGGCCGTCGGCCAGCCGGCCACGGAGACGACGCTCCCGGACGGTCGCACCCTTCTCCAGTGGCGCGCGACCGGGTACCACATCGCGCTGGTGTTCGAGAAGAACGGCCGGTGCTTCGGCGTCACCCACGAGAACGGGCGGCGGGTGGTGCGCGCCTAGCGTTTGGCGAAGGCCGCGCGATGCCGCGCCGCATGCCGCGCGATGCCGGGCCGCCGGCCGTCAGAGGAGCGACATGGTGGAGATCGGGAACATACGCCGCGTGCTGATCGTCGGCAGCGGCACCATGGGCATGGAGATCGGGCTCCAGTGCGCGCTGTTCGGGTGCGATGTCTCGCTCGCCGACGCGGACCCAGCCGTCCTGGCCTCGCTGCACGATCGGGCCCGGGCCTACGGGCAGGAGATCGTCGCTGCCGGCTTCCTCGATGCCGCCGGCCTGGAGGGCACGCTGGCGCGGATGACGCCCGTGGCGGCCGCTAGCGATGGTGCGGCAGGAGCCGACCTCGTGGTCGAGTGCGTGCCCGAGGACCCGGTGCTCAAGGGCCGCGTGTTCGCGGAGCTCGATCCGGTCTGTCCGCCCCGGACCATATTCGCGACCAACACCTCGACCCTGCTGCCGTCGATGTTCGCCGCTGCGACGGGGCGGCCGGCGCGCGTGGCCTCGTTCCACTTCCACCTGCCGGTCTGGCGCTCGAACGTCGTGGACGTCATGCCGCACGCCGGGACCGATCCGGAGGTGACGGAGGCACTCGTGACGTTTGCCCGGCGCATCGGACAGGTCCCCATCCGGCTCGCGCGGGAGAGCCACGGCTACGTCTTCAACGCGATCTACAGCGCGGTGAACCGGGAGTCGATGACGCTCGTCGCCAACGGCGTCGCGACGGCCGAGGACGTGGACCGGGCGTGGATGGGCATCTTCAAGATGCCGGTCGGGCCGTTCGGGATGCTCGACGACGTGGGCCTCGACACGGTCTGGCACATCACCGACTTCTGGGCGCGAACCCTGGGCGACGACCAGCTGAGCCGGAATGCGGACCTGCTCCGAGGCTACCTGGACCGGGGCCGCCTCGGGCGCAAGAGCGGCGCGGGCTTCTACGACTATCCGGATCCGGCGTATGCGCGGCCCGGGTTCGTGGCGGGGCGAGCAGCCGGGAGCGAGTAGCCGCGGGCGAGTAGCCGGGGGGAGTGGCCGGGGGGAGGAGCAGCCGGGGGGAGTGGCCGGGGGGAGTGGCCGGCGCGGACCCGGGCTACCCGCCGAGGATCGCCTCGAGCGCCCCTGGGTCCACCGAACGGGCGAGCGCCGCATCGAGCCGGGCGATGAACGGTGCGGCCTCGAGCCGCACGAGGATCTCCCGGGCCGCGCCCGCGGCGGCGCGGATATCCGGGTCCGCCGGGTCCAGGAGGGTCGCCATGTCGATGGCGCACAGGGCCTCGTCCCAGGGGAGTCCCAGGTCGCGCCATCCGGCCATCGCCCGGCGGTAGTGTTCGATGGCCTCGGGAATTGCGCCCTGCAGGGCGGCGCTGCCCGCCCGGATCGTCTCGATATCCACCGCGAGCGCGGATCGCGAGCTGCCGAGTGCCTCCAGCTCCTGGGCGGCTTGGAGCGCCCGCGTCGCGTCCCGGTCGAGGACCGCATAGCGTCCCGCCACGGGCAACGCCCACAGGATCATGACGTTGCTTGCCCGCCCCGCCGCGAAGCACTCGTCTGCGGCCTCCCGATGGCGCCCGGACAGTGACAGGACAAAGGCACGCGACATCGCCGAGACCGCGGCCGCCTGCAGGTCCGGGATGGTCGCGAGTTCCGCCTCGATCCTCCCCAGCTCCGTGGTGACGTCTTCACCGCGCGCCGCCTTGAGCATCATGACGGGCGCGGAGACCGCGGCCCGGTCGGCCGGCTCCAGCTGGTCTCGATCGATCGTGTCCAGCTCCTGGATCACCCGATCCCAGTCTCCGGTCCGTCGCGCGGCGGTGCCGAAGTTGACGAACAGGGAGCTGAAGGCGGTTCGCAGGCCCATGCGCCGGGCCATCGCGATCCCCCGCCCGGCGACGTCGACGGCCCGCGCCGGATCGCGGACGACCAGCCCGGACGAGGCATTCGTGTGCGCCCGGACCTCCGTCCACACCAGCCCGTTCGCCTCCGCGAGCTGCCGGCCGCCCTCGATGAGGCTGAGACCCTCGTGCCAGCGGCCGACCTCGGTGAGGACCGTCCCCTTCGTCACGAGGGTGTCCGCAACGATCGGGATCAGCCCCAGGTTCTCGGCGACCCGGAGAGCTCGATCGGCGACGTCGACCGAGCGCTCAGGCTCCTCGTTCAGGAACAGGGCGCGGGCGAGCTCGGAATCGAGCCAGGCCAGCGCGGCGTCGGGCTCGGACGCGGAGCCCGGTCGCCCGGCATCGAGCAGGGCGACCGCGTCACCCGGACGGCCGGCGTTCGTCATCGCTCGTCCCAGGAGCGTCGTCGCCCGGACGACTCCTGCGGCGTCGGCGCTCGCGCGGTGTGCATCCAGCGCCCCGCGGAGGTTGCGCTCTGCATCCTCGTACCGTCCGGCCTGGTAGGCCGACGCCCCAGCCCGTTCGCGGAGGTCCGCCCGGTCACGGTCATCGGTCGCGACGTCGATCGCCTGCTCGAAGAAGGTCAGCGCCTGGTCGTGCGATGCGAGCATGACTGCTCGCTCGCCGGCGGCTCGCAGGGCGATCCTCGCCTGGGCCGCCATGGCCTCGGACTCGACACCATCGGACGCATTCCGATAGGCGGCCAGGTAATGGCCGGCGAGCGCGCCTGCCAGCTCGTCGGATCCGAGGACCTCGAAGAACCGCGCCGCCGCGAGATGACGCACCTTGCGGTCGCGCCTGGCGAGGGTGTTGTAGGCGACCTCGCGGATGAGCGCCTGGACGAAGACGTATTGGCCGCGCTCGGGGCTCCGCGAGTCCGACTCGACGGTCAGGATCTCGCGCCTGACGAGCGTCTGGAGCCGCGGCTCGAGCTCCGGCGCGGCGATCCCGGACGTGGCAGCAAGCCCTGCGATCGTGAAGCTCTGCCCGAGGACCGCCGCGTCGGTGACGAGGGCCCGGTCCTCGGACCCGAGGCTGTCCAGCCGGGACGCGATGAGCGCCGTGAGGGTGTCCGGGACGGCCACGTCGGTCAGGTCTCCGACCGGACGATAGGCGCCACCGTCCAGGGTGAGGCGACCCTCGGCCAGCAGCATCCGGACCGTCTCGACGGCATAGAGGGGCATCCCGTCGGCGCGCGCCACGATCGACCGGGTGGCCGCGTCGGGGAGCCCGGGGACCAGTCCGGCGAGGAGCTCCCGCATTGCCACCTCGGTCAGCGGCTCGAGGTAGAGGGAGTTGAAGTTGCGTTTGCCCGCGCCCCAGGCCGGTCGACGCTCCAGGAGCTCGGGTCGTGACAGCGTCACGACGTAGATCGGGTAGGTCCGGCTCCACTCGAGCAGGTGGTCGACGAAGTCGAGCAGGCCGTCATCGGCGAAGTGCTGGTCCTCGAAGACCATGACGACCGGGGCGGTCGCGGCGAGCCGCTCGAAGAACGTCCGCCAGGCCCCGAACAGCTGGTCCGAGCCCATGGCCGTTCGCCCGACACCGAGGAGCGCGAGGAGGGCGGGCTCGATCCAGCGGCGCTCGTCCGGGTCGGGCACGTGCTCGGCCAGCGTGGCGGCGACCTTCGCCCGCGTCGTCGCCTCGTCGTCGGTCTCGACCAGGCCGCAGCGCCGGCGGACCATTTCGCCCAGGGCCCAGAAGCTGATCCCATCCCCGTAGGCGGGGCTCCGGCCGTCGTGCCACCAGACCGTCTCGACGAGCCCGTCGAGGTACTTCGTGAACTCCCACGCGAGGCGCGTCTTGCCGATGCCGGCCGGCCCGATGATCGACACGAGCCGCGCCCGCTTCTCGCGGCCAGTGGCATGGAACAGGTCCTTGAGCAGGCGGAGCTCGTCGTCACGGCCGACGAATGGAGCCTCGAGGGTCTCGGACCGGCCGCGGCCCCCACGCTCGGCGACGACCCGGAGCGCGCGCCACGCGCGGACGGGAGCCTCCTTGCCCTTGAGGACCTGCTCGCCGGCGGGCTCGAACGTGATCGCCCGGCTGGCCGCACGCTGGGTGGCCTCGCCGACCAGGACCGCCCCAGGGACCGCCGCCGACTGGAGCCGGCTCGCGGTGTTCACGAGGTCGCCCGCGACCATCCCCTGGTTCGTGGCGCCGAGGGTGACCGCGGCCTCCCCGGTCAGGACCCCCGCCCGCGCCTGGATGCCCGGATCGATCGTTCGAACGACGTCGACGAGCTCGAGACCGGCACGAACCGCCCGCTCCGCGTCGTCCTCGTGGGTCGTGGGCGCACCCCAGACCGCCATGACGGCGTCCCCGATGAACTTCTCGATCGTCCCGCCGTAGCGGTTGACGACCTCCGTCGCGAGGTCGAAGTAGCGGGAGAGGAGGTCCCGGGTTTCCTCGGGGTCGCGGCCCTCGGCGAGCGTCGTGAAGCCCACGAGATCGGCGAACAGGACGGAGACGACGCGGCGCTCGGCGACCGGGGGAGCGGAGGGTCGGGCGATCAACAGCGCCGGGGCGCCTGCCATGGCCAGGGGCGCCGCGCAGTCCCCGCAGAACTTCTCGCCCGGCTGGTTCGGGGCACCGCACGCCGGGCACGGCGCCGCGAGCGGCGTGGCGCACTCCGAGCAGAACTTGCGCCCCGTCCGGTTCTCGGTCCCGCAATTCGAGCAGACCACCAGAGCCTCCCGCGACATGAAGGCGTGAGCGTACCGCAGGCGGAGGAGACGGAGGATCCCCGGCCTGTCGGTGCGAGGGCAGGTGGCAAAACCGCGCGCTCGACTGCGAGCGGCCGGCCGACATCGCCCCTGCCGCTTCCTCTGGTTCGCGCCCATACTGCACGCGATCGGACCGACGTCCTGCCGGTCAAGCGTCCCGGAGGTGCACCATGGTGGAATTGGCAGCTGTCACCGCGAAGCCGGCCTGGGTCGACCTCGCGAGCTCCAACCCGGCGAAGGCCGGCGCGTTCTACGCGGACCTGCTCGGCTGGACGGTCGCCGACCCCGATCAGGCCTACGGCGGCTACGTGATGGCCATGATCAACGGCAAGGACGCCGCGGGGATCGGACCGAAGCAGATGGCCGAGCAGCCCACGGCCTGGTCGATCTACATCGGGACCGACGACGCCGACGCCCTGTCGGCGAGGGTCGCCGCGGCGGGTGGCACCGTCATCGTCCCGCCGTTCGCGGTCGGCGACAGGGGGCGGATGGCCGTCTTCCAGGATCCTGCCGGCGCCTTCATCTCGGCCTGGCAGCCGATCGCGATGCCCGGGTTCCAGACCGGGGTGCCCGGAGCCTTCACGTGGGCCGAGCTGAGCTCGCGCGGGATCGACAAGGCCGTGACGTTCTACGGGAGCGTGTTCGGCTGGACGACCAATGTCTCCGACATGCCTGACGGGTCGCACTATACGGAGTTCCATGTCGGTGACCAGTCGATCGCCGGCGGGATGGCCATGAACCCAATGGTCCCGGCCGAGGTTCCCAGCTACTGGCTGGCCTACTTCGCGGTTGAGGACGTGGACGCGAAGTTCGCGCGAGTCCTCGAGCTCGGAGGCCACGAGATGCTTGGCCCGACGGACTTCCCCGGTGGTCGGTTCGCGATCGTGAGCGACCCCGAGGGCGCGGCCTTCGGCCTGCTCCGGATGCGCTGACCCGACGGGTTCGACGGCCGGTCATCGCATGGTGGCCGGCCGCGAACCGGTTCTTGGGGCTGAAGGCGGTCCTACCCCCGGGCCTGCACCTTCGCCCAGGTGTCCTTGAGCGTCAGCGTCCGGTTGAACACCAACGCCCCGGGCGCGGAGTCAGGGTCCGGGCAGAAGTAGCCCAGCCGCTCGAACTGCACCGTCTCGCCGACGGCCGCGCCTGCCAGTGCCGGCTCGACGAACGCGCCCGTCACGACCGTCTCGGACGCCGGGTTGAGGTCCTCGAACAGGTCTCGCCCCTCCGAGCCCGGGTCCGGCCGGCTGAACAGGTAGTCGAACAGCCGCACCTCGGCGGGAACGGCCTCGGCGGCCGACACCCAGTGCAGCGTCGCCTTCGGCCGCCGTCCGTCCGGCGAGTCGCCCCCGCGCGTCATCGGGTCGTACGTGCACCGCAGCTCCACCACGTTGCCGGCCGCGTCCTTGACGACGGCCGTGCACGTGACGAAGTAGGCGCTCCGCAGCCGCACCTCGCGCCCCGGCGCCAGGCGGAAGAACTTGGGCGCCGGCTCCTCCATGAAGTCGTCGCGCTCGATCCACAGCTCGCGCCCGAAGGCCACCTTCCGCGATCCAGCCGACGGGTCCTCCGGGTTGTTGACGACGTCCATCTCCTCGGACTCGCCCTCGGGGTAGTTCTCGATCACCACCCTGATCGGGTCCAGGACCGCGAACCGCCGCACGGCCGTCCGGTTGAGGACATCCCGGATGGAGTGCTCCAGCATCGCCATCTCGTGGACGCTGTCCGCCTTCGCCACGCCCACCTCGGTCGCGAAGTTGCGGATCCCCTCGGCGGGGAAGCCGCGCCGGCGCAGGCCCGCGAGCGTCGGCATCCGCGGGTCGTCCCAGCCGCGCACGTAGCCCTCGTTCACCAGCTTGAGCAGGAAGCGCTTGGACAGGACGACGTAGGTGAGGTTGAGGCGCGCGAACTCGTACTGGTGCGGCACGGACGGCACCGGCAGGTTCTCGATGAGCCAGTCGTAGAGGGCACGGTGGACGTCGAACTCGAGGGTGCACAGGGAGTGGGTCACACCCTCGATGGCGTCCGACTGGCCGTGGGCGTAGTCGTAGGTGGGGTAGATGCACCAGGCGTCGCCCGTCCGCGGATGCTCGGCGTGCACGATCCGGTAGAGGACGGGATCGCGCAGGTTGATGTTGGGCGCGGCCATGTCGATCTTCGCCCGCAGGACGCGCGCGCCGTTCGGGTACTCGCCGGCGCGCATGCGCGCGAAGAGGTCCAGGTTCTCCGCGACGGGCCGCTCGCGGTATGGGGAGTTGGTGCCGGGCTCGGTCAGAGTCCCGCGCGTCTCGCGGATCTCGTCGGCGGAGAGGTCGTCCACGAACGCCTTGCCGTGCTCGATGAGGTGGACGGCCCACGCGTAGAGCTGGTCGAAGTAGTCCGAGGCGTAGAACAGGTTGTCGCCCCAGTCGAAGCCCAGCCAGCGGATGTCGGCCTGGATGCCGTCGATGTACTCCTGCTCCTCCTTGAGCGGGTTCGTGTCGTCGAACCGGAGGTTGCAGTGGCCGCCGAACTCCGCCGCGACGCCGAAGTCAAGGCAGATGGCCTTGGCGTGGCCGATGTGGAGGTGGCCGTTGGGCTCCGGCGGGAAGCGCGTGACGACCTTCGAGACGCGGCCGGCGCGCAGGTCCGCGGCCACGATCTCACGGATGAAATCGGTGCGATCCGGGGTGGGGGATGGGGTCTCGCTGGTCACCGTCGCGGCGCTCCTGACGCATGCATGGAAGGAGCGGCGGCTCGCGGCGGCGCACCACACTCCCGGGGGGAGTTGGCTGGCGCGCTAGGATTCGAACCTAGAACCCCCTGATCCAGAGTTGCCTGTTATGCGTCCAGGCCAGGGTGCCAGCGCTTGCCCCCGTCTCACGTCCAGGGGCCGGTGTTTCGACCTCTCCTCGGGCGCTCCACGCCGTCAGATTCCGGGGGAGTCAGACGAACATCCCCGCAGGAGTCAGGCGCACCGGCCGGCCCGCCCGAACACCAGGCGAACGTCGGGTGCGTGTGCTGATGGTACCGCCGGGGCGCGAGGCCGTCATCGCCCGGTGTCGCCGCCCGTCGAGGCGCGGGATGGGGCAGGAGCCCGGGCGTAGCCGCCGTGGACCCCCTCGTGGCCATCGAGAACCACGCAAGAGGCGACTCGGCCACCCCGGCCGCGAAGGGTGCGGCAGACGGGTTGTAGCGGCGCGCCCGACGTTGTAGCGGCGCGCCCGACAGTGTCTGACAGGATTCGAACCTGCAGACACCACATCGACTCGTGCGCGAAGGGGGGTCGGACCAGCCCTGAGGTCGCGGCCCCGCGCGGCCGGCTCCTCAGCCGGGTGAAGGCGGGCCGACGGCCGAGCCGTGCCGCGGCTCGCCCGGTGCCACCCCGGTGCCGATCCCCAGGAACCGGACGACGGCGAACAGCCAGACAACGGCGAGGATGGCAGCCATCGCAAGGGCGAGGAGCCACGGGGCCGGCTGCCACCACCCGACGACGAGCGCGATGAGCGCGGCCACGACCATGACCAGCGTGAGCGGTCGATACAGCGCCGCATGGCGCTCGTAGTCGGCCAGGGAGCGCGTCGTCACGCCCAGGGCGAGGAGCGCCATCGCGACCGAACCGGCAAGCAGCCAGGCAGTGCCCGCCGGTGTCCGCGGATCGTGGGCGTGCTCGATCAGGCCGACCATGGCGGCGCCGGCGCCGACGATCGCGATGGCGATCGGGAGGTGCCCCTCCATCCAGACGTTGACCGCCAGGCCGCCGGGACGCGGCTGGCGCCGGCCGGCGAAGTCGAAGAAGATCCACCACAGCCCGAACCCGACCAGCAGCGCGACGAAGCCCGTCGCAAACGTCACGGGATCGTGGTCCGCGGCGGACATCCCGTTCACCACGCCGACGACGACCTCGCCCAGCACGATGATCACGAGCAGGTCGAAGCGCTCGACCATGGAGTCCGTCGGGACGATGCCCATCGTCGTCCTGTGCCGCGACTGCCAGCCGAGGTAGAGCATCAGGGCCAGCCAGCCGACGACGAACGCGGCCCACACGATGAGTCGAGCATCGGCCGGCAGGAGGGCGCTGGCGGCGATCACCACCACGGACACGGCCATCGCGGCCAGGTAGCGGGCCGTGATGGCCATGTACTCGGGCCGGTCCTGCCGGCGGACCGCGTACCAGAGCCAGGTCATCACGGCCAGGAACGCCACGTACACGACGGCGAAGGCCATGCCGGAATCCCCGGCCGCGTCGCCGGTGAAGACGGCGAGCAGCGCGAGGATGGCCATCTGGATGAACACGAAGGTCCGGGTCCGGCCATCCTCGCGGCCGTGGAGCTCGTAGTACAGCGTCCCGTTCGCCCATGCGATCCAGATGACGCCGAAGATGACCACGAACTCCGCGTAGCCGCGGAGGGAAAGGTGGCCGGCGAGCTGGCGCGCCGCCTGCGAGATGACGACGACGTAGACGAGGTCGGAGAACAGCTCGAGGAAGCTCACGCGGCGCTCGGCGTCGATCTCGCCGTGCGCCCGCGGTGGTCGCCAGAACCAGCCCCGGAAGCGGCTGACGGCGCCCGGTCCGGCGGGGCGTGCGGATTCGTCCGTCACGGCGACGGGACCGTCCGGCCACGGGTGGTGGCGCTATCCATCGTTCGAACCATCCTCGGTTGACGCCGTGCGACCATTCCGCGGCCCCGATCCAGCAGCCGTCAGCGTGCCGCTACCCTTCGACGGGACCCTCGACATCGTCGTAGATCCGCGCCTCGCGGATCCGGCCCGTCGCCCCGCGCTCATAGACCGCCACGCCGGCCTGCGGCGACAGCGTCGTCTCGCCCCAGCGGACGGCGTTGAACTCGAGGGCGGTCCGCACCCCATCCTCGGTCACGGTGCAATGTTCGAGGAGGATCCCCCCGCCGGCACTGAAGAAACGTCCGAAGAACCCCAGCAGGGTGGTGGTTCCGCAGACGCGGAACTGCGGGCCGGCGGGTTCGCGGAAGCAGCCGTCGGGCTCGAAGGTGGCCGTGATCCGCGCCGCGTCCCCGGCAGCCAGCGCGGCCTGGTACTCGCCGACGATGTCCGACTCATGCACGACCGGGTCCCGGGCGAGGAGGGGCGGCCGGAGCACGTGGTGCCCCAGCAGCGGCCACTGGCTGTGGTAGATCCGGATCCACACAGCCCGGCGCTCGGCGTCGGGCTCCACAACGATGGCGACCGGCAGCACGAGGGACGTGCCGTCGACCGCGAGGCTGAGGTCGAACTCGCCGACGGAGCGGGCGTTGCCGTGGGTGGTCGCGATGGCCGCCGTGCTCGCCGATCTCTCCCGGAGCCACATCGCGCTCGACGCGCCGTATGCCTCGAGCGCCGCCCGCCCTTCGACCCGCCCGGCGTCCGGATCATCGATCCGGACGCCCCCCGGGAAGAGCTCACCGAGGGATCCTGGATCGACGTCGGACCGAGTATCCGGCGATGGCGTGGGCCGATGGCCGCCCCCTCGATTTCGCGATGCCTCGAGGACCACCCGCCCGAAATCCGTCAGCCACGTCATCGCTGTCTGCCTCTCACATGTGCCTCGATCCTGCCCACTCTGGCACGTGTTCGCCGCCGGCGTCGACCCGGTTCTCGATCAACCCGGGCGGCTGTCCGGTTCGGGTGCCAGGCATGGTCCTACTCGGGAGACACGGTGCTGCCGGCCGTGCCGGGGATCGGCCCGGTGTCCCGGGTTGGACCGCGGTCTGTGCGGGGACGGCTGGGCTCGGGTCGTTCACGGTCCCGGCCGGTGCGCCTGCGTCGTCCGGCCGGGCGGCGCGGCCACGGTCGAGGGCCAGCAGCCCGATGAGGCCGAGCACCGTCAGGACGCCGAAGACCAGGAGTCCAGCCTGGACGCTCCAGACCTCGGCGATCCCGCCGAGGAGGAGCGCGCCGATCGGGGTCGTCCCGGCCATCAGGAGGACGAACAGGCTCGAGACCCTGCCGCGGTACGCATCGGTCGTCAGCAGCTGGAGCCGGGTGTTCGCGGTGACGGTCGCGGTAATCCCGGCGATCCCCGCGACGAACATGAGCGCCAGGCTGACCGCGTACGACGACGAGAGTCCGAGAAGCACGAGGAGCACCCCGAGCGCAAGCCCGCCCACCGCCAGCCGCCGCTCGGTGGCTTCGCGCGACCGCATCAGGAGGATCCCCGCGACCAGCGAGCCGCCCCCGAAGGCCGCCATGAGCGCCCCGAACCCGGTCGGGCCGGCGCCGAGTGCGACCGTCAGCAGCGGCAGGGCGACGCCCCAGTTGAAGCCGAGGAGGCCGACGATCCCGAACAGCGCGAGGGTCTTCCGGATCGGCGGGGTCCCCAACGCGAACCGGATGCCTGCCGCGATCTCGCCGGCCACCGCCGGCCGCGGCCCGGGTGAGGCGCCCGAGCGCGAGCGGGACAGGGCATGGGCGGGCCGGAGCGTCGCGAGGACCGCGATCGCGGGCAGGTAGCTGGCGGCGTTGAGGAACATGGTCGGAGCGATCCCGAGGGTGGCCACAAGGACGCCGCCGATCGCGCCGCCGACCAGCCGGGCGACGTTGAACTGGATGCTGTTGAGTGCGACCGCGTTCCCGACGAGGTCGCGCCCGACGATCTCGGGGACGAGCGCCTGCTGGGCGGGGTTCCCGAAGGCGTTGGTTATCCCGAGCGCAAAGGCGAGGACGCCGACCTCCCAGTACTGGACGGTTCCCGACCAGACGAGCACGGCGAGAATGACCGCCTGGACGAGGGCGCCGGTCTGGGTCGTGATGAGGAGGCGCCGGCGAGGGAAGCGGTCGGCGATGACTCCGCCGAGAAGCGGGAAGACGAGCATCGGGAGGAACTGGAGCATCGTGATCGTCCCGAGCGCGACGGGCGAATGCGTCAGCTGGAGCACGAGCCACGACTGGGCGATCGCCTGTGCCCACGTCCCGATGCCCGAGACGAGCTGGCTGGCCCAGTACCGCCGATAGGCCGGGACGGCGAAGGCAGCCCTGGTCGAGCGTCGAACGGCCGACGACGGCACGGGCACCGGCGGGGGCATGCGGGTGCGGCTCTCAGCCACGGTCCGGCTCACCCTCGGCCGTCGTGCAGCGGGGGAGGGCGGTGATCCCGTCCTCGATCCGGGCAAGGATGACCCAGAGCCGCGCCGCGTCGTCGCGACCGAGGATCTCCTCCAGCGCCGCGCTCCACTCGACCGCCCGGCGCGTGACCTCCCGGCTGAGCGCAAGCCCAGCGTCGGTCGGCGCGAGGACACGCCGCCGGCGATCGGCCGGATCATCGACCGATGCCAGCAGGCCCGCATCCTCCAGTCCGTCGGCGAGCCGCTTCGCGTTCATCGGATCCGTGTGCAATCGGCGCGCGAGCTCGCGCAGGCTGACGCCGGGTCGCTCGGTGACGGCCCGGAGCACGCTCGCCTGGGGGCTGCTGAGATGGAGGTCGGCGATCCGCGCCTCCCAGGCGAAGCGCACGGTCCGGTGTGCGCGGCCGAGGCGGAAGGCGAGGCTCGCCTCGAGCAACGTCTCCGGCCGGACCGCGGTCGAGGCAGATGCGCGGTCAGCGGCCTGCCGTTCCTGCGATTGTCCGTTCGAGTGCATCCCGTGCCTGGACTCTGCCGTTCGTCGTCGCACGCATTGTAGCCATGACTACAACATTGGGCCGCGGAATCCGCGTGTCACCGGCGATCCCAGCCGGACGTACGGCAGGAACTGAACCCCTCGAGACGTGTCGGTCATCTCGTTGACTGCCGTCTCGCTGGGCATCGGCTGCGTCGGTTGCGTCCAGCCTGATTGTCTCGGGACATGAAAAGGCCCCTCGCACAGGAGGGGTCGCCGCGCTGACGATGGTGCCGAAGGTCAGCGTGGCCCGATAAGGAGCAGTCCAGGTCGCATACCGCAACCGTACCCGGCGCCGCGTCCCGGTGCTCACTGGCGGCGCGTTTCACGCACCCCACCAGCCAGAACGGGGACATGGCGCAGGTGGCTGCCGGGCCAGGTGGTCGGGTCGCCTCGATTGCTCAGCGCGTCGTGCCGGCGCCCGGCGCCGGGTTCGTGCCGGCGACGCTGACCACCTGGCCGAGGCCGGTGCCAACGATGATCCGGCCGTCGACGATGGCCGGGGCGCTCGGGACGCCCTTGACGAGGATCGCCCACGTCTCGGTGTGGTTGGCGATGTCGAAGGCGTGGATCTTGCGGTCGTCGCTCGTGGCGTAGAACACCCCGCCGACGACACCACCGCTGGGCGACAGGGTTGCCTGCATCGGGGCCGTCCAGAACTTCGACCCCGACGCGGCGTCGAGCACGTAGAGCGACCCGTCGATGCTCTCCGCGAAGACCTGGCCGTCAGCGACGGCACCTGGCAGGAGCATGTCGCCCGTCGGGACGCTGAACGAGGCTGGCCACACGGCCTGGCCCGTAACGGCGTCGAAGGCGTACAGGAGGTGGGTGGCCTCCGCCGGCCCGTCGAGACCACCGGACACGAAGACCTTGCCGTCCGCGACCATGGGGGTGGACGTGTTGCCCGGCTGGAGCGGGGCGGTCCACAGGCGTGCTCCCGTGGCCGCGTCGTAGGCACCGAGCGCCCCGGCATCGGTGGCCGTCGCGCCGCCCGACCCCGCGTAGATCACGCCGTTCGCGACGGCGATCCCGCGGCTCACCGCCCCCGATGTGGCGACGGGGGCCGGCCAGTGCAGCGTTCCCGTGGCCAGGTCGAGCGCATACAGGTTGCCGTCGAGGCTGGCGGCGTACACGACGCTGTCGATGACCGCGCTCGATGAATGGACCGGCCCGCCGGTCTGATGGTGCCAGGTCTCAGCGCCGCCCACGGCGGTGAGAGCGTGGATCACGCCGTTGTCGTCGCCGACGATGACCAGGCCATCGGCGACGGACAGGCCGCTGTTGATCGCGGCGCCGACATCGAGCTGCCAGAGGATCGTGCCGGTCGCCTCTTCGATCGCAGACACGTATCCGCTCTCATCGCCGACGTAGACGACGCCGTCCTGGACGACCGGTGACCCGGCGCCGACCGGACCCTTCACTCCGACAGACCACTCGACGCGGGGGGTCCCGATGGGTCCCGGCCCGGGCATGACGCCGGTCCGCTCGGGACCACCGCGGTAGGTCGTGACGGACGGTGGCGGGGTCGGGGTCAGGTGGGATCCGACAAGGAGGACCCCGGCGAGCAGCCCCAGCAGCAGTAGGCCGACGGCCACGAGCTGGAGGGCCAGCCGCGTCCGGCGCGACGGCGCCCAGCCGATCACACCGCGCCGGCGCTGCGGTGTCGCGTCGATCGCGACGCGGATTGCGCTCGCCAGGCCGACGGGGGCGCGGACGTCGGCAGCAGGCGTCAGCGCAGCGCGGATGGCGTCGTCGGTCAGGCGCATCGTGCCACTCATCGCCGCTCCGCCTCCAGCGCCTTCTCGAGCGCCCGCCGGGCGTTCGAGAGTCGCCACTTGACCGTGCCGACCGGTGAGCCGGTGGCGCGGGCGATCTCCGCGAGGGGCGTCCCCTCGACGTAGTGCAGCGTCAGGAGCGCGCGCGTCGTCCCGTCGAGGCGTCCGAAGGCGCGCTGGATCGCGTTGCTGTCGGCGAACGAGTCCGTCTCGGCGGCGACGGATGGCTCCGCACGCGGGTTCCCGCCGTCGGCATCCGCCTCGGTCGACAGCTCCCGGACGCGGACGCGTCCGGTCTTGCGTACGACGCCGCGCGCCGCGTTCACCAGGATCTGGGACAGCCAGGCGTCGAACTTGTCGCGGTCCCGGAGGCGCGGCAGCTCGCGCCAGGCGAGCACACACGCGTCCTGAGTGGCATCGCGGGCGTCCGTCTCGCTGCGGGTGATCGAGACGGCCATCCGGTACAGCCGGTCGAGCCGGGGCCGGATCAGCAGGTCGAAGGCGTCGCGGTCACCCGAGGCGGCGCGCTCCAGCAGTGCGCCGTCCCGCGCGGGGACCAATCCCTCGGCCCGTTGGGCCACCGACCCTCCCGTCATCATCCCGGCGAACGCCGGTCTGTGTGGGGACCGCAGCCTACTGCGCCGGATCGGGGACGCATAGCCCGGCGCGTCCCTTTGTCACGGCTTGGGCAGCGCGTACTTGCGCACGTAGGTCCAGATGGTCGGGTCGAGCTGGATGCCGCGGGTCGCATAGAGCGCGTCGCCATCGGAGGTCACGGTCACGGTGTCACCGCCCCCACCTTCAAGCGTCCGGACGACCCGCCCCGTCGGGTCGATCTCCACGATCCCGAGGGCAGTCCAGGGGGAGTGGTCCATTTCGATGCTGGCATACGAGTTTCCGGCGCCATCGACGGCCACCCCCTGCGGCATCCCACCCGTGCCCGAGAGATCGGTCGTCGACCGCAACGCACCGTCGGGCCCGAAGATCGCCATGGCCATCGGCGCGCCGACGGTGTTCTGGGGATTGGTGGCATGGATCCCGCCCATGGCGTCAAGCGCCAGAAAATCGAACCCACCTTCTGACCCGAACGAACGGATGAAGGTCCCCGAGCCGTCGAACGCCTGGACATCGTGACGCTCGCCGTCGCCCACGTATACGGTGTGGCCATCCGTCGCGAGGCTGTCGATCTGGACGAACTGGCCGTCGTCGCTCCCGAAGGTCCCCCACTGCCGCTGGAACCGGCGCTTCGCGTCGAACGCCTGGACCCGATGGTTGCCGGTGTCGCCGACGTAGAAGCTGCCATCGGGCGCGAAGGCGATGGCACCCCAGCCGTCCGGGTTCTGCGCATGGTCGCTGAAGTCGAACTGCCCATTGCCGGTGCCGGCCTTGCCCCATGACTCGAGGTACTTCCCGTCCGGCGAGAAGATCCAGTACTTGTTCTCGAACGGGACGGCGACCCAGACGTTGCCACTCACCGGGTCGATGGCGGTCGCGACCGTGGATGTCTTGTCGGTCGCCGGTCCGCCCTGCTGCCACAGAAGGGTCATCGCTTCGAGGCTCGCCGTCGGGCTCGGCGTTGTCGCCGGGACTGGGGTTGCCGTTGCAGAGACCGGCGTCGTGGCGGGGGCCGCTGATGCAGTGGCGGTAGGGACCTCCGCGCTGGGTGCGCTCGTCGGCGTCGGGGAGCTGCCGCACGCGGCAACGGCCAGGCCGAGGACCAGAGTACCCACGGCGAGTCGACGTGCTGGGGCGGTGGTGGTGTGCTGACTCGGGACGCGCATCGGGTGGCTCCTTGTCGGCCGCTCAGTGTGGCTGGTTCGGTGGTTGGATGCTCTGATTGGGCCCACGGTTGGCGAGAAGTTGCGGCTGGTCACGGGACGCTGCCCTCGATCGCATCCAGCGTTCCGACATTCGTGCCGACGATGACCAGGCCGGACGTGACGGCCATGCCGTAGGGAACGCCCTTGATCGGCAGCCGCCAGCGCTCGGCGCCGGTCGCCGCGTCGAGCGCAAATGCGAAGCCACCGTTGCTTGCCCCGTAGACGATCCCGTTCGCGATGGTGGGGACGATCTCGACCAGCCCCGGCGCCTTCGTCTGCCAGAGGACCGCGCCGGTCGCTGCGTCGAGGGCCGTCACGCTGCCGTCCTCACCTTCCGTGATCGCCCTCCCGTCAGCGATGGCCGGCGTGTACGCGGGCCTGTCGCCGGGGCTCGCGAAGCGCCACAGCAACCTCCCCGTTTCCAGGTCGAGCGCCGTGATGTGATGGGTGCCTGGTCCGTTGTCGTCGAGCGAGACGGCGTAAACGCGCCCATCCGCGATTGCCGGCGTGCCGATCCGCGCTCCGCCACCGGTGTCCGTCCGCCATCGCTCGGTGCCGTCGGCGACCGCCAGCGTGACCGCCGTCCCATCCAGGAGGCCGAAGACCGCGAGGCCGTCTGCAGCGGCGACCGACGTGCCGTCCGGCGAGCCGAGCGTGTGGCTCCACAGGACGCTTCCGGTCCGGGTGTCGATCGCCGTGGCCACTCCCTCGTCGGAGGCGAAGACGGCCCTGTGGTCCATGACCGCCGGCGCGCCCCGCACGTCCCCCACTGCTGTCGATGTCCAGGCCGGCCGCCCGTCGGAGAGGGCGAAGGTATGGGCGCCATCTTCAGCACCCACGATCACGAGGCCATCCGCGACCTCGATGCCTCCGTGCGCCTCCGCGCCGATCGAGGCGCTCCACCGT
>Ga0302299_10000896_pt1 | contig 17368 bp, 16 predicted proteins | sample III_Fen_N3_4_FD_198795 | JGI IMG/M metagenome (GOLD analysis project Ga0302299, IMG submission 198795) | Peat permafrost microbial communities from Stordalen Mire near Abisko, Sweden - III_Fen_N3_4 | ecosystem: Environmental > Terrestrial > Soil > Wetlands > Permafrost | place: Sweden: Abisko... | reverse complement strand
GGCCCGGGCGCGTATCCTGGCGGTAGGAAGTGGGGCTCGTCCATGCGTGATCTCGACAACGCCAGGTCGTCTGCCAATAGCGAGGTGAGCGAAGCGCGGGTGACCGAGCCGTCACCCGGCAAGTCCACGCTGATCAGCGGGCTGCGCGGCCTCGATGCGCCGGTCGCGACGTCGCGCGATCCGATGGTCGCGGATGCGCCGGCCAGCCCCGCCCCGGCGACGCGCGGGCTGAGCGCGACCTCCATCGACCTCCTGTTCGGCAGCACCCGGCGCGGGCTCCCGGGCGGCCCGCTCGGCGAGCGCCAGGCCGTGCGCGGCGGCGACGGCGATGCCACGCCGGCCACGCCGGCCAGCCCGGCGCCGACCGATGGCGGGACGCCGGCACCCGCGGGACCGACCACCCCGGCTCCCGCGCCCACTCCCGCCGTCACGATCACCTCGACGACGACGGCCGGACCGACCTTCGGGCCGCAGGGTGCCGCGATGTGGCACGTCGCGTTCTCGACCACTGGCAGGACCGGCTGGATCGTCCAGAAGATCGACAACACGGTGACCGGCACCGACGCATCCGGCGGCGCGATGACCCCGGCGACGATCGGCCTCGCGCCCCACTACTACGAGGCGTGGAGCGTCAGCAGCACCGGCGCGGTCACCCCGGCGGTCAGCGGCGACAACGACTACTGGGATCAGGGCGGTATGGGCGCGCGCACCAAGGGCACGTGGTCGACCACCGGCGCGCTGCACTGGATCGCGGGCGCGACGAGGCCGGGCGGCATGGCCGCGGGCGCGGTGCCCAACGCCGGAATCCTGGTGTCGTCGTACTCGGCGCCTCCGGGCCTGGGGCCCGTGCTGCTGAACCGCCAGGCGCGCGGCACCTGGGACGCGACCGTCACGCCACCGGTCGACACCGGATCGGCGTCGTAGCGTGGCGCCGGCGCGCGGGCCGTTCGTGCAGGCGGCGCTGCTGTGCGAGCGCGTGCTGTGCGAGACCGACGGCGTGCTGTCGGCGATCCGCATCTTGCACGAGGGACGCGCGATGGCGGCGGGCGATGGTCCGTCCCGCGTCGTCCTCCTGCTCATGCTGGTCCGCGGCGACGCGAGCGCCGGGGAGCATCGCGCGCACCTCGAGATCCGCGATCCCGCCGGCGAGCTGGTCAGCGCCAAGGCGATCGCGCTGACGCTCGACGCGGGTGGCCCGGAGCAGGCGAGCAGCCTGATGCTCGACGTGAGCTTCGAGCCGCGCGCCGCTGGTGTGTACTGGTTCCGGGTGTCGTGGGGCGACGACGGCCTGCTCACCCAGGTGCCGTTCACCGCGCGCGCGGCCGCCGAGGGCCATGCGGGTCGGTGAGCTGCTCGCGGTCGCCGTGCTCGTGGCATGCTCGCCCTCCGCCGGCCGGGCAACCGCACCGCCCGGCGCGCCGCTCACCCAGCCGGTTTCGGGAGATCCGCACATGAACCTCGACAAGCTCCTGCAGCAGGCCTCGGGCGGTGCGTTCGCGAGCTACGACCCGGGCCCGGTGATCGCGGCGGTCAACGCGCTCGTCGCCGCCGGCCACGACGGCGCTCTCGCGTCGCTCGACGCCTACGTCGCCGGCCACGACCTCGCGCGCGATCCGCAGCAGGGCCTGTTCCTGGTGCTCCGCGTGGCGTTCGAGGCCAGCCCGCACCCGCCGATGCTGCTCGGCGGCTCGCAGCCGTCGGCCCCGGCGTCGCCCGCCGCGCTGCCGCGGTTCCCGATCATGCTGGTCGACGACGTGCCCGTGATGCTGGTCGCCGGCTACACGCTGCGCGGGCTGCCCGAGCAGGTCACCGCGCACCTCGCGTACTACCGCGCCCATGGCACGCTGCGCACCGCACCGCTCGCGCCGGCCGTCAGCGCCGATCGCCTGGCGGACTACGACGCGCAGTACCGCGCGGCCTACGGCGCGCCACCGCCGGACGGCGAGCGCGCGTTCGTGCGCGACCAGCTCGCGCGGCTCAAGCTGTAGCCGCGGGATCACCGGCGACGTCGGACGGCGGGGATGACGCCTCTCGCCCAGCGCGGGATCGAGCCCTTCATGCGCGATGTCAGGCGGCCGGCGACGAAGGTCGCCACCTGGCGGTACGGGTAGTCCGCCGAGCTGTTGTCGTACAGCTCGACCGCCAGCCCGAGCTTGATGGCCTTCGCGAGGTTGTCGAGCGAACGCGCGAACCGCGACGCGATCCGATCACGTGGGACGTCGTGGCCGCCGAGCGCGATGCGCTGGTCCACGCGCCGTGCGGACAGGGCGGCGTTCGCAACGCCGATATAGATCAGCCGCACGTCGTAGCCGGCGTCGATGGCATCGCGGAGCATCGCGAGCTTCGCGCCGTGCGGGTCGGAGAACACCGTCTCGGTGATGAATCCGTTGCGCTCCTCGATCATACGCGCACGGGTTGCATCGAGGACGCGCGCAGCATCGAATGAGTCGACGCCGGTCTCGGCGGCGAACAGATCCGCGTTCAGGAACGGCAGCGGCGAGCCGGCGAGGAACGCGTCGTAGAACGTCGAGTTGCCGGCGCCGTTCGGGCCGGCGAGGACGACGAGTTGCGGCGTCATCGCGACTTCGAGACGCGCGACCGCCTGCCATTCCGGGTGACCCGGACGATCTCGCCGGCCTGGTCGGCCTCGTAGCGAACGGCGTTGCGATCGCGGATCAGCTTCGCAGCGCGCGCCTGGCCGTCCGTCGTCGGCGCTGCGGCGAGGCGCTCGGTCAGCTCAGGATCGTGGCTGCGCGCCTTGAGTCGGAGCACGGTGCTCGCCGAGACCGCGGCCTCTACCACCTGTCCGAGCCGGGCCCAGTGCTCGACCTGCTCGGTCAGGGACCGATCGAGCAGGTTTGCCGCGGTACGTGCGCGTACGGTGAGTGCTTCGCTGAGCCGGACCGGGACGCCGCTGGTCATTCTCTAGTGTAGCATTCTGCTACCGGGAATCAATCTCCGTGCCGGTGCGTGCTGATCGGGCGCGCGTACCTTGGTTGCCCTTGTGAGCTGGTGCATTGTCGGGCTGGTGCTGCCCTCGCTCTCGATCGTCATCCCGGCCTACAACGAGGCCGCGTCGATCGAGGCCAGCGTGCGCGACGCGCTCGAGGTCGGCGCGCTCCACGCGCGGGCGCTCGAGGTCATCGTGTGCGACGACGCGTCGCGCGACGCGACCGGCGCGATCCTCGACGGGCTGGCCGCGCGCGACCCGCGCGTGGTGGTGCTGCACCGCGCGGCCAATCGCGGCATCGAGGCGTCGATCCGCGCGCTGTACGCGCACGCGCACAACGCGTGGGTGTTCCTCAACAGCGCCGATCGCCAGTGGCCGATGACCGCGCTGGCCGCGATGGCGGCCGCGGCCGAGGCCGGCGCCGACTTCGTGATCGGCGTGCGGCGCAACAAGCGCGAGATCTACACGCCGTATCGCCGGCTGATCTCGTGGAGCTACGAGCGCATCGTGCGGGCGCTCGGCGCGCCGGGCGGCGATCCGGGCTCGATCAAGCTGGCGCGCCGCGAGTTGTTGCATCGCGCGGTGGTCGCGCGCGGCGTGTTCGCCGAGGGCGAGCGGGTGATCCGCGCGGCGCGCGCCGGCGCTCGCGTGGTCGAGGTGCCGGTGGAGTTTCACCGCCGCGGTGCGGGCAAGGCGACCGGGGCGCGCCGCGACGTCGTGGTGCGCGCGGTGGTCGACCTCGGGCGGGTCGCCGCCTCGCTCGGGCTGGGCACACCGTCGCCGCGGCTGCCCGAGCCGGACGTCGAGCGATGACGCCGCCGGACGAGCCGGAGCCCGCGCGGGCGAACGGCGCACCGGCGTCGGAGCCAGTGACGGATTCCGCAGACTCGACGCCGGTGTCGGCAACGGATTCCGCGGCATCGGCGGCGGGGCCGGCAACGGCATCGGCGGCGGCGCCGGCAACGGTGACGGCATCGGCGGCGGCGCGCTCGACGCGCGCTGGGCGCCGGTGGCGCGACCGGCTCGCGGCGTGGTGGCAGCGACTGGTTGCGCCTGCCGGGCGGCGACCGCGGCTGCTCGTGGTCGCGGCGTGCGCGGTGATCTGCACGATGTACTGCACCAACCAGGACATGGGGAAGCAGCCCGACGCGCCGCGTGGCGACGGGGTGTATCGCCCGGTGCTCGCGCGCGGCGACGGCCACATGATGTACCTGATGGCGCGCTCGACCGCGCTCGACGGCGACTGGCGGTTCGACAACGACCTCGCGCGGTTCGGCGATCCGTGGCGCCAGCGCGTCACCGCGACCGGGCGCAAGGCGATCGTGAACCCGATCGGCCCGGCGCTGGTGTGGACGCCGCTGATCTGGGTCGCCCAGGGCGGCGCCGTGCTCGCCAACCTGGTCGGCGCCGGGATCGCGCTCCACGGCTACACGCTGTGGCACCAGCGCTTCGTGTTTCTGTCGAGTGTGGTGTTCGCGTGCGGCGCGGTGGTGCTCGGCCTTCGCCTCGCGCGGCGGGTGGTCGGCGGCGCCTGGTCCGCGAGCTACGCGGCGGTCGCGGTGCTGCTCGGCACGTCGCTGACGTACTACGCGACCTACATGCCGAGCTATTCGCACGCGATGGACGCGTTCGCGTGCGCCGCGTTCCTGTTCACCTGGGCGACCACGATCGGGCGCCGCGATCGCCGACGCTGGCTGGCGCTCGGCGCGCTGCTGGGGGTCGCGAGCCTGGTGCGGGTCCAGGAGCTGGCGATGGGGGTCGTCGTCGCGCTCGAGGTCGTGGTCGAGACCGTGCAGCGCCGGGGGCGCGACGCCTGGCGGTGGTGGCTCGGCGGCGCCGTGGCGCTCGCGGTCGCGCTGGTGGTGTTCGTTCCGCAGCTGCTCGAGTGGCACCTCGTGTTCGGCACGATCACCGAGCTGCCGCAGGGCCCGAGGTTCACCCGATTCGAGGCGCCGATGATCGGCGAGGTGTTGTTCGCGCCGCGCAACGGCTGGTTCTCGACCACGCCGGTCGCCTATGCCGCGGTGCTCGGGCTGTTCTGCGTGCCGCGGCGCGCGCGCCTGATCGCCGCGGGCCTGATCGCGGCGGTCGCGATCCAGGTCTACCTCAACAGCACGGTCCTCGACTGGTGGGGTGGCGCGGCGTTCGGCCAGCGCCGGATGTGCAACGTCACGTTGCCGCTCGTGGTCGGCCTCGCGAGCCTGCTCGGGCGGTGCGGCCAGCTCGCGCGCCGCTGGCCGGTCGCTGCACGCCACACCCTCGCGCTCGCGATCCTCGGGCCGATGGTCGCGTGGAACCTCGCGCGGGTCGGCGAGCTGCGCGGCGGCGTCGCGGCTCCGGACGCCTTGAGCCCGACGTGCTGCGGCCGGGTGCCGGCGGTGCTGCGCGGCGTCATCGGCGCGCTGTATCACACCGTCGGCAATCCGTTCGAGCTACCGGCGAGCGTGTGGTACGCGTGGCGCCACGGCGTGCCGCTCGATCGCTGGGACCAGAGCATCGGCAACTATCCGCTGGTGCCGCCGCTCGACTCGGTGCTCGACGCCTCGCTGTGGGCGCAGCGCGGGCTGTGGCGGATCGGCGGGGGCGGCCTCGCGCCCTACCTGGTCGGCGGGTGGTCGCGCGCGGTGCAGGCCGATCGCCCCATGCGGTGGACGACCGCGCCCGCGGCGACCGTGCTGGTCCCCAACCTGATGCCGTACGGCCAGCGCCTGACCCTGTGGCTGGCGCCCGCCGGTGCGCACCACGCCACCGTGCGGTGGAACGGCGCGATCGTCGCTGACGTCGAGCTCACCGGCTGGACCCCGGTGGCGTTCGATCTGCCCGACATCGCGCTCCACACCAACGAGCTGACGATCGAGGCTGCGCCGGCGCCATTCACCCCGGCCTCCGGGCCCGCGCCCGACGGACCGGTCGGGGTCGCGGTCGGCGATCTCGCGCTGGCGTTTCTGCAACGCTGATCGGCAACGGCCGGCAGCCCGATAAGCGCGCCTTGCACGCCCGGCCGCGCGATGCTCGACTTCATGGGAGGAGGACGGATGCGGATCAAGACGAGGATCAACGCGGGCCCGATCAGTCACCCAGGCTGAGCCATCACGGGGTCGCCGAGCATTCACTGAAAGGCAACGCTTTCGAGGAGGAGAGCCATGAAGGTCAAGACGAAGATCAAGGCGGGCCCAATCAATCACCCGGACTGAGCCATCGCGGATGGCCCAATTGAGCATCGAGCGAGGAGGAACCAAACCGTTTCCGGGAGGAGGGCAGTATGAGGATCAAGACGAAGCTCAAGGCGGGCCCGATCAGCTGGCCCGATTGAGCGACCGCTGCGACTCCGCCTTGGGGCAACCATCGAAGACTCGTGACGAATCATGCGACGTCGACGTCAAGCTCTGACCTTCATCACAAGTCGGGCGCAGTTCGAACGCTCACGTGGCGGTCGGTGCGCGGGTGAGCGCCTCGAACGCCTCGGTGACGATCATCGTCGCGAGCGTGTCGTAGGTGCAAAGGATGACCCGCTCGGGCAGCGCGTGGTGCTCGAGCTCGGCGAGCACGGTCGCGATCGCGGTGTCCGCGGCCTCGCGCAGCGGATAGCCATAGATCCCGGTCGAGATCGACGGGAAGGCGATCGTGCGGAGGCCGTGCAGGCGGGCGAGCTCGAGGCTGCGCCGGTAGCACGACGCGAGCTTGGCGCGCTCGCCGCGCTGGCCGCCGTTCCACCGCGGGCCCACGGTGTGGATGATGTTCGGAGCGCGCAGCCGGTAGCCCTTGGTCAGCTTGGCGTCACCGGTGTTGCAGCCGCCGAGCAGCCGGCACTCGGCGAGCAGCTCCTTGCCAGCCGCGCGATGGATCGCGCCGTCGACCCCGCCGCCCCCGAGCAGGCCCCCGTTGGCCGCGTTGACGATCGCGTCGACCTCGAGCTCGGTGATATCGGCCTCCACGATCGCGATCCTGTCGGCGGGCCTCATCGTGTTCATATAACACCAATACGTGACCATCGCCACGCGGGCTCGGCGGCGGCGCCTCCACCGCGGCTCGCTTGACCCCGCCGGGTCGGCGTGTGACGGTCGCCCGCCGTGACGCAGTCTCTCCGGATCGGCGTGATCGGCTACGGCTACTGGGGGCCCAACCTGGTGCGCAACTTCGCCGCCGGGCCGCGCACCAAGGTGGTGGCGATCGCCGAGCTGTCGCCGGCGCGGCGCCAGGCGGCGGCAAACCTGGTGCCGCACATCAAGTGCGTCGCCGACGCCGCCGAGCTGATCGGCGATCCGGAGATCGACGCGGTCGTGATCGCGACGCCGATCTACACCCATCACGCGCTCGCGAAGGCGGCGCTGCTCGCCGGCAAGCACGTGCTGGTCGAGAAGCCGCTCGCGCCGAGCGTCGCGGAGGCCGAGGAGCTCGCGCAGCTCGCCGAGCGCGCGGGCCGCGTGCTGATGGTCGACCACACCTTCGTGTACACCGCGGCGGTCCGCAAGATCCGCGACGTGATCGCCGCCGGCGAGCTCGGCCGCGTGCTGTACCTCGACTCGGTGCGGATCAACCTCGGGCTGTTCCAGCCCGACTTCAACGTGATCTGGGACCTCGCGCCGCACGACCTCACGATCATGGACTTCGTGCTGTCGCAGACCCTCGGCACGACGGCGCGATGGATCTCGGCGATCGGCGTGTCGCACTACGGCCGCCACGAGAACCTCGCGTACCTGACGGTCGGGTTCGACGATGGCCTGCTCGCGCACGTCCACGTCAACTGGATCGCGCCGGTGAAGACCCGGCGCACGATCATCGCGGGCAGCAAGAAGATGCTGGTGTGGGACGACACCTCACCGGTCGAGCCGGTCAAGATCTACGAGAGTTCGGTCGATGTCACCGCGATCGACAAGGAGTCGGCCTATGCGCTCAACGTGCAGTATCGCTCGGGCGACATCACGTCGCCCAAGCTCGACGGCAAGGAGGCGCTCGCGGTGATGGCGCAGGTGTTCGCGGCGGCGTGCCTCGATGGCGCGCCCACGGCGTCGAGCGCGGCGGTGGGCGTGCGCATCGTCCGCATGCTCGAGGCAGCGCAGCGCTCGCTCGGGCTCGATGGCGCGCGGGTGGCGCTGTGACGGTGCCGTTCGTGGACCTCGCCGCGCTGGTCCGGCCGAGCAAGGCCGAGTACCTCGCGGCGTTCGAACGCGTGCTCGACACCGGCGGCTTCATCAGCGGTCCGGCGGTCACAGAGTTCGAGGCCGCGTTCGCGCGCCACGCGGGCGCGGCGCACGCCATCGCGGTCAAGACCGGCACCGACGCGCTGGTGCTCGCGCTGCGCGCGATGGGCGTCGGCCCGGGCGACGAGGTGATCACCGCCGCCAACTCGTTCTTCGCCACCGCCGAGGCGATCAGCCACGCGGGCGCCACGCCCGTGTTCGCGGATGTCGACGACGCCACGCTGCTGATCGATCCGGCCGACGTCGCGCGCCGGATCACGTCGCGCACCCGGTGCATCGTCCCCGTGCACCTGTTCGGACAGCTCGCCGACATGGCGGCGATCCACGCGCTCGCCGCGGAGCGCGGGCTGCGCGTGCTCGAGGACAGCGCGCAGGCCCACGGCGCCACCGGGCCCAGCCCGTGCGGCGATGTGTGGCGCGCCGGCTCGATCGCCGAGGTCGCCGCGTTCAGCTTCTACCCGACCAAGAACCTCGGCGCGCTCGGCGAGGGCGGCGCGATCACCACGGCCGATCCCGAGCTCGCCGAGCGGATCCGCCGGCTACGCGATCACGGACAGGCCGGGCGCCACGACCACGTCGACATCGGCTACAACGCGCGGCTCGACGCCTTGCAGTGCGCCTGCCTGTCGATCAGCCTCGCGCGGCTCGACGCCGGCAACGCGGCGCGGCGCGCGCTCGCGGCGCACTACCACGCTCGGCTCGCCGGCCAGCCCGGCCTCCGCCTGGTCGCTGAGCTGCCGGGAGCGGCGCCGGTCTATCACCTGATGGTCGTCCGGGTCGACGTCGCCCGGCGCGACGCGATCCGCGATCGCCTCGCCGCCAGCGGCATCGCCACCGCGATCCACTACCCGCGGCCGATCCACCTGCAGCGCGCGTATGCCCACCTCGGCCAGGGACCGGGCAGCTGCCCGGTCGCCGAGCGCGCCGCCGGCGAGATGATCTCGCTGCCGATGTTCCCCGACCTGACGGTCGGCCAGGTCGACGAGGTCGTCGCTGCCCTGCGCGCCGCGCTGGGCTGACCGCGCAGGTCGCTCGGTCCATACGGGCGGCTCCGCACACCGAGGCTGATTGCGGACCTTGTCGCGCGAGGCGCCGCAGGGTGAACGGGAGTTCGACGTCGAGCACGAGCTGAGCGCAGGCGCTACACCGCGTGGCTCGACCTCGGGTCGGAGATCCTTGCATCCGCGCGCGGGATCCCGGCATCTAACACGCATGCACGCCAGGCCGCACGTCGTCGTCATCGGCGGTGGGTTCGGCGGCCTGGCAGTGGCGCGCGCGCTCGCCCGGGCGCCGGTCCAGATCACGCTGATCGATCGGCGCAACCACCACCTGTTCCAGCCGCTGCTCTACCAGGTCGCCACGGCCGCGCTCAACCCGGGCGACATCGCCTATCCGATCCGCGCCGCGCTCGCCCGCCAGCGCAACGTGCGCGTGCTGCTCGCCGCGGCGACCTCGATCGACGTCGGCCACCGCCGGGTGGAGCTCGACGACGGGGCGCTTGCCTACGACTACCTGGTCGTCGCGACCGGCGCGACGCACTCGTACTTCGGCCGCAACGAGTGGGCGACCGTCGCACCCGGCCTCAAGTCGATCGAGGACGCGCTGGAGATCCGGCGCCGGATCTTCCTGGCTTACGAGGCCGCGGAGCGCGAGTCCGACCCGGCCGCGCAGCGCGACTGGCTCACGTTTGCCGTGGTCGGCGCCGGCCCCACGGGAGTCGAGCTCGCGGGCGCGCTCGGCGAGATCGGCCTGCAGACCCTCGCGCACGACTTTCGCACGATCGATCCGACGCAGGTCCGCGTCGTGCTGTTCGAGGGCCGAGACCGCATCCTCGGCAGCTATCCCGCGAAGCTGTCGGCAGCCGCGCAGCGCGCGCTCGAGCGCCGCCACGTCGAGGTCCGGCTCGACACCAAGGTCACCGCGATCGACGACCGCGGCGTCACCGTCCACGCGGCCGGGCGCGACGAGCGGATCGGCGCGCGCACCGTGCTATGGGCGGCCGGCGTGCGCGCGTCCTCGCTCGCCGACAGCCTCGGAGCTCCGCGCGATTCGAGCGGCCGTGTCGAGGTCTTGCCCGATCTATCGATCCCCGGACACCCCGAGGTGTTCGTGATCGGCGATCTCGCGAAGCTGGTGATGGCCGACGGCGCGCAGGTCCCCGGCGTCGCCCAGGCCGCGCTGCAGGGCGGCCGTCACGCGGCCGCGCTGATCGCCGCCGAGGTGCGCGGGCGTCCCTCCGGCGAGGCGCGCGCGGCGTTCCGCTACCGCGACAAGGGCAACATGGCCACGATCGGCCGCGCCGAGGCGGTGATCGCGACCAAGCACTTCGCGCGCTCCGGCCTGCTCGCGTGGCTCCTGTGGTGGGCGGTGCACATCGCGGCGCTGGTCGGCTTCCGCAACCGCGCCCTGGTCATGTTCCACTGGGCGTGGTCATGGCTGACGTTCAAGCGCGGCGCGCGGCTGATCACCGGCGCGATCGGCCCGCTACCGGCGGTTCGCTCGATCGGCCCCGACGGACAGCTCGCCTTGCCGCCCGGCGCGGCCTCGGTGGCGCTCGCCGAGGCCCCGGCACCGGACGACCCCTCGGCGTCGTGAGCCCGCGAGCATCGCTCGACGTAGCCGGCCGCTTCCCCGCTCCGCGCGTCCAGCGCGCGGGCTAGCCTCGATCGCCGGGCAAGGCGTTCACTGGCAGATCGCGCTGTTCGGCGCGGTGTGCGGGCAGTGCGCTGCCGGTTGCGCCGCCGCCGCGGTCGCGTGATACAGCCGGCACGCGAAGGTGTTCCCGGTCGTCTGCAGGGCGTTGTACTGCGGGTTCTGGATGAAGCCGTTGCACGCCGTGATGCAGTCTGTCGCCGTCGGGTACGGTGACGACCCGCACGCGCCGAGCACGATCGTGCAGAATCCCTGGCAGTTGTCGCCGCACTGGCCATCTCCGCCGGGGCCGGCGTGGCGACAGTGAATCGCCGGAGAGCTCGCCGCCGCGCCAGCGTGGTAGATGTGACACGCCCGGGTGATGCCGGTGGTCTCGCCCATGGTACCGGCGGGCCACAGGGCGCACGTCGCCATGCATAGCGCCTGGCTGCCGTACATCGCGTTCGAACCTGTGCAGTTGGTGGCGATCGCCCCGCAATAGCCGGCGCAGCTCTGCTCGATCATGCCGGCGTCGGTCAGGGAGGCGTCGATCGTCGAGCCGTCGACCTGGCCGGTCGCGTCGGACGGCCCGCCGAGCTGCGGCAGCTCTGGGTACTTGCACGCGGCGAGCGATATCACCGCGGCGCAGCCCGCGAGCACGGAGACCCAGCGACGGTTCATGATCGAGGACGATACCCGAACGGCGCGGGAGTTGCCGTGGCGTGCCGCACGCTTGACTTCGAGGACACCGGTTGACTCGAGGCCGCGCGCCCGGCCGGCCCGGACGGCGGGAAACGCCACCTTGCGGGCGGCACACGACGTGCTGTGACGGCAGCCATGTCCCTGATCGTGAGATGTCTGCCCGTCGTTTCGCTCGCCGCGCTCCTCGGCGCCGGCGCCTGCGAGAGCCTCCCGAGGACGTCCCGGCCGGGCCGTAGCGCGCCCGCAGCCGCGGCTTGGCTGGGACAGCCCTTGATGTCTCGTCCGCGCGGTCTCACCATCCCTGGATGGAGATCGCATGACCGGACCGCGCCAGGCCCGGGTTCGCATCACGCTCACCCAGCAGATCGTGCTCGGCCTCGCGCTCGGCTGCCTGGTCGCGTGGCTGGCGCCGAGCGTGGCGGTCTCGCTGAAGCCGATCAGCCAGCTGTTCCTGCGCATGATCAAGATGCTGCTGGGGCCGCTGCTCCTGACCACGCTGGTCGCGGGCATCGCCGGCGCCGGCGGCAAGATGGTGGGTCGGCTGGGCGTGAAGGCGATCATCTGGTTCGAGGTGGCCACCACGCTGGCGCTGTTCCTCGGCCTCGCCGCGGCAAATCTGGTCAAGCCGGGTGCCGGCGTCATGCTCGGCGGTGACCTCGCCAAGGTGCGCGAGCTCGCCAAGCCGCTGCACGGCGACGAGTTCCTGCTCAACATCTTCCCGACCTCGATCTTCGATGCGCTCGGGCGCAACGACGTGCTGCAGATCGTGGTGTTCAGCGTGTTCCTCGGGCTGGCGGTCTCGGCTGCCGGCGACAAGGCGCGACCGGTCAAGGATCTGGTCGAGGCCGGCGCCGAGGTGATGTTCAAGCTCGTCGGGTTCGTGATGCGGTTCGCGCCGCTCGGCGTCGGCGCCGCGATCGCCGCCACGCTCGGCGCCAGCGGCAGCGCCGTGATCCTGCCGCTGCTCAAGTGCGTCGCGGCGCTGTACGCGGCACTGTTCGTGTTCCTCGCCATCCTGCTCGTCGCGTTGAAGCTGTTGACCCGGGTCCACCTGCCGACGTTCCTCCGCGCGATCCGCGAGCCGGCGATCATCGCGTTCACCACGTCGACCTCCGACGCCGCCCTGCCGCGCGCGATGCAGGTGCTGGAGCAGCTCGGCATCCCGCGCCGGATCGTGGGCTTCGTGGTACCGACCGGCTACGCGTTCAACCTCGACGGCTCGACCCTGTACCTGTCGCTCGCCATGCTGTTCGTCGCGCAGGCCGCGGGCGTCGACATGACGTGGAGCGAGCAGCTCGGCGCGATGCTGGTGCTGATGCTATCGAGCAAGGGCGTGGCCGGCGTGCCGCGCGCCGCGCTGGTCGTGCTCGCCGGGGCGCTCACCAGCTTTCACCTGCCCACCGAGGGCGTCGCGATCCTGCTCGGGATCGACGCGGTGATGGACATGGGCCGGACCTGCGTGAACGTCGTCGGTAACTGCGTGGCGACCGTCGTGGTCGCGACCTGGGAGCGCGCGATCCCCGCCAGCGCGCCGATCTTCGGCCGCAACGATGCGCGCGAGCTGGCCTCCGCGCTCACGCTCGCCACCGACGATCCGGGCGACGCGCGCTGACCGAGCCGGGTCACGGCACGTTCGCGAACCCACCGACCAGCTTGACGATCGACTCGAGCTGCGCGGTGGTCATCGCGAGCCGGAGCACGACCTCGACGTCGTCGCTGGTGAGCTCGAGGGTGTCGACCATCGGCTTGAGCGTGGCGAGCTGCGCCTGGCCCAGCGCGACGAGCGACCGCGCGCGATCGGCCGACTCGAGCCGCATCCGCCCCGACAGCCCGAACCCGTCCGTGAGGTCGACCGACAGGCTCACCCACGACGGCTCGAGCCCGGCAGCGGTGACTGCCTCCAGGGCCTCGGCCTTGCCGCTGACGACCAGCCAGGCGGCCCTCCGGGTATCGAGCTTGCCGATCAGCTCGCCGAACAGCGGAGACGTCCGCAGCGGCGCGCCGCGCCTGAGCGCGGTGGCGAGTTGCGCGGCCGAGGCCGCCGGCCCTGCCACCCCGACCAGCGTCGAGCTGTTCGCGAACGTGAACACGCTCGTCTGCTTGCCGGTGGTCGTCGTGGTGACGACACCGTCCACGATCGTCGTGCGCGGGTCGGTCCCGGCCATGCGCTCGATGCACGCCATCACCGCGGCGCGGTCGAGGCCGCGGATGACCACCACGCCGTCTCCCCGGTGCTCGAGGCCGACCGAGATCTGCGTGACCGACCGCAGCGGCTCGAGGCCGCAGCTGGCCTGCACGGCGTCCAGCTTCTCGGCGAGTCGAGGCGCGACCATCGGCTCGAGCAGGCGCCACAGCGTGCTACCTCGGACCTGCCGCGCGTCGACCACCATCACGAGCTCCGCGTCTTCCGGCAGGAAGCCGACCGGGTCGAACACCGCGGGGTTCACACGTGGCGCGGGCGGCGGACGGTTCTCGACGGTCGCCGGAGCGGCGTCGCGATAGCAGGCCGCGAGGACACAGAGCAGGAGCGCGTGGCGCACACCCGTCGATACCACGGCGCGACTCGCCGGGGCACTACCCGGCGGTGGCCCACCGCCCGACGGCGTCGGCCTCCCTGGACAGCGTCCAGTACTCGGTGATCTTGCCGTCGCGAAACGCGATCGCGTCGATGCCGCATACCGGGCGCGGCGTGCCGTCGACCGAGGTGTCGGCGAACCACGGCCCCGCGACGACGCCCGCGGCGACGTCGACGTAGGGGCCACAGCCGGTGTGGAAGGTGAGGCGCTGGAACTTCGCACGGTGGGCGATGACCCAGCGCTCGACGGCCACAGGGCCATCGACCGTGCGCGGGTCGACCCCGCCCGGCGTCACCAGGTGGAGTACGAAGCGCTCGGCGACGATGCTCCGGGCCAGGGCGGGGTCACGGTTCCACATCTCCGTCCACTGGCTCCACAGCCGGAGGCCAGTCGCGTACAGGTCAGCGTTGGATGTCGTCATGCAGCGACGATGGACCACGCGATGACAGCCGTATGTCAGTAGCCGAACAGGCGACGGCCCAGCTCGTGATCGCGCGCGATCACCTCGGCGAACGACAGCCCGGCGCGGGGCTCGGCGCGTGCCCCGGTTCGCCTCCAGCTGGTGATCTGGTCGACGCGAAAGGCGCGGGCATCGCCGCGCAGCCGGCAGTAGGCCACCAGCCACCAGGCGTCGCCCGTGCACACCAGGCCGAGCGGCTCGATGTCGCGCGCGGTGCGCCGCCCCGTCGCCGGGTCGTGATAGGCGATGTGCGCGACCACGCGGGCGTTCAGCGCGTCGACGATCTCGGTGGTCGGCCCGGAGGCGCGCCTCGCGTAGTCGGGGATGACGATGCGGTCCTCGAGCGCGCGGACCCGCCGCCTGGTCGCGGGATCGAGCGCGGCCTCGAGCTTGGTGGTCGCGCGCGTGAGCGCCTCGCGCAGCGGCGCGGCGACCGCGGCGCCCAGCGCGTGCGCAGCGATGGTCAGCGCCTCGGCCTCCTGGCCGGTCAGCGCGAGCGGCCGCAGGTACGACTCCTGCGGGACGCGATAGCCGTCGCCCGCGTTACCCTCGACCGGGAACCCGGCCTCGACCAGCGCGCGGACGTCGCGGTACACCGTGCGGAGGCTGATCTCGAACCGGTCGGCCAGATCGCGCGCGAGCACGCGTCGCCGTGCGCCGAGGAACAGCGCCATCGCCACGAGTCGCTCGAGTCGTCGCATCGCCGCGGCGCCGTGCGCGGCCGCGCCCGCGATGGTCGCACTGGCTGACCGCCGGCGAAACCGATCGCGCCGCGCGATCACCGGCGCGCGGTTCGACCAGCTCCGCCGGGCGTCGGGTCACGCGGGATCGTGGCAGGCGAACTCGATCGGGTTGCCATCCGGATCGCGCACCATCGCGGAGAAGTAGTGCGGGTGGACGTTGGGCAGCAGCGTCGGCGGGCGGTGGTCGATCCCGCCGGCAGCGAGCGCCGCGTCGTACGTCGCCTTGACGAGCGCGCGCGTCGCGCAGCGGAACGCGTAGTGCACGTTCGGCTTCGGCGTGGCACCGGGGCGCAGCCAGAACGGCGGGGCGTAGCGGGTGCCGAACCCGGCGGGCGGGCCATCGGCGACTCGCTCGTAACCGAGCGGCGCCAGGGCCTTGGCATAGAACGCGCACATCGCTTCGTAGTTGTCGGAGGTGAGCTCGAGGTGGTCGATCATCGCCGCCGAGACTACGGGGTCACGCGCGCAGCCGGGCCGCGTTGTCGGGCCGCGCGGCGTCGCGTCGCCGCATCAGGGCCGCCCGGCGTGCGGCCGGGCTGCGCACCGCGCCTGGCCGGTTCAGCCGGCGAGGTCTTGCAGGAAGCCGCCCGACTGGTGCTCCCAGAGCATCGCGTAGTGGCCGCGACCGGCGAGCAGCTGGTCGTGCTGGCCCTGCTCGACGATCGCACCTGCGTCGAGGACGACGAGCCGGTCCATGCGGCGCACGGTCGAGAGCCGGTGAGCAATCACGATCGCGGTACGATCTCGCATCAGCGTCCACAGCGCTTGCTGGATGTGGTTCTCGCTCTCGGAGTCGAGCGCGCTCGTCGCCTCGTCGAGGATCAGGATCGGGGCATCCTTGAGGAACGTGCGCGCGATGGCGATGCGCTGGCGCTGTCCGCCGGACAGCTTGACGCCGCGCTCACCGACGAGGGTGTCGTAGCCGTCGGGCAGACCGGTGATGAACTCCGCGGCGTGCGCGAGCTCCGCAGCGCGATGGACCTCGGCGTCGGTCGCGCGCGGCCGACCGACGCGGATGTTCTCGGCGATGGTGCGATGGAACATCGCGGGCTCTTGCGGGACGGTCGCGATGAACGAGCGGAGCGCCGATTGCGGGACGGTCGCGATGCTCTGGCCACCGATCTCGATCGCGCCGGCCTCGAGGTCGGCGAACCGGAGCAGCAGGCGCGTGAGCGTGGTCTTGCCGCCGCCGGAGCGGCCGACGAGCCCGACCTTTTCTCCGGGGCCGATCGTCAGATCGAAGCCGTCGAACAGCGCTGGACGCGAGGGGTACGCGAACCGCACGGCGCGGAAGCGCACGCTCGAGTCGCGCGGCGCAAACGGTTCGACCGGGTTGGCATCGACGATCGCGGGTGGTTCGAGGAGCAACTCGGTGAACTGCGCGGCGTCGGTGAGCGCGGTCTCGAGGTTGCGGTAGATGCGATTGAACTCCCACATCACGCGCGTGGTCTGCGCGAAGTAGCTGAACGTGAGGAACACGGCCTCGATCGCGAAGCCGCTGCCGCGGCCGATCGCCAGCGCGACGATCAGGCCGAGCGCGTTGGTCATGACGTACAGCGGGGACGTGACGATATCGACCCGGGTATTCTGGTAGTTCCACGAGCGGAGCATCTTCGCCATGAAGTCGTCGACGTTGCGGGCGTGGATCACGGCTTCCTCGCGCTCGCGCGCGAACGCGCGAACGGTCTCGGCGTTCGTGATCGAGTCGGCGACGTGGCCGGCGAGCACGTTGCTGGCGTCCTCGCGGACATGGACGAGCCGGTGGCGGCGCCGGATCAGCGGGCGCAGGCAGAGGAACGCGATCGTCAGCATCGCCAGCAGCACCGCGATCAGCCAGCCGGAGAACTGCGCGAGCACGACGACCGCGAACGCGAGCGGAAACAGGTTGCCGCAGATCGAGAACGCGAACGCGTCGAACACATCCTCGAACCGGCGCGCGTAGCCGAGCGCGCGCTTGGTGAGCGAGCCTGCAAAGTTGTTGTGGAAGAACCCGGCGTCCTTCGCGAACAGATCGTCCATCGCTTCGATGTAGAGCTCGCCGATCGCGTGGGCCTCGAGCCGTGACACCGCGACCCCGGCGAGCCGCCACAGCGCCTCCCCGCCGA
>Ga0302299_10000895_pt1 | contig 17389 bp, 19 predicted proteins | sample III_Fen_N3_4_FD_198795 | JGI IMG/M metagenome (GOLD analysis project Ga0302299, IMG submission 198795) | Peat permafrost microbial communities from Stordalen Mire near Abisko, Sweden - III_Fen_N3_4 | ecosystem: Environmental > Terrestrial > Soil > Wetlands > Permafrost | place: Sweden: Abisko... | reverse complement strand
GGCAAGGACGCAAGCACGCCGGATCGCACCGCCAGCGTGTCGTTCTACGACCTCGGCAAGGACGCGACGAAGCCGGTCGCCACCGTCCAGGGCTCGTTCATCTGGACGATCCAGGACGTACGCGGCATGTACATCGTCGACCTCCAGCTGCCCGAGGCGGGCCAGTGGGGCGCCGAGTTCACGACCCAGGCCCCAGGCTCCCCCGCCGAGACGACCCGCCTGACCTTCGAAGTCCACGACGACACGCCGTGGGTCGCCGTCGGCGAGCACGCGCCGGCCTCGAAGTCGCCGACGGCGGCCGATGTCGGCGGTGACCTCGCCAAGATCTCCAGTGATCAGCACCCGGACCCGGTCTTCTATCAGACGTCCATCGCCGACGCCCTCGCCGCCCACAAGCCGATCTTCCTCATCTTCGCCACGCCGAAGTTCTGCGCGACCGCGCAATGCGGACCCACGCTGGACCGGCTCAAGCCGGTGGCGGCCACGAACCCGGACGTGACGTTCATCAACGTCGAGCCGTACCAGCTGCAGTACACCGACGGGTCGCTCCAGCCGATCCTCGATGCGCAGGGGCATCTCCAGTCGACGGCGACCACGAACGAATGGGGGCTCTTCTTCGAGCCGTGGATGTTCGCGATCGACCGGACCGGCGTCGTGCGCGGCTCCTACGAGGTCGCGATCTCCGACCAGGAGCTCACCGACATCCTCAAGGTCATCTCCGCCGGGGGCTGAGCGTCCCTAGCCGGTCTCGGGCGCGTCCAGCAGCCACAGCGCGTAGTTGACGCCGTCCTGCGTCTTGTACCAGACCTGGATGGGCATGGACGACGCCTGGTGCTCGACGAGGTGGCCGGGCGGGAAGGCGGCGCTGTTCTCAAGCTTCGACAGGTCGAAGACCATGCTCTGGTCGGAGCCGGTCCGCAGCGTGAAGCTGACCACGTTCGTGAGGCCCTTCGAGTCCACCTTGAGGACGACCCCGATGACGGCCGGCGCATCGGGCGGCTGGTTCGGGTCGCGACGGCCGAAGCCGCCCATCGCCAGTGCGGTCGCGGTCGCCAACCCGATGACCAGGACCACGATCAGCACGAGGTAGTTGCGGAACCGAGGCTCCACGGTCAGCCGACACCAGGGGCGAGGGGCGAGCCGGAGACCGCGACCGTGCCCGTGCTGCCGGGCGCGTACAGCGGTGTCCCATCGGCGCAGCGCGGGCAGGTCTCCGCGCCGGGCTCATAGGTCGGCAGATCCAGCTGCCAGAGCGATCGGAGCGGGTAGGTGCGTCCGGTCGCCGGGGAGGTCAGGGTCGCCCGGCCGCCACTGCGGTCGACGAGCACGACGCACTCGACGATCTCGCCACCCATCGCCTCGACGGCGGGCAGCATCGCGAGCAGCGATCCCCCGGTGGTCAGGATGTCGTCGACAAGGAGGACGCGCTCACCGGGCTCGATGTGGAAGCCGCGGCGGAATTCGCGGTGGGTGGACCCGTCCGCCGAGTGGACCTCCTCCGCGAAGATCGACCGGACACCGAGCTGGCGCGCCGTCTCGAATGCGAGGATGACGCCGCCGGTCGTCGGCCCGGCGGCGAGGTCGACCATCGTCTTCCCGGCTGCGTCACGGACGTGGGCGGCCCAGAAGCCGCATAGCTCACTCGTCGCCGCCGGATCGGACAGGACGTGGAACTTCTCCACGTAGGCGTCGCCGTGCCGGCCGCTCTTGAGAAGGAAGTGGCCTTCGCGAAAGGCGCCCGACGCCCGGAACAGCGCCTCCGTCCGGGCTGCCGCTGCGCTCCGGGCGGCGATGTCGAGAGCCGGCTTGATCGTCGTCACGCGCGAAGTCTACGCGGGGTCGCCGCCAATGGGTGGCGCCAGGAGTACCGGCGGCGACCCTACGGCCGGTACTCGACGCCCTTCACCGACGGCGCGCCGGGGCGTTTCGGCAGCGCCGTGCCGATCAGGCTCGTGTAGTCCGCCAGGCCCCGGCGGCCGCACTCGGCCTCGAGTTCGTCCACGAGACGGACCGGCAGGGTCGGGTCGGCGAAGATGGCCGTACCGACTTGGACCGCGACCGCGCCGACGGCGAGGAAGTCCAGGACGTCCGACAGATCCGTGACGCCGCCGATCGCGATGACCGGGATGCCAACGGCCTGCGACGCCTCGAACACGACCCGCAGCGCGACCGGCTTGACGGCGGGCCCCGACAGGCCGCCGTAGGTATTGCCGAGCAGCGGCCGCGTCCGGCCGGGTCCGACGGCGATGCCGGACAACGTGTTGATCGCGGTCAGGGCATCGGCCCCGGCCGCTTCGATGGCCTTCGCGATCGGCCGGATGTCGGCGACATTCGGGGACAGCTTCACCAGCAGCGGCAGGTCGGTCGCGGCCCGGACGGCCGCGGTCACCTCGCCCGCCGCACCGGCATCGATGGCGAACTGGAGCCCGCCCGCGCCGACGTTCGGACAGCTGATGTTGAGTTCGATGGCGGCGACGCCGGGGACACCATCGAGTCGCCGGGCGACCTCGACGTAGTCCTCGACGGACTCACCGGCGACGTTGACGATCATCGGCACGCGCCAGGTCGCCCACGTGTGGCTGTACTTCGCGATGACGGCATCGACGCCGGGGTTCTGCAGCCCGATCGAGTTCAGCATCCCGCCCGGCGTTTCGGTCACGCGCGGCGTCGGGTTCCCGATCCGGGGCTTGAGCGTCGTCCCCTTGCAGCAGATCCCGCCGAGCCGGTCGACATCGACGACATCGCCGTACTCGATGCCGTAGCCGAACGTCCCCGAGGCGACGAGGATCGGGTTCGGCAGGACCAGCCCACGGCCCAGGTCCACGCGCAGGTCGACGGCGCCATTCACCGCCACGAGCTCTCCCAATCGAGCTCCTCGGCCGCGAAGACCGGCCCCTCGCGGCACACCCGAAGCGGCGGCCCGCTGGCGGCCATCACGACGCAGCCGAGGCACGCCCCGACCGCGCAGCCCATGTTCTGCTCCATCGAGACCTGCAGGAAGGACTTGCGTCGCGCGGCGGGCGACCCGGTCGCATCGCCCTTGCCCGCACCGCGTTTGCGCCCGAGCTTGGCGACCCCGAGTCGCTCACGACGTCCGGCGGCCTGGCCGGCGAGGACCTTGAGCATCCCGACCGGACCGCACGCGAACGCCTGATCCGCCCAGGCCTCGTAGTCGCGGACGAGCTCTGTCACATAGCCGCGGTGGCCCAGTGACCCATCGTCGGTCGCGACGACGTATTCGACCTCGTCGGGGAGCAGGTTCGATGGATAGACCTCGCGCGCCGAGGCCGCCCCGAACAGCAGGGTCACCTGCCGGCCGTCCCGCAGCGCCTCATCGGCCAGCATCCGAACGCCCGCCATGCCGAGGCCGCCGGCCACCAACAGCAGGTGCTGCGACCGCGGGTCCACCTCGAACGGGCGCCCGAGCGGCCCGAGCATGTCGATCGTGTCGCCCGGCCGCAGGCGCGTGAAGAAGTCGGTGCCGCGACCGATGACCCGGAAGTGGATCGTGACGATCCCGGTCGCCGCGTCGGTCGTGTTGAGCGAGAACGGGCGGCGCAGCACCATCCCCGAGATGTCGCCCGGTCGGACATGGACGAACTGGCCGGCGCGCGAGCCGGACGCGAGCTCAGGGGCGTGGAATGACTGCAGCCACTGGCCCGGCAGGATCTCCCGGCTCTCGACCAGCTCCGCAGTCGTGAGCCGCATGGTCACGCCCCGGGCTCGCCCTCGGCGGCGCCTTCGGCCCCGCCCTCGCCGTCGTGCTCGGCATGCGCGAGTTCCGGCGCGACCGACGGGAAGGCCTCGGCCAGCGCATCGGCCAGGTCGCCGAAGACGTCGGTCGGGTCGTAGAACTCGACCAGCTCGTCGGAACTCTCGAGCGTCCGCCAGGTGCCCTCGGAATCTTCCGGCACGACCTCAGCACGGAACCGCCCGGACCCGGTGAGCACGAGGCGCTCGTCGTCGTCATCGACGATGACGAGGTCGCCGATGACCGCGACGAGTCCGGCCGACAGGCCCTCGAACTGCTCCAGCAGGCGAGCCTCGCTGCGCTGGCTGCTCTCCTGGTACTCGAGCGCGAGGTCGTAGAGGCGATGGGCGGCCTGCTCGTCGTCGTCTGCGTCGAGGGGCGCCTCCTGGCCCTGGCCGGCCGCCCACGAGTCCGCGGCGGCCGCGTATGGATCCTCGCCGATCCCGATGCCGAGCGTCTCGGCCGTGGAGATGCCGGCAACGCCCAGCAGATCGCCCTCGGCGGTCGGCTCGGCTGCGAGGCCGGCGGCCTCGCGCGACGCCTCGGCGAACGCGGCGAAGATGTCGGCCGGGTTGTAGAGCTCGACGAGCTCGGCGGCCGATTCGATGACCTCTGTCTCGCTGACCCAATCGCCCGTGACCTCGTCCAGGTACCGGCTGCGACTCCGGAACGTGAGGTCCTGGGCGACCGCGAGGTAGTCGGGCTCCTCGTCGATGAGCGTCAGGCCGCCGATCGTCGCGATCCGCTCGCGGTGTCGATCGAGGAACTTGCGCAACTGCTCGGTGGACTGGACGAGGAAATCGGACCGCTCCAGGGCGGCGTCGCTCGCGAGCTCCCCGAGCAGGTCGTTGTGGCTATCCATGTGGTCGCCTCCGTGCTGTCGGGAAGATCTACGGGTGGTACTCGAGATCGGGTCCCATCCGTTCGCGCAGGAACATCGAGTGATGGCGCTCGAAGATCCACTCGCCGGCCCGGTGACCGAGCGCTCGGGTGGCTTCGTCCGCTTCGAGCTTGTCCAGTGTGGCGTAGTCGGGCAGGTCCATCAGGATCACGTTGTCGAAGTCCCAGCCGTGGGCGACGTTGTACCAGCCGATGAAGCGGATGCCGAACTTCTCCTCGTAGTCCTTCACCTGCTTCGGGAAGATCGTGCGCATGAAGAACTTGAAGAACGGATCTCGGCCGCGGCGGACGCTGAAGTAGGTCGCGAGCACCGGCACCGTGCAGGATCCTCCATGCGGTGAGCGGCCGCTCCGAGCGACCCGGGCGCTATTGTCGCACGGGCTCCGCGCAGCGGGGCGGGCGTGAGAGGCGGCCGTCGGATCCCCCCGTCCGCAGCGGTGGGCGGATTCCCATGGGACGGGATCGCGGCAGGCTTCCGCGCTGACCCTCGCCAGATTCCCGTGGGATGGTCGTTAGGCAGCCGATCGGCCGGCTTCGGGCGGCGGCGGCGGCTCGAATGCGTTCGAGCGAGCGCGGACCGAGCGCGAAGTCGGGCTGGTCGGGCACTGCGTCGTGCCTAACGCCCCGGGGGTGGGAATCTGTCAGTCCGGAGCCGCGACGTCCGTCTCGTCGGAGCGTTCGCGGGTCGGCTCAGAGTGCTCGGGCGGAACGGGGAGTCCAGAGCCCGTCTCGGATGCCGCGCCGGATGAGTCACCCGCCGCCACCGGGCTCGCCTCGTCGGCCGAGTCCTCCAGTTCCCCGACCGTCTTGGTGCCACTCGCCAGCGGGCGACGTCGGCCACGGCGATCCGCCGCCACCAGGCGCAGCAGGAAGATGATCGTCTGGCCTGTGATGAGCAGCAGGAAGATGACGATGAACAGCAGTGCGGCGCTGACCGCCGCCGGCCACTCCCACACCACGCTGAGTGGCGTGAGGACGATGAGCACGACGAGCACGACCAGCTGGATCCGGAAGCAGCCGAGTCCCGGTCCGCGCTCCGGCTCCAGATCCTCGCCCTTGTACTGGACGGGTCCGGTCGGGCGCGGGCGCCTCGGGGGCGTGGGGTCGGCCCGCGGATCGATCGGGGGCGGCGGAGGTGCCGAGACCGGCGTCGGGACCTCGGGCGGTGGGGTCGGGTCGCTCACAGGCGTCAATGCTACGGGAGTCGGGCCGGACCGGCGCTGGTCCGCGCGGGGGCGATCCGGACCGGCGCTGGTCCGCCTGGACCTGGGCGACTAGTCCGCCTCGACCTTCGGTGGCGGCTCCCCGGCCAGCCCATCCACGACCTCGACACCGGCGAGTCGTTCCAGGATGGCCGGGGCCGCGATGACCTTCCAGGACCGCGACCCGCCGCCGAGGACGATCCGGTCCCGCGTCATGACGCGCGAGTCCACCCAGATCGGCATCGAGGCCGGCAGGCCGAAGACGGTCACACCGCCGATCTGCATCCCGGTCAACTCCGCGGTGACCTCCGCGGGCGCGAACGACGCCTTGCGGGTCCCGAGGCGATCGCGGACCGTCCGATTCACGTCGAGCCGGAACGGCGCCAGCGTGACGCAGGCCGCGTACGTCGGCGGGTCGGACTTGCCGATGACCACGATCGTGTTGGCCGAGTCGTCCGGGCTGAAGCCGTAGGCCGCACAGAAGGCGGCCGTGTCGGCAAGGGCCGGATCGCATGGGAACAGCTCGTACGGCACCCCGAGGTCGCGCAGCCGTTCGTCGAGCCAGGTCCGCCCCGCGTCGTCGGTCATGCCGCAACGATACGGGACGGCCGGCCCGGCTACCATCGGGCGATGCCCGGACCCGACGCCCTCGACGACCCCGACCTCCCCGACCACGCCGCCCTCGATCCGTCCAGCTACGACCCAGACGCCTTCCTCGAGCGCTTCGCCTGGCATCCCGAACCGGGCCTCATCGGCCATCGCGACGCGGCCACGTCTCGAGCGGCCCTCGAGCGGCTCGGAACGAGGACCTGGGCAAGCGCTCTCGACTTCCTGTTCGAACAGGCCGCCGTCCGCGCGATGGGCGCCCCGTCGGGCTATGACACGGTCCGCCGCGCCTTCTACGGCGAGGAAGCCGGAGCCGCCCGCGGCCCGTCGCGGGCACCACTCGATCCGTCGACCTCGGATGCCGTCCTCGCCGAATTCGACGACCGCCTGGCCGGGATGCAGATGAACGCCCAGCACCCGCGTCAGTTCGGCTATTTCACGCCGCCGCCGCTGCCGATGTCGATCATGGGCGAGCTGCTGGCGCAGGTCACGAACCAGGGCATCGATGTCTGGCATGCGGGTCCGACCGGCGCCTTCGTGGAGGAGGAGGTCGTCCGCTGGCTGTGCGATCTCGTCGGGTACGGCCCGGACGCGTTCGGCCTGCTGACGTCCGGCGGGGTCATGGCCAACTTCATGGCGATGCTCCTCGCGCGCGACGTCCAGCTCGGACGGCTCCTGGGCGCAGGCCGGGCGCCGCGAGGGCGCGACCTCGAAGGTGCGCGGGTCTACACGGGCGACCAATCGCACTTCTCGATCGGCCGTGCGCTCGATGAGCTCGGGTTCCCACCGGACACCCTCGTCATCGTCCCCACCGACGAGCGATTCCGACTCCGGGCGGACCCGGTCGCCACCGCCATCGAGCGAGACCGCGACGCGGGCCTGACGCCGTTCGCGATCGCCGCGGTGGCCGGATCCACGAACACCGGGGCCGTCGACGCACTCGAGGAGCTGGCCGACCTGGCCGCGACCGCGGACTGCTGGTTCCACGTCGATGCGGCCTACGGCGGCGGCGCCCGCCTCTCGACCCGGGATGCCGGCCGCGTGCCGGCGTTGGAGCGGGCCCACTCGGTCACGATGGACCCGCACAAATGGTTCTTCCAGGCCTATGACATCGGCGGCCTGCTGGTCCGGACCGGGACGGACCTCGCGGTCGGGTTCGGGGGACGCTCGCCGGAGTACTACCGCGGCGGCGAGGCGGCCACCTCAGCCGGCGGTGGCGACGAGCCGAGCGACGGCCACGACATCCCGGACGACCACGGCGGCCAACTCAACTTCTACCAGATGAGCTTCGAAGGGACCCGTCGCTGGCGGGCGCTCAAGCTCTGGATGTCGTGGAAGCACCTTGGGACGACCGGGTTCGGGCGCCTCATCGAAGCCAATGACGACCTGGCGGCGCACCTCGCCGCCCGGATCGCCGCGTCGGACGACTTCGAGGCGCTGCCGGCCGAACCGGATCTGTCGGTCGTGTGCTTCCGGCACCTGCCGGGCGGGCGCGAGGCCGCGCGCCTGCTGCCGGCCGGGGCACTCGATGCGCACCAGGACGCGCTGCAGACCGCGCTCGAGGTCTCCGGCGACGGCTGGCTCACGACGACCCGCTTACGAGACGCGACCTACCTGCGCGCCGGGATCGTGAACTACCTCGCGACCGAGGACGACATCGACCGCCTGCTGCAGACGCTCCGGCGCCTGGCCGGCTGACCGGGCCGCAGGCCGACCACCCGGACCGAACGCCGGCCGAACCGGCCGTCCGCGGGCGAGCCGGCGCCGGCCTCAGCCCTGGTGGTGGAGCAGCGTCCCGACGTGCTCGAGGAGCTTCCAGGCGACCTCGGCATCGCCGCGGACGAAGGCCCGGAAGTCGGTGAGCATCATCACCAGGACCGTGACGTCCGTGACGGCGGTGACGGTCGCGGTTCGCACTCGGTCGCTGATCAGCGCGATCTCGCCGAAGTAGCTGCCCGGACCGAGCTGTGCGACATCGCGCCCGTCCACGTTGGCGGCGGCCTGGCCGTCGACGACGATGAAGAAGCCCATCCCGTGCTCGTCGCCCTGGCGGACGATGACCGTGCCGGCCGGGATCGAGCGCTCGTTGAAGTCCCTGGCGAGGCGCTCGCGCTGCTTCTTGTCCAGCCCCGCGAAGAGCGGGACGGTGGCCAGGAGGTCCGGGATCGGCTGCGACATGATTCGATGCTCCTCGCTGCGAGATGCGACCGGCCCGCCGGCGGCGGGACCTCCTGTTGCGCGCACTATGCCTTGGCGCGCGACCTCGCCGCACGCCGATCCTTCCATCGGTACCACTCCCCGACGACCGGCATGAACCACGGCCGGCCCTCGTGCGGCGCCGGGACGAGGGGGAACGACAGCCGGGTCAGGGCCGGCGGCTCCCCGCCCGCCAGCCACTCGCCCACCTGCGATCCCATGTGGGTCATGAGCGCGACCCCGGTCCCGCAGCAGCCGACGAGGTACGTGACCCCGTCCTTCGTCCGCCCCGCGTGCGGCATCCGGTCCTGGGTGAACCCGACGTTGCCGCCCCAGGCGTACTCGATCCGGTAGTCGGCCAGTTGCGGATGGACCTCGAGCAGGCCCCTGTGCAGGATCGCGGCGGTGTGGTCCACCGAGGTCGGCATGAAACTGGCCCGGCCGCCGAAGATCATCCGGCGGTCGGCCGAGACGTGCCAGTAGTAGAGGAAGTTCTTGGTATCGAAGAAGGCCCGACCCTTTGGCGAGAGTTCGTGGGCCAGGGCCTCGGGCAGCGGCTCGCTGGCGATGATGTAGCTGCCGATCGGGATGATCCGGCGGCGGATCGACGGGGCGATGCCGTCGGTGTAACCGTTCGTCGCGACGAACACGTCGCGAGCGTGGATCGCGCCGCGCTCGGTCTCGACGACGAACCGGCCGTCGCCCTGCCGTCGGATGGCCGTCGCCCGGACGCCTTCGTGCAGGTCGGCGCCGGCCCGGTCCGCGGCCGCCACCAGGCCCGCGAAGTACCGGCCGGGGTGCAGCAGCGCGCTGCCCTCCACCGCCAGTGCCCCGAAGTAGGCATCCGAGCCGATCTCCTCGTGGATCCGTTCGTGCGGCACCATCTCGCTCTGGACACCGACGAACGCGAGTCCCTCGCGCGCATGCTCGAGCTCGGGGACGTGGGCGGGCGCGTAGGCGAGCTCCAGGTGTCCGACCTCGCGGAACTGGCAATCGATGGCTTCCTCGCCGACCAGTCGCTTGACCGTCCGATACCCGTCGAGGGTCTCCTGGTACAGCGCGCGGCCGGTGTCGTCGCCATAGCGCCGGATGAGGTCCTTGGCACTCCACTTGTAGCCGCTGTGGACGATGCCCCCATTCCGGGTGGACGCCCCCCAGCCCAGCGTGTGCGCCTCGAGGAGCGTGACGGCCACACCGCTCGTCGCCAGGACGCGGGCCGCGTTGATCCCGGCATACCCGCCCCCGACCACGACCACATCCGCGCCGTCCGGCAACGCCCGCCCGGACCGATCCGGCAGGGCCGGCATCGTCGCCTGCCAGAACGAGCGGCGTTCGTAGTCGTCGTTGAGCGTGCCAGCCACCATGCGCGGAGCGTACCGGACGACCGGACCGCTGCGACCACGCATCTCGCTCGGCGGTCTGTCGCATGTGTGCTACAGTCGTCGCATGGCCGACATCGCCTCGCGAGAACTCCGGAACAACACGCGGTCGCTCCTCGACCGGGTCGAGGCCGGAGAGACGATCACCATCACCGTGGATGGACGGCCGGTCGCCAGGCTGCAGCCAGCGGAGCGGCGCCCGCAGTTCCTGGCGCGCGACACGTTCATCCACAGGGCCCTCGCGCACCGGGCCGATGCAGGGCTCCGAGCGGAGCTCCGGGATCTCGCGCCGGATTCGACCGACGACGTTCCACTGCGGTGAGCGCGGGCCTCGCGGACACGAGCGTCTTCATCGCCTCGGAGTCTGGACGGGCCGCCCGGCTTGAGCTCCTCCCCGATCGACTCGCGATCTCGGTGATCACGATCGGAGAGCTGCGTGCCGGCGTGCTGGCCGCGGCGGACGTCGGCACTCGGGATCGACGTCTGGCCACGTTGACCGGAGCCCTCGAACTAGACCCGGTACCGATCGACCAGGCCGTCGCCGAGACGTGGGCGCGCCTCCGCGTGTCGCTCCGCGAGTACGGATTGCGGATGCCGGTCAACGACTCGTGGATCGCCGCGACGGCGATGACGTTGGGGATCCCGGTGGTGACCCAGGACGAGGACTACCTGCATGCTCCCGGACTCGAGGTCATCCACATCTGAGCGCTCGGCAGGTCAGGCCTCGGGCGCCTCGTAGGCGAGGCGGCCGCCGGCGAACGTGACCAGGACGCGACCTGGGAGATCCATCCCGACGAGGGGCGAGTTCTTGCCCTTCGACAGGAGCGACCGCGGCGACACCGTCCAGCGATCCGAGCGGTCGAACACGACCAGGTCGGCGGCCGCGCCGATCTCGAAGCCGGCGGACACGGTCGCCGCCGCCCCGATGACCGATGCCGGCCCGACCGTCAGCGCGCCGATGGCCGTGCGCAGCGGCAACCGGCCGGCATCGACCGCCGCAAGGACCAGGCCGAGGGCGGTCTCGATGCCGCTGATGCCATTCGCCGCGAGACCGTATTCGACGGCCTTGTCCACCTCGGTGTGGGGCGCGTGATCCGTGGCGATCGCGTCGGCCGTGCCGTCGAGGAGCGCGGCGAGACAGGCGGCCGCGTCCTGTGGGGACCGCAGGGGTGGGTTCACTCGTGTGGCCGTCGCGTACGGCGGTGCGACCCGGGCGTCGTCGGCCCACGGATCGCCACTGGCGTCCCAGGCCCACCGACGCGCGCCGGCGACCCACTCGTCGGTCAGCGCGAGGTGATGGGGCGTGACATCGCAGGTGACCGGCAGCCCAGCGGCCTTGGCGCGACGGACCAGGTCCAGCGCCTCCGCGGTCGAGAGATGGGTGAGATGCAGGCGCGCACCAGGCTCGTCGCGGATGACGTCAGCGAGGACCGCGAGGTCCCTCCCGACCGCCGAGGCCTCCGCCGCGACCGGCCAGCCGTGGAGTCCCAGCACGGTCGCGACGAACCCGTCGTTCGCCTCCGCACCCTCGGTCAGCGTGCCGTCCTCCGGGTGATCGACGATCGGCAGGCCGAGGGCGCCCGCATACGCGAGCGCCGAGCGCAGGATCGTGGCCGAGCGGACGGGCGACCCATCGTCCGAGAACCCGACGACCCCGCCGTCGGCAAGCTCGCCGAGCGCGGCCAGCTGGGTCCCCGCCCTACCCACCGTCACGGCGCCGACGGACAGGAGCTGGACCGGGGAGCCAGTAAGGATCGCTGCCACGCGGTTCGCATCGAGGACGCTGCGCTCATCGACCGCGGGTGTCGTGTTCGGCATCGCGCAGACGGTCGTGAACCCGCCGTGGGCGGCGGCGGCGAGGCCGGTCGCGATCGTCTCGGCGTCTTCGTTGCCGGGCTCGCGCAGGTGCGTGTGCAGGTCGATGAAGCCGGGGGCGATGACCACGCCGTCGGCCGTCACGCCGTCCGCACCCGAGCCCGTCAGCCAGGTCAGCCCCTCGAGCACGCCGCCCCGGACGACGATCTCGCCCGGTCCCTCGCGTTCGGACGCCGGGTCGACGATCCACGCCCGGCTGATCTCGAGGTCGGTCACGTGGACGAGGCCCCTGCGCCGCCGCTCCCGTGCGTGCCGGCCAGCAGGTACAGCAGCGCCATCCGGACCGCGACCCCGTTCGTCACCTGGTCCGTGATGACCGACTGGGCACCGGCCGCCACATCCGCGGCGATCTCGACCCCTTCGTTCATCGGGCCCGGGTGCATGACCAGCGCCCCCGGCTTCGCGCCCGCCAAACGGGTCCGGGTGAGCCCGTATCGGGCGGCGTACTCGCGCATCGAGGGCAGCAGTCCGGATGCCATCCGCTCGCGCTGGATGCGCAGGGCCATGACCACGTCCGCGTCGCGCAGCGCCTCGTCGACATCGGTGGTCACGTGGAACCGACGACCGGCCGCGGCGCCACGCCCCGCCCAAGCCTCGAAGCCGCGGACCAGGGTCGCCGGCCCACAAAGCCAGAGATCGGCCCCGGCGGCGGTCAGCGTCCAGATGTTCGAGCGGGCGACCCGCGAGTGGAGCAGGTCCCCCAGGATCACGATCTTCCGACCGGCCACGGAGCCCCCCAGTCGCTCGCGCATCGTATACAGATCGAGCAGGGCCTGGGTCGGATGGGCATGCCAGCCGTCGCCACCGTTGAGCACGGACCCGCCGAACGTCTCGGCCGCGAGGTACGGCGCGCCGGAGACCGAGTGGCGGATCACCAGCATGTGCGCCCCGAGCGCCTCGACGGTCCGGACCGTGTCGACGAGCGATTCGCCCTTCGTCACCGATGAGCTGGCCGCGGCGATGTTCACGACGTCCGCCGAGAGGTTCTTCGCCGCGACCTCGAAGGAGACCCGGGTCCGCGTCGAAGCCTCGTAGAACAGGATCGTCACCTGGCGACCGCGCAGGGCCGGGACCTTGGCGATCGGCCGGGTCAGGACCTCGCGCATCGCATCGGTCGTGCGCATGACGAGGTCGAGGTCCGAGGTCGAGAGGCCGTCGACATCGAGCAGGTGCCGATGACGCCAGCCGACCGGTTGCGTCTCGGGTGCCACGTCCACCGACGGGACCATCGCCTCCACGGCGTCGGTGCCGGGGTCGGCGGCGAGGCTCACCGGACGGGCTCGCCTGCGCTCGTGCCGGCTCCGACATCCACGGGCAACCGCTCGATCTCGACTTCGTCGGCGCCGTCGGTCTCCTCGAGGTGGACCCGCACCGACTCCTCGCGCGACGTCGGGACGTTCTTGCCGACGTGGTCCGCGCGGATCGGCAGCTCGCGGTGGCCACGATCGACGAGGACGGCGAGGCGGATCGCCTGTGGGCGCCCGAAGTCGACCAGCGCGTCCATCGCCGCCCGGATCGTGCGACCGGTGAACAGGACGTCGTCGACGAGGATGATCGTGCGTCCATCGATGCCGGACGGCAGTTCCGTGCCCTTGACGATGGGCTGCTGGGCGACGAGTGAAAGGTCGTCCCGGTAGAAGGTGATGTCGAGCGCCCCGACCGGCACCTCGACGCCTTCGTGTTCCAGGATGGACGCTGCGATGCGACGGGCGAGGGGGACGCCGCGACGCTGGATGCCGATGAGCATCAGCCCGTCCGTGCCGGCCTGCTTCTCGACGATCTCGTGGGACAGACGCGTGGTCGCCCGACGGATCTCGTCCGCGGTCATGATCTGGCGGCCGCTCATCGCTCCTTCCCGGCCTCGCAGGGCCTCGGGGACGGCCTCACGGGGCCGCAGTGAAGGGTCGATGCCAAGGATACCGCGGCTCGGGCGCCGAGGCGAGGGCCGCTCAGTAGACCGAGACGGTCACCGTCGTCGTGCCCGACCAGGAGCCGCAGCCGCAGATGGCGAAGAAGTCCGGCCGGTAGAGGTCCACGATCCGGTCCGCTCGCTGGGGCCCGTAGTCGGTGACGGTGCGCTGGATGCAGCCACCCGCCCCGCAGATGACCACGATCGTGCCCCGCGGGAGGCGCATCGCGGTCGTGCCGTTGTCGTAGAACGTCGCGGATCCGGTCAGCTGGTACTTCGGGGGCTTCTGGGCCGAACCGGCGGCCGGCTCGGGCTGGTCTACCGCCCGTCGGTGGGTCGGACCGGTGAACTCCGGCGCGACCCCGGGTTCGATGAAGCTGTCCTTGACGGTCACCGCGCCGGCTGACACGAACGCGCCGTCGAGCGGTCCGATCGATGGGACGGACCGAACCTCGTTCGCGGGGACCGGGAGCGACTGGAATGCGCTGACCGGGAGGGGTTCGATCGAGCTGGGGGCTCGTGAACCGGCTAGTCCCGGAAGCGCGACCAGGGCGAGGGCGGCGATGAGCACCGACCCTACGACCAACCTGCTGGGTCGCACGATAGGCGCTGAACTCTACGACGCAGTGCCCCGCTCTGCACGCCACTGTCGCGCACGGCGGTCGCCGATGTCGCGCACGGCGGTGCCGAGGCTACCTCAGCGGACGACCACGACCTCCTGGCCGGGTGCGCTCTCGATGGAGCCGACGCCGGCGGCGGACCAGGCCACGATCTGGACCCGGCTGCCTTCGCCGTCCTGGCTGGGCGGCGTGGCCCAGGCGAGGCGCCCGTTCTCGATCGAGAAGCCGGGCAGGGCCGGCACGTCCTGCGGTCCCGCCTCGGGCCGATCGACGGCGCCGGTCTTCGGATCGATGTGGACGAGGCTCAGGCGGCCGACCGACGGATCGGCGGCATCGGCGACCCAGACGGCCAGCCAGGTCCCGGTCTCGTCCCAGCGCACGGTGAAGTCGCCGATCGGGCCGTCGCTGAGCGCCGGCGAGACCGGGATGAAGGCATCGCCCGCCTGATCGCCCCATCGGACGAGCACGAGCTTCCCGTCGGTCGGGACGATCGCAGTGCCGTCGTCGCTGACCCGGACGGTCCCCTGCCACGCGACGGCGCGATCGCCGGTCGGGGCGACGGCCGGCCGCCAGCCCTTGAAATCGAGGGGTGTCTCGGCACCGGTCGCCGGGTCGATCGTGAATGTCGAGGGCGCCACGGCGGCTGCCGGCGAGGCCGCGGCTGATGCATCGGGCGAGGCGACCGCCGGCGGCGTCGCGGACGGATCGGCCGAGGCGGCGTCGCCCGGCGCGGGGGCCGGTCGGCTGCCGATCGCCAGGCCACCGGCCCACGACGCGAACGTGCTGCGATGGTCGGTCGTGACGGCGTGAGCCTGCGCGTCGCCGACGCGCCACAGGTACAGGTCTGGCCCGGTCGAGCCGTCGGCGGGGCGTGCGGTGAACGCGAACCAGTGGCCGTCGGGTGAGAACGCGGCTGAGTCGCCGACGACCGTGACGCCGCTGACGATCGCCAGCGCGGTGGCCGTCGCCGATGGGGCGGCGGAGACGGTCGGGGTCGCGGTCGGGGTGTCGCTCGGGGCGGTCGAGGGGCTGGGTGGTGCGGTGGTCGGTGGCGTCGCGGACGACCCGCTGGAGGGCGTCGGCGTCGCGCTGTCGGTCGGGGTCGAGGTCGGTGTGGTCGTCGGGGTCGAGGTCGGTGTGGTCGTCGGGGTCGGCGAGGGCTGCGGGCTCTTGGGCAGCGCCACGACGAAGACCTGGTTGCCGCCACTCTGGTCGGATCCGACGACGACCGCCTCACTGCTCGAGGGCGACGTGATGATCGACTTCGGGGACGACGACAGGGCGACTCGCTGGCCGGTCCCGTTGTCGAGGGCCGCACAGCTGGCCTGGTCGAGGTGCGCGCAGACCTGGTCCACCTTGGCCGTGTTGTAGGCGTACGAACCGTCGGCGCCGACATCGAACCAGCCGACGACGCCGGCGTCCACCGCGATCGGCGTGGCGCCCGGGATCACCGCGACATCGCTCGCGGCAGGCGGCGGGGTCAGCGCCGCGACGGCGGATCCGTCGACGCCCCCGGTCGTGCCGGCCGGCGTGACGAGCCAGCCACCCTGCAGGACGGACGCCCCGACGACGACGGCGACGACCGCGATCCCTGCGATGGCGCCCCACTGTGCCAGCGGCGAGCGACGGACGGAGCCGGTCGCGGCGCGGCCGTGGCCGGCGGCTTCCTGTTCGATGGCGGCTGCGGTGCGCGCCCACAGGTCGCGCGGCGGCTGCGGTGCGATATCGCGCAGCGCCCGCAGGCCCAGCCGGTCCGACTCGTACGCCTCTGCGGTCGCGAGACAGGTCGGGCAACCCGCGAGGTGCTCATCGAGCCAGGCTGCTTCGGTGGGATCGAGCGCCTCGTCGAGGCATTCGGCGGCCCTCGACGTGGCCCGCTCGTGCGGCGAGGCCCAGGCGTCGGGACGACGACCGACGCGACCGAGACGGCTCATGGCCGATGCTCCGCGGAGCCACCGTTGCGCGGTCGGGCCGCGGCCGCGTCGGCGGCAGCGTCCGAGGCCGCTTCGGCGGCCGCATCGGCGGCGCGCTCGACCGCAAGCGCCTGGCGGAGGCTCTCGCGAGCGCGGGTCAGCAGGGCTCGCGCCGCCACATGGCTCACATCGAGCGCCGCGGCGAGTTCGACGCCGGTCAGGTCGTGCACTTCGGCAAGGAGCAGCGCGGCGCGCTGGCGTTCGGGGATCTTCGCGAGCGCTCGCTGCATGTCGCCCGACAGATTGGCGTCCATCACGAGGTGTTCGGCGGATGGGGCCGATCCGTGCGACTCCCCGGTCCATGGGAAGAAGCGGACGATCTTGCGCCGGCGGATCTCATCGAGCGCCACCCGATGCGCGATCTGGTAGAGCCAGGCGCGGGCGTTCTCGGGCTTCTCGAGCGTGTCGTAGTTCTTGTAGGCCTTGATGAACGCATCCTGGGTCATGTCCGCCGCGACCTCCGGATCGCGCATCATCCGGAACAGGTACGCGAAGATCTCGCGCTCGTGCTTGGCGAACAGGGTCTCGACGAAGACCGCCGCCTCGTCCCGATCCCAGGTGCCGCTCATCGGACGCAGCCCGCGGCCGGCGGGGCGGACGGCGGGGAGGGTCTGGCGAAGGTCTGCGAAGGATCGGTCGACGGCCACGTGGACTCCGGACGGGATACGGCGTGGAGCGCGGTCGATGGGCAGCGCGCACTCGTTGGCCTGAAGACGCCGGACCCCCCACCGGTGTGACGCCGTCCCCCGACGGCCACCCGGGTCACGCCGACCCGCCCACCGCCCCGTCCATCCGTCCAAGGAGCTCCTCCACCGCATCTTCGGGCGAGACGGGATTCACCGGCAGTCCGGTTCCCAGCTCGAGGCCGGCGATCTCGCGCAGGCGCGGATGGATCTCCCAGTGCCAGTGGTAGGTGGCGTCGACCCGCTCCTTGAGCGGGGCGGTGTGGAGGACGAGGTTGTAGGGCGGTCCGTCGAG
>Ga0302299_10000893_pt1 | contig 17399 bp, 16 predicted proteins | sample III_Fen_N3_4_FD_198795 | JGI IMG/M metagenome (GOLD analysis project Ga0302299, IMG submission 198795) | Peat permafrost microbial communities from Stordalen Mire near Abisko, Sweden - III_Fen_N3_4 | ecosystem: Environmental > Terrestrial > Soil > Wetlands > Permafrost | place: Sweden: Abisko... | reverse complement strand
CATGTATGGACTTCCGGAGGACTTTGACCCGGGCACGTTCGTCGGTTGCGACTTCGAGACAGTCACGTTTGCTTTGAATGCGATCCATCTGACGTTGGGGGCTGAGCACTCGGTGACCTTCACTCACCATGTGCGCTATCGGTTGGAGCCCGGGGCGGACCTCCGTGACGATGTCCTACCTATCACTGTTTCAAGCCTTCCGGCGTTGATTGGGCGGTCGGTTGAACGCGCGGAGGTGCGGCGTCCGGGGGATCTCGTCTTGCACTTCGAGGGCGGTGGGATGCTCTTGGCTGAAGACGATGATGCGCACTATGAGTCATACTCAGTCAGGACCCCGGCTGGCGAGATCTTCGTGTGAGTACGCCGATGTTCGTGGCCATGACCACCGGGATCCGGCACACCAGCCGATCGAACTGGGTCCTTGCCTGCCTCGCCTCCTTCGTCGCGATCCTGGGCACCCTGATCGGCGGGGCACCCGCGTCGGCCGTGGCGGTGGCGAGCACCTACGACCTTCCGCACTGCGCCTACGACCTGCCCGTGCAGTTGTCGACTCCGCACGTCGCGGTCCTGGCAATCCGGGGTTCGCCGGCGGGGTTGGGCGCCGCCTCGTGGAGGCGGTCTATCTCCTTCGGCGGCGACGTAGTTGCCGCAAACACTTCAGGGAAAGCCGGCGCTTCTGCGGTGTGGCCGACGATGCGTGGGAAGCCATGACTCCGACCGAGCAGTGGATGCCTAATAAGCGGTTCCTCGACGACGCGATCTCGCTGGGCAGTGAGATCCAGCTGGCGACTCCACTCAGCCAGGTGGCCGACCGCGGTCAGTGGTTCGTCGAACTCGCACCTCCCGGTGCCAGCGAGTTCTTCGACACGGCAGTGTGGGGCGCATGCCTGACCCGAACGGAGGTGAGCGTGGATCTCATGCCGCTCGATGCGCAGGCGGCGTGGCTTGAGGAGTTCTTGTCAGGCGGCGTGCAAGGCGACTACACCCTCGACTGTCTTCTCGAGGCCCGGCGTAGGCGGGCCTACGGTCGGGTGGGACTCACGCCGTGATGCGGCGGTGGGGAGCAGCAGTGGCGTCCGCACTCTTCGCGACCGACGGACAAGTGGGGACCGAACCGATGCCCGACGGGGATAGGCCCGGTCTCGCTCATCATCTGGATCGACGGCAAGGTCCTCGTACTTGACCCACCCGTCGGCGCCCGGCCGTTTCGCCGGGATGACTCCCGTGCGTGGGCAGTGCGTGGGTGCGGTCCGATACCTTCCGGCCGTCGGGGTAGTACCTCGGGGAAGTAGTCGGAGGAGGGGGCAGCAGATGAGCTGGGAGCAGGCGGTGCGGGGACATACCGCGTGGACGGTGCACGGGTCGGCACTCGCACAAGCAGACGCCGACGGTTGGCCGGACGATGAGAACACTCGTGACGCCGTCGACCGGATGCGATGGGTGCTGCGGGATGCGTGGGCTCGGTTCGAGGGCATGGACGCGCGACAGGTGATGACGTCGACGCTGGACGCGCTTCAGTCGCAGTTCACTCAGGCAACCGACTCTCTGGTGAACCTGCGCAGCAATCCCGCGTACGCAGCTTCCGTGTATGCGGCCTGCGACGCGATCTTGTCGACCGTGGCGTCGTGGCCGCGACCTCCGGCCAGCGCCGAAGTCCAAGTCGTGCACAAGACCGCGGAGGCCTTCAAGGTCGGCATGGAGAAGGCCCTCACCGGCTTCGAGGACACGATCGCGGAGGCCGCTGCCGAGACGGACAAGACGAAGGCCGAATTCGCCGCGAGCACCGCAGCCCTCACGACCACCCTGACAACTCTCTCTGCCCGCATCGAGGGCCAGACGACAAGGCTCGACGTCGCGCTCAACACAGCGGCGACGCGCTACGAGGAAGCCGAGAACGCGCGATCCGCAACCTTCGAGGATGCCGCTGCTCTGCGCGGCAAGGCGTTCGACGACGAGCGGGACCGGGTCGCGACGCTGACTAGCGAGCACCTGTCCAGGCTTGAGGCCATGCTGGGCGAGGCCCGCAACACGCTGCAGGCCATAGGGGTGACCACGACGGCTTCGCACTACGGGAGCTACGCCAAGCGACAGAGCCGAGCGGGCCTGGCCTGGGCCTTGGGTGCGGTCCTTCTTGGTGTCGGCGGCGCCCTCGGGGCGTTGTGGGCGCTGCACAGCGTGGCGTCGGGCGATCAGTCCTGGCAACTCATCTCGTTGAAGTCGCTGGCCAGCACGATCGTCCTGGCGGTAGCCGGGTACGCGGCGGCGCAGGCTTCCGGGCACCGGCACGAGGAACGCCGCGCACGGCGCATGGAACTGGGACTCGCAGCGCTGGACCCATTCCTGGCCAATGTCGACGGCGAGGACGTCAAGACGCTGCGCCTGGCCCTGGGTGCCGAACTGTTCGCAGCGCCCGCGAAGGAGCAGGAGCGCGGCCTCTCGCCGCTGGCTTCGCTACAGCAAGCCCTCACCCAGAAGTCGCTGGCCGGACGGATCGACGTCTCAGCAGGAGTGAAGGAAGCCAACCAAGGCTGACGCTGCCCCAGCCGAAGTACGCGCGCCAAGGCCTTGTCCTCGAGGAACACGCGCCAACGGCTGGCCTCATGACGAAACCATCCCGCCCGACCCAGTCCTGCAGCACTTGCGGGCACGCCATGGCCCCCCACGTCCTGGTCGCCATCCCAACAGGGCACCCGGTGCCCATGGGCCTCATGTTCTGCCCAGTGGCCGGCTGTTCCTGCACCGCCTCGTGGCGAGCCAGCACCGCGCCGTCCACGCCGGAGGAGATCTATGAGACCCGAACCCTGATCCGCCAAGCCCTGACCCGTCACGGAGTGGAGATCCCACCGTTCCTGCGGTGAAGCACGATGGCCCGGCCAAGAGGCCGGGCCATCGGCATGTCCAGCGCGGCGCCGTCCGACGACATCGCGCATCCAGACGTGGGCCGACTCAGCTGCGCGAGATGGGCTCGCCGAGGTGCGTCAGGGCCACTGTCGCGGCGGGGTAGGAGAGCACGTTGCCGACCGCCCGGGACGTGGGTTCCCGGCGCCGGAGGTGACTCCCCATGCGTGTGCAGGCGTGGTTCCTGCGTCGTGTCGCGCTGTGTTTCCGACGAGATTGCGCTAGCCGGTCGGCGGCTGACTGTGCGCCTACATGCCGAACCAGCAGCTTGCTCGCCAGCCTCGTCGTCGCCCTGCCGTCAGGGTCGTCAGTACCGAGCTTCCAGGGCGGACGCCGGTGAGCCGCCTTCCCGAGGTAGCGCTCGACGTGGACGCTTTCGTGCAGTCCTACGTGCCGCAGGGCCTTGCCCATTGGGACGAGGTTGCGGACTTCGTGCGCGGCGCGGCTCTGAAGTACTTCCACCGTGTTCGCCCGCTGAGCCGCGCCGATGCGCAGGCGACGCTGCGTGAGATCGCACGCCTGGCGGACTTCCAGTTCGCTCTCACCGGCCGGGTCTCCACCGGAACGGTCTTTACCCTGGTCACGGTCCTCCAGTTGGACGCCAGCCGTGCCAAGGCGCTGCGCGCGAGAGTGAACGAGGCTGCCAAAGCGGCGCGGGAGGGCGTGCTCAGCGACGGCGAGATCACGCTCGCGACCCAGCTCAGCCGCATCGAGCGGATCGGACGCGCGCTCAATCCCGGCGGCGGGTGGGACCCCAAGGCGCCGTCGCGGCCGCGGCGGGTCACCGCGCCCTACACGCTCGACGAGCTCACTAGCCTCGAGGGCGCCGTCGCCCGCAACATGGGGATGGCGGCTGTCAACGGTGAGGCCGTGCTCGTGCTCGGGCTCGGCGCCGGGCTGGCGGGCTTGTCGCTGCTGGTGCGCACCACGCAGTGCGACGACCGCGGCGAGAACGGGATCGTGATCGACGTCGAGGGGCGCCTCGTGCCCGTCTTGGCTCGATACGAGACGCGACTGCGTGCACTCCTGGCCAAGACGGATCCCGGACAGATGCTGATCGGTTCGGCGGCGACTCACAAGAACGCCGTGAACGAGGCCGTTGCCCGCGTCCGGATCCCCAAGAGCGTCCCGGCGCTCGAGCCCGGCCGCCTGCGGGCCACCTGGCTTGTCGAGCACATCAGGGCCGGCGTCCGGGTGCCTGAGCTGATGCGCGCGGCAGGGCTGGAATCGATGACGTCGATCAGTGACCTGTCCCACTTCGTGGCCCCGCTGGCCGAGGACCTCGCCACAGCGATGATGCGGCAGGCCGGTGGTGCCCAGTGAGCGCCATGCGGCTCAAGCACCCGCCGCGCCTACGGGGCGCACGCGATCTGACGGGTGGACGTGCCCCGACGACCGAGGAGCTCGACTGGGCCGTCGGCGTCGTGGACAACCTCGGCCGCGCCTTCCTCGAGGGGCTCATCGAGGCGACCGGGGAGAACCTCGGGCGCCCTGGGTCGGTCCTTGCTCGCCACATCCTGATCGCCTGGCTGCTGACGGGGTACGAGCCGACCACCACCGCGGCGCACGTGCGGGTCGCGCAGAACCTGATGGCTCTCACTCCGGACCAGTGCGAGCAGATCGCGCTGCCCACGATCCCGGCCTCAAGGATCTACGCCCGCGTCTGGGACAAGACCGACGCGGTGATCAAGGCACTCGAGACGGGCTTTGACATCACCGTCGGCTCCGGCACGCTGCGCATCGGCCTGGACTGGTTCGTCGATGCGATGACTTCCAGCGCCGTGCCTGCTCACCTGCCCAGGAGCCGGACCCGCGCCGTAGACGGCACCGACTGGGAGACTTGCGGCCAGTTCGTCTCAGCGACCCGCGAGTACGACGGCGACGTGCCGACCGACACCGACAGCGACGTCGACGCGCATCGCAAGAACGTGGTCGACCTGCGCCGCAAGCTCAAGGGCCGCGTCCCGCTCGGTCCCGACGGGCGGCCCCAGTACACCAAGGACGCCGATGCCCGTGCCGGGCACCGCAGCGCGAACAACCGGCACAACGCCGGCGTCTACATCGGGTACGAGCTGCACCTGAGCGTCCAGGTCCGCGACTTCGCATACCAGGGCAAGCCCGATCAGGTCGTTCTCGGCGCCGAGGTCCCGAACTTCATCACGATGGCCCGCCTGACTCCGGCGGGAGACGACCGGGTCGAGACCGTCGTCCCTGCGCTGGTCAACGAGATCGTCCCAGCTACCGGAACGCGCTGGACCCCGGGCAGCGAAGGCACGCCCCTGGCTGCCGTGCTCTGGGACCGCGGATACTCGATCCTGAACTACTCGCGAGGCAACGGCGCCCTGCGAACCGCCGGCATCAACGCGGTATTCGACCTGAGTACCCGCCAACGCACCCTCAAGGCGGTCCACACCGACATCGACTTCATCGACGGCACGCCCTTCTCCAAGTACATGCCCGCCGAGCTGCGCTCCCTTGCCCGCTTCGAGAGCCACGACACCCCCGAGGAACGAGCCGCGAAGATCGAAGCTTTCGACCGTCGCGCGATCTGGCGATGGACTCCCATCGGATCGACGGGCAATGGCCTCGGCCGCCGATGGAAGTGCCCGTTCTGCGCGGGGCGTCTGCGCATCTCAGGCCAGAAGACCCGCGCCGCCAACGTCAACGCGCCCCTAGTCGAACTGCCGGAAGGGAAGCGTTGCTGCTCGGGCACCGTGACCCTGCCTGACGACGCCGTCAACCTTGAACAAGCGTCCGGGCTGCTGTGGGGCACGAGCGCGCACTCGACCGTCTACGGGCAGCGCTCGCTCGTCGAGAACGCGAACAACCTGGTCCACGACAAGTACGTGCACCTTGACCGCGGCTACACCAAGCTGGAGGGCCTCCCGAAGCGCAAGTTCATCCTCGCGTTCCTGCTCGCCGGCGTGAACCGCAAGATCGCCGAGTCCTGGGAAGCGAAGGAAGCCGCCCGGGCGCGCCACGGGGAGCGACTCGCCGCCTACGAAGCGCAGCTGCGTGGCGAACCGGCCCCGGCCGCACCGACAGCCGCGGCCCTGCGCCAGCGCCGATCACGCGCGGCGCGGCGCGCCAAGGCCGCCGCAGTACAGCGCACCTCACCCGGCCGCGCACGGACCGCACCCCGACCGGTAGCCGCTCGCCAATAGCGAGCAGCCGGTACCCCTCGGACTAAAGAAACTAAAGACGGCTAAAGGCCACGACCCTCACCTCGCACCGAACCCGGTGGCGGGGCCGTTTGGCGTGCACTGAACCGCGTGAGCCAGCCACCGGCGCGGGCCGGGAGGCGTTCCAGCGCCGCGGACTCCGTCGATCGGAGTCCGCGCACTCTCTGAATCGAGTTCCTCGACGAGTTTCCGAAACTTCAACGGCAGAGAAACCGGAACCACCCTCGGAGCGGACGACGGGAATCGAACCCGCGTAGCCAGTTTGGAAGACTGGGGCTCTACCATTGAGCTACGTCCGCGCAGGTCCGCGAACACGCGGACCGGGCACCCAGGGTACCGGCGTCGCGGGTCGCGCCGGGCACTCCCCGAACCGGGCGAACTGCGCCCCTCCCTAGTCGTCAGACCGACCGACGCACCACGCGCGCACCCCGCGCCGCCAGCCGGCCGCCCACGCCGGTCCGCCCCACCCGCAGCCGGGTGAACGCGCCGCTGTCCGGACCCAGGGGAACCCGCCGCGGCAGCGACGTCACCGAGACCAGCCACTCCGGCCAGCCGAGCAGCCGGCACGCGGCGTGCAGCCGTTCGGACTCGCTCTCCGACTCCCCGAGGCGTTCCGCCAGCAGCTGACGCAGGTCGTCGGCCGCCTCGGGCACGCCCATCGCGCGGGCCAGTGCGCCGGCCTGCTGCGCGCCGACCGGGCCCTCGGGTGCGCCGATCGGGTTGCCGAAGTCGTCGAGCCCCATCGGCTCGTCGTCGGCACCGACCGACGCATCGCTCACGTAGTCGATGACGGTCCGCCCCTCCACCGCCACCCACACGCGCAGCAGCACGTCGCGCAGCACGAGCACGCAGGCCACGGCGTCGCCGGTGCGGGCCGCCACGGTCTCCGCCAGGTCCTCGACCCGCATCCGGTGCGCGGCCACGTGGCCGATCGGCTCCTCCGGCACGGCTACCACCCAGCCGTCCTGCTCCGGCCCCACCCAGCCGGAGAACCGGAGCTCGACGAGCAGCTCGATCAGCGGCGCGCGGGGCGTGCGCAGCAGCAGCGCGGAGTAGGTCAGCCCGACGAAGCGCTCGGACGTCCCGTCCAGGGAGGAGGCCACGGCAGGAGTCTGGCACCGGCGCCGCACGGAGGCCCCCGGGACCGGGCGCAGGTTGGGCCGGTGCGCGCCCCTGGCGTACCATCGGGGGTCGCCCGCGCGAGGTTTTCGCACGCCCGCACCGCGGCGAACGCGCTGCACCCGCCGGTCGCACCGGCGCCCCCTGACCAGTTGGAGAGCATCGAAGTGAAGAGCGCCGTCGAGACCCTGGACCCGACCAAGGTCAGGCTGACCGTCGAGGTGACCTACGACGAGCTCAAGCCCAGCATCGAGCACGCGTACCAGCACATCGCCGAGCAGGTGACCGTGCCGGGCTTCCGTAAGGGCAAGGTGCCGCCGCGCATCATCGACCAGCGCGTTGGCCGCCCGGCCGTCATCGAGCACGCGGTCAACGAGGGCCTCGGCGCCTTCTACGCGGAGGCGGTGCGCGAGAACAAGCTACGCCCGCTCGGCCAGCCCGAGGTCGAGGTCACCCAGGTGCCCGGCCTGTCGGCGAAGGCCGGCGAGGAGGGCGAGCTGCACTTCACCGCCGAGGTCGAGATCCGTCCGACCCTCGAGGTGCCGCCGCTGGACGGCCTCACCGTCACGGTGGACGACGCGGAGGTGAGCGACGAGGACGTGCAGGGTCGTCTCGACGCGCTGCGCGAGCGGTTCGGCACACTGGTCGGCATCGACCGGCCCGCCGTCGAGGGCGACTTCGTCCAGCTCGACCTCGTCGCGACGATCGACGGCGAGCCGGTCGACCAGGTGAGCGGCGTCAGCTACCAGATCGGCTCGGGCAACATGCTCGAAGGGCTCGACGAGGCGCTGACCGACCTGTCCGCCGGCGAGACCACCACCTTCACCTCGGTGCTGGCCGGTGGCGAGCACGAGGGCGAGTCCGCCCAGGTCACCGTGACGGCGACCACCATCAAGGAGCGGTCGCTGCCGGCGGCCGACGACGACTTCGCGCAGCTGGCCAGCGAGTTCGACACGCTCGACGAGCTGCTCGCCGACCTGCGCACGCAGGCCGCCGCCATCTCCGCGAGCAACCGCGCCGTGCAGGCGCGCGACCTGCTGGTGGAGCAGCTGCTCGCCGCGGTCGACGTGCCGGTGCCGTCCGGCGTGGTGGAGGCGGAGGTCGTCCGCCACCTGGAGTCGGAGAACCGCCTGGACGACGACGTGCACCGCGCCGAGGTCCAGGAGGAGGCCACCACGGCGCTGCGTCAGCAGATCCTGCTGGACACCCTCGCCGAGGACCTGGAGGTCAAGGTCAGCCAGGGCGAGCTGGTCGACTACCTCATCGGCGCGGCGCGCCGCTACGGCATGGACCCCAACACCTTCATCTCCACGGTGGACCAGCAGGGTCAGATCCCGATGATGGTCGCCGAGGTGGCCCGCTCCAAGGCCCTGGCCGTGGCGCTGCGCCGCGTCACCGTCCTCGACCCCTCCGGCGCCCCGGTGGACCTGAGCGAGTACATCGGATCCGACGAGGCCGACGCGGCAGCTGCCGCCGCGGTCGAGGCGGCCGCCTCCGCGCAGTCCGTCGTGGCCCGCGCGGTCGACGGAGCCGGTGCCGGCGACGTCGACACGGTGGCCACCGACGGCACCCCGGCCGCGGCGAGCAGCGACGCCGCGACCGACATCTCGGTGGTGCTGGAGCCCTGACCCGAACGACGACGTCCGAGACCTCGTGGGCTGGACCCCGGGGTCTCGGACGTCGTCGCTGTGCTGCGCCGTCAGCGAAAACACCGGTCCGCCGGGCCGGGCCGCCCACGGAGCCGCGTTAGGGTCGCTGCAGCGTCGGAGGCGGGAGTGAGCCGGCGGTCGTCAGCTGCAGGGTCGTGAAGAGGAGCCAGTCGTGAACGAGCAGGTACCGGCAATTGCCCGAGCCGATTCCCCCGGGTTCGGCCTCAACGACCACATCTACAACCGTCTGCTGCGTGAGCGGATCATCTGGCTCGGCACCGAGGTGCGCGACGAGAACGCCAACGCGATCTGCGCGCAGATGATGCTGCTCGCCGCGGAGGACCCGACCCGCGACATCTGGCTGTACGTCAACTCGCCGGGCGGCTCGATCACGGCCGGCATGGCCATCTACGACACCATGCAGTACATCCAGCCCGACGTCGCGACGATCGGCATCGGCATGGCGGCGTCCATGGGCCAGTTCCTGCTCTCGTCGGGCACCCAGGGCAAGCGCTACGCCACCCCGCACGCCCGGGTGATGATGCACCAGCCGTCCGGTGGCATCTCGGGCACCGCGACCGACGTCCGGATCAACGCCCAGCTGATCCTGCACATGAAGACCGTGCTGGCCGAGCTCACCGCGCAGCAGACCGGCAAGTCGGTCGAGCAGATCAACTCGGACGCCGACCGCGACCGCTGGTTCACCGCCGACGAGGCGCTCGAGTACGGGTTCATCGACCAGGTGGTCACCACCGCCGGTGCCGTCACCGGTGGCGGCGGCACCAACTGAGCCCCGTCGACCGCCACCCGCACGCCGAGACATTCGAGGAGCACCCGTGAGCATCGAGTCGCAGTACGTCGCCCGCGCCGGCCAGCTGGCCGGCCCCGGCGGCCTCGCGCCCGCATCGCCGACCGGCCGCTACGTGCTGCCGCAGTTCGAGGAGCGCACCGCCTACGGCTTCAAGCGTCAGGACCCGTACACCAAGCTGTTCGAGGACCGGATCATCTTCCTCGGCGTGCAGATCGACGACGCGTCGGCCGACGACGTCATGGCTCAGCTGCTCGTCCTGGAGAGCACCGACCCCGACGGCCTGATCACCATCTACATCAACTCGCCCGGTGGTTCGTTCACGGCGCTGACCGCGATCTACGACACCATGCTGTACATCAAGCCGCAGATCCAGACGGTGTGCCTCGGGCAGGCCGCCTCGGCGGCGGCCATCCTGCTCGCCGCCGGCTCGCCCGGTAAGCGGCTTGCGCTGCCCAACGCGCGGGTGCTGATCCACCAGCCGGCGATCGAGGGCGGCGGCTACGCGCAGGCGTCCGACATCGAGATCCAGGCGAACGAGCTGATCCGCATCCGGGAGTGGCTCGAGCAGGCGCTCGCCCACCACACCGGCCAGCCGATCGAGCGGGTGCGCAAGGACATCGAGCGGGACAAGATCCTCACCGCGCAGCAGGCCGCCGAGTACGGCATCGTCGACCAGGTGCTCGCCAGCCGCAAGGGTGTGATCCCCACCACGGTCCAGCCGGCCTGACGCACCCGTCCGGGTGGTCCGCCGTCCGGATCCGGGCGGACACGCCGAGCCGGTAGGCGGGTTCGGCTGACACCGGGCCCTGCGTGGTGTGCAATGGGGGCAGCACCGCACCCCACCCGAGGAGTGCCGTAGATGACCCGCGTCGTGCGGGCACGAGGGAAGGGGTAGTCCGTGGCTCGTGTGGGAGACGGCGCTGACCTCCTCAAGTGCTCGTTCTGCGGCAAGTCGCAGAAGCAGGTGAAGAAGCTCATCGCCGGCCCCGGCGTGTACATCTGCGACGAGTGCATCGAGCTCTGCAACGAGATCATCGAAGAGGAGCTCGCGGAGGCGGGCGAGACGGGCCTGGTGGATCTTCCCAAGCCCAAGGAGATCTTCGAGTTCCTCGAGCAGTACGTCATCGGCCAGGACCCGGCCAAGCGCTCGCTCGCCGTGGCGGTCTACAACCACTACAAGCGCATCCAGGCCGGCGAGGCGGGCCGGGCGCACGGCGACGACTACGTCGACATCGCCAAGTCGAACATCCTGCTCATCGGCCCGACCGGCTGCGGCAAGACGTACCTCGCGCAGACCCTCGCCAAGATGCTCAACGTGCCCTTCGCCATCGCCGACGCGACCGCCCTCACCGAGGCCGGCTACGTAGGCGAGGACGTGGAGAACATCCTCCTCAAGCTGATCCAGGCCGCGGACTACGACGTCAAGAAGGCCGAGACCGGGATCATCTACATCGACGAGGTCGACAAGATCGCCCGCAAGAGCGAGAACCCGTCGATCACCCGTGACGTGTCCGGGGAGGGTGTGCAGCAGGCCCTGCTGAAGATCCTCGAGGGCACCACGGCCTCGGTGCCGCCGCAGGGCGGCCGCAAGCACCCGCACCAGGAGTTCATCCAGATCGACACGACCAACGTGCTGTTCATCGTCGCGGGGGCGTTCGCCGGGCTGGACGAGATCATCACCAGCCGGGCCGGCCGGCGCGGCATCGGGTTCGGCGCGCCCCTGCACTCGGCCGACGACACGGACGTGTTCGGCGAGGTGATGCCGGAGGACCTGCTGAAGTTCGGCCTGATCCCCGAGTTCATCGGCCGGGTACCGGTCATCACCACCGTCTCGCCGCTGGACCGCTCCGCCCTGGTGCGCATCCTCACCGAGCCGCGCAACGCCCTGGTCAAGCAGTACCAGCGGATCTTCGCGATCGACGGCGTGGAGCTGGATTTCGACGAGGCCGCCATCGGCGCGATCGCCGACCAGGCACTGCTGCGCGGCACCGGTGCTCGCGGGCTGCGCGCGATCATGGAGGAGGTCCTCCAGCAGGTGATGTTCGAGGTGCCGAGCCGCGACGACGTGGCGCGCGTCCTGGTGACCCGGGACGTCGTCCTGGAGAACGTCTACCCCACCCTGGTGCCCCGCGAGGCGCCCCGGGACAAGCGCACGCCGCGCGAGAAGAGCGCGTGAGCGAGACCGCCGCACGACCCGCCGGGATCGACCCCGAGCTGGCCCGGCTGCGGCGCAGCATCGACAACATCGATGCCGCGCTCATCCACGTGCTGGCCGAGCGGTTCAAGGCCACCCAGCAGGTCGGGATGCTCAAGGCGGAGCTGGGCATGCCCGCGTCCGACCCCGTGCGCGAGGCCACCCAGCTGGCCCGGATGCGTGAGCTGGCCCGTGACGCCGAGCTCGATCCCGTGTTCGCCGAGAAGTTCCTCGCGTTCCTGCTGGCCGAGGTGATCCAGCACCATGAGGCGATCGCGCTCGACCGCGCCCAGGACCGCGTCGTGGACGGCGCCCCGCTCGCCTGAGCGGCGCCCCGAGCGCCTGAGCGGCGGACGACGATGATCGCGGCGACCGGTGGCGCCGCGCCGACTGCCGGACGACAGTAGGACGGTCAGTCCCGGCCCGGCGACGAGCCGTCGGTGACCAGGGTGGTCGAGGCAGCGAGGAGACCTCCGTCGATGGATCTGCACTGGCTGAAGCCCCTGCTCGGACGGTCGGCACCGTTCACCACCGTGTACCTGGACGCGACGGCGTCGCAGGTCGCCGGCGACCATGAGGCCGCGGACCGCTGGAAGACCCTCCGGCGCCATCTGGAGCAGCAGGGGGCCGCCCCCGCAGTGCTGGACGAGATCGGGGAGCGGGTGAGCCAGCCCGACGGCCGGCGCGGCCCGCACGGCCGGGTGCTGGTGGCGGATGCCGACGGCGTCGTGGTCGACCGGTTGCTCGCGACGCCGCCCGCGGTCTCGCAGGCGGAGCACGGTCCGGTGCCCGCCCTGCTGCCGGCGGTCCGCGCGGTCGACGAGACGGTCTCCGTGCTGCTGGTGGCGATCGACCGCACCGGCGCCGACCTCACCCGGTGGCGGATGGGCGAGCGTGAACCGCTGGCGGGCAGCGAGACGGTGACGGGCGAGCACGACGACGTGCACAAGACCCGCGAGGGCGGCCTGTCGCGGCGCAGCCAGTCCCGGGCCCGGGACTCGTGGGAGCGCAACGCCGAGCAGGTGGCGGCGGTGCTCGACCGGCGGGTGGCGGACGACCCACCCGACCTCGTCGTGCTCAGCGGGGACGGGCGCGCGGCGACGCTGCTGCGGGAGGCCGTGGGCCAGGCGGTCACCGAGCGGCTGGTCGAGGTGCCCGGCGGCGGGCGCGGCGAGGGGATCCACGTCGAGCCGTTCCGCGACCACCTGGGCGAGGCGGTGGCGACCCTGCGGGCGCACCGGCGCGCCGCCGCGCTGGCGCGGTACTCCGAGTCGATCGGTCGCGGTGACGGAGCGGTGAGCACGCTCGAGGACGTCGTCGACGTGCTGCGACGCGGACAGGTGGACCTGCTGGTGCTGGGGGTCGACGGTCTGCCGGCCCTCGAGGCGTGCCAGCTGTGGGTGGGCCCGGAGCCGCTGGAGCTCGCGGTCACCCGGGACGACCTCGACGCGATCGGCGTCACCGGGACGGTCCGGCAGATGTCGGCGCCGGTGGCGCTGCTGCGAGCGGCGGTCGGTCAGGACGCCAGGCTGGTCTTCGCGGAGGCGGGGGAGGCCGACGTGCACGGCGGGGTCGGCGCGGTGCTGCGCTGGAGCGACACCTCGACGCCCGGGGGGTCGCTGCTGTCGCAGTCGGCGGACCGCTCGCGGGTGCGGTCCCTGGGTTGAGCGGTCAGCCCTCGGGCGTCCAGCGCCGCGCGCCGTACCAGACGAGGAAGACGGTCGTCGTCACCTCGATCGCGCTGAAGTAGAGGTAGGACGCCGTCGGCGCGGTGCCGACGCCGAGCGAGCCCAGCTGGACGAGCGTCATCAACGCCGCCCCGGCGATGCTCGCCGGCCGGGCGATGCTGCGGCGCACCACCCGCACGGCTGCCGTCAACCCGAGCGGCACCGTCATCAGCACGGACGCGGCCAGCAGCTGCGCCTGGCTCATGGACAGCTCGGCCGTCGCCGCGACGTCGTACAGACCCAGCACGTCGCAGTACAGGTAGCAGAGACTGACGAACAGCCATCCCGCCGCCACCACCGTGCGTGGTGCGACGTGGTGACGACCTGCGGCGCGGACGGTGGTGGCCTGCGGCTCGGTGACGCGGGTGGACGACATGATGGCTCCTGACATACAACGTAAGGGTCGATGTGGGGACCTTACAACGTAAGATCAACGCAGGGCAAGACCGGGAGGAGCGCCACGTGACGACAGGCCCGCTCAGTCGTGAGCGCATCCTGACGGCGGCCGTCGAGGTGGCCGACGCCGAGGGCGTGGCCGCGGTGACGATGCGTCGCGTCGCGGACCGGCTCGGGTGTGAGGCGATGTCGCTCTACCACCACGTGCCGGGCAAGGAGGCGCTGGTCGACGGGATGGTGGAGGTCGTCGTCGCCGAGATCGCCGGCGCGCACCTGGCGGTGGCCGACGAGGCGGAGTGGCGCGACGTGGTCCGCCGCCGCTGCCTGGCCGCCCGGCGGGTGATGCTCGCCCACCCGTGGGCGCCCGCCGTCGTCGCCACCCGCACGCAGGCGCCCACGCCCTCGTTCCTGCTGTACGAGGCCCTCATGGGGACGGTGTTCCGGGCGGGGTTCGACGTCGAGCTCGCCCACCGCACGATCCACACCCTGGGCAGCCTCGTCCTCGGCTTCACGAACGAGCTCTTCGACCCGGCCCCGGGGGACGAGCCGGACGCGGAGGAGGAGGCGGAGGCGATGGCCGCCGCGACCGCCGCGATGCCGAACCTCGCGCGGCTCGCCGAGGGCGTCGTGCACGAGCGCGAGGGAGCGCTGAGCGTCTGCGACACGCAGGCCGAGTTCGCGTTCACCCTCGACGTCGTCCTCGACGGGCTGGAGTCCCGCCGCGCGTCCGCCGCCGGTCGCCAGAGCCGGCGCCCGCCCGGCTGACCGGCGCCGGCGGCAGGTGATCAGGCGGTGTACGAGGGCACGCCCGCAAGCCAGGTGCCGCGCACCACGGCGCCGCGCGCCGCGAGCGGCGGCAGCGCGGTGAGGTCGCGGTCGTACCAGACCAGGTCCGCCTCGGCACCGACGACGAGCGCGCCGCGGTAGGTGTCGGTCCAGCCCTGGTAGGCCCCGCCGGCGGTGGCGGCGGCGAGGCCCTCCTCCAGGGGCAGCCGCTCGGCGGGCACCCAGCCGCCCGCCGGCTCGCCGTCGGCGGTCTGCCGGGTCGCGGCGACGACGATCGCCTCCAGCGGGTCGTTGGTGGACACCGGCCAGTCGCTGGCGAGGGACAGCCGCGTGCCGAGGGCGGCGAGCGTGGCGACGGGGTACTGCCGGTCGGTGCGCTCGGGACCCAGCCGCGGTGCCGTCAGCAGCTCCATGAGCGGGTCACGCTGCGCCCAGTAGGTCTGCAGGCAGGCCGTCACGCCGAGCCGGGCGAAGCGCGGCAGGTCGGCCGGGTCGACAAGCTGGACGTGGGTGATGACGGGTCGCCGGTCCCACGCGGGGTTCACCGCGATCGCGTGCTCGATCGCGTCGAGCGAGTGCCGCACGGCGGCGTCGCCGATGGCGTGCACGTGCGTCTGGAAGCCCAACGCGTCGACGTGCGCGACGGCCGCGGCGAGGTCGTCGGGCTCCCAGATGGGGATGCCGTGGGTGTGGGTGTCCACGTAGGGCGCGAGCATCTCGGCCGTCGCGGACTCGATGACGCCGTCGGCGAAGAACTTCACGCTCCGTGCGGTGAGCAGCCGCGGCGCGCCGGCCGCCTCGACCTCGGCGCGCTGCGCCAGCAGTGTCGTCGTCTGGTCGCGCCACGAGCCCGGACGGATGAGGAACGCGAGGTTCGCCCGGACGGAGAGGCCACCGGCGGCCAGCAGGCGCAGGTAGGGCACGTGGCCGTCCTCCTCGACCCACGCGTCCTGCATCCACGTCACGCCGACCGCGGCCTGTGCCGCGCTCGCCGTGGCCAGTGCGTGCACCAGCTCGGCGCGCGTCGGAGGCGGGGCCAGGTCCTCGACGGGCCCGTAACCGGCCGGTTCGCGCAACGTGCCCAGCGGCGAGCCGTCCGGGCGGCGGTCGATCATGCCGCCGGCCGGCTCGGGGGTGTGCGCGTCGATGCCGGCCAGCTCGAGGGCGCGGGTGTTGCACCACACCGTGTGGTGGTCGGTGGCTCGCAGCAGCACCGGCCGGTCGGACACCGCGGCGTCCAGCCAGCGGGCGTCGAACGCGCCGCCGGGAGCCAGCGCCGGGTCGTAGCCGCCGCCCTGGATCCACCCCGACTCCCGGTGCGCCGCCGCGTAGGCGCCGACGGCCGCCACCACCTCGGCCACCGACCCGACACCGAGCACGGCTGGTCCGGCGAGCTCCACGCCCGCCTGGACGGGGTGACAGTGCCCGTCGGAGTAGGCCGGCAGCAGCAGGCCGCCCTCGAGGTCGACCGTCTCCGCGGCGTAGCGCGCCAGGGCCAGCGCCTCGTCGCCCAGCGCGACGAGGCGCCCCTCCCGGACGGCGACTGCGCTCGTCCTGCGTCCCGGTCCCAGCCACACCGGTCCGCCCGAGAACACCGTCGTTGCCGACTCCACCTCGTCCATCGCCCGCTCCTCATGTCCGGTCGTGCCACGCTCCCGGGTGGGGCACGGACCGCGATCCGCACCCCACCCGAGGGCCTGGTGCCTCAGCCCTTGAACGACTCCCAGATCTGCGTGTAGTTCGTCAGCTCCTCGTTGGTGCACGGCTCGACCGGCTGGGCGCCGGTGTAGCCCTCGGGAACGACGATCTCCGGAGCCGCGGCCAGCTCCGGGTCGAGCAGCGCGGTGACACCGGCGATGCCCGAGCCGTAGCGCTGGAAGTTGGCCGCGGCCGCCGAGTTCTCCGGCTCCATCATCCAGTTGAGGAACGTCAGCGCCTGCGGCACGTGCGCCGCCCCGACCGGGACGACGAAGTTGTCCTGCCAGAGCGCCATCCCTTCGTCCGGGTACACGAACTCCAGCGTGGGCAGCGTGGAGCGGGCGCGCACCGCGGCACCGTTCCAGATCATCGCGATCGACTCCTCACCGGAGGAGAGCCGGTCGAGGATGCCGTCCGAGGAGATCGTCGAGACGCGGGACTTGAAGGCGAGGAGCAGGTCCTGGGCGTCCTGCAGCTGGGTCGGGTCGGTGGAGCAGGTCACGCCTCCGACGGCGCGCAGCGCCGCGCCGACCACCTCGGTCTGGTCGCTCATGGTGCCGACCTTGCCCAGCTCGGCGGGTGGGTCGAAGTAGTCGGCCCAGGAGGTGAGGCGCTCACTCGTCTTGGCGGTGTCGTACATGTAGCCGGTGGTGCCGTACAGGTAAGGCACCGAGTAGACCCGGCCCGGGTCGAAGTACGGGTCGACGAACGACTTCTCGATGTTGCCGCCGTTGGGCAGGGCTGTCGCGTCGATCTTGAGCAGCAGGCCCGCGTCGACGAGGGTCGCCACCATGTAGTCGCTCGGCACCACCACGTCGTAGCCCGTGCCGTTGCTGGCCCGCAGCTTGGCCTCCAGGGTCTCGTTGCTGTCGTAGTAGTCGACGGTGAGCTTGATGCCGGTGTCCTGCGTGAACTTCTTCGCCAGGTCCTCGGGGAAGT
>Ga0302299_10000892_pt1 | contig 17403 bp, 14 predicted proteins | sample III_Fen_N3_4_FD_198795 | JGI IMG/M metagenome (GOLD analysis project Ga0302299, IMG submission 198795) | Peat permafrost microbial communities from Stordalen Mire near Abisko, Sweden - III_Fen_N3_4 | ecosystem: Environmental > Terrestrial > Soil > Wetlands > Permafrost | place: Sweden: Abisko... | reverse complement strand
ACCTGCGCCAGGCCTGCCGCCAGCTCGTCCCGGCGGGCCGCCACGGGCTCGCCGGCCGCGCTCGTCACCGCGCCCCCCGGGCCACGACCCCGGCGAACCGGCCGGTCTGCCCGTCGCGACGGTAGGAGTAGAGGTCGTCACGCTCCCGGGAGCAGCCGGGCACCCAGCGCACCGGCACGCCGCCCTCGCGCAGCTGGGCCACGACCCCGGCGGCCACGTCGACCGCCGGCGTGCCCGTCCACGACACCGTCGCGCTGACCGGCTGCACCTGCGCCGCGACGTCCCGCATGTCGGCCGGGACCTCGTAGCACCGGCCGCAGACCGACGGGCCCACGACGGCATCCACCTGGCCGGCTCCGAGCTCGTGCATCACCTCGAGGGTGCGCGGCACGACGCCGGCCACCAGTCCGGGGCGGCCGGCGTGCACCGCCGCCACCACCCCACCGGTGCCCGCGAGCAGCACCGGCACGCAGTCGGCGACGAGCACCGCCAGCGCCACCTGCGTCGAACGGGTGACCAGGCCGTCGCAGCTCGGCGGCACCTCGGGCACGCCATCGACGACGGCCACCTCGGCGCCGTGGCACTGGTCCATGTAGACGACGGGGCGGCCGAGCTGCTCGGTCAGCCGGCGGCGGTTCTCGGCCACGGCATCCGGCGCGTCGTCGACGTGCGCGCCGAGGTTCAGGCCGGCGTACCGGCCCGTGCTCACCCCGGCGGAGCGGTCGGTGACGGCACGGACGACACCGGATCGGTCCTCATGCCAGGCGAACACCCCCCAACCCTAGATGCCCCTCCCGGGGGCCTCCGCGTGGCCGGACCGACATGACTGCGGGGCGGGCCGGTCGAACCGGCCCGCCCCGCCCCTGATCGGGTGTCGAGGACTACTTGAGGAAGTCCGGGACGTCGAGGTCGTCGTTCTCGTCGAAGGTGACGGTGCGCGGGGGCGCCGGGTGGGAGGACCGTGCGGGCTCCAGGTGGGGCTCGTGCTCGGTGACCACGGCGGCCTCGTCGGCCGAGGGGGCCGGCGCCGGGGGCGAGAGCGGCCGGGCCGCTGCTGCCGCCGGTGCCGGGGCGGGCGCAGCGGCCGGAGCCGACCGGCCCTGCACGGTGCCGAGCGCCCGGTTGTCGGCCCGGTGCAGCGGTGCCCCGCCGTCGAACCCGGCCGCGATGACGGTGACCCGCACCTCGTCGCCCAGCGCGTCGTCGATGACCGCACCGAAGATGATGTTGGCCTCGGGGTGCGCGGCCTCCTGCACGAGGCGGGCTGCCTCGTTGATCTCGAACAGGCCGAGGTCGCTGCCGCCCTGGATCGACAGCAGCACGCCGTGTGCCCCGTCGATGCTCGCCTCGAGCAGCGGACTCGAGATCGCGAGCTCGGCGGCCTGGACCGCGCGGTCCTCGCCGCGGGCCGACCCGATGCCCATGAGTGCCGACCCGGCCCCCGACATGACCGACTTGACGTCGGCGAAGTCGAGGTTGATCAGGCCCGGGGTGGTGATCAGGTCGGTGATGCCCTGCACACCCGACAGCAGCACCTGGTCGGCACTGCGGAAGGCGTCGAGCATCGAGACGCCGCGGTCGCTGATCGACAGCAGCCGGTCGTTGGGGATGACGATGAGGGTGTCGACCTCCTCGCGCAGCTGCGCGATGCCGGTCTCGGCCTGGTTCGCGCGCCGACGCCCCTCGAAGGTGAACGGGCGGGTCACCACGCCGATGGTCAGGGCGCCCAGGCCCTTCGCGATGCGGGCGACGACGGGGGCGCCACCGGTGCCGGTGCCACCACCCTCACCCGCGGTGACGAAGACCATGTCGGCCCCCTTGAGGACCTCCTCGATCTCCTCGGCGTGGTCCTCGGCGGCGCGCTTGCCGACCTCGGGGTCGGCCCCGGCGCCGAGGCCGCGGGTGAGCTCGCGGCCGACGTCGAGCTTGACGTCGGCGTCGCTCATCAGCAGCGCCTGCGCGTCGGTGTTGACCGCGATGAACTCGACGCCCTTGAGGCCGACCTCGATCATCCGGTTGATGGCGTTGACACCGCCGCCGCCGATGCCGACGACCTTGATGACGGCGAGGTAGTTCTGGGGTGCTGCCACGATGCGGCCTTCCACTGGAGATTTCCGTCCGTCCGGCGTGAGCACGGCGGACGAGGTCGGGCGAGATGTTGAGCTATGGGCTGGAAACTCTCAACGTGAGGTTGACAGTAACGGTTTACCTACGGTTCGATGGGACGACGCTAGGTCGGGCCGGGAGGTCAGGCAAAGACGCGGTGGGCGTGTCGCGGCATCCCTTGCGGAAATCCTGCCATGCGAGTGCACAACCGCCCCATTGACCCCCTCCGTCCCACCGGTCACACCACTCCAGCGCGCCGTAGCGCCGGCCCTCAGCGCGTGACCGGGGTGTCCGGCGCGCTGACGTCGATGATGTTGGCCCTGGTCTTGAGCAGTGCGCGAAGGATGGCGACCTTGCGGTCCGAGTCCTCGCCACTGCCCCACACGACCGAGCGCTTGCCCATGGTGAAGGTGATCAGGTTGGCGCTGCTCACCTTGATGCCGGACACCTTGCCGGCCAGCTCGGTGGGCAGCGCGTCGAGCAGGGCCAGGGAGGAGAGCAGGGCCTCCTTCGAGGTGCCCTCGGCGCCGGTCGCGGTGACCACGGGCACCCCCTTGGGAACGGCGCGCACCGTGCCGAAGGTGACGCCCTCGGCATCCACAACCTCAAGTTGACCCTGAGGGTTGCGCACCACGAGGGCGGCGCGACGCGGCACCACCTCGACGGTCAGGGTGCTCGGCCAGGCCCGGCGCACCGACACCTCGGCGACCGTCACCCGGCCGCGGACCCGGTCGGCGACGGCGTCGGTGTCGACGCGGGCCAGGGGCGTGCCGAGCGGCACCTGGACGAGCCGGGCGACGGCGGTCGCCTCGGGTCCGCCCACTCCGGTCACCTCGACCCGGTCGACGGCGAGCCAGGTGCTCCAGCCGATGACCCAGACGAGCAGGGCGGCCGTTGCGGCCACCAGCACGACGAGCAGGGCCCGGCGCCAGGGGCGGCGCCGGTTGGACAGGGCCCGCTCCCTGAAGCGGTTGGCCGAGGACGAGACCCCGGAGCCGTCGACGCGGCGTCGGGTGGTGCCAAGGCTCATCAGGTCACCTTCTCGGAGCGGGTGCGCAGTGCGCTGACGACCAGCGCGGCGAGTGCGGTGACGTCGCCTGCGCCGACGGTGAGCAGGAGGTCACCGGGCCGGGCGGCGGAGGTCAGGGCTGCGACGGCCTCGGTGCGGGTGGGGCCGACGAGCACGTCGCGCCGGCCGGGCAGGGCGCGCAACGGGTCGCCGATCAGCGCCGAGGTGACGCCGGGCATCGGCTGCTCGCGGGCGCCGTAGACGTCGAGGAGCACGACCTGGTCGGCGGGGGCCAGGGCCTGCGCGAACTCGGCGGCGAAGTCGCGGGTGCGGGAGTACAGGTGCGGCTGGAACACCACCCGCAGCGACCCGTTGCCGGCCCGGTGCACCAGCTCGGATGCCGTGCCCACCACTGCGGCGACCTTGGCCGGGTTGTGCGCGTAGTCGTCGACGACGGTCACCCCGTCGACCTCGCCGCGCACCTCGAAGCGGCGGCGCGCCCCGCCGAAGCCGGCGAGCCCGGCGAGCACGGCATCCGGGTCGGCGCCCAGGCCCACGACGGCCGCGAGGTAGGCGGCGCAGGCGTCCAGGACGTTGTGGTCACCGGGCACCTCCAGCTCGAGAGCGCGCTCGACGCCCTCGTGCACGACCACCGAACGGGTGCCGAGTCCGCGGGCCGTGATCTCGCCGACCCGCAGGTCTGCGCCCTCGGCCGACCCGTAGGTGAGCACCGTGCGGCCAGCGGCTCGCGCGGTGTCGGCGAGCCTGCGCGAGCCGGGGTCGTCGAAGCAGGCGACGAGCAAGCCGCCGTCGGTGATCGACTCGACGAAGGAGGCATACGCCGCCTCGACGTTCGCCCGGCTCCCGTAGAAGTCGAGGTGGTCGGGCTGCACGTTGGTGACGACGGCGACGTCGGGACGGTAGGCGAGGAAGGAGCCGTCGCTCTCGTCGGCCTCGACGACGAAGTCCGGGCCGCCACCGAGCGCGGCATTGGTGCCCAGCTGGGCGATCTCCCCGCCCGAGGCGAACGAGGGGTCGGCGCCCGCCGCGACCAGCGCCACGACGAGCATCGACGTGGTCGTGGTCTTGCCGTTGGCGCCGGCAACGGCGACCCGGCGTGAAGTACCCATCAGGGACGCCAGCGCCTGGGAGCGGTGCAGCACACGCAGGTCCGCGCCGCGGGCTGCGACGAGCTCGACGTTGTCGTCGCGGATGGCGGACGACACGACGACGGTGTCGGCGTCGGCCACGTGCGCGGCCTCGTGGCCGACGTCGATGCGAGCACCCCTCTCGCGCAACGACTCGAGCACGGGGCCGTCGGCGGCGTCCGAGCCACTGACGCGGACCCCGCGGTCGAGCAGCAGCCGGGCGACGGCCGACATGCCGGCACCACCGATGGCGATGAGGTGCACGTGCCCGAGCAGCTCGAGGGACACGACGGGAGCCGCGAAGTCGTAGCGCGGGGCGGGCGCAGTCATGACCGGCCGCCCTTCGCGGCGGCGACCACCAGGTCGGCCAGCAGCTCGTCGCCACCGCGCTCCCCCACCGAGGCGGCCGCCGCGCCCATCGCCGCCAGACGGGTCGGGTCGAGGGCGAGCGGGCGCACGACGTCGTCGACCCACTGCGGGGTGGCGGCGGCGTCGTCGACGAGGAGCCCGCCCCGCGCCGCGACGACCGCCGCCGCGTTGAGCCGCTGCTCGCCGTTGCCGATCGGAAGGGGCACGTAGATGGCCGGCAGCCCGACGGCGGTCAGCTCGCACACCGTGTTGGCGCCCGAGCGCGCGACGACGAGGTCGGCCGCGGCGTAGGCGAGGTCCATCCGGTCGCAGTAGTCGAGCACGACGTAGCGCGCCCCGGTCGCGCCCTGGGGCTCGAAGCCCTTGCCGGTGCCCGCGACGTGCAGCACCTGCACACCCGCGGCCGACAGCGTCGCCACGGAGGCCGCGAAGGTGTCGTTGAGTCGCTGGGCTCCCAGCGAGCCACCGGTGACCAGCACTGTCGGGGCGTCGGTGAGCCCGAACCGCTCTCGTGCCTCTGCTCGGTGGGCCGCCCGGTCGAGGGTCGCGATCTCGCGGCGCAGCGGCATCCCGGTGACGGTGGCGTGCGGCAGCTTGGTGCCGGGGAAGGTCACGCCCACGCGCGCGGCGAAGCGGGCCCCGACCCGGTTGGCGAGGCCCGGCCGGGCGTTCTGCTCGTGAACGACCACCGGCGTGCCGCGCCGCCGGGCGGCAAGGTAGGCGGGGGTCGAGACGTAGCCACCGAAGCCGACGACCACCTCCGCACCGGTCGCGTCGATGGCGTCCTGGGCGGCCCGCACGGCTCGGCGCAGGTTGCCGGGAAGGCGGAACAGGTCACCGGAGGGCCGCCGGGGGAAGGGAACCTTGGGCACCTCCAGGAGGGGGTACCCCCGCTCGGGCACCAGCCGCGCCTCGAGACCGGCAGCGGTGCCGAGCGCGGTGACGGACACCCCGGGGTCGCGGCGGCGCAGGCAGTCGGCCAGCGCCAGCAGCGGCGAGACGTGGCCCGCGGTGCCGCCACCCGCGAGGAGCACCGACCGGGGACCTCCCGAGGTCATGCGCGGGTCCGGCGCGGGCCGGCGACGCCGGGAATCACGGCGAGCGAGCGGCGCAGCGCCGAGGGCCGCGCCGACAGGGCCTCGGCACAACCGGGCTCGGAGCGCGCGAAGGACAGCAGGATGCCAAGGGCCAACATGCTCGTGATGAGCGAGGAGCCGCCCGACGACACCAGCGGCAGCGGCACGCCGATGACGGGGAGCAGGCCGATGACGGCGCCGATGTTGATGACCGCCTGGACGATCAGCCAGGTCATGATGCCGGCGGTCGCGATGCGCACGAAGAGGTCGCTGGTACGGGTGACCAGGCGGTAGCAGGCCAGCGCGATCCCGGCGAAGAGCAGCAGGATGGCGATGGTGCCGGGCAGCCCGAGCTCCTCACCGATGATGGCGAAGATGAAGTCGTTGTGCGGCTCGGACAGCAGTCCCCACTTCTCCCGGCTGGCGCCGAGGCCGAGGCCGAACCAGCCGCCGTCGGCCAGGGCGTAGCGCCCGTGGATCGGCTGGCGGGCCGCGCCGAACGGGTCGGTGTTGCGACCGAGCCAGACGTCGAACCGGCTGAGCCGGTTGGCGCTGGTGAGCGTGAAGGCGAGGACCATGGCGCCGAACGGGATGCTGGCGAAGGCGAACCAGCGCAACGGGATCCCTGCCGCGAAGAGCACCCCGGCGACGATGGCGCCGAGGATCAGCACGGTGCCCAGGTCGTGCCCGAGCGCGACGACCCCGATGCCCAGCGCGACGATCGGCACGAGGTAGGGCACCAGGACGTGGCTGAACCGGTGCAGGTGCTTGCGCTTCGCGGACAGGATGAGCGCACCTGTGAGGACCAGCCCGAGCTTCAGGAGCTCAGAAGGCTGCACCCGGATCGGGCCGACCTGCAACCAGTTGCGGTTTCCGAGGACGGCCACCCCCATCGGGGTGAAGACGAGTAGCTGGAGCACGAGTGCGGCCACGAGGATCGGTAGCGCGAGCCGCCGCCAGGCGCTGACCGGCAGGCGCGAGGCGATGACGAGCACCACGGTGCCGATCGTCGCGAAGACGGCCTGGCTGAGGAAGATCGTGTAGGGCGACTTCGCCTTGCTCGCGTCGATCGAGACGATCGACGACGCCGAGAGCACCATGATCAGGCCGAAGACGACCAGGGCCACCGTCACGCAGACGAGCAGGTAGTAGGTGGTGACCGGGGAGTCGAAGCGCGCCAGCCAGCCCCCCAACCGGGTGCTGCTGCGGCTGCTCGCGCGGGACGGAGCTGTCGCGCTGCTCACCGGCTACTCCCCCGCGGCGAGCCGGGAGACGGCTGCGACGAAGGCGTCGCCACGCGCGCCGTAGTCGGAGAACATGTCCATGGAGGCGGCCGCCGGCGCCAGCAGGACGACATCGCCCTCGTGCGCGAGCGCGCGGGCTTCCCTCACCACCAGGTCCATGGCACCAGTGTCGGTGCGCCCCACGTCGACGACGGGGACATCGGGCGCGTGTCGGGCGAGAGCCTGGGCGATGGCGGCCCGGTCGCGGCCGATGAGGACCACGCCGCGCAGCCGGTCGGCAGCGTCGGCGACGAGGTCGTCGACGTCGGCACCCTTGAGGAGCCCGCCGGCCACCCACACCACGTGTTCGTAGGCGACCAGGCTGGCCCGCGCGGCGTGCGGGTTGGTGGCCTTGGAGTCGTCGACGAAGCGGATGCCGTCGACGGTGCCGACCTCGGCGATGCGGTGCGGCTCCGGCACGAAGGCCCGCAGACCGGCCCGGACGGCCCCCGCCGGCACCCCGTGCGCACGGGCCAGGGCCGCGGCGGCGAGCGCGTTGGAGATGAGGTGCGGCGCCGGGCTGGGTGCGTCGCCACGCAGGTCGTCGAGCGTGCCCAGCTCGGCTGCAGCCGTGCGGCGCTGCTCGACGAAGGCCCGGTCGGCGAGCACGTCGTCCACCACGCCGAGCTCTGAGGGCCCGGGGATGCCCAGCGTGAAGCCGATGGCGCGGCACCCCTCCTGCACCTCGGCCTCCTCGACGAGCCGCCTGGTGCGGTCGTCCTGGACGTTGTAGACGCAGGCGACCTCGGTGTTGGCGTAGACCTTGCCCTTCGCGGCGGCGTACTCGTCGAGCGACCCGTGCCAGTCGACGTGGTCCGGCGCGACGTTGAGGCAGACCGAGGCCCGCGGCGCGAGGGACTGCGACCAGTGCAGCTGGAAGCTGGACAGCTCGACGGCGATGACGTCGTACGGCTCGGGGTCCATCACCGCCTCGAGCACCGGCATCCCGACGTTGCCGGCACTGCAGGCCCGCAACCCGGCCGCCCGCAGGATGGAGGCCAGCATCTGGACCGTCGTCGTCTTGCCGTTGGTGCCGGTGACGGTCAGCCACGGGGCAGCGCCCTCGCGCTGGCGCAGCCGCCAGGCCAGCTCGACCTCGCCCCACACGGCGATGCCGGCGGCGGCGGCGGCGACGAGGAGGGGCTGGTCCGGGCGCCAGCCCGGCGAGGTGACCACGAGGTCGAGGGGGGCGTCGGGAAGGGTCGAGACGGCATCCTCGCCGTAGTGGAGCCTGGCGCCGAGGATGTCGAGGATCCGGGCGCGCTCGGACAGGGCAGAGCCCTCGGCGGGGTGCTTGGCGTCGACCACGATGACGTCGGCACCGCGTTCGAGCAGGGCGTCGGCTGCGGCGAACCCGCTCACCCCGAGCCCGGCGACGAGCACGCGCAGGCCCGCCCAGTCGGCGTCGCGCGAGGTGAGGGACGCGAGCCGGTCGGAGACGGGCGCGCTCATCCGGCGCCTACGACCCACTCGGCGTAGAACAGCCCCAGCCCCAAGGCCACGAACAGTCCCGCGATGATCCAGAACCGGATGACGATGGTCACCTCTTGCCACCCGAGCAGCTCGAAGTGGTGCTGCAGCGGCGCCATCCGGAACACCCGTTTACCGGTGGTCTTGAACGACGCGACCTGGATGATCACCGAGAGCGTGATGGTCACGAACAGGCCGCCGAGGATGACGACCAGCAGCTCGGTGCGGGTGAGGATGGCCAGGCCGGCGAGCGCCCCGCCGAGGGCCAGCGAGCCGGTGTCCCCCATGAAGATCTTGGCTGGCGAGGCGTTCCACCACAGGAACCCGAAGCAGGCCCCCATGCCGCACGCCGCGACGATGGCGAGGTCGTGCGGGTCACGCACCTCGTAGCACTTGGTGCCGGGGTTCCACTGGCAGTTCTGGTTGAACTGCCAGATGCTGATCAGCACGTAGGCCGCGAACACCATGACCGACGCGCCGGTGGCCAGGCCGTCGAGGCCGTCGGTGAGGTTCACCCCGTTCGAGGTGCCGGCGACGATGAGGTTCGCCCAGATGACGAACAGGATCACCCCGCCGAGCGCCCCCATGAAGGCCAGGTCGAAAGGGGTGTCGCGCACGAACGACACCGCCGTGGAGGCCGGGGTGCGAAAGGAGCGGTTGGCGAACTGGAGCGCGAGGATCGCGAAGATGACGGCGACCAGGGTCTGCCCGGCGAGCTTCTCGCCGCTGCGCAGGCCAAGGCTGCGCTGGTTTCGAATCTTGATGAAGTCGTCGAGGAAGCCCACGAAGCCCAGCCCGGTCATCAGGAAGAGCACGAGCATCCCGCTGACGGTGGGGCCCTGCTCGGTGAGCAGGTGCGCGACGGCATAGGCAGCCAGCGAGCTGCCGACGATGACCGCACCGCCCATGGTCGGGGTACCGCGCTTGGTGTGGTGCGAGGTGGGGCCGTCGTCGCGGATGAACTGGCCGTAGCCCTTGCGCACGAGGAAGCGGATGAACATGGGGGTGCCGAAGAGTGCGATGACGAGCGACACGACGGCCGCGATGAGCACAGCCTTCACGTCAGCTCCTCCTCCCTCGGCGCGGCCACTCGGTCACCGAGCAACCGTAGCCCGGCGTCACGGCTCGACTTGAACAGCACCACGTCACCGGCGGCGAGCTCGGCACCCAGCAGCGCGGCCGCGCCGTCGGCGTCGGGCACCTCCCGCACCCGGGTGGCGGTGCGGCCGGATGCGGCGGTCGCGGCGCGTGCACCGGCCGCCAGCGCCGCAGCGGCCGGGCCGACGACGACGAGCTCGTCGACGCCCCGGGCGACGACCTCCGCACCGACCTCGGCGTGCAGCGCGTCGGACTCGTCGCCGAGCTCGAGCATGGTGCCGAGCACGGCCCAGGTGCGGCGCCCCTCGCCCATCCGCTCCAGGGCGGTGAGCGCGGCGCGCATCGAGTCGGGGTTGGCGTTGTAGGCGTCGTTGACCAGGGTGACGCCGTCGGCACGTTCGACGACCTCCATCCGCCACCGGCTCACGGGTCGCGCCGACTCCAGTGCGGCACAGACCGACTCGAGCGACATGCCGAGCTCGGTGGCGACTGCGGTGACGGCCAGGGCGTTGCCGACGTGGTGCCGACCGACCAGGCCGAGGTGCACGGATCGGTCGCCCTGCGGCGTGTGGACGGTGAAGGAGGCGCGGCCGCCGGCGTCGAGCTCGACCGCGGTGGCGCGGATGTCGGCGTCGTCGGCCTCACCGACGAGCACCACCCGGGCCCTCGTCACCGCGGCCATCGCGCGCACCGCGGGGTCGTCGGCGTTGAGCACGGCCAGACCCTCAGCGGGCAGCGCCGCGGGCAGCTCCGACTTCGCGGTGGCGATGGCCTCGCGCGAGCCGAACTCGCCGACGTGCGCGGTGCCGACGTTGAGCACCACACCGACCCGCGGGGGCGCCATCCGGGTGAGGTAGGCGACGTGGCCGATGCCCCGGGCTCCCATCTCGACGACGAGGAAGCGGGTGTCGGCGGTGACCCGGCAGACGGTGAGCGGCACACCGACCTCTGAGTTGTACGACCCCTCCGGGGCCACGGTCGGGCCGGCGGTGGCGAGCACGGTGCCGAGCAGGTCCTTGGTGCTCGTCTTGCCCGACGACCCGGTGATGCCGACCACGGCCATCGTCGGCAGGCGACGCACCACCTCGCGGGCCAGGGCGGCGAAGGCCTCCTGGGTGTCGGCGACGACGACGCAGGCCACCCCCTGCACCGGGCGGGTGACCAGCGCGGCAACGGCCCCGCGCTCGACCGCTCCGGACACGAAGTCGTGCCCGTCGGCGTGCTCACCGACCCGGGCCACGTACAGGCCCCCGGGGCCGCACTCGCGCGAGTCGGTGACCACAGGCCCGTCGACGATCACGGCGCCGGGGTCGACGCCGGGCGGCACCGCGAGCGTGCCACCCGTGGCCTGCGCGACCTCGGGAAGTGACAGTGCGATCACGCGGCGCCCTCCCCCACCGCTCGGCGCAGCGCCTCCGCGAGCTCGGCCCGGTCGTCGAAGGGGTGCACCACCCCACCGACGTCCTGCCCGCTCTCGTGGCCCTTGCCGACCACCGCGACGGTGGCCGCGGCGCCCTGCGCCCAGACGGCCTCGACCGCGGTTCGGATGGCGCCGCGCCGGTCACCGACCTCGAGCACCGCGACCTCGCGCCCGGCCTGCCGGGCGGCCTCGACACCCTCGAGCACCGCGGCCCGGATGGCGGCGGGGTCCTCCGAACGCGGGTTGTCGTCGGTCACGACGACGAGGTCGGCCACCTCCGCGGCTGCGGCCCCCATCAGGTGGCGCTTGTCGCGGTCGCGGTCACCGCCGGCCCCCGTGACGACGACCAGGCTGCCCGTGGTCGTCGGTCGCAGGGCCCGCAGGGCCGCCCGGATCGCCTCCGGGGTGTGGGCGTAGTCGACGACCGCGCGCGGTGCGTCGGCCCCCTCGGGCGCCGCCACCGCCTCCATCCGCCCCGGCACGTGCGGGTCGGTGAGCACCGCCGCGCCCACGGCGACCGGGTCCTCACCGAGCAGCACCAGCGCGGCCGCTGCCATCGCCGTGTTGGTGACGTTGAAGTCACCGGGAAGGCTCGACCTCAGGTGGAGGTCGACCCCCGGTCCGGTGAGCCGGAAGGCCGCGGGGTCCTCGCCATCCACCCGGATCCGCCAGTCGGCATCCGGTGCCGTGCCGATCGTCGTGACCGGGATGCCGGACCGCTCGACGAGGCGCCGCCCCCACGCGTCGTCGACGCAGACCAGCCCCCGACGGGCACGCTCGGTCGTGAACAGCGAGGCCTTGGCCGCGAAGTAGTCGTCCATGTCGGCGTGGAAGTCGAGGTGGTCCTGCGAGAGGTTCGTGAACAGGGCCACGTCGTAGACCACTCCGTCGACCCGGTGCTGCGCGAGGGCATGGCTGGAGACCTCCATGACACAGGAGTCGAGCCCCCGCTGCGCCATGACGGCGAGCACGGCGTGCAGCTCGGGCGCCTCGGGGGTCGTGCGGACGCTGTCCAGCCGCTCCTTCCCGATCCGGGTCTCGACGGTGCCGATCAGCCCGGGGCGCCGGCCCATCGCCGTGAGCGCCGAATGCACCAGGTAGGCGGTCGTGGTCTTGCCGTTGGTGCCGGTGATGCCGACGAGGCGCAGGGCGAGGTGCTCGGTGCCGAGCACCCGGGCCGACACCGCGCCGAGCACGGAGCGCGGGTCCTCGACGACCACGGCGGGCAGCTCGACGCCCGCCGCCGCCATCCGGTCCACCCCCGCGCGGTCGGTGAGCACGGCCACCGCGCCGGCGGCCGCGGCCGAGGCGGCGAAGTCGGCTCCGTGCGCCCGGGCGCCGGGCAGTGCGGCGTACAGGTCACCGGGGAGCACGGCGCGCGAGTCGAGGGTCACCCCGCTCACGGACACCTGCGCCGGCGGGTCGGCTGCGCCCACGAGGGCTGCGAGGTTCGCGAGGGTGGTGCTGCTGAGCGGGGTCGGTCGGGGAACGGCCACGTCGACCGACCCTACCGTCCGGGGCGCTTGTGTCCGTTGCGCAGGACGGTGGGGTCGGACAGCGCCTCCGCAGGGGTGACCTCGAGGGTGACCTCGGGCGGCTTCGCCCCGGTGGGCGGGATCTTCAGCTCCTGCAGCGCGTACGTCGTGACGGCCTTGAACACAGGGCCCGAGACCTGGCCGCCGAAGACCGGGTAGGTCGGCTTCTGGACGATGACCGCCACGACGATCTGCGGGTCGTCGGCCGGTGCGTAGCCGATGAAGCTCGCGGTGCGCCCGCTGTAGGCGCCCACCTTGAAGTCGTAGTAGCTGGCGGTGCCCGTCTTGCCGGCGACGCGGTACCCGGGGATCTCGGCCTCCGGGGCGGTGCCGTCGGCGCTCACGACTCCCTCGAGCATCCGGGAGAGGTCGGCGGCGGTCCGGTGCGACACCACCCGGGTCGAGGCCGACCTGGGCGCGGGGATGACGGTGCCGTTCGCCTCGGTTGCGCTGTCGACGAGGCGGGGGGCGACCCGGACGCCGTCGTTGGCGATGGTCTGGAACACCGAGGCGGCCTGGATCGCGGTGACCGAGATGCCCTGCCCGAAGGCGACCGTGGCCTTCTTCGTGCCGCTCCACGTGTCGGACGGCGGCAGGATGCCGGCCGACTCGCCCGGGAAGCCGGCGCCGGACTTGGCGCCGAGCCCGAACTTGCGGAAGTAGGACTCCAGCGTCTTGGACTTCAGCGTCTCGCTGACCAGGATGGTCCCGATGTTGCTCGACTCGGCGAGGGTGCCGGCGACGGTGCGGTAGAGCGTCCCGTGCTCGTGGCTGTCCTTGAAGTTGGCGTCGAACCGTGGCAGTCGGTTGGGGATGATGACGGGGGTCGAAGGAGTGACCGTGCCCTCCTCGAGCGCGGCGGCCATCGTCATGATCTTGGAGGTCGAGCCCGGCTCGAAGGCGTCCGAGAACGCGAGGTTGCTCAGCTGGACCCCCTTCTTGCCGATGTCGGTGTTGGGGTCGAACGAGGGGTACGAGGCAACAGCCAGCAGGTTGCCGCTCTTGACGTCCATGATGACGACGGTGCCGGACTTTGCCTTGGTCTCCTTGACCCGCTGCGCCAGGGCGTTCTGGGCGTACCACTGCAGGTTCGAGTTGATGGTGAGCGTGACGTCGTTGCCGTTCACCGCAGGCAGGAGCGAGCGCTGCGCTACCGGGATGGCCGTGCCGTCGCGGCCCTGCTCGAAGGTCTGCTTGCCGGGGATGCCTTCGAGGTGCTTCTGCATCATCCACTCGACGCCGCCGCCGGGCCTGCCGGCGCCGGTCATGTAGCCGACGAGCGCGGCGGTGGTCGTGCCCTGCGGGTAGGTGCGCTGCGAGCGGGTCGCACCGCGGTCGCGGTTGATGCCGGGGAGGCGCAGCGCGGCAATGGTGTTCCAGGTCAGCGGCGTGACATCGCGGCTGAGGATGCGGTAACGGCTGGTGCCCGTCAGCTCGGGCACCAGCTCGGAGACGGTGGTGTTGAGCAGGGGGGCGAGCTTGGTCGCCACGCTCTGGATGGCCGCCGCCGAGGTGGCGGGGTCGCAGGTGTTCTTGCGGGTGCCGTAGGTGCACACGGCCTTCTGGTCTGCGACGACGGTCTCGCGCACGACGCTGGAGGCGAGCACCGTGCCGTCGGAGGAGAGCACCTGTCCGCGCATCGCCGGGAGGATCTGGACGGTCTCGCGCTGCAGCTGGGCCTCCTGGGCTACTGCCGTGGCGTCGAAGCCCTGGATGCGGACCAGCTGGGCGCCGAAGATGCTGAGCACGAACAGGCAGGCCACGGTGAGGAAGCGCATCCGGCGACGCGGGTTGCCGGCGGGGACCCCACCACGCTGCACGGTGATGGGGCGGCCGGACCCCGCGCCGCCGCCACTTCGGTTCCCGGGGGGAGTACCGGGGCGCTGAGCTGCCCCGGCACCGCGTGCTCGCGCCGGACCGGTCCGCGTGCCGGTGCGCGACCCGGTGGGGCGTTCGCCGGGACGGGGGCCCCCCGGGCGCCGTCCAGCCGTTCGGGCGGGGGAACCTGACGGGGCTGCGGACCGCGAGGTCGAGGCCTTGCCGCCGGTCACCTTGGGCGTCGAGCCGGCCGGGAGGCGAGGGCCCCCGGGGACGCGCGCTGTGGCCGACCCCGGTCTGGCCCGTCCCGCGGGCGGTGGGGTCCTGCGCTGGGTCACGGCTCTCTCCGTCGGTGGTGGTCGGCTGGGTGCGCCGGGTCGGTCAGGGGGCGGGCGCCGGGTCGGCGGCCGGCCGCTTCGCACCGGTGCCCTTGGTCGACGTCGGCGACGAGGTCGTCGTGCCCTGCTTCGTCGTCGTGACGGTGGTCGTGGTGGTGCCCTGCTTCGTCGTCGTGGTCGTGGTGGTCGTCGTGCCCTTGGCCGTCGTGACCTTCGTCGTCGTCGTCCTCGTCCTCGTCGTGGCGCCCGTGACGCCCGTGACGCCCGTGGCGCCCTTGGCGGCCGTGCCCGTGGCGGCCGTGGTGCCCGGCCCCTGCGGCGTGCCGGAAGTGGCGCCGGGGGTGGCTGTCGGAGGGGCTGGCGCTGTCGCCACGGGAGTGCTCCTTGTCGGGGCCGAGGACTCGGTCACCACGCTAAAGGTGCTGTCCTGCTTCGCCTTCTCCGCCACGCCGAGCACCTTGCCGTCGGACAGGCGCAGGAACGCCGCGCTCGAAGCAGGCACCATCCCGAGGTCTCGGGCCCGCTGCGCGAGGGGGCCGGGGCCGGAGACCCCGTCGATGGTGTGCCGCAACGCGTCCTGGGTGTCGGCCAGCGCGTCCGAGCGGCGCTGCAGGTCGCGCATCGTGTACGAACCCTTGGCCATCGCCGTGTTGAGCATCAGCACCGCGACGAAGCCACCGAGCAGCAGCGCGACGCACAGGGCGAGGAAGACCCCGTTGCCCTGCACCTGAGAGGGCGTCACGACCTTGAGCTGGCGCGGGGTCGTCGTGGCGCGGCGCGGGCTGGTGCGCGGCAGCGGGCGGACCGGGGCGAGCTGGCTCATGCGGAGGCTCCGTTCGGGATGAGGCGTTCGGCCGCGCGGAGGCGGGCCGAGGCGGATCTGGGGTTGGTGCGCTGCTCTTGGTGGTCGGGCACCTCGGCGCCCCGGGTGAGCAGGCGCAGGTAGGCCGCGTGCTCGGGCAGCTCGACCGGCATCCCGTGCGGGGTGCGGCTGTGCGCGCCCGCGGCGAGCGCCTGTTTGGTGATCCGGTCCTCGAGCGAGTGGTACGACAGCACGGCGATCCGGCCACCGGGGGCGAGCACCCCGATGGCAGCGGTGACCGCGGCCTGCCACACCTCGAGCTCGGCGTTGACCTCGATGCGCAGGGCCTGGAAGGTGCGCTTGGCCGGGTGTCCGCCGGTGCGCTGCGACGCGGCGGGCACCGCGTCGCGGAGCAGCTCGACGAGCCGGGCCGACCCGGTGAACGGCTCCTTCTCGCGCTCGCGGACGATGGCCGAGGCGACCCGGCCGGCGAAGCGCTCCTCGCCATAGGTCTTCAGGATCCGGGCGAGGTCGCCGTGGCTGTAGGTGTTGAGCACGTCGGCCGCGGTGATGCCGGTCGACTGGTCCATCCGCATGTCGAGCGGGGCGTCGTGCCGGTAGGCGAAGCCGCGCTCGGGCTCGTCGAGCTGCAGCGAGGACACGCCGAGGTCGAACAGGATGCCGAGCGCGGTGCCCTCCGCGCGCTCCGCAAGCACCGTCGCGATGTCGTCGTAGACGGCGTGCACACCGACGAACCTTTCGCCGAAGCGGGCCAGCCGCTCCCCCGACAGCGCCAGCGCCTCCTCATCGCGGTCCAGGCCGATGAGCCGGGCCTGCGGGCACCGCTCGAGGATCGCCTCGGCGTGGCCCCCCATCCCGAGGGTCCCGTCGACGCAGACCGCACCGGGCGCCTGCAGGGCCGGCTCGAGGAGGTCGACGATCCGCTCGCGCAGCACCGGGACGTGCCGTGCGGCGGCGTCTCCAGGGCTGCTCATCGGTGTCCTTCGGTGCGGTGGTCGTGCGGCGAGTTGTGGCGGTCCGGCTGTGGGCCGACCCGGCGGCTGGTCCCCATCCGATCCGGGCCCGGCGCGGGGGAAGTCGCGCCGGGAGCCGGGTCGGCTGGAGGCCGGCAGTCGGGTCGTCGGTGGGGCGTGGGCAAGGTCGGGGTCGGGGCGGTCGGGCGTGCCGTAGGGAGGCTGCGGGGCGTCAGAGGCCGGGGACCACCTCCTGGGAGTCCACGGAGTACGAGGAGTAGGCCGGCATGACCTCGGCGAGGTAGGTGTTCCAGGCGGCGGAGTCCCAGACCTCGAGCTTGTTGCCGTTGCCGATGACCGTGCACTCCTGGTCGAGCTGGGCGTAGGCGCGCAGCGCCGCCGGCACGGTGATCCGGCCCTGCTTGTCCGGGGTGTCGGGGTGGGCACTGGCCCGGAAGACGCGCACGAAGTCGCGCACCACCCGTGAGGAGCCGGGGGCGGACTGCATCAGCGCGGAGATCCGGTGGAACTCCGCCGTGGGAAAGACGTAGAGGCACCCCTCCTGACCGGTGGTGACGACCAGGCCACCCGCGAGCGCGGCCCGGAAGCGCGCCGGGAGGAACAGCCGCCCCTTGTCGTCGAGCCGGGGCGTGAACGTGCCCAGGAACTCGTCCATGGGCGCCACCTCCTCGACCCTTCACACCCACCCGGATGCACCGGTTTCCCCCACTTTACTCCACAGATCTCCCCAAGAGCGTGAATTCTGCCGCAGATGAGCCTCAGTTCTCAGCGTTCTCGCAGGTCAGAGAAGGTGGTACAAAGTGGGGAGACTGTCGGGAGAAGCTCCTGGCCTGCCCACCGGTCCGGCCGCGTTCCCCATCGCTCGGGCTCCTCGGCGGGCTCGGCCAGCACCCGGACGGCGCGCACGGGGAGCGGCGTGGAGCCAGGTGGAGGCCA
>Ga0302299_10000891_pt1 | contig 17405 bp, 19 predicted proteins | sample III_Fen_N3_4_FD_198795 | JGI IMG/M metagenome (GOLD analysis project Ga0302299, IMG submission 198795) | Peat permafrost microbial communities from Stordalen Mire near Abisko, Sweden - III_Fen_N3_4 | ecosystem: Environmental > Terrestrial > Soil > Wetlands > Permafrost | place: Sweden: Abisko... | reverse complement strand
CCTCGCGCGCGTCGGTCGCGACCCCCGGCATCCGCAGCACCCGCGCCACGATGTGTCCCCCCGCTTGGGATCCCGCGCCCCCCGACGCGGCTGAGTGGTTCGTCCCGATGCTAGGGGACGCGACCGGCCCCGTCACTGAAAGTTTTCGGGCGCGTCAGGGGTGCTTCACGTAGTACTCGGTGAACTCCCGGCAGCGCGAGTCGTCGTCGAAGCGCATCACGAAGCAGTTCCCGAACACCTGGGTCACCGGACCCTCCGCGGTGTCTCGGTAGGTCGACGTACCGGTCGCCACGACGACGTCGCCGTCGACGGCCACCGGTGCGTACGACGCGTCGTAGGTCCCGGGCTCGTCGCGGGTCGGGGCGCGGTCGTCGTCGGTCTCGCCGAGCCAGGAGGCGACGACGGCTTCGCGGCCGGTGATCGGCTCCTCGTAGGGGTGGTAGCGGTAGGAGACGTCCTCGCTGAAGAGGACCCCGATCGCGTCCCGGTCGTAGGAGAGCCACGCAGCGACGTAGTGGTCGAGCCACTGCTGGGCGGTGTCGTGTTCCATCGCCTCACCGTACCCAGCGGCGGAGGGTCCGTCGGCGTCCGCGGCCAGGACCTCGAGGATCTCGGCGAGACCCAGCGTGTTCTCGGCCTTGCCGGGCGTCCGGTCCTGGGCCGCGGCGAGGACGAGGTACTGCGCGAGGTCGCGCACCTTGACGTTGGCCGTCTGGGAGCACGCCCGCAACCGGTCGAAGGCCTCGTCGGCGTCGACCGCGAAGAGCTGGATGACGATCCCCTTGGCCTGCTCGATCACGGCCCGGTGGGCGCGGAAGTCGTCGACCACCGGCGCCAGGTTGTCGTTGAGGATCTCCTCCTGCAACGTCGTCAGGTCGACCAGCTGGCCACGCAGGTGGACTGCGCCCTGGCTGCCCTCGGACCCCGTCCCGAGCATCAGCACCCGACGCGTCGCCCCCTGGTCGGTGACCGCGTCGCGGTCGTCGGGATGGGCATGGAAGCGGATCACCTCCGGCGACCAGGTCCAGCGATCCTGCCCCGCGTAGTAGGAGAACCCGCCGACCAGCGGCCCCTCGTCACCCTGAGTGTCGGCGTAGGCACCCTCGAGCTTGTCCTCGGACATTCCACCCTGCCTGAGCACTTCCGGGACGCCGGAGACCGGCGTCGACTGGCAACTCCGTCAACTGCCACAGCCAGTTCACATTTCAGTTGATGTTGCAACCGGGGTGCGACTCCGGCGGGTGCCTCCTCAGCCACCCGCCTGCTCGACCGCCCGGTGCTCGGTGTCGTAGGTCTCGCCGGTCAGTCTGGTCTTGGCGAAGCTGATCAACGACGCGAACTTCCCGCACGAGGACAAGCTCGCCGAGCTCTGGAACACGTTCTGCTGCGCGTGGATGTCGATCAGGCGGAGTACTGGGACACCCCCGGGCCGACCTCCTGGCGAGCGCAGGCGTCGGGATCAACACTCGACCCGTCCACTCCTGCGTCCATGGGTCATCCGACCCATCCACGCAGTGCTCACCACCTTGCTTCGCCAGCTCATCTCGGGACGAGCACGCACCGACCGTGGCTGCCGGCCACCTGCCCCGTCCACACCGCCGCGACGTCGGTGAGCGGGTGCACGTCGTACGCCATCCGGATCCGACCGGCCGCCGCATGGCCGAGCACGGCGGTGAGGGCGGCGGCGCGCTGCTCGCCGGTCAGCGCGTTGTTGGTGTACCCGAGGATCGCCGCCGACCTGCTGCGCAGCCCGGCCGAGGAGAACACCGCGGTGTCGCCCGAGGCGCCGCCCAGGTTGACCAGCCGGCCGCCGGCGGCCAGCTCACGTGCGGCCGCGGTCGCCGAGGTCCCGAAGACCGGGTCGAGGACGACGTCGTACGGCCCGTGCGGCGTCAGCGACGCGGCGAGGGCGTCGACGTCGGTCGTGCCCAGGGGTACGACGAAGTCCGCACCGGCTGCCTCGGCGCGCTCCACGGACGCCGGGCGTGCGACCGCGACCACCGTCGAGGCGCCCAGCGCTCGAGCGGCGCCGATCCCCGCCTGGCCGACCGCACCACCGCCACCGAGCACGAGGACGCGCTCACCGGGTTGCAGCCGTGCGCGCCACGACAGCGCCATCCAGGCGGCGACCCCCGACAGCCCGAGGGCGGCCGCGAGCTCGTCGGGCACCGACGCCTCGAGTGGTACGACGTCCGCGTCCGGCACCAGGCACAGCTCGGCGAGGCTGCCGTCGGCGGGCCGCATCCCGGCCGGCGTGTAGAACCACACGCGCGCCCCGACGGCGTACGACTCGGACGCCGCGACCACGCCGACGCCCTGGCCGCCCGGGACGTAGGGCGTCGTGGGCACGCCGAAGTACGAGGTCCCCGACGCGCACAGCAGGTCGAGCGGCACGACCGGCGCCGCGGTCACCCGCACGAGCGTCGACCAGGGCGTACCCGACGGCGCGGGGTGCTCGGCGTACGACGGCGGGGAGCCGGCGGTGTGGAGGACGGCAGCGCGCATGTCAGGTGGCGACGTCGGGATAGGGCAGCGTGAGGTGCTCCATCGCCTTGCCGTAGGCGATCTGGTACTCCAGTGGTCCGTGGTCGCGCTCGAACATCGCGATGAACAGTGTCAGTGTCAGGAACGGGTGGGCACCCATCCCGAACAGTGTCACGTGGTCCTGTTCGACCAGCGCGCGGCGCTCGTCGTCGGTGAAGGACAGCCAGGTCGAGCTCTCACCGCCGTGGCAGTTGAGGATCGAGTTGGCCATCTCGGACTCCCACCAGTCGACGGTGCCCTCGGGATCGGACCGGTAGCGCTCGACGAGGTCGGGATCGCGGTCGACGGTGTAGAGGAACTTGTCGAGGAGGTACTTGCTCATGTCAGCGCCCCCTCCGGGTACCAGGTGAAGTACGCCTCCATGGTGTGGAACAGGTCGAGCGAGTCGGTGTAGTCGGCCTTCACCCCGTCACCCGCGACGCCCATCATCAGCATGAAGTCCATGAAGCCGTGGGTGGCATTGCCGGGCGCGTGCAGGCTGTCGAGCGACACCTCTCCGAGGCAGCCGTCGAGGTCGCCGTTCGCGATCCACTCGACGGCCTTGCGGTCGAACTCGGGATCGGGGCCGTGCGGTCCGAACTGGCGGGGCCCGCCGAGCTCGAGGGAGAGGTGGCCGGTGCCGACGATCGCGACCCGCTGGTCGCTCGGCCACGACTCGACCATCTCGCGGATCGCCTTGCCCAGCTGGACGAACCGTTTCGGCTGCGGCAACGGTGGAGCGAAGATGTTGGTGTAGATCGGCACGATCGGAAGGTCCGCCTGCGGCCGCAGGGTGATGATCGGGCAGGTGATGCTGTGGTCGATCCGCAGCTCGTTGCTGAACGCCAGGTCGAAGTCCATGTCGAGGCCGTTGCGGAGGATGTGGGTCGACAGCTCCTCCTCGCCCCGGAGCGTCATCCGCGGGAGACCGAACTCGCGTTCCTCGTTGTACCAGTTGGCGTCGAAGTACGGCGCCTTGCCGACCAGGAACTGCGGCATGTTGTCCAGCCACAGCTGGTGGAAGTGGTCACTGCCGACCATGACCAGGACGTCGGGCTCGGCGCGCGTGAGAGTCTCGCGGAACGCCTCGATCTTGGCCTGCCACTCGTCGGCGAACGGCGGGCGGTCGGCACCCGTGGCCGTGCTGGCCTTCAGGTAGAAGGGGTGGTGCGTCGAGGCGATGACCGCGGCGACGGTGGCCATGCTCGCTCCTCTCTCCTCAGTTCCCGGCGGGATCCACGTACACCGCGTTGCGGTCGATGGTCAGGTAGGCGTCCATCCCGATCGGCCGGCGTCGCTCCTCCGCGAGCTGGCCGAGCAGCCCCGCCGCGCGGGCGAGGAGGGCGAAGCCGCGGAGCAGCTCGACGGGCAGGCCCAGGTCGGCGAGCGCAGCTCCGCAGACACCGGCCCCGTTGAGGGGGAGCTTCCGACCGAGGACCTGCTCGTGGGTCCGGCCGATCGCCTCGAACAGCCGCAGGTGGGGGCCGTGCAGCCCTTCCTCGTCGGCGATCTGGATCAGTCGCGGCGTGCGGGGGTCCTCGACCTTGTGGACCGGGTGGCCCAGACCCGGGACGTACCTGCCCTGCTCGCGCGTCCGTCGTACGGCCTCCAGCGCGAGCGCGTCCCACCCGGCGTCGTCGGTGGGCAGGTCGCCGTCGTGCTCCTCGAGTACGGCGTGCAGGTAGCCACCGCAGTCCTCCGTCACGCCGAGGAACCGTGACCCGCCCCCCAGCAGACCGGCAGCCAGTGCACCCTGCAGCGAGTCGGGCGCCGAGAGGTAGGTGAGCCGGGCCGCGATGGCGGTCGGCGTGAAGCCGTGGTCGGCCAGCGCTACGAGGACCGCCTCGAAGACCCTGGTCTCGCTCGGCGTCGGGCGTCGCAACGCGACCAGCCAGAACGCCAGCTCTCCGAACCCGACCCTGCCCATCAGGTCGCCCGCGAGGCTCTGTCCCAGCAGGCTGATCTCCTCGGCCGTCGACGTCCCCAACGACGTCGGGAACTCCAAGTCGTCACTCATGGTTGCCTCTCTTCGGTGGTCGAGGAGGTCGCTCTGCGAGCGTCTCGACACCACCCGCACCCGCCAACCACGCCCGGATCTCGTCCCCGTGCTCGTCCAACCCCGGAGGCGGCAGGCGGTAGTCGGCGGGGGTCTCGGAGAAGGTGATCGGGTTGCGGATCGACGGCACCATCGCGTCGCCCTCGCCCACCTCGACCACCGGGTCGAGCCCGATCTCCGTCGCGAAGGCGACGCCGCCGCCGACGTCGTTGATCGGCCCGCACGGCACGCCGGCGCCGATGATCTCGCGGAACCATTCCATCTTCGGCCGGGTCATCAGCCGCGCGACCAGCAGCGGCCGGAGCTCGTCGCGGTGGGCGGTGCGGTCCTCGTTGCGCGAGAACCGCGGGTCGTCGGCGAGCTCGGGCACGCCGAGCACCTCGACCAGCTTGCGGAACTGCCCGTTGTTGCCGGCCGTGATGATCAGCTCGCCGTCGGCGCACATCAGCGGCTCGTAGGGGAACAGACTGGGATGGCTGTTGCCCATGCGCTGCGGGACGACGCCGCCGGCCACGTAGGCGCTGGTCTGGTTGACCATCCCGGACATCGCGGACGCGAGCAGGTTGACCTCGACGTGCTGGCCGCGGCCGTTGTCGTCGCGGGCGTGCAGGGCGGCGAGGATGCCGATGGTGGCGTGCAGGCCGGCCATCACGTCGAAGACCGAGATCCCGGAACGGAAGGGCCCGGTGTCGGGGCTGCCGGTCAGGCTCATCAGGCCCGACATCGCCTGGACGATGAGGTCGTACCCGGGCAGGACGCGGCCCTGCTCCGACGTACCGAACCCGCTGATGGAGGCATAGACGACCGCCGGGTTGGCAGCCGCGACGGTGTCGTAGTCGAGGCCGAAGCGAGCGAGGCCGCCGGGGCGGAAGTTCTCCATCATGATGTCGGCGCGAACGGCGAGCGCCTGGGCGACCGCGAGGTCGTCGGCGTCCTTGAGGTCGAGGGCGATCGAGCGCTTGTTGCGGTTCACACCCAGGTAGTACGTCGCCCGGCCGTCGCGCACCGGGGGCTGCCAGGAACGTGTGTCGTCACCGGCCGGCGACTCGACCTTGACCACCTCCGCGCCGAGGTCAGCCAGCAGCATCGAGGCGTAGGGGCCGGCCAGGATCCGGGAGAAGTCGGCGACCAGGAGCCCCGCCAGAGGTCCGGAGGTTCGGGCGGCCACGGCGTTCCTTTACTGAAATGCGGACAGACGTCCGCGATGGTGTCCGGCCAGTCTCGGAGCGTCAACGAGCGCTGTCAAGGACCTCTTGACAGCCCGCTGTGAGCGGGACCACAGTGATGTGCAGCGTGCGTGACCGCCAGACGGACAGATGTACGACACTCCCAGTGTGGATTTCGCTGGCGGAGGTCTCGACACGGAGGAGGAAGGGAAAGGACATGGCCGACACCGGAGCGATCGTCCTGCGCGGGGGCACCGTGCTCACGATGGACGACAGCCACACGGTCCACGAGACCGGCGACGTGCTGGTCGTCGGTGACCGGATCGAGGCGGTCGGCCCGAGCCTCGACGTGCCGGAGGGCACGCACGAGGTCGACGCGTCCGGAGGCATCGTGATGCCGGGGATGATCGACACCCACCGGCACATGTGGCAGACCGCGATGCGGGCGTACGGCGCGGACTGGACCCTGACGCAGTACTTCGTCTGGTACTACCTCGAGCACGGCAAGACGTTCCGTCCCGAGGACATCCACGCCGGCAACCTGCTCTCTGCGTGGGAGTCCCTGGAGGCCGGCGTCACCACGACCGTCGACTGGTCGCACGGGCTGCAGACGGTCGACCATGCCGACGCCGCGGTGGACGCCCTGCAGGCGGTGCCGGGCCGGTTCGTGCTGGCCTACGGCAACATCCAGGCCGGCCCGTGGGAGTGGACCGCCGACCCGGCCGTCTGCGACTTCTTCGAGCGGCGTCGTACCGGAGCGGGCGACCTGCTCGGCTTCCAGCTGGCCTTCGACGTCACCGGCGACCCGACCTTCCCGGAGAAGGCGGCGTTCGAGGTGGCCCGCGAGCTCGGGCTGCCGGTCACGACACATGCCGGGGTCTGGGGCGCGACGAACGACGACGGCATCCGGCTGATCCACGAGAACGGGTTCGCCTCGCCCGACCACATCTACGTGCACGCGGCGACGCTGAGCACCGACTCCTACCAGCGGATCGCGGCGAGCGGCGGCTCGATCTCGGTCTCGACGGAGTCCGAGCAGAGCGCTGGTCAGGGCTACCCCCCGACCTGGCAGGTACGGCAGTTCGGCATCCCGGTGTCGCTGTCGATGGACACCAGCGTGTGGTGGAGCGGCGACCTGTTCTCGGCGATGCGGACGACGCTCGGCGCCGACCGGTCGCGCGAACACCTCGAGGCCCACGTCAAGGGCGACACCGTCACCGCGCTGTCGTTGCGCGCCGAGCACGTCGTCGACTGGGCGACGCGCGGCGGCGCCCAGGCACTTGGCCGGGACGACCTCGGCCGGCTCACCCCCGGAGCCAAGGCCGACGTCGTCCTGATCAAGAACGACGACTCCCCCGTCTCGTTCCCGCTGCTGAACCCCTACGGCCAGGTCGCGTTCCAGGCCCAGCGGGGCGACGTACACACGGTGCTCGTGAACGGCAAGGTCGTGAAGAGCGATGGCGCGCTGGTCGGCTTCGACGCGGCCGCCGTACGACGCCACGTCGACGCGACCGTCGAGCACCTCAAGGCGGCGATGGGCGAGGACGTCTGGCATGCCGGGATGCATCCTGAGATGCCGGAGGGCGGCAAGGTGCTGGACAACCCGTACCAGTACACCGACTACCAGTCCGAGGCCACGCACGGTGCTCGCGGCACCATGTTCGGCAACACGGACTCCGGCTCCTAGGCTGCGGCCCATGGCGGGACGTGGCTCGGGGCCGGACTTCGTCGAGTCGCTCGCGCGCGGGCTCGACGTGCTGCGGGCGTTCGACACGCACCACCGCGCGCTGTCACTGGCCGAGGTCGCGACGGCCACCGGGCTCGCTCGACCGACCGCCCGGCGACTGTTGCTGACGCTCGAGGAGCTCGGTTACGTCCGCTCGGACGACCGCAGCTTCGAGCTGACGCCGAAGGTGATCACGCTCGGCACGGCGTACGTCGCGTCGCTCGGGCTGTGGGAGGTGGCCCGCCCCCATCTCGAGACGCTCGTGCGCTTCACCGGTGAGTCGTCGTCGATGGCTCAGCTCGACGGAAGCGACATCGTCTACGTCGCACGGGTCTCGGTCCCGAAGATCATCGCCCTGCGGGTCGACATCGGCACCCTGTTCCCTGCCCCGCAGACCTCCCAGGGCAAGGTGCTGCTCGCGGCGCTCTCGGTCGACGACCTCGACACGGTCCTCAAGATCCCCTCCCGGTCCGGCCTCCCGCGCTACATCGGCAAGACCCGCGCCGCCCTGGATGAGGAGCTCACCCAGGTCCGGGCCCGCGGCTGGGCCCTGGCCGACGAGGAGCTAGCCCCCGGGGTCCGGTCCGTCGCGGTCCCGGTCCGCGACGGCACTGGCACCGTCCGCGCCGCCATGAACGTCACCGTTCACGCCGCCGAGACCTCGACCGACCGGCTCCTCGACAACTACCTGCCGCTGCTCCTCCGGGCCGCCGGCGACGTCAGCAACGACTGGGCTCTCTGGCAGTCGCGCCCGCACGCGCAGGTCGAGCACCACGGTCAGGACACCGGCACCGACTCGTGAGCTGCCCGCGGCCGGTCGTTCGCTGAATTGCTTGACTTCTAATCACTAGACGTCTAAAGATATGTACCTCGGGTCCACCACCCAGAGCAGAAGGAACCGACATGACCACACTGGCAGTGCGACACACGGTGCAGGACTTCGACACCTGGAAGGCCGGGTTCGACGGGCATGACGGTGCCCGCCGCAGTCACGGGTCGACCGGCTATCGCGTTCTCCATGAGGGCAACAGCGTGCTGGCCCTCATCGAGTTCCCCGACGCCGCGTCGGCCCAGGGCTTCCAGGCCGACCCGAGCTTGCGCGAGGTCATGGCGAAGGCCGGGGTCATCGGGGCTCCCGACGTCAGCATGTGGTCCGAGGCATCCCAGGAGCAGTACTGAGCACGAGGCGAACAGCCGGACCGAAGGGCCCCCACCCCGGGGGCCCTTCGGTGCGTGCACCCGCGAGCGAGTTCGAACGCGAGTTCCCGGGAGGCAGTGAGTCGGCGAACGTCTGCAGCATGGCCCTGGTCCAGGTAGGCGAAAGACTGCTCGCCTGCATCGACCAGACCCTGCGGCACCACCACCTCTCCAGGGCCGGTCGCGAAGCCCTGGCCGTGCTGGAGGGTGCCGGTCAGCCCCTGTCCCCGACGGCGATCGCCGAGCGGCTCCTCGTGACGACCGCCAGCGTCACCTCCCTGCTCGACACCTTGGAACGCCGTGGGTTGGTCGAACGGCGCCCGGACCTCAGCGACCGGCGCCGGTTGCTCGTCGTGATCACCGACGACGGGAGGGCACTGGTCGACCAGTTCCTGCCGGAGGTGGTCGCGCTGCAGACCGCAGCCCTGGCCGGACTCTCCGAACGGCAGCGCACTCAGCTCTGCACGCTGCTGGAAGCCGTCGGAGCGGGCCTCGCCGACGTCGACACCGCCCAGCTCGTGCGTACTGCACCCCCGCGGGGCACCCCACGACAGCCCTGAGTCCGGGATCACGGCCCCCGAGGACCTATGCCTCTCGGCAAACCTGACAGTTCGGAGCACGCTGGACCTGAGGGAACACCAGGAGGTCCGTCATGTCCGACCAGAACACACCGTCTGTACCGATCGCCTACCCAGCGAGGCTCGAGGTCGACTACTCGGCGCAGTACGACCGGGTGAAGACCTTGTTCCGGGTGGTGCTGATCATTCCGATTGCGATCATCTACGGCATCCTCACCGCCGGCGTGACCCGAACGGTCTATGACCAGAGCGGTCAGGCCGCGAGCACCACGAGTGGCGGGATCGCCAGTGGCTTGTTCTTCGCGACGTTGCTGATGATCCTGTTCCGGCAGCGCTACCCCCGTTGGTGGTTCGACTTCGCCCGCGAGCTGACCCGGTTCGGGGCCCGCGTCTGTGCGTACTTCGTGCTGGTCACCGACGAGTACCCCTCGACGGTCGAGGAGCAGAAGGTCCACCTCGAGATCGACTACCCGGACGCCGAGCGCGACCTGAACCGCTGGCTGCCACTGGTGAAGTGGCTGCTCGCCATCCCGCACTTCGTGATCCTGTTCTTCCTGGCGGTGGGTGCCTTCTTCGCGGTCATCGTCGCGTGGTTCGCGATCCTGTTCACCGGGCGCTACCCACGCGGCCTGTTCGACTACGTCGTCGGTGTCGGCCGCTGGGGGCTGCGCGTCGAGGCGTACGCCTTCCTCCTCGTCACCGACCGCTACCCCCCGTTCTCTCTCCGCTGAGGCACCGGGGGAAGGAGTTCAGGTCGCGAGGAGCGAAGCAGCCCGCCTCCGCGAGCTGCTGGATGGCCTAGTGCTGTGCGGGTGGGTCCGCGCCCAGCGGACCCACCCGCGTGACCACCGGCGGCGTGACGCGGCCGGTCAGCGGGTCTGACCGGCCGCCGGTCTCGGGTCGTCGCGCTTCGACCCGATCGAGACACTGGGGCGGTGCCCACCCCGTACCTGTCCCAGTCGCAGCCGGCGGGACTGGCCTTCGGCGTCAGTGTGGCCGCGTTCGCGGTCGGAGAGCTCACGCGGGCGTGGCGCACACGGCCCGGTGCTACCCGGGCGAATGTGCGGGCAGAGGCCATCTTCAGGGTGCTCTTCTTGGCCGCGATCCTCGCGCTGCCGGCTGGCCGAGCGCTGGTACCACGCGGGCGGAGAACCCGTGCTGGGTGGTCTGTTGCCGTCGGGTTCAGAGGAGCGGTGGGCCTTCGGCGGGGTAGACGCCGTACCGCTGGTTCAGCTGGAGGATCGCGTCCGGGTCGGGTGGCCCGTCGGTCGAGGCGAGGTAGTCGGCCAGCTCGGTGAAGAACTGCTCGAAGCCACTCGGGTTGATCAGCCCCACGGCGCGCAGTGGCTTGTCTCCGAGGTTGGCGAAGGTGTGGGGACGGCCGCGAGGCATCCACAGGAAGGCACCGGGCCCGACCTCGAAGCGTTGGTCGCCGACCTCCGCGGTCAGTACTCCGTCGATGACGTAGATGCCCTCGTCCTCGCGTGTGTGGACATGTCTGGTCGGGCCGGATGTTCGTGGCGGGATCACGGCGTCGCCGAGGGACATCCCGCGGCTGCGTTGCCCGTCCACCACCACGCGCCAAGGCGTCGTTCGCTCCGTCGGAGCCTCGACCAGAAACGGTGTGGCGGTACTCATGCCGACCCCCGATCTGCTTCACTAGTGGATGTCACTAGTGAACATCTCTAGTCAGTGTGCGACCGAAAGAGGAAGCCGTCAAGGTGGTGCCAGTCAAGTCGCTGACCAGACGCGAGCGGGCCCAGCGCACGCGGTCGAAGGTCATCCGGGCCGCCCACACCGTCTTCGTCGAGCGGGGGTACACCGGAACCCGCATGACCGACGTAGCGGCAGCGGCTGGAGTGGCGGTGCAGACGGTGTACTTCATCTTCCACTCGAAGCCAGAGCTGCTCGCGGCCTGCTATGACAGCGCCGTCCTCGGTGACGATGACCCGAAGCCCCCGTCGCAGCAGCCGTGGTACGCCGCACTCCTCGCGGCCACCTCGACCGAGAAGTCCGTGTCCGACTTCGTGGCCGGCAACACCGCCATCTGTGCGCGCGTCGCTGTCCTGGACGACACCGTGCGGTCCGCGGTCCACGAACCAGAGGCCGCCGAGGTGCATCAGCGCAGCCAGCGCCTGCGTCGCGAGGGCTATCAGGTGCTGGTCCACCACTGGCGCACGAGGTTCGGGCTACGCCCCGGATTGACCGAGGCCAGGGCCGTCGACCTCCTTCTGATGCTGTCGGGGCCGGCGAACTACCGTGAGCTGGTCGTCGAGGACGGATGGAGCACGGGCGCCTACCGCGCCTGGCTCCAGGGCCAGATCGTTGCCTTGTTGGCGCCCTCGCTCGCGACGTAGGCACACCACCCGAGACTCGCCGCCCGACCCCCGCTCTCGATGCAGCCCTGGCGCGGCCAAGAGATGTGCGGTTCCCGTCGCTCGGTGGTTCGTTCGGAGGTGGATGCCTCGGGTCTCCGGCAGGAGCGCTCCACATGTCGCGGCATAGGCTCCGGAGGAGTCCACCTCTAGCGAAGGGACCGCCATGCCCGAGATCCCCGCCACCATGCGCCAGCTCCGGAGCCTGGTCACACCGCAGGGCGAACTGCGGCTGTCGGTGTCGACGGTGGACGCGCCGCGTCCGGGGCCGCGGGAGGTGCTGGTGCGCGTGGAGGCGGCGCCAGTCAACCCCTCCGACCTGGGCCTGCTGCTGGCCATGGCGGACGTCTCCCAGGCGGTCGCCGGCGGATCAGCGGACGAGCCGACCGTCTCGGCGCCGATCGCGGAGCCGGTCATGCGTACCCTGGCCGCGAGGGTCGGCAACGCCATGACGGTGGGCAACGAGGGTGCCGGCACGGTGGTGGCGGCGGGGGAGTCGCCGGAGGCAGAGGCGCTGCTCGGTCAGACGGTGGGGTTCCTCGGCGGGGCGACGTACGGCGAGTACTGCCTGGCCTCGCCGCGCATGTGCCTGCCGCTGCCCGAGGGGGCGAACGCGGTGGACGGAGCATCGTCGTTCGTGAACCCACTGACCGCCCTGGGCATGGTCGAGACCATGCGCCGCGAGGGGCACACCGGGCTGGTGCACACGGCGGCCGCGTCCAACCTCGGGCAGATGCTCAACCGGATCTGCCTGGCCGACGACGTGCCCTTGGTCAACATCGTCCGGCGTCCCGAGCAGGCCGCGCTGCTGCGTGAACAGGGCGCCGTGCACGTGTGTGACTCCAGCGAACCGACGTTCGAGGCCGATCTGGTCGCGGCGTTGCAGGACACCGGAGCGACCCTGGCGTTCGACGCGGTCGGCGGGGGGCGCTTGGCCGGCCAGATCCTCAACGCCATGGAGGCGGCCATCGTGCCGCCCGATGCGCCCTACAGCCGCTACGGGAGTGACGTCCACAAACAGGTCTACGTGTACGGCGCCTTGGACCCGCGGCCGATCGAACTGCGCCGTCGGTTCGGCTTCTCCTGGGGCATCGGCGGCTGGCTGCTGACGCCGTTCCTCGCGCGGACCAGCAGGGAGGACCTGGCCCGCCTTCGGCAGCGGGTTGCCGACGAGCTCACCACGACGTTCGCCAGTCACTACACCGACCAAATCTCACTGCGCCAGGCCCTCGACGTGGAGACGCTGCAGCGCTACGCGCGCCAGGCCACCGGAGAGAAGTTCCTGCTACGACCGCACCGCTGACTCTCGGAGGCCGACCCGGCCTACGGCAGGTCTCGCGCCTCCCGCGCAGATCCCAGAACATCCCGTTGCTGGTGAAGCGGGAGGCCGGCTACCTCACTGGCGGGGAATGGCGCGCCGTGCAGAACGCCCGACTCGCGACATAGAGAGCGTTCAGTGAGCAACCACTGGGTCGGCCCACTCCCAGATCAGGGTTCCCGCGTCGGCGAGGCACCAGCATCGCGATCATGCGGAAGGGCTGGGCTCGGCGCGGTTGCTGTCACCGACCACCGTGGTGTCTCGCAACCCCGAGGTCCGGTCGCACCTTCCTCACCTACGCGCTCTGGTCACCAGTACCGGACAGGGCGCGTGCCGCAGACACTGTTCGCTGACCGAACCCAGCAACATGCCCGACAGGCCGCCGAGCCCGCGGGCACCAACCACCAGCATGCGGGCGCCCTCGGAGATCTCGACCAGGGTCTTCGCCGCGCCGGCATGCACGGCTCGGTACTCCACAGGCACGTCCGAGAAGCCCTCCACAGTCGACCGCACGTCGTCCATCAGGGCGAGGCGCACGGTCTCGGCGTACTCGTCGAACCCAGGGACATAACCGAACTCCCACTCGGCGGGGCGTGGTGCAGTCGCAAGCGACCAGGCTCTGACCACGACCACTCGGCCGCCCAGGGCTCGTGCCAGGCCCAAGGCCTCGGACAGGGCCTGATCGGCTCCTGGTGAGCCATCGTGCCCGACGACCAGGGTCCTGATGTCCACCCGGTAGTCAGCGTCATCGAGCGGAGTCTCGGCGGTCATGACCACATTCTCACGCGCCCCTGAGGCCGATCCCAGAGCCGTGCGCCCTGGCCACCAGGACCTAGGCCCTACGAATCGAGAGACACCATGGGATCCATGGCCAGCACGTTGACCGCATGAGCCCGCAGCCGTGAGCGTGAGGCCCGACAGCGGCATCGTGCGCTTCGAGCTCCGGTCGAGCACACGGCCTCGGCGGCACGTTCAGGAGAGAGGGTGATGCGACTGTGGCGACCCCGAGTGACGCGCTGTCGCCACCGCGACCACGAAGATCACACCGCTAGCGACCACCGCGACCAGGGTCGAGAGCGTGTCGAGCGCCCGGAACCTGGCCGACTCGACCCCCCAGTTGCCGACGAGCGAGGCGCCGAACAGCACGACCACGAGAACCGCGACAGCAGCAGACGCCAGTGCCCGGCTGGGGCTGTCGGACCGGACCAAGTACGCCATGGCCATGAACAGCCCTGCGACGACGCCGGCGCTGATCACCACCGAGCCCCATCCGTAACCGCTCCCAGGAGGCCCTTCAACGACGAGAATCGCAACCGACACAGCACCGGCTGTCAGTGCCACGACCGAAGCGCGGTCCCGCCACGTGGATGCCGTGACTGCCATAGCACCACGATCCACCGCGGGTCCTCCATCTGCCAGGGGAGAAGGACCTGTCATCTCAGGGCGCACTCTGCGGAGTGGGCCGAGGTGTTGCGTTGACCGCCTGAGCCCGCAGACATGATCGGGGACGGTGGCAGGGTCGTCCGGATCACGGCGTACGACCGGGTCACGCTCTCGGACTGGGCACCGGTGCACCAGGGCGACTTCTACCGCGTGATCCCCGACGGACACGGGTACATCACGCTCACGACCTAGGGAACGCGGGCCACGAAGCGGCTCACCTCAAGAGCGATCGCCTTCGGCACGCGGTGGGAAATCGCTCCCTGGTTGCGGTCACGGAGAGCTCAGCACCTGGTGCTCTACCCTGGTGGACATGGGCGGATCGGGGGTGGACCCGGCGCGGGTGGCTGCGCTCAAGGAGCGCGAGGACGCCGCGTTCGTGGCGATGCGGCCTCGCAGCCAGGCGTTGTGGGCCTCCGGACAGGCCGTGATGCCGAACGGCGTGCCGATGAGCTGGCTGCGCACGTCGTACGACCATCCGCCGCTGTTCATCGAGTCGGCCGCCGGGTCACGCCTGCGTGACGTCGACGGCCACGAGTACGCCGACTTCAACATCGCCGACATGTCCATGTTCACCGGCTACGGCCCGGCTCCTGTGGTCGAGGCGGTGAGCCGGCAGGTGAGCCGTGGATCGCAGTACCTACTGCCGACCGAGGACTCGATCTGGGTCGCGGGCGAGCTGGGGAGACGCTACGGCCTTCCGCTGTGGCAGTTCACGCTGGCGGCGACGAGCGCCAACACAGAGGTCATCCGGATCGCCCGGTCCTCCACCGGCCGCGAGAAGGTGCTGTTCTTCGACGGCAAGTACCACGGCCACTTCGACGACGTCCTGGTCGAGCTCGAGGACGGTCGCCTGGTGCCGGAGGAGGGCGGCCTGCCGCACGACGTCACCACCCGGACACTCGTCGTACCGTTCAACGATCTCGACGCCCTGGAGCGCGCGCTCGCAGGCGGCGAGGTGGCGGTGGTGATCACCGAGCCGGCGCTCACCAACAACGTGGGCCTGTTGATGCCGGACGACGGCTTCCACGAAGGCCTGCGTGAGGTGACCCGTCGTACCGGCACGTTGCTGGCCTGCGACGAGACCCATACCCAGGTCGTCGGTCCCGGTGGACTCACTCGGCGCTGGGGTCTCTCGCCCGACTTCGTGACCGTCGGCAAGTCGATCGCCGCAGGCATCCCGCTGGGTGCGTACGGGATGACCGAAGAGGTGGCGAGGGTGCTGCAGCGCCCCGGTGGCCGCGACGACGACAAGCCACAGGTCGCAGTCGGCGGCACGTTGTTCGGCAACCCGGTCTCCATGGCCGCAGCGCGGGCGACCATGAGCGAGGTGTTGACCGACGACGCCTACGCGCACAGTCAACGTCTCGGCGCCCGGCTGGCCGACGGGCTGTCTCAGGTCGTCGCCGCGTCCGGGCTGGAGTGGACGACCCACCGGTTCTGGCCGCGCAGCGGGTTGTCGTTCAGTCCGGCCGTACCGCGCACTGCCACCGAGGCGATGGAGACCCTCGACGTGCCACTACGCCGGCTCATGCGCGTCTACCTCGCGAACCGCGGCGTCTGGGACGCCATCGTCGGCGCCGGGCCGACGTGCTCGGTCGCCGCTACCGATGCGGACGTCGACGCCTACCTCGCCGCCTTCGCCGACCTCATCGACGAGCTGATCTGACTCGCGCGCGGGAAGGCGCGGTTTCGGAGACGCGGATCGCCACACGAACGCGCTTCAAGCCCACCCTGCCTACGTCGTCTCGAGCGTGATGGCATCGGGGACGGGCCGTAGGGTCTGGACCAACCAATGGCGGGTACGGAGGGTCATGCGCATCTTCTTCACCGGTGGCAGCGGCAAGGCCGGCAGGCACGTCGCGCCGTACCTCGCTGAGCAGGGCCACCACGTCACCAACGCCGACCTCGTCCCGCTGGAGCATCCGGCGGTGGCGGATCTGCGGGTGGACCTGACCGACGCCGGGGAGACCTACTCGGCGCTCGCCGGGCTGGCGACCTTCGACGAGCTGGACCTGCCCGAGAAGCCCACCTACGACGCCGTCGTGCACTTCGCCGCGGTGCCGCGCATCCTGCTCAGGGCGGACGCAGCGACGTATGCCACGAACGTCCTCAGCACCTACAACGTGCTGGAAGCCGCGACCCGGCTGGGGGTGCGCAAGATCGTGTTCGCCTCCTCGGAGACGACCTACGGGATCTGCTTCGCCCAGGGCGAGCGGCGCCCGCTCTACGTGCCGGTCGACGAGGACCACCCGACGGTCCCGGAGGACGCCTACGCGATGTCGAAGGTCGCCGGTGAGGTGACAGCACGATCCTTCCAGGCCCGCACCGGGGCGGACGTGTACGGGCTACGGATCAACAACGTCATCGAGCCGCACGAGTACGCCGAGATGTTCCCTCCCTTCCTTGCCGACCCGTCGCTGCGGCGCCGTAACGTCTTCGCCTACATCGACGTCCGCGACCTGGGCCAGATGGTGCAGCGCTGTCTGGAGACCGACGGGCTGGGCTATGAGGTCTTCAACGTCGCCAACGCCGACATGTCCGTTGCCGCGACGACGAAGGAGATTCGGGACCGCTTCTACGACGGGGTGGAGGAGCGCCGCCAGATGGGCCGCGACGAGACCTTCTACGCCATCGACAAAGCACGCGACCTCGTCGGCTTCGCGCCCGAGCACTCCTGGCGCGAGGTCCTGCCACACCCCGGAGCCCAGCCGTCATGATCTGCCAGGAGCCGCGGCGTAGGGGCGTCACCGTCTCGAGACTCAGCCGGCCATCTGTGGCCGCGACAACGCGAGCCGCTCGGCCCGGGTCTTCACGCCGCGGAGCATGTCGCGTGACATGACGAAGTCGGCGGGAACGATGGCGAGCCAGCCTCCGAGGGTGAGCCACCACGGGTGGGTCACCCATCGCGAGCGGAAGTGGTAGCGCGTACCTCGCCCACCGTCGAGGGGTGTGAGCACGAATGCCCACGTCCAGTCGAGCTGCGCATGGCCACGCCAGCTGAGCGGTAGATGGCTGTTCGAGCG
>Ga0302299_10000890_pt1 | contig 17411 bp, 13 predicted proteins | sample III_Fen_N3_4_FD_198795 | JGI IMG/M metagenome (GOLD analysis project Ga0302299, IMG submission 198795) | Peat permafrost microbial communities from Stordalen Mire near Abisko, Sweden - III_Fen_N3_4 | ecosystem: Environmental > Terrestrial > Soil > Wetlands > Permafrost | place: Sweden: Abisko... | reverse complement strand
GGCCGCCCGTCCAGGCACAAGGCAGCGCGGTCGCCACCAGCGCGAGCGGATACCAGTGAGGCCCGAAGTCCGGCCCGCGATCCCACGTCGTCACCGCGCCCACGATGCTCAGGGCCAGGCCCACCGCGCCGCCGGCCAGCGCGTGCGCCATGGGATGGTGAGGCGCGAGCCGTGCCGTGAGGTAGCTGCCGGCGACGGCGAATAGCGTGCGATACGCGGTCGCGAGCAGGAAGAGCGCTTCGGCCATCGGCTGGCCCAACGGCGGGAACGCGCCGGTCGCGCGCAACGCCACGTCGGTGCCGATCGACAGCACGACGACCAGGACGAAGCCTGCCAGCAGGGCGCCGATGCTCCGGAGAATCCGGCGTGGACGCTGAGGCTCGTTCATGTCGGCTCCCTCCGGTTCTTGCGCCTTCGCTTCGAGATGAACCGCGTGATTCTACTCGGCCGTTGGCCGCAGCTGATGTCGAAGTACTGCGACCTTCCCATGGACTTCACGGATGCCGCGATCGTTCGCGTCGCCGAGCGTGAGGGCATCGACAGGGTGTTCACGACCGATCGGCGGGATTTCGGCGTCTACAGGATCTCCGGGCGCCGGCGCTTCCGGATCCTGCCCTGACGCGACGCGGGCGAGCGAGGCGCGCCAATCAGGGGACGTAGGCGATCGCGTCGATCTCGACGCGGAGGCCCTTGCCCGGCAGCGCGGCCGCTTGGATGGTCGTCCGCGCCGGGCGGTGCTCGCCGAAGGCGCGCGCGTAGGCGGCGTTCATCTCCGGGAACTCGGCCATGTCCAGCAGGAACACCCCGCAGCGCAGGACGCACTGGAGGCTCGACCCGGCTGCCAGCAGGATGGTCTCGACGTTCGCGAGGCACTGCGCGGTCTGCGCCGCCACGTCCTCGCCCGCCAGCTGGCCGGTGTTCGGGTCGGTGGCGCCCTGCCCCGACACGAACACCAGGCGCTCGAACTGCATCCCCGGAGAGTAGGGCCCGACGGGTGCGGGCAATCCGGCCGATCGAACGGGCTGATGTGACATCGCAGTCCTCTCTGTTTGAACGTCAGCGGACGCGGCCGAGCGCGTGGCTCACCGCCACCTCGACCCGAAGCACGCGGGCCCCGAGCGACACCGGCGTGAACCCGGCCCGCTCGAGCAGCTCCACCTCGAACGGCACCCAGCCCCCGTCAGGGCCGATCGCGAGCGTGACCGGCCGGTCGGCGTCGACCCGCGGCACCGCGGTGCGCGCCGACGGGTGGGGCGTGAGGCGCACCGAGCCGGCGGCCCAGCCGTCGAGCTCGTCCTCCACGAACGGTCGGAACCGCTCGCGCACCTCGATCAGCGGCGGACGCGTGTCGCGCGCCTGTTCGAGGCCGAGGCCGACGAGGCCGTCGAGGGACTCCAGAGTGAGCACCTTCGAGTCGAAGTAGCTCTTCTCCACCCGCGCCGCATTGACGAGCACGACCCGATCGACACCGAGCGAGGCGACGGCGGGGATGACGCGCCGAAGGGCCTTCGGGCGGGGCATCGCCAGCACCAGTGACACGCCGGCACGCGGTGGCGGCTCGGTGTCGAGCGTGACCCGCAGCAGGAGGCCCTGCGCAGCCTCCGACAGCACCTCCCCCGTCCCGCACTTCCCCCCGCGCACTCCCACGCGCAGCGTCTCGCCCGCCTGGACGCGCAGCACCGCGCGCGCGTGCTCGTGCCGGCGGCCGGTCAGCAGGACCGTCCCGTCGTCGCGAATCTCGTCGGGCGCGAGCAGGAGCAGGTTCACGGAAGAGCGACGCTCGCGTTCACGGGGTTGCTCCGCCGCGAGTCGAGGACGCCGTCGAGCAGGACGGCCATCGTCGCGTAGGCGCTGCCGTCGAGCGTGTGGCCCTGCGGGGCGTCGGGCGCGGCCGAGACGCCGAAGACCGTCCGCGTGCGGTGGCGCAGCTGCAACGTCACGCGGCCGTCCGTGAAGACGGCCTCGTCTCCGGCCGGCGGCTCGCGGCGGTCCACCTCGAGCCGGTACTCGACCCCGCGCAGCCGTCCCCACATCACGTTCGCCCCGGGGCGCCGCTCGACGAAGAAGCCGTCGCGTGCCGCCTGCCGTCGCCAGGCCGCGAGCGAGCCGAAGAAGCGTGGCTTCTCGAGGTACGGGCCGCCGTCCTCGGGGCAGAACGTGTCGCAGTTCCCGCAGTCGTTGCAGAAGTCCTGGAAGGTCGCGATCTGGTGGCGCTCCCGGCTTTCGACGCGGCCGCCGTCGCTCGCGACCACGCGCGCGCCCTCGACGCGGTAGCGCTGGAACGCCACGGCGCCCGGCTCGACTTCGTACGCGAAGTTCGCGTCGTTCGGGCAGGCGGGCAGGCACTTGTCGCAGTTGAGGCAGTCGAAGAGCGCGAGCTGGCGGCCGATCCGGCGTGGGGGCGTCAGCGACTCGGCCCGATAGCGCGGGTCCGCCGTCGCGCGAGCGACGAGCGAAGGCGTGTTGAGAGCCGCCGCGGCGCGCACGATCGCGTCGTAGCGATCGCCCTCGCCCGCCGACGCGAGCTGCGCACGCAGGTCGCCCGCCGGTGAGCCGAGCGACGCGACGAGCGCGTCGCGCAGCGGTGAAGGCGGCAGGACGCGGCCGATCGCGTCCTCGCCCCGGCCGCAGGCCCGGATCACGAAGTCCCCCACCGTGCGCGCACCCACTGCCCGCATCCTCTCGCCGAGGTTCTCGAGGTACTTCGGCAGGCGGCCATAGCCGCCAGGCTTGAGCAGGTCGGTGCAGACGGTGACCGGCGCCAGCCCCAGCGCGACGCAGTCCGCGAAGTTGCGGTTGTCCACACCGGCCGAGAAGGACAGCGGCAGCTCCGGCCGCGCGCGGCGTACGCGCTCGACGAGCGCGAGCGCGATCACGTGCAGCGGGGCCCCCGAGAGGTACATCACCGCCTCGCCGGACGGGAAGACGCGGCGGTGGTTGCGCACCACAAGCGTGTTCGAGAGCTTGAGCCGGAGCTCCCGCCCCAGCGCGCGGGCGCGCTCCGACAGGCGGTCCGTCATCTCGAGGGCCGGCTCCCAGGCGAGGTCGCGCTCGAAGTCCTCGGCCCGCGTCTCGACGTCGCGGTAGCCGAGCACGTCGTGGAGAAGCCCGGTCACCGCCTGCTTCCCGAGCAACGTCGGGTTGAGCTTCACGGTGACGTGCAGGCCCATCTCCTCCATCAGGAACGACGCGATCGCCTCGATCTCGCGCGCGGGACAGCCGTGGAAGGTCGACAGCGTCACCTGGCCCGACAGCGCGCGACGGAAGTCGAGGTCGCGCAGGCGGCCCAGCTCGTCCGGGATCTCGCGGCGCAGCCCGTCCACGACGACGCCGGCGTCCTTCATGCCGGCAATCCACGCGTGCAGCGCCTGCGAGCGCACGCCGGCGAGGTCGTAGCCGACACTGAGGTCGAGGACCGTGTCGTCGTGCGCGGGGTCGTCCGCGCGGCCGAGCAGCCCTTCGGCGCGGGCGACGTCGATCAGCATCGAGCCCTTCACGTACTCGTGCAGGCTCTCGTCGAGCCGCAGCTCCTGGCTCCACTCGACGTTGTAGCCGACGGTCTCCATGTCGATGCAGGGCCGCGGGATCTCGAGCCGGTCGTTCACCTGGACGGTCTTGAGCTCGATGAAGCGCCCGCCGGCCAGCCACGACAGCAGGATGTTCTGCGCCATCTGGCCGTGGGGACCGGCGGCCGGGCCGACAGGATTCGCCACGCGTCGGCCGTGCACGACGGCCGACGTGTCGAGGCCCGTCGCCCCGCGCCAGAAGCGGCGCGCGGGCAGGTCGAAGACCTTGCCCTCGGCGCGGGCCTCCCGCAGCATCCGCCGCAGCAGCTGCGGAAACGGCGCCGGGACGAGCTGCGCCACGCGCGGACCTCCGCGCGGATGATAGCCCGGCCCCTGGCCCGGGGCCCGCGACGAACGACCCATGGCCGCCGGATCCCAGCCGGCGCGATAATGCCCCCGCCATGACGAGCCCCCTCGACGCCTCGCGCCTCGGCGCGCTCCGCGGCCGCTCGCTGCTGCTGACCCAGGACTGGTCGACGCACGACCTCGACACCCTGCTCGCGCTCGCCGCGCGGCTCGAGGCGCTCGACCGTGCGGGCCGCAGCACCGCCTTCCTGGGCGACCAGCTCGCCTACGCGCTCTTCTTCGACAACTCCACGCGCACGAAGTCCGCCTGGGCCGGCGCCGCCGCGCGCCTCGGCATGCAGCCGGTGATCGTGGACGGCTCGTCGACGCAGGTGGCACACGGCGAGACCGCGGCCGAGACCGGCGCCATGCTCGGCATGAACGCCCACGCCCTCGGCGTGCGGCACGACCTGATCCTGGGCGAGGGCAACCGCTTCATGCGCGACGTGAAGCAGGGGATCGACGACTACCTCGCCGCCACCGGCGACCGCCGCGTGGTCCCGCTCGTCAACCTGCAGTGCGACGTCGACCACCCGACGCAGACGCTCGCGGACCTGCTCTGGCTGCGCGAACGGCTGGGAGACCTCGCCGGGAAGAAGATCGCCGTGTCCTGGGCCTACTCGCCGAGCTACGCCAAGCCGCTCTCGGTCCCGCAGGGCCTCGTCACGCTGCTCACGCGCTTCGGCGCCCACGTCACGCTGGCCCAGCCCGAGGGCTACCGTTTGATGGACGAGCCGATGGCCTGGGCCGCGGCCAATGCCGCGGCCTCGGGCGGGTCGTTCTGCGCCGTCGCCTCGATGGACGAGGCCTTCGCGGGCGCCCACGCGGTCTACCCGAAGTCGTGGGGCCCGTGGGACCTGATGCAGGAGCGCGTCGAGGCGAACCGGGCCGGCGACAGACCACTGATCGCCGACATCGAGCGGCGCGCCCTCGACCGCAACGCGGGCCACCGCGACTGGATCTGCGACGAGCGACGGCTGGCGCTCACGAACGACGCGCTCTACCTGCACTGCCTGCCCGCCGACATCGGGGCCGAGGTCAGTTCGGGCGTCATGGAGCGCTTCCGCATGGACGTGGCGCGCGAGGCCAACAAGAAGGTGTACGTGATCATGGCGCTGCTGGCGGCGGCGAAGGTCGAGGACCTCGCGGCACGCCTGGTCGCCTAGGAGACGCGCCATGTCCTCGCTCGACGACAGCATCGCGGCGCTCGCCGCGCGCTACCTTTCGCTCGCCGCCCGCATCCTCGCCGAGGCGATCCGCATCCCCGCGGACCACGTCGACCGGCCGCTCGAGGACGGCGGTGACCCGCTGTGCGGTCTCAGCAACCACGAGGGGCCGCGGCTCGCGTACCTGAAGCGGACCGTGGTCGAGCTGGGCGCGGTGCGAAGCGCGCAGGACGTCGACTTCGACGCCTACGGCAACCTGGTCTGGTCGTTGCAGGACGAGACGGACGGCATCCCGGCGCACGACAAGCGCGTCGTCTACCTGGACGGCCACGCCGACACGGTGCGCGCGCTGCGCCCGCAGTGGCGCGAGAAGACGAACGGCGGCATCGACGCCTACGACGGGCTCGTGGACCTCGCGCGCGTGGACCGGTCGGCGCTGCGCGGCCTGCTCGGCTACCTGCCGCCCGACGAGGAGTGGGACCAGCTGCTGTTCGGCCGCGGCTCGGCCGACCAGCTCGCGGGCGTCGTCGCGCAGATCGTGGCGACGAAGATCCTGCTCGAGCTCGTCTCCGAGGGCGCGCTACGCGGCGTGATCGTACGCTCGTATGCGACCGCCGCGGAAGAGGACAACGACGGGGGCGGCCCGCTACACCTGATGGGCCACGTCCTGCCGGGCGCCCCGCCCGAGCTCGTCCCCGATGTCGTGATCCTGACCGAGGGCACCGGCGACTCGAAGAAGGGCGCACTCGGCCTCTACCGCGGCCAGCGCGGGCGCATGCAGATCGAGGTCGTCGTGACGGGCCGCTCCTGCCACGGCTCGATGCCGTGGGAGGGCCTCAATCCCTTCGAGCACGGCGGCGCGATCGTGGCCGAGGCGGCGCGACGCTACGACGCGCGCGAGGGCTTTCTCGACCACCCGTTCCTCGGCCACGGCACGCGCACGGCGTCGTGGGCGCGGCTCGACACGCCGAGCGACTGCGCGGTGCCGGAGCGGCTGACCTTCCGCTTCGACCGCCGGCTCACGATCGGCGAGACGCCGGAGCAGGCGCTGCGCGACGTGGAGGCCCTCGACGCCGTGCGCGCGGCGCGAGCGGCCGGGCTCGTCGTCGAGGTGACGGTGCCACCCTACCGCGAGAAGACCTGGCGCGGCTACCTGGCGGACAACCCGCAGATCTACCGCGGCTGGCTGACGCCAGAGGAGCACCCGGCGATCCGCGCCGCAGTCGGCGCTTACCGCGCCGTCGTCACGCCGCACGTGGTCGAGCCCGCCGGCGGCGCCAAGGCGGGCGCTCTGCGCCGCGAGCCGAGGGTCGACCGCTGGATCTTCTCGACCGACGGCGTCGGCTTTCCCATCCCGCTCGGCGATCGGTCGATCAGTGTGCCCGAGACGAAGCGCTGGGTCGTGTCGGGCGACGTGAAGCACCCCGCGATGTTCGGGATCGGCGCGGGCATCGAGCAGAACACCCACCGCGTCGGCGAGTGCGTGGACCTGCGTGAGCTTCAGCACGCGATCGCCGTGCTCGCGCGCTTCCCGAGCGCCTTCGCGGCGAGCGGGGCCTGAACAGGAGGAGTCGAGATGGGATACGGCCTGACGCTCGCGGCGGCGCTGCTGGCTCTCGGCGCACAGGCGCCGCTCACGATCATCGAGCTGCCGGCAGCCCGGAAGACGGGCGGCCTGCCGCTGATGGAGGCGCTGTCGCGCCGCGCCACCTCGCGCGCGTTCGACACGCGCAGGCTGCCGCCTGAGCAGCTGTCGAACCTGCTGTGGGCCGCCTTCGGTGTCAACCGCCCGGACGGCAAGCGCACGGCCCCGTCCTCGCGCGACCGGCAGGAGATCGAGATCTACGTGCTGCTCGAGCAGGGCGCCTACGTCTACGACGCGCCGCACCACCTCTTGACGCCCGTGCTCGCCGGGGACATCCGCGCGCTCGGCGGCCGCCAGGACTTCGTGCGCGACGCGCCGCTGACGCTCGTGTTCGTGGCGGACCTCGCGAAGATGGGCGAGGGCAACGCGGTCGAGAAGGAGTCGACGGCGGCGATCGACACCGGGTTCATCTCGCAGAACGTCTACTTGTACTGCGCCTCCGAGGGCCTCGCGACAGGCGTGCGCGCGTGGGTCGACACGGAGGCCCTGGGCAAGCGCCTCACGCTGCGCGCGGACCAACGGATCACCGCGGCGCAGTCGGTCGGCTACCCGAAGAAGTAGCCGGCCGCTCCCTCAGTGGCCGGGAGGCTCCGCGCGGTCGTAGACGCGCTTCAAGGACCGCTTGGGCCTGTTGCCTCCCTCGAGGCGCAGGTCGATCCGGAGCCGGTTGCGGTCGGGCGCAAGCTGCCAGGTCTCGGTCAGCTTCCAGCCCTGCTTGCTCTTCTTCTCGACGACGAGCGCGTCCTCCCGCCATTCCGCCTTGACGTCCGCCAGCCCTTCGTCGGCCTTGTACGTCCTGCCGTCGGGGTAGAAGTTGCGCGTCCGGCCGGGCTTCTCCTCGACCACCACCTCGGGCTCGGTCTGCGTCACCGTCAGCTCCTCGGCCGCCTGGCTGCGGCGCGCGCCGCGCGGATCGTCGTCGACGGCGCCCGCAGCGCCCGGCTGGCCCGTTCGGCCGGTTCGTCCCCGGCCCCCGCCGCCACCGCGCCCGCCACCCGACTCACGGTCCGCGGGCTCGGCCTCGGCCGCCTGGCCGGCGGCGGGGCCGGGGGTCGCTGCCGGCGCGTAAGCCGGCTCGTCGTCGCTCAGCTCTTTGTTGAGCTTCCAGTGACCGGACAGGTCGGCACGGCCCGACGCCGGCCGTTCCATGCCGAGAGCGCGCGCGGGCGCCGGAGCCGACGCGACACCGGCGACGATCACCAGAGCACCACCGAGACCGGCCCATCGCAGGCGCATTCAGCCCTCCCCGGTGCAATCGTCGTACGCGAACGGCGACGCCCGGCGCCCGAATTAGACATCAGAAGGGTGTTCCATTCGTAAAGGGTTCGCAAAAGAGCCCCCGCCCTCCTTGACGCGGTGCAGCCCGCGCTCCCATCCTGCGGTCGAACAGTCAGTCAGGAGCTCAAGCGTCATGACACGAACGAGGCGCGGTCGAGCGTGGGGCGTGGTGAGCGCAGGCGCTGTCGCCTTCCTGCTGTGGCCGGCGCTGGCCGGAGCGAAAGGCGATGGCACGCGTCCGGCCTCGCCGGGCGAGGACCATCCGAAGGCCGAGAGCACGGACGCGCCGGGACCTACGTTCGGCGCCGATACGCGGACGGTGCGCGTACCGGTCTCGGTGCTCGACAAGGCCGGCCAGCCGCTGCTGGGCCTGGAGACGCGGGACTTCCGCGTCTCCGACGACGGCAGGCGGCAGGCGGTGACGCTGTTCAGCGCCGAGCGGCGTCCCCTGCGGATCGCCCTGGCCCTCGACGTCAGCCGGAGCATGGACAACAGGATGGCGCAGGTCGAGGAGGCGCTAACGCACTTCGTCGACCTGCTGGAGCCGGCCGACGAGATCCTGGTGATGACGTTCAACGACCGCGTCAAGGTGGTCCAGGACTTCACGTCCGACCGGCAGCAGCTGGGACACGCGCTCGACGCGCTGGAGCCGAGCGGAGGCACGGCCCTCTACGACGCGGCCTTCGCGGCGATCCAGAGGGTCGCGGCGCGCCCGGCGGACGCGAAGGCGGTCGTGCTCGTCACGGACGGAGTCGACACCGCGAGCGCCGTCTCGTTCAAGGACCTGCGCGAGTCGGCGCGGCGCGCCGAGGTGCCCGTGTTCTCGATCGGCCTGGACGCGGGCCCTCGACACGACGTCACGCGGGCGGGCGGGCCCGGGCACGGCGGCAGTCACGGCGGCTGGCCTGGCGGCGGCGGACGGGGCGGGGGCTTCGGCGGCGGCGGGCGCGGTGGCTTCGGCGGCGGTCGATCCTCGGCGAAGCGGCCGGCGAGCTTCGATGCCCGGCCGCTGACCGATCTCGCGGACGAGACCGGCGCGGCAGCCGAGATCGTGAAGGGGCTCGGGCACTACGCGCCGGGCAGCGACGAGCCACCCGGCAGCGAGCGACTGAAGGCGGCGGTCGAGACGATCGCCATGATCCTCAGGCACCGCTACCTGCTCGGCTACGAGCCGCCCGCCCCGGGCAGGCGCGAGTGGCGGACGATCCAGATCGAGGTGGATCGGCCGGACACGGTCGCACGGGCGCGCAAGGGCTACTACGGAGGGAACTGACCCGCTCATGTCCTGTGACCGCCCGACCCGGCAACTCGCCGCCACGGCCGCCCTCGCCGCCGCGCTCGTGGCGGCCGCGAGCACCGGCTCGGCGCAGGGGCCGCCGCCTGCCCCGAGCTGCCGGATCGCCGGGCGCGTGACGTCCTCGCGTGTCGCGTTGCCGGGGGTGGCGCTGACGGTCTCCGCCACCGGGGCCGAAGCGGTGCCGGCCTCCTCGACAGGTCTGGACGGCAGCTTCCTCCTCCTGCTGCCGGCGCCCGGGATCTACCTCCTGCACGCGAACCTCGCGGGCTTCGCCGACGCCACGCGCGAGGTGGTCCTCTCGGCGGAATCCTGCCAGGCGACCGTCGATCTCGAGCTCGTGCTGCGCTCGCGCGCCCCCGCCACAGCGGTCTCGTCTACGGCCGCCGCGCCACCGGCTGCGGCGCCGACCGCGGCCTCGCCGCCCGTCGCTGCGGCGCGCCGCCCGTCGCGCACCACGCCGGGCGACCGCTTCCGCTCGCTCGGCGTCGTGCCCGGGTCCGCTCCCGACGTCGACCGCGACACCACTCTGGAAGGACCGGATGCGGCAGCGCAGTCGCTGCTGCCTCCCGGCTTCTCGGCCGACGCCGCCACCGAGTCCGTCGCGACGCAAGGCGCTCAAGTGCAGACCGTCGACAGCCTGCTGTTCCGCGATCGGCAGGGGCTGCTCGACGAGGTCGGCGGCGACCTCGACGCGCTCGCGCAGAGGCTGCGACAGGGGCTCGCTGGCGGGATGGGCGCGGGAGAGGGTCCGCCCGGCGGCGCGGGAGGGTTCGGCCCCGGGCGAGGAGACTTCGGTGGCGGCGGCTTCGGTGGGGGCGGCTTCCGAGGTGGCGGCGGCCGCGGGAATCGCCTTCAGGGTTCGCTCTTCTACACCCTGGGCGGCTCGGCGCTCGACGCGAGTCCCTATCCCCTGAACGGTCCCCAGGCGAAGGCCGACTACCTCCAGCAGCGCTTCGGCGCGACGCTCGGCGGTCCGCTGAAGATCCCCGGCGTCTACGACGGCACCTCGCGCACCTCGTTCTTCCTGAGCTACGCCGGCAATCACTCGCACAACCCGCTCGACGCCTACTCCACGGTGCCGACCGAGGCCGAGCGCGAGGGCGACCTGTCGGAGAGCGCTGACGTCCTCTACGATCCGCTGACCGGCGAGCCGTTCCCGGGCAACCGCATCCCGCTCGCGCGCATCGACCCGTCGGCGAGCGCCCTGCTCGCGCTCGTGCCGCTGCCGAACCAGCCGGGGACCGTCCAGAACTTCCGCTACGTCACGGCGACGGCGAGCAGCAGCGACCAGGTCACACTGCGCCTGACGCACAGCTTCGGCGCGGCGCCCGCCGCGCGGCCGGCCCGCTCGAGCGGGCCCGCGGGCGGGGCCGGCGGGCGGGGCCGCGGCATGAACCGGCGTCCGACGCTGAGCGTGGGCCTCACGTACCGCACGTCCTCCAGCAACGACGCAACGAGCTACCCGACGCTCGGCGGCACGACGCGCCAGTCGGCCTGGGACGTGCCGGTGAGCTTCTCGTTCTCGACGGGACACGTCTTCCACCAGCTGCGCGCCGACTACAACCGCTCACAGTCGGACCACACGAACCTCTACGCGTACTCGCGCGACGTGGCCGGCGAGGCCGGCATCGGCGGCGTCGCCAGCGACCCCTTCGACTGGGGCGCGCCGAACCTGTCCTTCTCGACACTGAGCGCCCTGCGCGACCCCAACCCGTCCTCGCGCGTCGACCAGCGTCTCTCGCTCTCGGAGACGCTGAGCGCCACCTGGGGACGACACACGCTGCGCGCCGGGGGCCTGTTCCGCCAGCAGAGCCTCGACAGCCGCAGCGACCCGAACGCGCGCGGCAGCTTCGTGTTCACCGGCCTCTACACGTCCGAAGCGGCCAGCGGCCGGCCGGTCGCCGGCACGGGTCTCGATCTCGCCGACTTCCTGCTCGGCTACCCGCAGCAGGCCTCGGTGCAGTACGGGCCTGGGCTCGTACGCTTCCGCGCGCCCGCCTGGAGCTTGTTCGTGCAGGACGACTGGCGCCTGCGCGGCAACCTGACGCTGAACGTGGGCCTGCGCTACGAGTATTCCGGCCCGTTCACCGAGCCGAACGGCCACCTCGTGAACCTCGACGCGACGCCGGAGTTCACGGCGGTGGCTCCGGTCCTTGCCGGGGGCACGGGCCCCTACACGGGGGCGTTCCCCGAGAGCCTGGTCGCGAGCGACTACAACAACCTCGCCCCGCGCCTCGGCCTGGCCTGGAAGCTCGACCGCCGGACGACGCTGCGCGCGGGCTACGGCATCAGCTACAACCTCGCCGCCTACGGCTCGATCGCGCAGAACCTGGCCGGTCAGCCGCCCTTCGCGGTGAGCGACACGACGCTCGGCAGCCTGCAGGCGCCGCTCCTGCTCGCGGACGCGTTTTCCGGGTCGGACCCCTCGGCGACGAAGAACTCCTACGGGATCGACAAGCACTACGAACCGGGCAAGGTGCAGATCTGGACGCTCGACCTGCAGCGCGAGCTCGCCGGGGTCTGGCTCCTCGCGGCCGGCTACACGGGGACGCGGGGCAGCGACCTGGATCTCGAGCGCGCGCCCAACCGCGGCCCCGACGGCCCGCGCATCGCCGGCGTGCAACCGTTCCTCTGGCAGTCCTCGGGCGCCACCTCGATCATGCACTCGCTGACCCTGCGCGTGCGCAGGCGGCTGGCGCACGGCGTCTCGCTCGGCGCGAGCTACATCTTCTCGAAGTCGATCGACGACGCCTCCTCGATCGGCGGCGGCGCGCTGGTGGTGGCCCAGAACGACCTGGACCTGGCGGCCGAGCGCGGGCGCTCGAGCTTCGACCGCCGCCACCGCCTCGCCGCCGACTTCCTGCTCGAGCTGCCGTTCGGCGCCGGTCGGCGCTGGCTGCAGAAGGGGCTCGGGGCCGCGCTGCTCGGCGGCTGGACCTGGAACGGCACCGCCACGATCCAGTCCGGACCGCCGTTCACCGCCCGCGTGCTGGGCGACTTCAGCGACGTGGCGGGCGGCGTCAACGGCACGTTGCGCGCGAACGTCACAGGCGAGCCGGTCGAGCTCGGGGATCCCGGACCGGGGCGGTGGTTCAATACGGCGGCGTTCACCGTGCCGGAGGCCGGCGCCTTCGGCGACGCCGGCCGCAACACGATCACCGGCCCCGGCACGCTCCTCTTCAACATGGGCCTCACCCGCAACGTGCCGCTCGGCGGCAACAAGACGCTGTCGATCCGCGTGCAGGCGAACAACGTCTTCAACACGCCGCAGTTCACGGCCATCGACACCGTGGTCAACTCCCCGAGCTTCGGCCAGGTGCTGTCCACGGGCCCCATGCGCTCGCTGCAGGTCCAGCTGAGGTTCCGCCTGTGAGACGACGAAGACGCGCGAGCGCGCTCGCCAGCGTCGCGTTGGCCGCACTCCTCGCCGCGCCCGCCGGCGGCGTCGACGCGCCCGCGCAGCAGCGCGGCGCGAGCGAGCCCACCTTCGCGAGCGCCGTCTCGCTCGTGCGGATCGCCGTCGTGGTGCGCGACGCGAAGGGCGCCCTGGTGCGCGGCCTGGCCCGCGAGGACTTCACGGTCCAGGAGGACGAGAAGCCCCAGGCCATCGAGGCCTTCCAGTTCGAAGAGGTGTCGACCGAGCGTGCCCCGGCCGAGGAGTCGCCGGCCGCGCCCGCTCCCGCCGCGCCGATCCTGAGAGCGGGGCCGTCGCGAGGGGGCGGCCCGGCGCCCGCAGCGCCCGCGATCGACCGCTCCGGACAGCGGCTGGTCGTGCTGCTGTTCGACGCGAGCGCCATGGAGCCCGAGCAGCTCGGTCGGGCGGTCGCCTCGGCGCGCGAGTACGTGAACGGGCGGATGTCGGCCGCCGACCGCGTGGCCGTGGCCTCGATCGGCACGACCGGGCTCGAGGTCGGACAGGACTTCACCGCCGACCGCGCCCTGCTGCGGCAGGCCATCGACCGCGTGGCTGGGACGGGGCAGTCGGGCGACGACGCGAGCGTGGCGGCCGACCAGTCCGTCGACACGACGCAGACCGAGGGCTTCTCTCCCGACACCAGCGAGCTCGACCTCTTCAACATCGACCGCCGGCTGCGCGCGATCGAGGACCTGGCCGACGCCCTGGCACCGATCCAGCAGAAGAAGTCGGTCATCTACTACAGCAACGGCACGGCCGGGGCCACCGTGGACAATCAGGTGGAGCTGCGCGCCGCGATCGACCGCTCGGTGAAGGCGAACCTCGCCGTCTACCCGGTCGACACACGGGGCCTCGAGGCGATCGTGCCGGGCGGCGAGGCGCGGCAGGCGAGCGCCGCCGGCACCGACACCTTCTCCGGCCGCGCGCTGCAGCGGCAGTTCGACCAGCAGGCCACCGCGCAGGACGCGCTGTCGTCCCTCGCCAGCGACACCGGCGGTCGGCCCTTCTTCGACTCGAACGACTTCGGCGGCGTCTACGAGCGCGTGCTGGCCGACAGCTCGGCCTATTACGTGCTCGGCTACGCCAGCTCGAACCCGGCGCAGGACGGCAAGTTCCGGCGCGTCAGGGTGCGGGTGAAGCGGCCGGGGTTGAAGGTCGAGCACCGCTCGGGCTACTACGCCCCGCGCGACTTCGGCCACGCACGGCAGGAAGACCGCGAGCACCAGCTCGAGGACCAGCTGCTGTCGGACCTCTCGCCGCGCGACTTCCCGGTCTGGCTGCAGTCCGCGTTCTTCCGCGTCGCCGACAACCGCTACTACGTGCCGCTGTCGATCGCCGTGCCCGGCTCGGCGCTGCCCTTCGCGCGCAAGGGCGACGAGGACCGCGCGAGCCTCGACCTGATCGGCGTCGTGAACGACGAGGCGAACCGCGCCGTGGCGCGCCTGCGCGACACGGTGACGGTAGCGGCACCGGGCGCCGCGGACGTGAAGCGAAAGAACGTGCAGTACCAGACCGGCTTCGTGCTGCCGCCGGGGCGCTATCGCGTGAGGGTGGTCGTGCGCGAGAACCAGGACGGGGCCTTCGGCTCGTTCGAGGCGCAGATCGTCGTGCCCGACCTGCGCTCGGCCGCGCTGAAGCTGAGCTCGGTGGTGCTCGGCACGCAGCTGCAGAAAGGCGCCGGCAGCGACGCGCGCAACCCCCTCAGCCGCGGCGGCTCGACGCTGCTGCCGAGCGTTACCCACGTGGTCTCGACGCGGCAGACGCTGTACTTCTACTACGAGGTCTACGACCCGGGACGCGGCCCCGCGGGCGAGCCGCACCTGCAGACGAGCGTCTCGTTCCTGCGCGGCAAGCTCCGGCAGTACGAGACGCCGCCGGTGGAGCTGACCCGGCTGGCCGAGGCCGACCGGCACGCGGCGGTGTTCCAGTTCTCGGTCCCGGCGGGCTCGCTGAAGCCGGGCTTCTACGTGTGCCAGGTCAACGTGATCGACGACGCGGCCGGCACGTTCGCCTTCCCGAGGCTGGCGCTGCTCGTTCGCTAGGCGTCGGCGTCGAGCCGCCGCACCCGCTCCCAGAGCGCGCTGGCAGCCCGGCCCGCGCTCGCGAGCACCGCGGCCTCGTCGACGGTCGTCAGCCGGCAGTCGCGCAGCACGAAGCGGCCGGCGACCATCGTCGAGCGGACGTGACTGCGGTCGAGGCCGAACAGCAGGTGGCCGGCGAGGTTTTCCGCCGCGAGCGGCGTCGGGGGGCGGTAGTCGAGCACGACCAGGTCGGCGGGTGCGCCAGCGTCGAGCCCACCGAACGGCAGGCCGAAGAAGGCGCCGGCCAGGCGATGGCCGCCGGCCAGCATCGCGCACGCGGCCGTCGAGGCGTCTTCGCGGCCGGCGTCCCGCATCCGCAGGAACGCCGCCTTCAACTCGGCGAGCATGTCGGAGTCGAGGCCGTCCGTGCCGAGCGCGGCGCGACGGAAGGCCGCGGTCGGCGCGTGACCGACGGCGTTGTTCATGTTCGAGCGCGCGCAGTGCACGAGCCAGGCGCCTGCCGCCTGCGCGTCGAGCGCCTCGCGCTCGGAGAGGTGCACGCCGTGGACGAGCAGCGTCCGGGGGAGCAGCAACCCGTGTCGCCGCAGCAGCTCGACGATACCGGCGCCGCAGCGCTTCAGGCAGTCGTCGACGTCGGCGCGATCCTCCGCCACGTGCAAATGCAGGCTCGATCCGGACTCGGAGACGGCCGCGGCCAGGCGCGAGAGGCTCTGGTCCGAGAGCGTGAAGCTCGCGTGGGCGCCGACCATGCCCCGGGTGAGCGACGTCGGCCCGCCGGCAAGGAAGGCCCGGTTCTCCGCGATCCCGGCGTCGCGGCCGTCCAGGCCGTTGCGATCGGTCGTCTCGTAACAGAGCACCGACCGCAGCCCGACCTCCTCGACCGCCCTGCGCAGGGTGGTCAGCGAGCCCGGCATGCACGACGGCGAGGCGTGGTGATCGAACAGCAGCGTCGTGCCGGAGCGCGCGGCCTCGATCGCCCCCACGACGCCGGAGAGGAACACGGTTTCCTCGTCGAGCGCGCGGTCGAGCCGCCACCAGACGCGCTCCAGGATCTCGACGAACGTCCGCGGCGGCACGGCCGGCGCCGGCATCCCGCGCGCGAGGGCGCTGTAGAGGTGCGTGTGCGCGTTGACGAGGCCGGGGAGCACCAGCGCCCCGCCCAGGTCGAGCACCTCTTCGCCTGCCTGGGGCGACAGGGCCGGCGCACGCTCCGCGATGCGGCCGTCCTCCACGCGCAGGCAGGCCCGCTCCACGCGGGGCGGGTCGAGTGTCGCGAGCTGCGCGTTCTCGAGCAGCATGCCCGTCTCAGCCGAGCGGGTGCTCGCGCAGGTGCGCGTCGAGCGCCGCGTCCTCGGGCGGCAGGTCGACCGGCCGGCCGGCGGCCCTTTGCGCCCCGCGCACGTCCTTGAGCCCGCTGCCGGTGAGCACGGCGAGCGCGCAGGCCCGCCGGCCCACGATCCCGCTCGCCACGGCCTGCCGCAGGCCCGCCAGCGCGGCCGCGGCGGCCGGTTCGCCGAACAGGCCCGCGCGCCGGCCCGTCTCGCGCTGCGCCTCGACAATCGCCTCGTCCGGTACGGCGACGAACGCGCCTCCGGACTCGCGCACGCGCGCGAGCGCCTTGCGCCAGTTGCGCGGGTGGCCGACGCAGATGCTGTCGGCCAGCGTCTCGGCCGGGCCGGGCACGAGGTCTCGTCCCGTTGCGAACGCGTCGACCAGCGGCCGCGCGCCCGAGGCCTGGACGCCGAGCAGGCGCGGCACGCTCGGGATGAAGCCGAGCGCCTTCATCTCGGCGAGGCCCTTGCCGATGCCGGCGATCGTGCAGCCGTCGCCGACGGAGACCACGACCCAGTCGGGCATCGCCTCGGCGCACTGCTCCGCGATCTCGAGGCCGGCCGTCTTCTTGCCCTCGACCAGCGACGGGTTGACGGCGGCGTTGCGGTTGTACCAGCCGTGGCGGCCGCAGGCGCGCTGGCACAGCTCCCAGGTCGCGTCGTAGCTGCCGCGCACGCGCAGCACGCGCGCGCCGAACACGAGCAGCTGCACGAGCTTCGGCTCCGGCGCGAACTCGGGCACGAAGATCACGCAGGGCAGAGAGACGCTCGCCGCCGCGCCCGCCAGCGACGTCGCGGCGTTGCCGGTCGAGGCGCAGGCCACGACCTTGGCCCGCCGCGAGAGGGCGCGCGCCACGCCGACGGCGCTCGCGCGGTCCTTGAACGAGGCCGTCGGGTTGCGACCCTCGTCCTTGACCAGCAGCCGCCGCACGCCCGCCCACTCGGCCAGGCGGGGGGTGTCGAAGATCGGCGTCCAGCCGGGGGCCTGCGGCGGCCGGCGGGCGCCGGGCGCGAGCGGCAGCAGCTCTTCGTAGCGCCAGGCGTCGAGCGGGCGCGAGCGCAGGGCACGCGGCGTCAGCGTCCGGCGCGCCCGCGCGAGGTCGAGCTCGATCTCGAGGACGCCCTCGGGACCGCAGGCGGTGCACGCGGAGTCGAGGCCCCGCGCGAAGCGACGCCCGCAGCGGACGCAGCGAAGGCCGCTCACGCAGCCCGGGAAGCTCACGCGCGCCGTTCCCGGATCCGGCGGTCGATCTCGTGCGCGCGCTCCTGCTGCGCGACCCACCAGGCCGGGTCCTCCTGCGCTCGCAGTTCGGCGACCGTGCGCCC
>Ga0302299_10000889_pt1 | contig 17425 bp, 14 predicted proteins | sample III_Fen_N3_4_FD_198795 | JGI IMG/M metagenome (GOLD analysis project Ga0302299, IMG submission 198795) | Peat permafrost microbial communities from Stordalen Mire near Abisko, Sweden - III_Fen_N3_4 | ecosystem: Environmental > Terrestrial > Soil > Wetlands > Permafrost | place: Sweden: Abisko... | reverse complement strand
GTGCGAGGCGATGGCCGGGGGTACGCTCGTGCTCGGGCACCTCGGGGAGACTCTGCGGTCTCGGGTGGACCGTCCCGTGCCGGTCGTCGAGGTGACGCCGCGCACGCTGGCGGAGACCGTGGAGCGAGTGCTCGACGATCCGCAGTGGGCCCGCTCGGAGGCCGCGCGCGGGCCGGAGTTCGTCCGGGCCGTGCACGACGGGCGACGGTCTGCCACTGCGCTCGCCGGATTCCTCGGACGCCCGAGCGAACTTCTCGGGCAACCGGTCGTGGGGGGGACCGACCCGACCACCAGTGCCGCCGTCCGACCGACCAGGGCGGGCACCGGCACCGAACCAGCGGAGGTCACCGGCTCGTGACGCCTCAACCGCACGTCCTGCTGCTCGGCATGCAGTTCCCCCCCGCCCGCGGCAGCGGCGTCTACCGGATCCGCAGCTGGGCGAACCACTTCGCCCGGCGCGGCTGGGCGGTGACCGTGCTCGCAGCGGACCGCGACTACTGGGTGCAGCGGTCGGGCGTCGTCGACGACGAGCTGGCGCGGACCGTCGACCCGCGGGTGCGGGTGATCGAGGTGAAGGTCGCCCGGGAGCACCTGGTGAACCGGGTCGACAAGATGTCGTGGGCGCACGCGAACTTCCCGCGGCTGTGGACCAAGGGGCACCAGCTCGTGCGTGAGCGGATCTTCCCCGAGGTGTACGCGCCGATCCTCCCGCACTTCGTCGCGCGGGGGCTCGCCGTCCACGCCCGTCACCGGGTCGACCTGGTCTTCGCGACGGGCAACCCGTACACCCAGTACGGCGCCGCGTACGAGCTCGGCCGCCTCCTGCGCCGCCCGTACGCCGTCGACTACCACGACCCGTGGACGCTGAACCCGCTCACCGAGTCCGACGTCTACGGCCCCCGGGACCCGCAGACGCTGTGGGAGCGGCGCATCATCGAGAACGCGGCGCTCACCGTCACCGTGAATGAGCCCCTCGCCCAGTGGTACCGCGACCGCTACCCGGTCGCGGCGCGGAGGGTGCGCGTCGTCGAGAACGGCCTGGCCGAGGACGTCGTCGGCGAGGTGCCGTGGGAACCGGTCCCGGCGGGCCGCCCGGCGCGGATCGGGTTCGTGGGGACCGTGCGCTCCGACCTGCCGATCGAGGAGTACCTCGACGGCTGGGCCCTGGCACGCAAGGAGCCGGAGCTGGCCGAGGCGACCATGGACTTCTACGGATACCTCGGGTTCTTCACCCAGAACGAGCAGGCCATCCGGCAACGGCTGGAGGCGGGCGGCGAGGGGGTCGCCTACCGGGGACCGGTGCCGCAGCCGCGCCTGGCCGCGACCTACGCGACCCTCGACGTGCTCGCGATGCTGCTGCCGTCGTCCATCTACATGACGGCGGGCAAGGGGTACGACTACATGTCCGCGGGCCGGCCGGTGATCGGCGTCCACGACCCGCGCAACCACACGACCGAGGTGTTCCGGAACTACCCGCTGTTCTTCGGTGTCCCGGCGGTGACGCCCGAGGCCGTCCGGGACGTGCTGGTCGCCTCCGTCCGCGCCTCCCGGGCACAGACCCGGGAGCAGTACGAGCTGTGCCGGGCCGAGGCGCTGCGGCACACCTGGGATCTGAACATGGCGCCGGTGGCGGCCGAGTTGGAGGAGAGGATCCGTGGCTGAGCCGACGACGTCCGTGCCCGTACCGGTACCCGTGACCACACCTGTGCCCGGGGCCGTGCGGCCCAAGCAGGGCCGGCCGCGCGTGGTCGCGGCCGCCGTCGAGCAGGCGCGGCGCGCGCCCGTCGTGGAGACCCTCAACTGGGTGATCGAGAACGGGGGGTCCGCCGTCCTGGTCACCGCGGACGGCGGCGACCGCTCGCCCGGTCTGCACCCCGCCGTCGAGGTGGTCGACCTGCGCGCCGACGAGCGGCGGCTCGGGCTGAACCGGATCGTGGGCACGACGCCCGCCTGGTCGTCGTGGAACGGCTCCAAGCCGTACCGGATGCTGCGCCCCTGGCTGCTGTGGCGGGCGCTGCGCAAGCGGCTGCCGCTGCTGCGCCTCGACGACGTCGACCACGTGATCATCGTGCACCCGAACTCGTGGCCGATCGCCTGGCACCTGCACCGGCAGCACCCGGACCTCGGCATCGCGTACGAGATCCCGGAGGCGGTCTGGCAGCGCGCCGGCCGCCCGGTGCCACCGCGCCCCGAGCCGCCGGCCTGATCCTGCCCGTCCGGTTCCGTCAGCGGTTCCGTCAGCGGTTCCGTCAGCGGTTCCGTCAGCGGTAGTGCGTGGCGGCGGTCCGCGCCGCCGCGTTCGGGGTGGGCAGCGCGGTCGGCCGCGTTCGCGTCGCCGCTCGACCGCGCGTGCCGTGACGTCGATGAGCCACTGGGTCTGGCCGGGCAGCGAGACCGGGCTGTCGGTGGTGCCGGCCTGGGTCTCCAGGCCGATCCAGGTGTGCCGGGCCAGCGCGTAGGACCAGGCCTTCCCGTCGGCACCGTTCGGCAGCAGCTCCCCGGTGATCAGCATGGTGTCGTTCGCGGCGAGCACGAGCACGCTGGTGGGGGCGTCGGGGAGGTACGCGCACCCCTCCACGGACCCGTTCTCGGCCACGCGGGGTGGCTCCCCCGACGGTTACCCGGTGGTGAGTTCGGTCGCCACGCGCTCGGCGGCGTGCCCGTCGCCGTAGGGCCGGGCGCGCTCCCCGGACGGCGCGGGCCGGGTCGCGAGCCGGTCGAGCCCGGTCAGGTCGTTCGCGAGGACGTTCCACCCGCCGTCCAGGGTCTCGACCCACTCGGTCTCGGTGCGGACGGTCGTGCACGGCACCCCGAGCAGGAACGCCTCCTTCTGCAGGCCCCCCGAATCGGTGACGACGCCGCGGGCCCCGAGCACCGCGCGCACGAGCTGCGGGTACGGGAGCGGGTCGGCCACGCGCACCCGGCCGCGGGCCAACTCGATCCCGTGCTCGGCGGCCTTGGCCCGCAGGCGCGGGTGGGCGAGCAGCGCGACCGGCACCTCGATCGTGCCGAGCGCGGCCGCGACGGCGTCGAGGCGGGCCGGGTCGTCGGTGTTGTCGGGCCGGTGGATCGTGGCGATGACGTACGGCCCCGCGGGGTCGACGCCGTCCGGGAGCGTGGCGGGCGTGCCCGCGACCGCGTCCCGCACCAGGTAGCAGACGTCGGTCATGACGTCGCCGACGAGCCGGGACCGGGCGGCCAGGCCCTCGCTCGCCAGGTGGTCCATCGCGACCTGCGTCGGCGCGAGGAGCAGGTCGGCGGCGTGGTCGGTGAGCACCCGGTTGTGCTCCTCGGGCATCCGGCGGTTGAAGGACCGCAGCCCCGCCTCCAGGTGCGCGATCGGCAGGTGCAGCTTCACCGCGGCCACGGCGCCCGCCAGCGTGGAGTTGGTGTCGCCGTACACGAGGGTCCAGTCCGGGCGGTGCTCCGCCAGGACGGCGTCGAGCGCGGCGAGCATCGCGCCCGTCTGCGCGCCGTGCGATCCCGAGCCGACGCCGAGGTGGACGTCCGGGTCCGGGATCTTCAGGTCCGCGAAGAAGGCGTCGGACAGCAGCGCGTCGTAGTGCTGGCCGGTGTGGACGATCACGTGGTCGACCCCGGCGTCGCGCAGCGCCACCGCGACGGGGGCGAGCTTGACGAACTGGGGGCGGGCACCGACGACGCTGAGCACCTTCACCCGGTCAGCCTACGGCGATCCTGCCGGTGGCGGACCCGCCACACACCGGCCCCTCACGGAGAGTCCGGACAGACTGTTACCTGGACGGACCATCCAGTGACAGGATCGGACGGGCGACACGAGGGGGGAGGGTCGTGGGCTCCCGAGCCGGGGGCGGACGCGGTGTGAGGAGCTGGTCTCGTGGAGCAACCCGTCGGGGTGCACGACCCGAGCGCGGAGCGCCCGCCGGACGGGCCGGCGGACCGCCGGCCGGACCGCCCCACGGTCCGGCACCTGCGCGTCGGGGTGGCGGCGGCGGTCCTCCTGACGGTCCTGGGCGGCCCCTGGTCGACCGGGCCGGAGGCGTCCGCGTCGCCCCGGCTGCCCGTGCGCACCATCGGCGCGGACCTCCCGGCGCCCTCGAACGCCCTGGTCACCGTGGCGGGCGCCGGTTTCGGGCACGGCGTGGGGATGTCGCAGTACGGCGCCTACGGCATGGCCCGCGCCGGGGCGGGCGTGGCGGCGATCCTGACCCACTACTTCACCGGCACCAGCGTCGTGAGCTATCCGGACACCGGGGACCTGCGCGTCAACGTCGTCGACCGGGGCGCCCGGGTGACGTTACGGGGTGTGGCGCTCGCGGCCGGCGGTGGCGCGGTCGAGCTGGTGCTCGCGGACAGCGCCGCCACGGTCCTGACGGCGAGCGACGTCGTCACGGTGACGCCGAGTGATGGTGCTCTCCAGCTCGCTGTCACTCATGGTGATGGGACGGCGGTCCACCTGACGACGGCCACGCTCGGCGTGCGCTGGTCCGGCGGGCGGGGGATGGCCGGCCCGGCGACGGTCCTGCAGGTCGGCTCGCGCACCCCCGAGGGGGCGGGGAAGACCCGCCGCTACCGCTGGGGGAGCCTGGCGCTGGCGTCCGTGCGGCGCGTGGACCCCGACGGCGTCACCCGCCCCCGGGTGGAGGCCAACGCGCTGGTCGACCTGCACACGGAGTACCTGCGCGGCGTGGCCGAGATGCCCTACAGCTGGACGGACGCCGCGTTGCAGGCCCAGGCGGTGGCCGCGCGCACCTACGCGCTCACCCACCGCACCCGCGTCCTGTCGGGCTGCGGCGGCTGCACCCTCTGGGACGACACCCGCAGCCAGGTCTACCAGGGCTGGGACGCCGAGTCCGGCCCGTCGGGCGGGCGGTGGGTGCAGGCCGTCGCGGCGACCTGGACGAGCCGGACGGCGAGCCTCGCCGTCCTCTACCGCGGCGCGCCGATCGAGGCGTCGTACTCCTCGTCGACCGGCGGCCGCACCCGCGACGCGGCCAGCGTGTGGGGCTCCGACGTGCCCTACCTGCGCAGCGTGGACGACCCGTGGAGCGTCGACCGCACGGTCAACCCGCGGTACTCCGCCTGGACGCGCACGGTGACCGTGAGCCGGCTGTGCACGGTCTTCGGGCTGGCGGACCTGGCGACGATCGCCGTCACCGCCCGGGACGCCGCGGGCGCGGCCACCGAGCTGGAGGCGACGTCGTCCGACGGCGAGATCTCGACCCGGTCCGGGGCGACCCTGCGGTCGGCGCTCGGCCTGCCGTCGCAGTGGGTGACGTCGTTCACCGTCCCGCGCTGAGGCCCGAGGGCCGTGCCTCAGCGCTGTGGAGGGCGGCACGGCCTAGCATCGCGGGATGAGCGCGCAGCCCGAGGTGGCGCGGCTCACCTGGGCCGAGTACCTGAGGTTCCTCCAGGCGTTCGCCGGCGACGAGCGGTTCGAGCTCGACGGGGGCCGCGTCGTCCTGATGCCCGGCGGCAGCGAGCGCCACGACCTGATGGCGACGTCGATCTACGGCCGCCTGCTCGCAACCGTGACGGGCGGTCCCTGCCGCGTCTTCATCCACAACCGGCTGCTCCGCACGGGGCCGAACCAGGGCTTCTACCCTGACCTGCTGGTGCGGTGCGGCCCGGCCGCCGATCCGCTGTTCGAGACCGACGCGCGGATCGTCGTCGAGCTGCTCTCGCCCAGCAACGGCCCGGCCGACCGGACGGCACGCCTCTTCTCCTACCAGGGGCTGCCCTCGGCGGAGCTGATCGTGTTCGTGGACCAGGAGCGGCGGGTCTTCACCCTGCACGAGCGGACGCCGCACGGCTGGTCGGAGCGCCAGTTCGGCGAGGGCGTGGGACACGCCGGGGGGACGGACGTGGACCTGACCGGGCTGTGGTCCGAGATGGACGGGCTCGCCTCCACCTAGGAGCCGCACCAAAACTCCATGATCAGCTGCCCGGAAGGCCCCCGGCGCCCGGTGATCTGCCGACCCGGACGTGATCTGCCGACGCGGGCGGCGGGATCCTCACGGGAGGGTCGGCAGATCACGTCGCCGTCAGCAGATCATCCCCCGACCGGGCACTGGAGCACATGATCGTTCCGGATTGCATGATCACGGCGGGAGTGGGTCGCGTTGACCCGTTCGGCCTACAGGCGGGCCGCGCGGCGGTCGATGCGGCTGGTGTCACTGCCCGACCCGGCCGGGGTGCACCTCGCCCCGGACCGTGCCGACCGGAACCCGGAGCCCCGTCATGCGCCGCGCCCTGCAGTCCAGCCTGCTCTCGCTCGCCGTCGTCCCGGCACTGCTCGCCCTGCCGGTGACCGGCCGGGCGACGCCGCCCGCGCACCCGGTGGCGCCGGGCGTCACGACGCTGGCGCTCGCCGGCGTCGACCAGGGTGCGTTGCGGCAGCTGCGCACCGAGGCCGCGCGCACCGCGCCTGGTCCCGCGTCGGCGCCGACCGGGAAGGACGGGGTGACCGCCGCCGCGGCGATCGCCCCCGCCGTCCTCACCGGGCAGCTGCCGACCCACCGGTTCGACCTGGTCGCGGTGAGCTGGACGGCGCGGACGGCGCCCACCCGGCTCGCGGTCCGGGTGCGCGAGCAGGGCCGCTGGTCGGCCTGGACGCCGCTGCAGCCGGACGGCGACGGTCCCGACGCGGGCAGCCCCGACGCCGTCCGGGCAGGGGCCCTCCGAGGGGCCGCGGCCTCGGCACCGCTCATGGTGAACGGCGCGGACGGCGTCCAGGTGCGCGTCGACACCGCGACCGGCGTGCGACCGGCGGGCCTCGCCGTCGACCTGGTGGACGGTGGGCGCTCCGCCGCGGACGACCCGCCGTCCCCGCCCTCGGCCGCCCGCGCCGCCACCGGCCAGCCGCAGATCATCACGCGCGCCGCCTGGGGGGCCGACGAGCGGCTCGTCAAGGCGGCACCGGTGACGCTGAACGCGGTGAAGGCGCTCATCGTCCACCACACCGACACCCTCACCGCGTACACGCCCGACGGGGCGTACGCCCAGGTGCGCTCGCTGTACGCCTTCCACACCAAGGTCCGCGGCTGGAACGACGTCGGCTACAACTTCGTCGTCGACCGGTTCGGGCGCACCTTCGAGGGCCGTCGCGGCAGCCTCACCGCACCTGTCATGGGGGCGCACGCGGGCGGGTTCAACAGCGAGACGCTCGGCGTCGCCGTCCTCGGGACGTTCATGACGACGCCGCTCACCGCCGCCACCGAGCAGGGCCTGGTGCCGTTGCTCGCCTGGCAGTCGGCCCAGTACGGGATCAACCCGGCGGGGCGGGTCACCCTCGTCTCCGGCGGGGGCAGCTACACCCGGTTCCCGGCGGGCACCCGCGTGGGCGTCTACGGCGTGAGCGGCCACCGGGACGTCGACTCGACCGACTGCCCGGGGACCGCCGCCTACCCGCGCCTGCCCGTGCTGCGGGCCCGGGCCGCGGCGCTGATGGTCCCCGCCCTGGTCGCACCCGTGCTGAACGACGCCCCGACAACGGTCGCGGGCGCCCCGGTGACCTTCACGGCCGCCGTCCCGACCCGCCAGCGCTGGGCACTCACCGCGACCCGCTGGTGCGGCGGCGCCGCCGTCCGCACGGTCGCCGGGACCGCCACGGGCCGGATCTCCGCCGCCTGGGACCTGCGCGACGCCGCCGGGCACCCGGTCCCCCCGGGCGCCTACCGGATGACCGTGACCAGCAGCTCGCCGGTGGGGTCGACGCCGCCGGTCGTGCGCGACGTCGAGGTGCTCGCCACACCGGACTCGCTCGCCGGCACCGTGCCCGGGCCGGTGAGCCGGGTGCCGATGCCCGCCATCTCCCCGTCGCCCGGCCCGTCCGCGAGCCCCTCGCCGAGCCCCTCGCCCGGCGGGTCGGGCGGCACGTCGGGGCTCGCCGCCTCGGACGGCTGCCCGGTCCGCCGGGCCGCGGGCAGCGACCCGGCCGTCACGTCGGTGGTCGCCGGCCGCCTGGCGCAGCCGGACGCGCACGCCGTCGTCCTGGCGGGCACCGGCGACGACGGGCTGGTGCACGCGCTGGCCGCCGCGCCGTTCGCGGCGGCGCACGCCGCGCCGCTGCTGCTCACCGCACCCGACACCCTCGCGCCGGTGGTCGCCCGCGACATCGTCACCCGCCAGGTGCGCACGGCGTGGATCGTGGGCCCGGTGTCGGCCGTGTCGGCCGCCGTCGAGCAGCAGGTCCGCGCCCTCGGCGTGACGACGGTCACCCGCATCGCGGGCGCCGACCGGTGGGCCACGGCCGCCGCGCTCGCCACCGCGACCGGTGCCCCGGCGCACGAGGCCGTGCTCGCCTCGGGCGACCCGGGCGCACTGCTCGACACCCTGGTCGCCGCGGGCTCCGCCGCCGCCTCGGGGCGGCCGTTGCTGCTCGCGGGCCGCGCCGGCGTCCCGGCGAGCACGCTCGCCGCGCTGCGGGCCCTGCACGTGACCTCGGTCGTGGCGGTGGGTCCGGCCTCGCTCCTGCCCGACTCCGCGCTGGGTGCCCTCGCGGCCGCCGGGGTCACCCGTCGCACACGGGTCACCGGCGCCGACGGGACCGGGGACGACGCGGTCGCCGTCGCGCTCGCGGCGTCCCTGGGCGCCACGGCCCCCGCCGACCGGACCGTGCTCGCCTCGGGGGCGCGGGCCGACGTGATGCTCCTCGTCGCCGCGGCCCAGGCCCGGCCGGTGCTGCTCGTGGGCGCGAGCGGCCTGCCCGCCCGGACGTCGGCCTGGCTCGCCGCGCACCGCACGGCGGCCGTGGTGCTCGTCGCGACGCCCGGCGCCGTGCCGACGGCGGTGCTGCGCGCCGTCCAGGACCTGCGCGGCTGACCCGCCGCCGGTTCAGGAGAGGGGGGTGATCGCTTCCTGGGTGGACAGGGCGGCGGTCGCGGCGCCGTCCAGGTCGGCGAGGGCGTGGTGGACGACCACGGACCCCGACCGCACCAGGGGCCCCAGCACCTCGGCCACCGCCCGGTGCGGGTCGCCGCCGCTCAGCAGGCGGACCCCCGCAGGCCAGCCGGCGGCGTCCGCGGCCCGCCCCGCCGCGGCGAGCAGGTCGCCGTGCCGGAGCGTCTCGGCGCCGGTCACCAGGGCGGGGTCGTCCGCCACCGGGGGGACCAGGGGGACGAAGACGTCGCCGTGCGAGCGGACGCCGCTCGCCGCGTCGACGCCGCCGGGCGGCAGGCCCGGCCCGAACGCCAGGGCGAGCGCCGGCAGGGCCACCCCCACCGGGACGGCCCGCCCGGCCGCCTCGAGCACCTCGACGTCGTCCGAGACGACGACGTCGCCGGCGGGCGGCGGCGCGGATCCGGCGTCGGGGAGCACCGCGCACGCCCCGGTCGCCCAGACGGCCAGCAGCCAGGTGACGGTCCGCCAGTGCGCGGGCAGGGCGAGCACGATCCGGCTGCCGGGCCCGGCGTCCAGCTCGTCGACGAGCAGGTTCGCCGTCTTGGCCACCCAGTTGTCGAGTACTTTGGCCGACAGTTCGACTCGCTCGTCGGCGCCGTACCAGGTGAGTCGCGGCCTCCCGGGGTCCTCGGCCATCAGCCGTCGGAGCAGCCCGGGCACGTCACCGGGCGGCGGGGTCGCGCGCACCACGAGGTCACTGTAGCGGCGGGTCGGCGCGTTGTGGCGCAACCGGCCCTCCCATCGGGTGCTGGACCCACTACGGTCGCCGTGGCGTCGGCGCGACGTCGGGGTCACCAGCGCCCGGGAGAGGTCGTGAGGGAGCCAGCGCAGTTGCGCGGTGAACGGACGGCGGCAGCCGTGCTGCTGGGCGGGGGGCCGGTCGCGGCCCTGGCTGTCGGTGCCGTCTGCCTGCTCGCACCCCTGCTCGTGCCGTTCGGATGGTGGAACCCGCTGGTCGTGGTCCCGCTGCTCGTGCCGGTGGGCTACGGCGTGGTGCGGCTCGCCCGCTGGGTGCCCGTCCGGGGCGGGCCGCCGGTGCCGGTGTGGTCGGCGGCCGCCTCGGTGCTCGTCGCCGTCCTCTTCGTGGTGTGGACGATCAACACCTACGACCAGCACCTGGTGCTCCGGCGGGACGCCGGGTCCTACGCCCTGTACGCGCAGTGGCTCGCGACCCGGCACGGCCTGCCGGTCGACGCGAACCTGGGCGCGTTCGGCGGCGTCCAGGCCCTGTCGGTGCCCGGGTTCAGCCTGGCGAGCCCGGCGTTCTACCAGGTGGCGGGCGGGTCGGGCGGGGCGCACGTCGTCCCGCAGTTCCTCATCGGCGCCCCGGCCCTCTTCTCGACCGGCTGGTGGCTGCACGGGTGGACGGGCCTGTTCGCCGTCCCGTGCCTGCTCGGCGGCCTGATGATCCTTGCGGCCGCCGCGCTGACGGCGCGGGTCGTCGGTCCCCGCTGGGCGCCGCTGGCGGCCGTCGGGCTGGCGCTCGCCCAGCCGGTCGTGCACGCCGCCCGGACGACCGTCTCGGAGCCTGCCGCGACGCTGCTGCTGCTCGGCGCGGCGGCGCTCGCCGTCGACGCGGTGGACGCCGCCGACCCGGTCGGGCCGCCCGAGGCCGTGGCCACGGGCCGGGTCCGGGCCCGCCGCGCCGCCCTGCTCGCCGGGGCCCTGCTCGGCCTCACCGGGCTGGTGCGGGTGGACACCGTCCGCGAGATCGCCATGCTCGTGCCGGTCGCGGCGGTGCTCTGGCTGCGCCGCCACCCGGCGGCCCTCCCGTTGCTGGGGTCGGCGCTCGGCGGCATCGCGGTGGCAGCCGTGCCGGCGGTCTGGCTCGCCCGACCCTATCTGGACACTATCTCCGGTTCGCTGGAGCCCCTGGTCGCGGCGACCGCGGGCCTGACCGTGCTGACCTGCGCCGCCGTCGCCGGATACCGGTGGCGCGAGCGGTCGCGCGGCCCGTGGCGGGACTCCGCCGTCCGCGCCCGGGTCGAGCGGGTGCTGCCCTGGGCGGCGGCGCTGCTCGTCGTCCTCGTCGGGGCGTTCCTGGCGAGCCGGCCCCTCTGGCAGGTCGTGCGCCAGTCGCCCGACGACCCCGGCAACCTGCTGGTCGCCAGCCTGCAGGAGCAGCAGTTCCTGCCGATCGACGGCAGCCGCACCTACGCCGAGCAGTCGGTGACCTGGGTGGTCTGGTACGTCGGCATGCCCGTGACGGTCGGCGCGCTCCTCGCCTTCGCGGGGGCCGCGGCGCTCGTCGTCCGCTGGTGGCTCCGCAGCGCTCCCGGCCGCCCGGGCGCCGGCTCGGCGCTCCCGCCCCGGTGGCTGGTGACGGCGTTCGTGGGCTTCGGGTCGCTCGTCCTCACCCTCTACCGCCCCGGGATCACGCCGGACCACCCGTGGGCCGACCGCCGCCTGGTGCCGGTCGTCCTGCCGGCGGTGGTCATCGCCGCGACGGCGGTCGCCGCCTGGGCGGTCCGCTGGGCCCGGCGCCGGATGCCGGCCTGGCTGCTCACCACGGCGACCCTCGCCGCGGTGGCCGCCGTCGTCGTCCCGACCGTCCAGGCGACGCTGCCCCTCGCCTTCGCCCCCACCGAGGTCGACGAGCCGCTCGCCGTCTCGGCCGTCTGCTCCCGCCTGCATCCCGGGGACGTCGTCGTCGCCGTCCAGGACGCGGTGGGCGGCATCCGGGCCCAGAACGAGTGGGTCCAGGTCGTCCGGGGGGTCTGCCGGCGCCCGGCCGCGGGGCTGGTCCCGGGGCCGTCCGCCGCGACGTCGCTGCGGCGCCTGGGCGACCTGGTGCACGGCGCGGGCGGCCGGCTGGTGCTGCTGTCCGCGGCGGAGGACGGCGGGACCGCCCCGAAGGCCCTGCAGGACCTGGGCCTGCAGCCACGCCGGGCCACGCTCGTGCACACCACCGAGGACCAGCGCCTGCTCATGGAACGGCCCTACGACCGCGCCGGGCTCGTCATCGACGTCTGGCTGGCGACGTGGCGCTGATCGCTCGCCGGCACCGTGCCGAAGTCCTCGGGGGGACCTTTCCACTCCCGATGGGGTAGCGGCCCGCGGCAGGGTAGCCTCGCACCCGCGATGGACACGACGACGAACCCGACGGCGTACCCGGTCACCGCCGACATCGAACCGGCCGGTCACCCCATGACCGTGATGCCTCAGCCCGCCCCCCGGACGGCCCCCGGCCTCCAGGGACCGGGCACCGACCCCCTGCCCTCGACGGGCGCCCCCGCGGGCCAGCAGGCCCCGCCCGTGGCGACGATCGTGCTGCCCTGCTTCAACGAGGCGGACCACGTGCTCGCCGAGCTGGAGCGGATCACCGAGGCCCTGGACGCCTCGGGACTGACGTACGAGCTGCTCGCCGTCGACGACGCCAGCACCGACGGCACCCTCGCCGTCCTGCGGGCCGCCGCCGAGACGATGCCGAACGTGCAGGTGCTCGCGTTCCGCCGCAACGGCGGGTCGGGCACCGTGCGCCGGATCGGCACGCAGCAGGCCCGCGGCGAGATCGTCGTCTGGACCGACGCCGACATGTCCTACCCCAACGAGCGCATCCCCGAGCTGATCCGGATGCTGCTCGACGACCCCAGCTACGACCAGGTCGTCGGCGCCCGGACCACCGAGGAGGGCAGCTACAAGTGGCTGCGGCTGCCGGCCAAGTGGTTCATCCGCAAGGTCGCCGAGCGGCTCACCAACCAGCACATCCCGGACCTCAACTCCGGGCTGCGCGCCTTCCGGCGCAGCGTCGCCCTGCCGTACCTGCGGCTGCTGCCCGCCGGGTTCTCCTGCGTCACCACGATCACGCTGGCGTTCCTCTCCAACCAGCACGACGTCAAGTACGTGCCGATCGACTACGCCAAGCGGGCCGGCAAGTCCAAGTTCCACTTCCTGCGCGACGCCTACCGGTACATCCTCCAGGTGCTGCGCATGGTCATGTACTTCGACCCGCTCAAGGTGCTCATGCCGCCCGCGCTGTGGCTGCTGATCATCGGGTTGGTCAAGGCCGTGGTCGACATGGTGCGCCACCCGTTCTACTTCCCGGCGAGCACGGTGCTCATCGTGCTGTCGAGCCTGATCATCGGCTCGATGGCCCTGCTGGCCGACCTGGTCGTGCGGTCGCGGGGCGACCGGGCGACCGACCCCGGCGTCCGTGACTGACCAGCCGACCGACGGGCCGATCGAGCAGGGCCGGCCGGGTCCGGGGGGCGTGCCGGTGTCCCGCGCGGGGTCCCGGGTCGCTGTCGTCGGCCCGACCCACCCGTACAAGGGCGGCGTCGCCGCCCACACGACCGAGCTGGCCCACCGCCTCGCCGCGGCCGGGCACGAGACCGTGCTCGTGTCGTGGAAGCGCCTCTACCCGCACCTGCTGTACCCGGGCGAGCAGGCCGTGCCCGGCGGCGAGGCGGACCTGCCGCCCTACCCGCGGTCGCTGCCGTTCCTGCGCTGGGACCGGCCGGGCACCTGGTGGCGGGCCGGCGCGCGCCTGCGCGGCCAGGACGTCGTCGTGGTGGTCTTCGTCGTCCCGGTCCAGGTGCCGGCCCTGCTCACGCTGGTCCGGGCGCTGCGCGGACGCCTCGGCGTGCCCGGGCTGCCCGGGCGCTCGCGGCGGCGGCGCGGCGGCGGCCCGCGGGTCGTCGTCCTCGCCCACAACGTCGTCCCGCACGAGCAACACCCGGGCGGGAAGTGGCTGACGTCGCGCCTGCTCGCCGCCGCCGACACCGTGCTGGTGCACTCGCCGGAGCTGGCCGACCAGGCCGTGGCCCACGGCGCGCGCCGGGTGCTGGTCGCCGAGCTGCCGCCGCACCTGCCGGGCGGCGCGCCGCCGACCCGCCCGGACGGCGTCGCCGCGGGCCCGTCGTCGGGGGTGGCTCCCCGCCGCACGCGGGTGCTCGCCCTGGGCATGGTGCGTGACTACAAGGGGTTCGACCTGCTGCTCGACGCGGCGGCCGACGTCCCCGAAGTCACGGTGACCGTCGCGGGGGAGCAGTGGGGACGCGCGGGGGAGCGGATCCGCGCCCTCGCCACCGATCCGCGTCTCGCCGGCCGGGTCCGCCTGGAGAACGGGTACGTCCCCGGGCCCCGGATCGGCGCCCTGCTGGCGGAGCACGACGTCCTGGCGCTGCCCTACCGCCATGCCACGGCCTCGCAGAACGTCATGCTGGGCCACGCGCACGGCCTGCCGGTGATCGTCTCCCGGGCCGGCGCCCTCGCCGACCTGGTGCGGCCGGGGGTCGACGGGCTCGTCGTCCCCCCGGGCGACCGCGCCGCGCTCGTCGAGGCGCTGCGCGAGGTCGGCCGGCCCGAGCGGCTGGCGGCCCTGCGCGGCGGCGTCCCGGTCGTCGACCTGGACGGTCCCTGGCGGCACTACCTGGAGACCCTGCTCCACGATCCCGCCGTCGAGCTGCCCCACCCTGCGGGAGACCGGGGATGACCGCCGTGATGACCATCGGTCGCCGCAGCCTCGCGGCGATGCAGTCCCGCATGGCCCGGGTGCTCTTCGCCGCCGTCGCCGTGGGCCTCGCCGTCTGGGCGGTGGCGAGCCGCTGGGACCAGGTGGTCGACGCGCTCGGCCGGATGCAGGGCCGCTGGCTCGTGGCGGCCGCCGTCGCGACCGTCGGCAACCTGGTGCTGACCGGCCTGGCGTGGCGCGCCCTCCTCGCCGACCTGGGGTCCCGGTTGCCCTTCGGGCCCGCGGCGCGGATCTTCTTCGTCGGCCAGATCGGCAAGTACGTGCCCGGCAGCCTGTGGCCCGTCGTCGTGCAGGCCGAGCTGGGACGCGACCACGGGGTGGCCCGGCGCCGGTCGGCGGCGGCGACGATCATGCTGTTGCTGCTGTCGGCGTTCAGCGCCCTCGTCGTGGTCATGGCCGGGTTGCCCTTCGCGCCCGGCGTCGCCGACTCCGGGTTCGAATGGACCCTGGTGCTGGTGCTCCCGCTGCTCGTCGTGCTCCACCCCCGGGTGCTCGGGCGCCTCTTCGACCGGGCCCTGCGCCTGGTCGGGCGCCCGCCGCTCGGGGAGTGGACGACGCTGCGCGGCACGGCCGTGGCGCTCGCCTGGGCGCTCGGCTCGTGGGTGTGCGCCGGGTCCCAGGTCTACTGCCTGGCGGCTGCGATGGGCGCCCCGCGCTCCTGGCGGACCCTGGCGCTCGCCGTCGGCGGGTACGCCCTCGCCTGGGTGGTGGGCCTGCTCGTGGTCGTCGCACCCGCCGGTGCGGGTGCGCGGGAGGTGGCCCTGGCGGCCCTCCTCTCACCGGTGCTGGACCCGGGCGCGATCGTCGTCGTGGTCCTGCTGTCCCGGCTGCTGTTCACCGTCGCCGACCTGAGCCTGGCCGCTGCCGGCCTCACGGTGGGCCGAACCCCCTCCACCCCGGTGGTCGTCCGACCCGGGGTGAACGACACGGAGGCTCCTCGATGATGCCCGAACCCGGTGGTCTCGACCGGCTGCTCGACGACCTGGTCCGCCGCGTGCCCGGTGCCGAACAGGTGATCGTCCTGTCGTCCGACGGCCTGCTCGTCGGGCGGTCGCGCACCCTGGGCCGCGACGACGGCGAGCACCTGTCCGCCGTCGCGTCCGGCCTGCAGGTCCTGGCGCGCGGGGCGAGCCGCCACTTCGGCAGCGGGGCGGTGCGCCAGACCGTCGTCGAGATGGACAACCGCTACCTCGTGGTCACGTCCGGCGACACCGGCACCTGCCTCGCCGCCCTCGCGCAGGTCGACGTCGATCTGGGCCTGCTCGTCTACGAGATGAACGTCCTGGTGCAGCGGGTCGGGGCGGACCTCGGTGCCCAGGCGCGCCGGTCGGAGGCCGACGCCGGGGTCCGCTGGAACACCTGATGCCTCGCGGGCAGGTCTGGTTCGACGACGACGCGGGCCCGCTGGTCCGCCCGTACACGGTGACGCGCGGACGGACCCGCACCGCGCAGCCGGAACTGGATATGATCACCCTCGTCGTCGCGCTGCAACGGCCGGAACCGCGCGTGGCTGCGCGACTCGATCCCGAACACCTCGAGATCCTGGCACGATGTCAGCGCCCGACGTCGGTCGCCGAGGTGGCGGCGGCGCTCCAGCTTCCCCTGAGCGTCGTCAAGATCCTCATCAGCGACCTGATCGAGCACCAGCTAGTGATCTTCAGAGCGGCTGTCCGTCCGAACTCCAGCGTCCTCCAGGCGGTGATCAATGGTATCCGTCGGCTCTGACCCCTTCGCAGTCCGGCGAACGGACGATGTTCCCGTCGCCGCCGTCAAGATCCTGGTTGCGGGCGGGTTCGGGGTGGGCAAGACCACCCTGGTGGGCGCGGTGAGCGAGATCCCGCCGCTGCGCACCGAGGAGGTCATCACCGAGGTCAGCCGGGACGTCGACGACCTCTCGGGCGTCGAGCGGAAGACCACCACGACCGTCGCCCTCGACTTCGGGCGGATCACCTTCGACCAGTCGGTCGTGCTGTACCTGTTCGGGACGCCCGGGCAGGACCGGTTCTGGTTCATGTGGAACGAGCTGGCGGACGGCGCGCTGGGCGCGGTCGTCCTGGCCGACACCCGGCGGCTGGACAACTGCTTCCCGGCGGTGGACTTCTTCGAGCAGCGGGGCGTCCCGTTCATCATCGGGGTGAACTGCTTCGACAGTACCCAGCAGTACTCCGTCGAGGAGGTCCGCGAGGCGCTCGGCGTGGGTCCCGGCGTCCCGATCGCGCTGTGCGACGTGCGGATCCGGCAGTCCTGCCGGGACCTGCTGCTCGCCCTGACCGAGCACGTGCTCACCCTCGCCTCGGTGGGAAGCGCCTGATCCCTCCGCTCCGGTATTGGCGCGGAGGGCGATCAGGGGCGCGGGCCCGGGTCGGGGCCGCCACACTGCTGGGGTGAGCACGGGCGGGGCGGCGACGCGGATCTGGCGGCCCGGCAGGCCGGTGCCGGTGGGGGCCGTCCTGTCGGCGTTCGTCCGCGGCGCGGGCGACCCGTCCCACCGTCGCCAGCGGGACGGCGTGGTGTGGCGGGCCACCCGCACGCCGGACGGCCCGGTCCTGCTGCGCCTGCATGCACGCCCCGCGGACGGCGAGATCGTCGCCCACGCGTGGGGCACGGGCTCGGCGTGGGCGCTGGACGGCGTCCCCGAACTGCTCGGTGACCGGGACGACCCGTCGGGTTTCGAACCGGCGTCCGAGCACGTCGCGCTGGCCGAGTCCCACCGGGCGCGGCCGTGGTGGCGGGTGCCGCGCAGCCGGGCGGTGTTCGAGGCGCTCGCCGGGGCCGCCCTGGAGCAGCGGGTCACCGGCCTGGAGGCGCACGACTCGTGGCGGCGCCTGCTCCTGCGCTTCGGCGAGCGGGCACCGGGCCCGGCCGGGGCCGCCGACGGCGTCGCGGCGGGCCTGCGGGTGCCCCCCGCCCCCCTGGAGTGGGCCGCGATCCCGTCGTGGGAGTGGCTGCGCGCCGGGGTGGAGGAGGCCCGCCGCCGGGTGATCGTCGGGGCGGCGCCCGTCGCCGGGCGCCTGGAGGCCACCGTCGACCTGCCCGGCGAGGAGGCCGCCCGGCTGCTGCGCACCCTGCCGG
>Ga0302299_10000888_pt1 | contig 17432 bp, 15 predicted proteins | sample III_Fen_N3_4_FD_198795 | JGI IMG/M metagenome (GOLD analysis project Ga0302299, IMG submission 198795) | Peat permafrost microbial communities from Stordalen Mire near Abisko, Sweden - III_Fen_N3_4 | ecosystem: Environmental > Terrestrial > Soil > Wetlands > Permafrost | place: Sweden: Abisko... | reverse complement strand
TGCGGCGGTCTCCTGCGCCACGATCGCCCGCAGCCGGCTGGCGAGCTCGGCGCGCAGCGCGCCTGCGTGGCGATCGAGCTCGCCGCTCGCTGCGCGGGCCTGCAGCCCGGTGAGCCGCGCCCGTGCGCCGGCGACGGCGTCGAGCTCGCCGGCAGCGTAGGCCGTGACCTGGTCGTCGAGCGCATCGCGGGTCTCGGCGAGCAGGCCAGGCTCGCGTGGCAGCATCACGCCGGCGAGCTCACTCCAGGCGCCACCGAGCGCGCGATACGCGGCTGCCGCGTCGCGCAGGCGGGCCGCGCCGGTGATCGCGGCGGCCTCGTCGAGGAAGCGCGCGTACAGCGGGCGAAACCCGCCGCCGCCGGTGCCGGCGAGCTCGATCCAGTAGGTGCCCCAGGTCAGGGCGCTCCACAGCGCCGCGCCGCCGGCGAACACCCGTGGCCAGCCCTTCCTGTCGCTCGACTCGACGAGCGATGCCCACTTCGCGAGCCCCGAGATCCCGAAGTTGCCGGCGAACTGCTTGTGGCGCGTACGGCCGGCGAGCTCGGCGCGGCAGCTCGCGATCGCCGCGCGGACGGTCGCCGCGAGGTCGCCTGGGGCGCCGAGCTCACCGACAGTGATCAGCCGGTGCTTCTCCCTGGCGAGCCGCGCGCGTGCGGCGGCGAGCGCTGCGTGGGGCAGGCGGAACGCGCGCGCCGCGGTGTCGTGGACCACGGCAGCCTCGTCATCCACTGCGCTGACCACCACGACGTGCGGGCTGGCGCCCATCGCGCCCAGCCCGGTCGCCCACGGCAGCGCGCCGCGGTCGACCCATGCGAGGGCTGGCCCGGTCGCGATCCGCTCGCGCAGCTGGCGCACGGCGGCTGGCTTGCTGGTGGTGTGTGCCGCTGCGAGCGTCACGCCGAGGCCGCTCGCCGCCCGGGTCACGAACTCGGCGCCGTAGGCGTACTGCGGGTAGCACCGGGTCGCGACGTAGAACGTGGGCGGCATGCCCTTGTACTCGAACACGAAGTACGCGCCGCCGAGCCCTCCGCCCAGGCCGAGCAGCAAGGCCTCGCTGGGCGGCGCGCCGGTGTGCGGCGCCACGACGCCGGCGGCGGCGAGCAGGCGGGCCAGCCCGGTGGTCTCGGCGTGCGCCCCGCGCTGCGTTCGCCAGTCCGCGGGGCTCGACCGCCCCACCAGGCGGGCGCGCGCGGCGGCGTAGCGCTCGCCGGTCCTGGTCATGCGTGCTCGGATCTTCGCCTTGAGGTCGCGATCGCGGGTCATCGCGCACCCCCGTGCGCGCCCGGCGGCGGGCAGGTGCCGAGCTCGGCTGCAGTGCGCGCGCGCAGCACGCACGCGAGATCGTCGGGCGTGGCGACGCGCTCGCACTCGGCGACGCGCTCGGCGCGGTGCGCGGTCAGGTCGGCAGCGGCGCTGGCAAGGCCGGGGTCCGCCGCGAGCAGCGCGGCCGCGTGCTCGACAGCATCGGCGCATCGAGCCGCCGGTGGTGTAGCGCTGCGGGGCGCTGCGTTCGGCGATGGTGGAGCACTCTCGCGCCCGGGCGAACAGCCGAGGGCGAGCACGAATAGCAACACGGCAGGCAGGGACATCTGGATCTCCAAGTCCGACCGCGCGGTGCCCCCCAGCGACTGATCCGCGCGATCAGCTTCAGAGATTCAGACTGTCGATCCGAGGGTCTTCCCCCCTTTGCCTTCGTGAACGACCCGGCTGGGGTGGGTCGAGAAGGTTTGGCGTGAACCGAGCGCCGGGTCCAAGCATCCTCAAGCGCGCCGCTCGTGTCAAGGCGCGACCGGGCTACCAGCTGAACACGTGCTCCTGCGGGCTGGGCTCCCAGCAGGTGTCGGTGCCGCGATACTCGACGATGATGAGCACCGCGGCGCGCGCCACGTCGATGAAGCCGCCGCCGAGGAACGCCTCGTTGTGGCAGACCTCGGTGCAGGTCCTGCAAAGCGGGTGATCCGGCGCGAGCCAGGACGCCGGGATCCGCTGCGTGCGCTTCCAGCCAGCCTTGCCCTCGAGCGTCACGCCGTCCGGCGTCCAGCGCAGCGCCATGCCGGCGCCGACCGCAGGAGCCGGCTGGTCGGCCACCGGCGTGGGGGTGACCATGGCCGTCATCGGCTGGAGGTGCGCCTCGGCGTGGCGCTCGCGCAGCCAGCGCGTCCCGACCTCGAAGCGGTGGGTCAGCTCGACGGGCGTGACGCGCTCGACGTCGTTGGACGTGAAAACGACGAGCCGTTCGAGCTCGCGATCCTCGCGGTCCTTCACGATCAGCGTGAGGTTGGGGTTGCCCCGGCCGCCGTCGCTGTCGCGGTGGGCGACCACGATGCGCCGGCCGTCGGCTGCGATCGCCGGCAACCCCGTGATCGCGAGGTCGCGGCCGTCCCACGCGATGGTCGGCGGTGGCCCGGACGGCGCAGGCGCGGCCGGAGCGTTCGGGGGGGCCGAGCTCTCCGGCGCGCGGGCCGGAGGTGTGGTCGGAGCGCTCGGGCGGCTCGACGCGGTCGGCTCGCCTGGCGGCGCTGCTGCGCGATCGCTCGACGGCACCGGGCTGTCTGGCGCGGCTCGCGGACGCGTGACGGCTTCGCGCGACCGCGGCAGTGCCGGCGCGCCGCACGCGGCGAGCATCACGGCGACGAGCGCCGCGCCGCGCCGCACCGCTACTCCACGAGCTTCAGGTGGCCGCGCTTGCGCGGTTCGTCGTCGAGCTTGCCGGTCGCACCGGGCCGGCCGGCCGCGTCGGCGGGCGCGGCGCTCGCAGGCGCGGTCGCGCCGGGCGCGGTCTGCGGCTCGCTGCCGGTGAGCACGTCCTCGGGCACGTCCTCTGGCCACACCGTGCCGCGCTGCTCGCCCTCGACCATCGCGGCGTACACCGCGGTCCACGGCAGGATGCAGCGAAACGGCTGGCCGCCGAACGTCAGCGTGCCGGCGATCGCGTCCTCGTCGATGGTCAGGTCGCCGATCGCGGGCGTCAGGTTGTAGCCGAACCGCAGCACCAGGCTTGCGTCGGCGCGAAACCGCTGTGGGACCGTGACCTCGGCGCGCCGGGCATCGACATGGACCAGCACTGGGCCGCGCGCGAGCAGGGCCTCGAGCGTGCGCTTCTTGTCCGGCGCGCTCGCGTCGTCCTCGTCGACCAGCGCCTCGATCGACGCCACGTCCTGCGACGGTTTGCCCACCAGCTGGACGAACTCTTCCTCGGGCATCAACCCGGCGTCGACCGCGTCGCGCAGGATGCCCTCCGGACGATCGCCCGCGGCAGCGGTGACTCGCTCGACGGTGCGCTCGCAGCGGGCGGCGTGGCGCAGCACCGCGCCGTGGGCCGCGAGCGCGCTGTGCCCGCCCGCGCGCCAGCGTGCCAGCGCGCGCTCGACATCGACGAGCGAGGTCGACACCCGGTGCTCGATGAGCGCGGTGACGACCGTCTGGAGGCGGGCGAGGGTCTTGGGGTCGCGCTCGAGCATGCCAAGGGGGACTTAGTACGACCGCGGGGAACGGTAAAGCCCCGACCCGGATCTGCGTGCCGATTTTTCGGCCGCGGGTGCGCTGCCGTGGTGCACCTCACGAGGACGGTTCGACGAGATCCGCGAGCAGGGCGAGCACGCGCTCGGGGATGGCCACGGACACGAACCGCGCCAGGTCGACCACGGCGCACACGACGCGGCCCTCCGCGCACAGCGGGCGCTCGGCGTCTCCGCCGCGGTAGATCCGGTACCGGAAGGTGATCGACGTGCCGCCCAGCCGGACCACGCTCAGCTCGATCTCGGCGGTGTCGCCGAACCGGAGCGGCGCCTTGAAGTCGCAGTCGGCGTGCACCGCGGGGAACCCGATACGGTCCCGGTCGAGCAGGTCGACGTACGCGCGCGCCCCGAGCCGCGCCCGCCACAGCTCCTCGAACGCGGTGTGGAACATGTGGAAGAACCGCGGGAAGTACACGATGCCGGCGTGGTCGACGTCGGAGAACCGCACCGGCGTGGCGTACACGAAGCTCACGGCGCAACCGGCGGCAGGACCAGCCGCACGCCGCACGCCGCCGGGACGCCGGGGCACGGGGGCGCCAGCTTCTCGATCTCGATCGCGACCTGCGTGCGCGGGTACAGCTCCTGGATCTTCTGACCGATCGCGCCGGCCAGCGCCTCGAGCAGCTTGTAGGTCGAGCCGGTGCCGAGCCCGACGACGACCTCGCTCACCTTCCAGTAGTCGACCGTGTCGGCGATCCGGTCCGAGGCGGCGGCCGCGGCGAGCGGCAGCTCGATCGTCAGGTTGACCCGGAACCGGCGGGTGCCGCGGCGCTCGGCGGCGGTGTAGCCGTGGTTGCCTTCGAATTCGAGGCCGCGGACGAAGACGCAGTCGGTCACCGACGCAGGCTACACGGGCCGCGCGGGCGCGTCACGGCCTCGGGCTCCGGTGACACTACGGGCGCAGGTGATCAGGAGAGCGGTCACCTCGTGGGTGGGCTAGCATCGCGAGCCTGGACTCGCCCGTGCCCGAACCTGCCGCGACCCAAACGACGCGCCCGTTCTGGCTGCTGCACAGCGCCGGCTGGTCCGGTGTGTTCCTCGTCAGCTACCTGGCCGCGCTGGCCCATGGTGAGCCGGTCGGTTACTGGAAGATCTCGCTGCCGCTCGCCGGTGCCGGCTTCCTGGTCACGCTGGGCCTGCGCCACGCGCTGCGCCGGCTCGCCGACGTGCCGCCGCGACGGTTGATCGCGGTGATGGCCGCGCCGGTCGTCCTGGCGTGCTGCGTGATGGCGCTGGTCTACACGTTCGCGCTGGTCGCGTGGTGTCGCGACAACCGCCCGGCCACCGGCTGGGGCTACGTCGCGGACATGGCCAGCACGATCTACATCGTGATGACCTGGGTGGGGCTCTACGTCGGGATCAAGTACCACCAGCGGCTGCGCCGGCAGACCGAGGCGGCGCTTGCGGCCAGCGCGATCGCGCACGAGGCGCAGCTCAGGATGTTGCGTTACCAGCTGAACCCGCACTTCCTGTTCAACACCCTGAACGCGATCTCCACGCTGGTCCTCGATCACGACACCGCCGCGGCGAACCGCATGGTGCAGGGGCTGTCGGCGTTCCTGCGCCACTCGCTCGACACCGATCCGGTACGGCAGGTCACGCTCGACGAGGAGCTCGCCGCGCTCGAGCTCTACCTCGGGATCGAGGCGGTCCGGTTCGGCGAGCGCCTCAGCGTGGAGCGGGACATCGCGCCGGACTGCCGGTCGGCGCTGGTTCCCGGCCTCCTGCTGCAACCACTGGTAGAGAACGCGATCAAGCACGCCGTTGCCAGGAGCGTCACCGGCGGCACGATCCGTCTGTTCGCCTGTCGCGATGGCAGCCAGCTGCAGCTCGGCGTCACCGACGACGGCCCGGGTGCGGCGGGCGCGGGGCCCGGTGGAGACCGGCGCGCGGGCGTCGGCCTTCGCAACACGCGCGAGCGGTTGCGCGTGCTGTACGGCGCCAGGCAAGGCCTGGAGATCCGCGAGCTACCCACAGGGGGCTGCGACGTACGGCTCCACCTGCCGTTCGAGCAGGCGCCCGGGAGCTCGGCGTGACGGCAGGGCAGCGGGGCGCGGCGGTCGGCCGACCGGGCGAGCGTGGCGTGCGGACGATCCGGACCTTGCTCGTCGACGACGAGCCGCTCGCGCGACGCGGCCTCGAGCTTCGGCTCGCCCGCCATGCCGACATCGAGATCGTGGCCCAGGTCGGCGACGGTGCATCCGCGATCCGCGCGGTGGCGGCGCACCGGCCTGACCTGATGTTCCTCGACGTGCAGCTCGCCGGGCTCGATGGCTTCGCGGCGCTGCGCGCGATCCCGGCGGCTCAGCTGCCGGTGACCGTGTTCGTCACTGCCTACGATCACTACGCGGTGCGCGCGTTCGCGGCGAGCGCGGTGGACTACTTGCTCAAGCCCGTGGCGGACGATCGCCTGCACCAGTCGCTCGCGCGCGTACGCGACACCCTGGCCGGGTGCGACGCGCAGACCCACCGCGCCAGGCTGCTGGAGTTGCTCGCCGAGGCCAGTGGTCGCCCAGGGCTGCGGCTCGAGGACGCGCTCGACGCCGGCGGCGCGGGCGAGCTGCGCGCCGACAACCCGCTGGTGGTGCGCGACGGCCAGCGCATCGTGCGGATGCTCCCCGCCGAGATCTCCTGGATCGATGCTGCAGGCGACTACGTCTGCATCCACACCGATCGCGAGACCCACGTGCTGCGCGCGACCATGCGCGAGCTCGAGCAACGCCTCGATCCTCGGCGGTTTCCGCGCATCCATCGCTCGGCAATCGTGAACGCGACGCGCGTGACGGCGCTGCGCCCGCACCACAACGGCGAGTACTTCCTGACCCTCGACTCGGGCCAGGAGCTCAAGTTGTCGCGCAGCTATCGCGATCGGCTGGCGCTGTTCCGGTAGCGGCCGCGCCAGGACGTGCGAAACCTGCGACGAGCCGAGGCGCAACCGGCGGGCCGGTCGTGAACAATGGCCGGCATGATCGAGCTCACCGTCAACGAAGCGCCGGTCCAGGTCGATGCCCCGGGGCACATGCCCCTGCTGTGGGCGCTGCGCGACCTGCTCGGCCTCACCGGAACCAAGTATGGCTGCGGGGTGGCCCAGTGCGGCGCCTGCACCGTGCACATCGATGGCCAGCCGGTCCGATCGTGCGTGTTGCCCGTCGACGCGGCGGCCGGCAAGCGGATCATTACGATCGAGGGGCTCGCGGCTGGTGGCGTCGAGCATCCGGTGCAAGTGGCGTGGGCGCGCCTCAATGTTCCGCAGTGCGGCTACTGCCAGGCCGGTCAGATCATGACGGCCGCGGCGCTGCTGGCCGCCGTTGCCGACCCGTCGGACGCGCAGATCGACGCCGCGATGGCCGGCAACCTGTGTCGCTGCGGCACGTATGTCCGGATCCGCGCCGCGGTACACGAGGCCGCTCGGCAGCACACGAAGCGAGGCGGCGCGTGACCCGCACATCGCGTCGCGCCGCCGCCCGGCTCGCGCCGCCCGCCGGGCTGGATCGCCGCGGCTTCCTCCAGGTGATGACAGGCGCCACCGGCGGCCTGCTGCTCGCGGCGCAGCTTCCGCCCTCGGCTCACGCGGTCGCCAGCCCGGCGCCCGCCGCGCCCCAGCTCTACGTGCGCATTGCGCCCGACAATCGAGTCACCCTCACGATCCCCAAGTCCGAGATGGGCCAGGGCGTGCGGACCGCGCTCGCGCTGTTGCTCGCCGAGGAGCTCGACGCAGACTGGTCGCTGGTCGCGGTCGAGACCGCGGTGTTCGATCCGAGGTACCTCGATCAGGGGACCGGCGGCTCGTCGAGCGTGATGCAGGCATTCGAGCCGCTGCGCCAGGCCGGCGCGGCGATGCGCGGCATGCTGATCGCGGCCGCCGCAGCGCGCTTCCGGCTGCCGGCCTCGCGCCTGCGTGCGGAGCGCAGCCACGTGCTCGACGCCAGCGGCGCCCGGCGCGCGAGCTTCGGCGAGCTTGCCCACGACGCGGCGCGCCAGCGCGTGCCAGCGAAGCCACTGCTCAAGCCGCGCGAGCGCTGGACGCTGCTCGGCAAGGACCACACCGGCCTCGACGCTGCTGATATCGTGCACGGCCGCGCGCGGTACGGCCTCGATCAGCGTCCCCCGGGCATGCTGTTCGCCTCGATCGAACGCCCGCCGGAGCTCGGGGCCACGCTCGCGCACCACGACGCCTCGGCAGCGCTCGCGGTCCCCGGCGTGCGCCAGGTGATCGCGCTGGCGCCCGAGGCGCCGGGGATCGCGCTGGCTGATGCGCGGGTCGCGGGCGGCGTCGCGGTGGTCGCCTCCACTACCTGGGCGGCGCTCGAGGGGCGCCAGCGGCTCGCTGTTCGCTGGACCTCGGGGCCGCACGCGGGCGAGTCCACCGCCGCCCATGGTCGCGCGATGTCGGCTGCAGTGAAGCGGCCGGGCGCAGAGCTCGTTCATCGCACCGGGGATCCCGACGCGGTGCTCGCGGCGGCCCGCGCGGTGGTCTCCGCCGAGTACGCCGTGCCGTTTCTCGCCCACGCGACGCTCGAGCCGATGAACTGCACCGCGCACTGGGACGGGGAGCGCATGACGCTGTGGTCTCCCACCCAGGATCCCGAGACCGCGTCACGCGCGGTCGCCACCCGGCTCGGCCTGCGGCCCGATCAGGTCGTCGTGCACATCACGCTGCTCGGCGGTGGGTTCGGCCGGCGGCTCAACGCCGACTTCAGCGTCGAGGCGGCGCTCGTCGCGCAGCGCGTCGCCGCACCGGTCCAGGTGATGTGGACCCGGGAGGACGACCTCGGTCATGACTTCTACCGGCCGTGCGCGCGCCACCGGCTCGACGCGTGCCTCGACGACCGCGGGCTCCCGCACGCGCTTCGCCACCGGCTGTGCAACCCGGGGATCGGCGCCACCTATCGCGGCGAGGCCACGCCGGGCCTGGGGACGTCGGAGAGCGAGGGCGTGGCGGACGCGTTCTATCGCGTGCCGCACCGCAAGAGCGAGTACACGCTGCTGCACTCCGGCGTGCCGCGCGGCTGGTGGCGGGCAGTCAACTCGACCCATACCACGTTCGCGATCGAGAGCTTCATCGACGAGCTCGCCGTCGCCGCGGGTCAGGACCCGCTCGCCTATCGCCTCGCGCTCATCGATCAGCCGCCTCAGCTCGACCCGGGCGCGCCGCGCGATCCGGCGTTCGTCCCGGGGCGGATGCGGGACTGCCTGACGCTCGCCGCCGCGAAGGCCGGCTGGGGGCGGTCGCTGCCCGCCGGCCATGGCCTCGGCCTCGCGTGCGGCGCGTTCGATCACATGAGCTATGCGGCGATGGTGATCGAGGCGTCTGTCGAGGCCGGGCGCGCGGTCATGCACCGCGTCGTGTGCGCCGCGGACTGCGGTACGGTGATCCACCCCGACGGTGCGCGCGCGCAGGTCGAGGGCGCGATCGTCCAGGGCCTGTCCGCCGCGCTGCACGAGCGCATCACGTTCCAGGATGGGCGCCCGGTCGAGACCAACTTCCACAGCTACCGGCTGCTGCGGTTCCACGAGGCGCCCGCGAGCATCGAGGTACACTTCATCCAGCGCCCCGACGTGAAGATCACCGGCCTGGGCGAGCCCGCGCTGCCGCCCGTGGCGCCGGCGCTCGCCAACGCGCTGTACCGCGCCACCGGCCGGCGGCTCCGCGAGCTCCCGCTCGACCTGTCGGCCTGACCTGCCGGGGGGGCCGATCCCTCGTCTGGACGCGTGGACGGCCAGGGCGCTGAACGGATCGCGAGAGTCTTCGAGGTGTCGCTGTACGCGACGGAACACCTGCGACACCCGGGTGCAGCCGAAGACGTCTCGAATCCAGCCTCGGATCTGGCTACCCTGCGGGCACCATGAGCGCACCTCCTCCGAGCCGCGGGCGGCTGATCGCATTCAGGTTCGGCGCGCTCGTGGCGATGATCTACCTGTTCCCGTTTCCGCTGAACCTGATCCCGAAGACGGACTGGTTGTCTGGCCCGCTCAACAAGCCGCTCGAATGGCTGACGAGTCTGGTCGGCCACGTGGCGTTCGGGCTCGGGGATCCGCCGGGCCCGACCGGCAGCAGCGACACGACGTATGCCTACGTGAAGGTGCTGACGATCGTGCTGCTGGCGGCGCTCGGTGCGGGCGTGTGGTCGGTCATCGATCGCCGCCGGGTCAGCTATCCACGGCTCGCCGCTTGGCTGGTGATCGCGCTGCGTTACTTTCTCGCATACATGATGATCGACTACGGCTTTGCGAAGATCACGAAGTCGCAGTTTCCGGATCTCACGCCGCTGCGGCTATCGCAGCCAGTCGGCGACATGTCACCGATGGGGCTGCTGTGGACGTTCATGGGGTACTCGACGGCGTACACGGGGTTCGCGGGCGCGCTCGAGGCGGTGGGGGGAGTCTTGCTGCTGTGGCGACGGACCGCGACGCTCGGCGCGCTGCTCGTGTGCGTGGTGATGTCCAACGTCGTGATGCTGAACCTGTGCTACGACGTGGCGGCGAAGCTGCTCGCGGCGAAGCTGTTGATCATCGCGCTGGTGCTCGCGCTGTCCAGGATGCGACGGCTGATCGCCGCCGCGATGGGCCACGCGACCGACGAGGAGCCGCCGCGGACGCGACTGTCTGGGCGCGGGGAGCGCGCACGGCTGATCGCGAAGCTCGCAGCGGTCCTGGGGATCGCATGGGCCGTGTACGGCGACGTCAGCCGCGCGATGGGGCGGAAAGATCACGTCCACGAGCTGTACGGAGCCTGGAGCGTGGAGAGCTTCGTGTCCGATGGTGTCGAGCGCGGCGATGCCGGGACGGATCCGGGGCGCTGGCGTACCGTCATCGCCAATCCGCGCTCGCTCGCGATCCTGCCGATGACGGGCGAGCGTGAGGTGCTCCCGCTGCAGGTGGATGCGATCGAGCACGCCATCACGGTGACGCTCGATGATCGTGTGAAGGACAATGCCCGACCGCAGCCCGGCCACGACAAGCTCGGGGACCGCGGCAAGGAGGTCTGGAGCTACACGCGACCGGCCCCGGATCGCCTCGTCATCGAAGGTGTCCACCGGGGTCGGTCCCTCCACGTCGTGCTGCGCCGGGATCCCGAGCCGCCGCTGGTGTCGCGTGGGTTTCACTGGATCACCGAGGTGCCCTTCAGTCGCTGACGCCGCGAGCGTGAAGAGAGAGGCAATCTGGCCAGCGGTGTGACACGGCCTCGCGCGTGATTGCGCGACGAGGTTCCTGTGCGCATCGCCAGGCCGAGCTGATAGGCCGCACATGGCGAAGCGGCGCGCGACGTTGGGGGGACGTGTTCGATGCGCTGGTGGCCGAGATCGTCGATGGCGAGCAGCGGTTGTCCCCGCGGTCTGCACACTTCGGCGCCGTGGGTGTGCAAGCCGATAGCGTCAGCGGGCGCTCAGCCGCCGGCCGTTCGCGAACGGCTTGCGCGGCGGGGGCGCGACCGTGCGCGGGGCACGAGCGCCGGGCGACAGCAGGCGCGGCCGCCGCGACGTTGCGGGACCTTACGCGCGAGGTGGCTGTGATGTTTGCGGCGGCATGGCGCACGATGGCTGCTGCGGCGCGATGGGCGTGCGCTGGCGGTACGAATGTTGCTTCGGCAGGTTGGATGAGGACCGTGATCCTGTCTGCGGCGAGTCCCGAGCTGCCGTCGCTCGAAGCGCTGGCCGAGATCCTGAAGACCGAGCTGGCGCGCGGCGGCGACACGGCGGTACGGAGCTTCGAGCTCGCGACGACGAAGCTGGCGTACTGCCAGGGCGAGTTCGACTGCTGGGTGAAGACGCCCGGGGTGTGCCGTGCGGTGGACGCCGAGCACGAGATCGTCCAGGCGATCCACGACGCGGATCGGCTGGTGCTGCTCGACGCGGTGACCTTCGGCGGCCACAGTTACACGCTGAAGCGCGCGCAGGACCGGCTGATCTGCTTGCTGATGCCGTTCTTCGAGACCCGCTCGGAGCTCACGCATCATGGCGCGCGCTACGAGGCTCCGGCGAGCCTGTGCGCGCTGGGCTGGCTGCCCGCGCCCGACCTCGAGCAGACCCGGACCTGGATCGCGCTGGCCGACGCCAACGCGGTGAACATGCTGGCGCCGCGCGTCGGAGCAGCGGTGGCCGATGACGCGGACCGCGGCGCGTGGCCGCAGGCGGTGCGCGCGATGCTGGCGTCGACCGAGCACCCGGGCAACCGGATCCACGCGCGCGGCCCGCTGCGCTTGGCGCTCACGGAGGTCGCGCGGCCCGCGGCCGGGATCGGGCTGCCGGCGCACACGCGGACCGCGGCGATCCTCATCGGCAGCGCCAAGATCAAGGGCACGAGCGCGTCCGAGAGCCTGGCTCGCGCGCTGGCGTCGCGGCTCGAGGGCGAGGGCGTGGCGACCGAGGTGCACTTCGCGACCGAGTTCGTGCACGAGCGCGGCACGGCGCTCGCGGCGGCCGGGGCGATCGCCGCGGCCGACCTCTGCGTGCTCGTGACGCCACTGTACGTCGACGCGCTGCCGGCGCTCGCGACGCACGCGCTCGAGCTGGTGGCCAGAGCGCGCGTCGGGAGCCCTCGAAACGCGAGGTTCGCCGCTGTGGTGAACAGCGGCTTCCCGGAGCCCGAGCAGAACCGCACGGCGCTGCGGATCGCCCGGCACTTCGCCGAGCGTGCGGGGTATCAGTGGGCGGGTGGGCTGCCACTCGGCGGCGGCGGCGTGATCGATCCGAAGGTGGCGCTCGACGACCAGCATGGACCGACCGAGCACATCAAGCGCGCGCTCGACGTGGCCGCGGTCGCGCTGGGCCGCGGCGACGGTGTGCCGATGGAGGCGCTCGAGTTGATGATGGAGTCGCCGCTGCCCGACGTCGCGTACCGCGTGATCGGCGATCTCGGCTGGCGCTACCAGGCGCACCGCAACGGGCTGGCGCAGCGCGCGCTCAAGGCACGGCCGCTCGATCGGCGCCCGCGGTAGGAGCAATGCCGCTGAACTGGCGTGAGCTCCCGTCGAGCGTCCAGCTGCGCATCGGCTCGGCGCGAGCTTCGGCGTGTTCTGCAGCTCCTCCGACCTCGCGGGCATGGCGGACCGCCGAGGCCGACCACCGCAACCGACCGCCGAGGCCGACCGCAACCGCCCGTGGCTCAGCTCGCGTCAGCGTATGCCGCGACAGCCTCGCACGGCTCATGCGGTGGTGAGGCTCGCGCGCAGGAGGTCGAACACGGCCCGCACGGCCGGCTGCATCGCGCCGTGCCGGCGCCAGGCGATCGAGACGGTGCGCGCGACGCGCGGGGCGGTGAGCTCGACGGTCACGATCGGCGGCCCCGGGGCGGCGGCGAGTCCGCGGGGCAGCACGGTGACGCCGAACCCGGCGGACACGAACGCGCGCACCGTGTCGTTGCCTGTGGCCTCGAGCGCGACCCGCGGCGTGAAGCCGTTCTGCGCCGCGGCGGCCATCACGATCTCGCGCACCGTCGAGCCCGGGTCGTAGAGCACGAACGGCTCGGCGGCCAGCGCTGCGAACCCGACCTGGCGCGCGGCGGCCAGCGGATGGCGGCGGGGCAGGGCGAGCACGAGATCCTCGGTCTCGAGGGTCGCTGACGCGACATCGGGCGGCGTGGGCGCGGGGCGCGGGCGGCGTCGGCGCTGGAGGCTGCCGGCGTGGATGAACGCGAGGTCGATGGCACCGCTGGACAGCTGGGTGACGAGCGCCGCGCTGTGATCCTCGCGCAGCACGAGCTCGATCCCCGGGTGGTCATGACGGAACCGCGCGAGCACCGTGGGCAACCGGAGCGCGGCGATCGACGACAGGGTGCCGATCACGACGCGCCCTCGCACCAGGCCCTGGTAGTCGCGGGCTTCGGACCGCGCGGCCTCGAGCTCGGCGAGCACGCGCTCGGCACGCGGCAGGAACGCGCGGCCGGGATCGCTCAGGAGCGCGCCGCGGCGCGCGCGCTCGAACAGCCGGACGCCGAGCTCGTCCTCGAGCTGCGCCACGTGCTGCGACAGCGCGGGCTGCGCGAGGCCGATCGCGGCGGCGGCGTGGGTGAAGTGGCGGTGGTGGGCGACTGCGAGGAACGCTCGCAGGTGGCGCAGCTCCATCATGCAACCATACAATGGAATCCATTCTAACTTACGCTTGGACGCATGATGGCTGGCTCGCCATGCTCGCGGGGTGAAGGCGCATGTCGACTGGTCGACGATCCGCAAGCTCGGCGTTGCCCACCTGGTGAACGATCTCAACCAGGCCGCGGTGGTGGGCGCGTTGCCGCTCGTCGTGGCGCGGCGCGGGCTGTCGTACACTGCGGCGTCCGGCCTGGTGATGGCGTCGACCATCGCGGCGGTGGCGATCCAGCCGGTGCTCGGAAGGCTGGCCGACCGAAGGGCCTGTCGCGGCCTCGCGCCCGCTGCGCTGGTGCTCGGCGCGACGGTGCTGGCGGTGCTCGGTCTGGCCAGGTCGCCAGCGGAGATCGCGGTCCTGGTGCTCGTCCTCGGAGCGGTCACAGCAGGGTTCCACCCGGAGGCGATGCGAGCGTTGCAGGCCGCCAGCGGCGCGCGCGGCGCGACGGCGATCGCGGTGTTTGCGGTGTGCGGCCACGTCGGCACCGCGATCGGGCCGGCGAGCGGGGCGGCGCTGGTCGCCGCGCTCGGCATGCCCGGGCTCGCGCTGGTGCTCGGTCCGTCGCTGGTCGTCGCGGCGGTCCTCGTGCGGCTGCCCGCGCGCGCGGCTCGCCCGGCGCGCCCGCAGGCCGAGGGTTTCGATCAGGTGGCGCGCTGGCCGGAGCTCGCGCGGCTCGTCGTCGTGCTGCTGCTGCGCTCTGCGCTGGCGACGTACCTCACCGCGTTCGTCCCGCTCTACCTGGTGCACCACGCCGGGATGGGGCTGGCGGGCGCCGGGACCGCCGCGACCGCGATGCTGCTCGTCGGGGCGCTCGCGGCGCCGCTCGCGGGCATGCTCGCAGATCGCGTGGGCGAGCGCGCCGTGCTGATCGGTCTGCTCGCGCCGGTAGGGCCGCTGGTGCTCGGGTTCGTCCACCTCCCCGGCGCGCTCGGGCTCGCGTGCCTGATGCTGGCGGGAGCGGGCGTGGTGGCGCCGTACGGCGTGGCGCTCGGCGCTGCGCTGCGTTGCCTCCCGGGGCGCGAGGGCCTGGCCGCAGGGATCGCGATGGGCGTGGCGTCACTGGGCTCGGTGGCGCTGCTCGGCTTCGGGGCGCTCGCCGACCTCGCGGGGCTACGCGCCACGTTCCACGTCGCGGCCGCGCTGCCGGCTGCGGCGCTCGTCCTGGCTGGGCGCAGCGGGGCGCGGCGTACCGCCTGCGCTGTTGCGAGCGCGCGCTCGTGACCGATGGCCGCCGTCACAGCGCTGGCGCGGCAGCCTGCACGTCGCGATGGCGCGGCCCGCGCCTTGGCCCGAGCGCAGCGCCGCCGGGGCGGGGCCCGGATGCTGCCTTGACGTAGAACGACCAGTACCCGAGCTGCCCGCCGTAGCGCCGGACGATCGCGGCGCGGTCGTAGCTCTCGCCATAGACCTGGTGCGCCGCGCCCTCGAGCTGGGGCAGCGCTGGTACGTCGTCCATCCGGCCCAGGCCGCGCAGCAGGATCATCGTGGCCGAGAACGGACCGATGCCTGGGACGTCGAGGAGCGCGTCGCGCGCGGCGGCATAGGGCGCGGTCCTCAGGAAGTCCTCGCCGAGCACCGCCGTGCCATGCACCACCGCGGCGATCCGCTCGGCCTTGCCGGTGTGGCCGATCGCCTCGGCGAGGTCCGCCACGTCGAGCTCGACCAGCTGATCGAGCTCGGGCATCGCGCGCAGGGTCGTCCCTCCGACGTCGATCGGGATGCCGAACCGCTCGAGGAATCGGCGCTTCCACACCCGCGCGATCGTGGCCGGGGTGCGCTGGGCGAGCACGCAGTACACCACGACCTCCTCGAGGGTGAGGAACCGGACGTGGTGCAGGCCGTGGAGCGCGCGGATGACCGGAGCCAGCGCTGCGTCGCCCTCGGCCGCCGCATAGAACCGCGCGACGACGTCGTGGGCGCCGACGAAGTCCGCTGCGCGCGCGACGAGCGCTCGCTGGGTCGCGGCGTCGACGTGGCGCGGCACGTCGAGCGTGAGCGGATCGCCCGCGCGCAGCGTGAACGGACGAGCGATGCCGCCTACGGACACCGCCGCGGTGATCGACTCATCGCTGACCACGTAGTCGCCCTGGCACGGTGGAAAGCTGCGCAGGAAGGCGACGGTCTGGGCGAACGAGAACGGCTTGGTGGGCGCGATGGACAGCTGCATGAACAGCAACATCGCTGGTCGAGGTGTCAGCCTACTGTCAGGTTTGAGTGGCCCGCGGCTCGTGGACCGACATCAGAAATGCGCGCACGTCGTCACACAGCAGGGGCAGGTAGGCCGCGCGATCGAACCCCGGCGGATCCTGCGACGGCGGGAAGCTCGGGCTGACCCGCGCAGGCGGGAACGGGCTCATGAACGAGAAGTGCCCCGCTCCGGCGATCTCGCGGTGGTCGACGCGCGCCGGATCAGGCACGCCGCGCAGGATGAGGTCCGCCCACATCCGGGGCGCGATCTCGTCGCGGGCGCCGGTGAAGAGCAGGATCGGCGCGGTGACGTCGGCGAGCGCACCTGGCGCCAGGAACCACGGCGCCGCGGGTGCGAGCAGCACCAGGGCGCTGACCCGCAGATCGCGCTCGACCGCTACCGGGTGCGCCTTGCCGTCGGCGGTCTCGTTCGGCATCGCGAGCGGGTGGCCGCCTGCGACGGCCAGCGCGGTGTAGCCGCCGATCGAGTGGCCGATCACGGAGTAACGCTGGTCGATCAGCTTCGCGTCGAACGCCGGATGGCCGAACGCGGCGTCCGCGACGAGGCCCACGTGGCGCGGCCGGTTCGCGAGGTTCGCAGGGGTGCCGGCGAGCGCGTTGTCGGCGCGGCTGTTGCCCGGGTGCTCCGGCATCGCGACGACGAAGCCGGAGCGCACCAGGTGGGCGGCGAGATCGCGGTAGCCCCACGGGGAGCCGCCGTTGCCGTGGGACAGCACGACCAGGGGCAGCGCGTCGCCCTCGATTGCCGCGTCGGTCGCGACCGCGAGTGCGTACGGACCGAACGCCTGCTCGCGCTCGGCCGCGCGCGCGGGATACAACAGGTGGGTCGGGACGCCGACGCCCTGCACCGGATCGCGGACCTCGAGGGCGATGCAGCCGACGGTGACGGTCATCGCCCGCTTATGCCACGCGCGCAACGCGCGGCGCAGCGATGGCGGACGAGATCATGGCCGCTGCAAGGCCCCGGGCGTCGCGCGCGGGCGGGGCGGGCGGGGATAGACGCGGGCTATGCTTCGGCCTCGTCGCCCTCGCCGTCGGCGTCGGCGGCCTTCTGCTTCTGGAGCTTCTTCTTGATCATCTGGCGCTTGAGCGGGCCGACGAAATCGACCAGCAGCTTGCCCGTCAGGTGATCGTTCTCGTGCAGCAAGCAGCGAGCGAACAGGGCCTCGCCGTCGACCTCGAACATCGCGCCGTCGAGGCCCATGGCTCGCACGCGGCAGCGCATCGGTCGCTTGACCTTGATGTAGACGTCGGGGAACGACAGGCAGCCCTCCTCGCTGTCCTGCTGGTCCTCCGAGGTCTCGATCACCTCGGGGTTGATGAACGCGAGCGGCGGATCGGTCTCGGGCCGGCCGGCGAGCCGGGGCTCGACGATGAACATCCGCCGCGGGTCTCCGAGCTGGAGCGCAGCGATCCCGAGGCCGTTCTCGGCGTACATCGAGTCGACCAGGTCCTGGTACAGCGCGCGCACCGACGCATCGACGGCGGTGACCGCGACCGAGGGCTGCCGCAGCCGCTCGTCCGGCCAGATCACAACAGGGCGCACCGCCATTGCCACAACATAGGAGCCGCCGCTCGGATTGACAAGCCCCGCCGAGGAAGCCATACACGCCCAGTCTCATGA
>Ga0302299_10000886_pt1 | contig 17444 bp, 14 predicted proteins | sample III_Fen_N3_4_FD_198795 | JGI IMG/M metagenome (GOLD analysis project Ga0302299, IMG submission 198795) | Peat permafrost microbial communities from Stordalen Mire near Abisko, Sweden - III_Fen_N3_4 | ecosystem: Environmental > Terrestrial > Soil > Wetlands > Permafrost | place: Sweden: Abisko... | reverse complement strand
CCCCGGTAGACGTCGATGACGTAGCTCATGGCGCTGAACGTGTAGAACGAGATGCCCAGCGGCAGCAGCACGTGGAGCGCCGGCAGGTTCAGGTCGAGGCCCACCCACGAGCCGAGTCCGTCGAGTGAGTCGAGGAAGAACCCTCTGTACTTGAAGTAGGCGAGGATGGCGACGTTGGCTACGAGGGCCACGGCGAGGATCCAGCGCCGCCGTCGCTGCGTGCCGGCGCGGGCGAGCAGCAGGCCCGCGATCCAGTCGACGGTCGAGGCGCCCACCATGATGAGCACAAAGCGCCAGTCGTACCAGCCGACGAAGACCCACGACGCGAGCGTGAGGAAGGCGAGGCGCCAGACCCCGCGCGGGAGCAGCCAGTACACCAGCAGCGTGACCGGCAGGAAGGCGAACAGGAACGTGTAGCTCGTGAGCTGGATGAGACCCCCTTCGGCGGCAGCATCCTATCAGCGACGGGCGCGCTGGGCGGCCGGAGCGGCGCGCCGCTCGTCGCTCCGCTATGCTCGCGCCATGAGACCCACGGCCGCCCAGATGGCCGCCTCGCTGGGGCTCGAGCCCCATCCTGAAGGCGGCTACTACCTCGAGACGTATCGCGCGGCGCAGACCCTGCAGACGCCGCGCGGCGAGCGCCCGGCATCGACCGCCATCATCTTCCTCGTGACCGAAGGGTCTTCGAGCCGGCTGCACCGCCTGAGCAGCGACGAGCTGTGGGTGTTCCAGGGCGGGCTGCCGCTCGAACTGGTGACGATCGCCCACGGCGGCGCGGTCGAGCGTCGTGTGCTGGGAGACCTCGAGGAGATCGTGCGCAGCCGCGTCCACGAGACGCAGCCGACGGAGGCGTTGCCGGTCGGCCTCCCGGAGGGCTCGCTCGACTGGCTCACGCAGACCCTCGTGCCGGCCGGCAGCTGGCAGGGCGCCCGCCTCGCGGGCGGCCCGCACCTGCCGGCCGAGTACGCCTGGGCGCTCGTCAGCTGTGTCGTCACGCCCGGCTTCGACTTCGCCGACTTCGAGCTTGCGGACAGAGACGCGCTGCTCGCCGATCACCCCGAGCACACTGACCTCATCCGCGAGCTGACCTGATCCGGCGGTGGCCGCGTCGGCGGTGCGTCCGCTGTCCGCGTCGGCGGTGCGTCCGCCGGTCGCGCCGCAAGCGGTCGGCGCCTTGCGGCGCGCGTCCGGGATGCTTCCCCCGGGCCGCCCCTGACCCGTCCGGACCGCGTGATACGCTCGCCGCGACCATGACCGGCGGGGCCGACACACACCTGGGGCTGCTCATCAGCGGCCGTTTCCCGGAGCTTGAAGACGCGCTCTGCGAGCGCGTCGCGGAGCTCAAGCGCGACGACGCGCTGGCTCCGCTCACCATCGTCGTCGGCTCGGCGGCCCTGCGAACGCGTGTGGGCGATCTGGTCGTGCGCCGCCTCGGAGCCGTCGCCAACCTCACCGTCTCCACCCTGGGCCGGCTGGCGTCGGATCTCGTCGCCTCCGAGCAGGCACCGCCGCCGGCGGTGCTTGGCGGCCTGGCGCGCGAGCGGCTGGTGAGGCGCCTGGTGGCCGAGCGGGCGGGCGAGCTCGAGTACTTCCGGCCCGTCGTCGACCGTCCGCACTTCGCCCAGGCGCTGGCGGCTACGCTCACCGATCTGCGCGAGGCCTGTGTGCCTCCCGACTCGCCGTGGAGCGACGCGGCCTCGGCCGCGGGATCTCCCGCCGTCACCACGAGCGGCGCCAAGTCGCGGGACCTCGACCTCCTGTACACGGCCTTCTGCGCCGAGCTCGCGGCACGCCGCCTGGCCGACGGCGCGGGTGTGCAGGCGGTGGCGGCCGAGGCGTTGTCCGCGCGGCCTCTCCCGTACGCGGTCATCCTGTTCGGTGTGTATGACCTGAACCAGACGCAGGAGTCGCTGGTCGCGGCGCTCGTGGCTCAGGGGGCGGACGTGTTCGTCCCCGTGCCTTCCGGCGCCGAGCGTTCGGTCCTCACGACGCTCTCGGTCGCCATCCGGCTCGGCCTCGTCGAGCGGCACCTGGCATCGCCGCGGGAGACCCGCGACTGCGAGCGACTTCGCGCGCTGTGGGGAGACACAAGCGAGCATCCGCTTGTGTTGGCCGGCGACGGTTCGCTCGCGGTGGTTTCCGTCTCCGACGAACGAGCCGAGCTTCGCGAGGCGGTCCGGGCGGTCCTCGACGCCGTCGAGGGGGGAGCGTCCGCCTGGGACTGCGCTCTCGTCGTCCCGCACGGCGAGGCGGTGGAGCTTGCTGCCGCCGCGCTTGAGGAGGCCGGGCTCCCGGCCGCATGCCGGGTGCCGGACAGGTCGATCGGCCCTCGCCTTCTGGTGAAGCTCGCCGACTGTCTCACGCCGCCCGCCGGCGAGCCGTTCTCACGGCGGGCCGTCATCGACCTGCTCGCCGCCGGGCCGCTCGGCGGCGGCGGCGAGCCGGGGGAGACGGCGTTGTGGCTGGACGAGGCCCGGCAGGCCGGGGTGGTGGCCGGGCTCTCCCAGTGGACGAGCCGCCTCGCGGCCCGCTGCCGTGGACTGGAGTGACGCCTGGAGGATCTCGAGGCAAGAGGCGGCACCGGGGGCGAGGACGATGACGACGAAGTCTCAGGCAAGGCCGAGCGGGTGCGACGCCGCCTGGCGGCCGCGCGCGGGTTGCTGTCAGCCACCGGCGGTCTCACGCAGGCCTGCGGTGGGCCGCCGGAACGCGCCACGTGGGGTGTGTGGGCCGAGTTCTTCGCCGCCGCCATTGCGGCTGTCTTTGAGCAGGAGGCGGCCGACGAGGCCCGGGATGCGGCCTTCCGCCTCCAGGCGCTGTCGCTGCTCGACGAGCAGGTCGGTCTGGACGAGGCCGTGGGAGTGCTGCGAGACCTGCTCCGCGGCGCGCGTGTACCGCGCGGACGCGCCGGCCGCGACGGGGTGGCGGTCGTCACGCCCCTCGAGCTCCGCGGCCTCAGCTTCCACACGGTCGTCTTCACGGGTCTCGCGGAGGGCGGGTTCCCAGCCCGCGGCCGGCCGGACCCGCTGCTGGGGGACGCCGAGCGCCGCCGCGTCGGCTCGGCGCTCGGCGTGCGTCTGCCGCTTGCCGAGCAGCGTGACGCAGAGTCACTCCTCCTCTTCGCCTTTGCCTGCGAAGCGGCGCGCGAGCGTCTCGTCCTGCTCGCGCCGCGCTCCAGCGCGGCCGACGGGCGTCCGAGGCTGCCGTCGCGACTGCTGCTCCGGCTGGCGTCTCTGGCCGCCGGGCGCTCCGTGGGACTGGACGAGTTCCTCCAGGGCGAGCCGCTCAGACCCGTCTGGCGCCGCATTGCCGGCTCGCCCGGCTTTTCGGACGACGTCGTGTGGGTCGACGAGCGTGAGCGGGACACAGCTCTGCTGCTCGCGCTCGGGAGCGCGAGACGTCGCGCCGTCGCTGAGTCGTACGCGGCCGCCGTCCTCGGCGACGGCGACGCCGCGGCGCGACGGCTGGGCGCCTGGCGGTCGGCGCGCAGCCCGGTGCCGGGCGCTTGGGACGGCTTGCTCGGGGCCGCCGCGCGCGCCGCGCTGGCCGCCGCGCACCCGTTCGACGCGGAGATGCACCCCACACGGCTCGAGCGCTACGTGAACTGCCCGTTCGCGTTCCTGCTGCGGGACGTCTACGGGCTGCAGGCGCCCGACGAGCCGGGAGACTCCCTCGAGATGGACGCCCGGGAGTTCGGCACGCTCGCCCACGACATCCTTCAGCGGGCCTACCAGGAAGTGATAGACGGCGACCTTCGGCGCGACGGAGCCCTGACCGCCGTCCTCGCCGCCTGGGAGGTCTGCTGCGCCGAAGCGGAGGGCCGCGGGATCACCGGCGCATCGCTCTCGTGGGAGGTGCGGAGGGAGCTGCTGCGCGAGGACCTCCTCGAGACGGTGCGTCGCGACCCCGTGTTCTCGGACTCCGGGAGCCGGCCCGCCGGCGTCGAGTGGCGCTTCGGCGAGTCCGTGGACCGGCCGGTGCTGCTCGAGCTTCCGGACGGACGGACCGTCCGGTTCGCCGGTCGCCTCGACCGCGTCGACATCACGCCTTCCGGAGCGCGCATCATCGACTATAAGTCTGGAGGCGGCGGGACCGAGCGCAACCACATCAAGGAGCGTCTCAGCGTCCAGCTTCCGGTCTACCGGCTCGCCTTCCGGCAGGCCGGCGAGGGCGAACCTGCGTCAATCAGCTGCGTGTACCGGCTGGTCACGCGCCGCGGCGGCTTCGAAGACCTCGATCTGCCGCAGGACGAAAAAGCGTCCACGCGGCGGCTGCAGGCTCTGGTGGCCACCGCCGTCGCCTTGGTCGATGCCGGCATGTTCCCGCGCACCACACGCCAGCGCTGCGACTACTGCGACGTGCGCTACGCCTGCGGCGTGTCCGGCTGGGCCAGGGCGCGCAAGCGCGAGCACGAGCTGCTGGACCCGGTGACGGGGCTGCAGACTCCGGCCGCCGGGGAGGATGCGGATGTCTGACCGCCGCGTCTGCGACCAGGACGTCCGCGACCGCGTCACGACGGACCTCGGCACCACGTTCCTCCTCGAGGCCGGGGCAGGCACCGGTAAGACGCGGGTACTTGTCGACCGGTACGTGAGCTGCGTCCTCGACCCGGTGCTGGGTACGGGGGACGTCCGCACCGTGGCGGCCATCACCTTCACCGAGAAGGCCGCCGGGGAGCTCCGCCAGCGCGTCCGTGAGGAGTTCGAGCGGCTGGCGGCCGGCACCGCCGGTGACACTGCCCGCGCACAGGTCATCCAGGGCGCGCTCGACGCCCTCGACGACGCGCCCATCAGCACCATCCACGGGTTCGCCGGCCGGCTGCTGCGCGAGTTCCCGGTCGAGGCCGGCGTGGACCCCGCCTTCGAACAGCTCGACGCGCTCGGATCGGATCTCGAGCGCGGCCGGCTGTGGGAGGAGTGGCTCAGCGAGCTCGCCGCCGGCGACACGTCGGTGGACACGACCCATCGGGGATTGTCGCGACTGTTGCGGGCCGGCGTGCGGCTCGAGTGGCTGCGGACGCTCGCCGTGGGCCCCAGAGGGGTCTTCGGCGAGCGCTACGATCTCGACCCGGCGCCGGCGTCGCAGCCCGAGCCGGACCTCCAGGCGTCGCTCCCGGAGCTGGTCGCTTCGCTGGACACGCTGGCGTCCTACTGCTCCGTGGCCTGCAGCAACGACGACGACAAGGGATGCGTCGCCGCCCTGGCGCTGGTCGACGCCGGTCGCGCGCTGTCGGACCGGCCCCCGGACGACGTAGACGAGCTCGCCGCCGCGTTCTTCGCGCTCCCGGTGAAGGCGACGCCTACCGCTCCGGGCGGCGCCAAGGGCAACTGGAGCCCGGCGCACGGCGGCAAGGACGAGTTGCAGGGCCGCTATCGCGAGGCGGTCACGGCCGTCCTCGCGGCCAGGGAAGCCTACGCGACGTTCCTCACGACGCTGGCAGTGTCGGTCGCCGACGCGTTCTCGCGCTGGGCGGCCGAGACCCAGCTCGCCCTCGGCCGCCTCGACTTCACCGACCTGCTGGGGCGCTTGCGCGACCTGCTGGTGCGCGACCTCGCCGCGCGGGCGGCGCTGCAGGCGCGTTTCCGTTACCTGCTCGTCGACGAGTTCCAGGACACCGACCCTCTGCAGGCGGAGATCGTCTTCCTGCTCTGCGAGCGGGAACCCACGGTTGCCGACTGGCGGGAGGCGATCCTCGAGCCCGGCAAGCTGTTCGTCGTCGGCGACCCCAAGCAGTCCATCTACCGCTTCCGCCGCGCGGACATCGGCATGTACGACCAGGTCAAGCGCCAGGTCGCCGGCCAGCCGGGAGGGACAGGGGCGCTCGAGGTGATCCGCCAGAACTTCCGCACCACGCCGTCTGTCGTGCAGTGGGTCAACAACGTCTTCGCCGACGTGTTCGACGAGGACCGGGAGGAGGGTCGGCAGCCGGGGTACCAGTGGGTCGAACCGTTCCGCCCTCAGGCCGACGGGCCGCGTGTCTCCGTGCTGCTGGGCGACGACTTCGGCGTCGCCGCCGGGGCCGCTGACGCGGCGAGGAGGGCCGAGGCGCAAGCGCTCGCCGCGCTCCTGCTGACCATGCACGGCGAGGAGCGGGAGCGCTGGAGCGTGCAGGACCGCGCGGCCGACCCTGACAGCGCCGGCGACTACGCCGAGGCGACGCGTCCGCCGCGCTGGGGCGACGTCGCCCTGCTCTTCCGGGCGACCACGAGCCTCGAGACCTATGAGCAGGCGTTCCGCGAGGCCGGCGTCCCGTACCGCGTCGACGGCGGCAAGGCCTACTTCAGCCGGCGTGAGGTCGACGACGCGCTTCTCTGCCTGCGCGCCGTGGACGACCCGAGCGACGGACCCGCCGTGTACGGAGCGCTGCACTCGTCGTTCTTCGGGTTCAGCGACGACGAGCTGTTCCTCTACTGGGCGGACGGAGGACGGTTCGACCTGTTCGCCGCGCAGCCGGAGGCGCACGCGGCGGTCGGAGCGGCGCTCGCGACGCTCCGCGAGTTGCACGAGCGCCGCGCGGCGAGCGAACCTCACGAGCTCGCCGCGGAGCTGGTGCGGCTCGCCCGGGGATCCGAGTTTCTCGCCGCCACCGGCCCGGGCGGCGCCCAGGCCATCGCCAACCTGGACAAGCTCATCGATCGCGCCCGCGCGTTCTCGGGGGCGGGAGGGGGCGGCCTCGGGGCGTTCCTCGCCTGGTCGGCGGAGGCCGGCGACGCCGCGGGGGAGCAGGAGTCGCAGGTGGACGACGAGGGTGACGTGGTGCACCTGCTCACGATCCACAAGGCGAAGGGCCTGGAGTACCCGATCGTCATCCTCGTCGGCGGTGCACTTTCGGGGGGCGGCGGGAGCACCGAGCCGATCGTGGACCGCGAGGAGCGCCGGCTGGCGATCAAGCTCAAGGCCGAGCTCCCCGGGGCTCCGGCTCGCGACCTCGAGCCGCAGCGGTACACCGCGCTCAAGGAGCGCGAGAAGCGCATGGAGGCGAGCGAAGCGCGCCGGCTCCTGTATGTGGCCGCCACGCGCGCCCGCGATCGCCTGGTCATCACCTGCTTCGGGCGCCTCACGAACAAAGACGGGACTCCCGCCGCCGTCCTGCTCGGCCCCATCGCCGCCGCGCTGCCTTCGCCGGCTGCGCTCGCTGAGGACTGCGAGGACGGCGGCCTGCTCGTGTTGGCTCCGCGCGTGCCGCCCGCCCTCGACGAGCAGGACGGCGCGCCCGCCGACCGGGACCTCGCAGGCGCGCGTCGCGACTGGCGCGAGCGGCGGCAGGCGATGCTTGCGCGCGCGTGGCGTCCGGCGCCCGCGACCAGCCCGAGCGGACTCGAGCACGTGGATGAGTCGGTGACCGCGGGCGGACCGGGCGCCCCGGCCGGCCGAGCCAAGGCGCTGGCGCTGGGCTCGGCCGTCCACCGGATCATGGAGCTCTGCGACCTCGCGGATGCGTCGTCCGTCGCCACCGCCGCGGCGACCGCCGCCGCCGAGATGGAGCGCCCCGACCTGGCCGGCGAAGCCGCCGAGCTGGCGCTGGCCTGCTGGCATGCCGCACCCGTGCGGGCCGCCGCCGCTGCGGCCGCTCGGCCGCGGGCGGTCCATCGCGAGATCCAGGTCGGGTTCGTGGTGGACGAGGTGATCGTCTCAGGCGCCATCGACCTGCTGTATCGCAGCGGCGACGGCTGGGTGGTCGTCGACTACAAGACCGACCGTGCCGCCGAGCCCGAGGTGCTGTTGGGGCGCTACCGGCCGCAGGGGGCCGCCTATGCGCTGGCCGCCGAGGCTGTCCTGGGCGAAGGCAGCGTGCGTGAGGTGTGCTTCGTCGCCGCACGTGCGGGCGGCCATGTGGTCTCCGTGCCGGTGGACGACGAGCTGCGCGCCGAGGCTCGTCGCGAGATCGGCGCGGCGGCCGGCGCCGGCCGCGCCGTCAGCCCGGACGAGCTCGCGCCCGACTGAGGTCCGCCGGCGAGTCCGGCCGGGGAGGACGCGCCACCGGCGCTCCTGTAGAGTCGCCGGCATGAGCCCGGGATTCGTCGACCACCTGCAGCGCAACTGGCCGCTCGTCGCCATCGTCGTCGGGGGCGCCATCTACCTCGTCGTGGGCCTCTCCCTCGGCGTCTTCTACACCAATCAGGGCAAGGTGTACCGCGCGCAGACCCCAAGGCGGTTCTGGCGCTACGGGCAGTTGTTCGGCTTGCTGCTGCTCGCCTGCGCGATCGTGCTCGTCGGTTCGTACTTCGTCTCTAGATAAGCCCCTCCCCGTCGGCACCACATCGGTGCGATGCCTGCTCTGAGGCCTCTCGTGGAACAACTCCGGGCAGCGACTTCAGGAGGCCCCATGCCCACCCTTACGCAGAAGATCACTCCCATGCTGTGGTTCGACGGCGACGCCGAAGACGCGGCCCGCCTGTACGTGTCCATCTTCGAGGACGCCGCGATCGACCACATCAGCCGCATGCCCGACGGCACACCCCTCGTCGTGGCGTTCACGCTCGCCGGGCAGCGTCTCACGGCGCTGAACGGCGGTCCCCAGTACTCCTTCACGCCGGCCATCTCGTTCGTGGTTGACTGCGACACGCAGGAGGAGGTCGACCGCTATTGGGACCTGCTCTCGGAGGCCGGCCCGCCGGAAGCCCAGCAGTGCGGCTGGCTCCAGGACAGGTTCGGCGTCTCGTGGCAGGTCGTGCCGCGGCAGCTGGGCGAGTACATGAGCGACCCGGACCCGGAGAAGGCGGGACGCACGATGCAGGCGATGCTGCAGATGAAGAAGCTGGACATCGCCGGCCTCAAGCGCGCGCACGACGGAGAGTGAGGCCAGGCGGCGCAGCGGCGCCGGCTTGACGCGCCGCCCCTCCGGCGGCAACGTCACCTGCGTGAGCACTGCGACAGACAGCCGCCCGGACGACCTCGCGGCCGGCGCCTTCGGCGCCTGGCTCGAGGAGATGCGGGCGGCGCTGCGGCACGAAACGGACGCCGACGTGCCCTGCGGCGACTGCTGCGCGTGCTGCTCCACGTCGCACTTCGTGCACGTCGGATCCGAGGAGACGGACGCGCTGGCGCACATCCCGCCGGACCTGCGGTTCCCTGCGCCCGGCATGCCGGCGGGTCACGTCGTCCTCGGCTACGACCAGCGCGGCCGCTGTCCGATGCTGGACGGCGGCGGCCGGTGCACCATGTACGAGCACCGGCCGCTCACCTGCCGCACCTACGACTGCCGGATCTTCGCCGCGGCCGGCATCGACGCCGACCGCGACGCGATCACGCGGCGGGCGCGGCGCTGGCGCTTCGACTGCGCGGCGGAGGGTGACGGCGACGGGCTCGCCGCCGTCGGTGCGGCCGCGGCTTGGATCCGCGAGCACGCGGCCGCGTTCCCCGGTGGCGCTGTACCGGATGATCCGGCCCAGCTCGCGGTGCTGGCGGTCAAAGTGGCCGGCGTCTTCCTGCCCGGCGGCCTCGCGGCGGAGGGGGAGGACGAGGCGGCCGTGGCGGCGGCGATCGTCCGCAGCCCATGAGCGCTGAGTTGCCGGCGATGGGCTTTGCCGCGTGGCTGCGGGCGACCATAGCCACGCTCGAGAAGGACGTGCCCGCGGACGTGCCGTGCGGGAGCTGCAACGCCTGCTGCCGCACCTTCCACCAGATCCACCTGCGCCCGGGCGAGAAGCGGGCGCGCAAGCGGCTGCCCAAGGAGTTCCTCTCCCCGGCTCCGGGGCTGCCGCCGGGCTACGTCCTGCTTGGGTACACGGAGGACGGCGCCTGCCCGGTGCTCGTCGGCGGCCGGTGCACGATCTACGAGGACCGTCCGCTCGTCTGCCGCACCTACGACTGCCGCATCTACGCCGCGACGGACGTCCCGCCCGACAGGGCGGACATCGCGGCGCAGGTGCGCCGCTGGCGCTTCAGCTACCCGGGCGCCGAGGACCGCGAGCTGCACGAGGCGGTGCTCGCGGCGGCACGCTTCATCCGCGAACAATCCGCGTGCCTCCCGAGCGAGGCGGCGCGGCGGCAACCGGTACGTGTCGCCACGCTGGCGGTCGTCGCGCACGAGAAGTTCCTCCCCGGCGCCACCATCGGCGCGCGCCGCAGGCCGGTCGCCGACCGCGACCGCGTCTACGCCGTCGCTTACGCCAACGAGGAACTCTTCGGCGACGGTTGACGCCCCTCGGCCGGCCCACATACCCTGTGGGCAGTCGCCGGCGCTCGCCGGCAGGAGTCGACCGAAAGGGGGCGTGATGGGCAAAGAGCTTTCCATCCTCGCGCACGACACGGTCGACCAGCCTCCCCCAGCCACCCGCGGCTGAGCGCCGGCTGAGCGTCCCCTGAGGGACGCGGCTCCGGCGCGTCCCCGCCCGCAGTCCGGGCGGACCCATCCATGCACGGGCGCGTCTTCGGCGTGCCGCACGGCAGTGGCTTCATCGGTCGCCTGAGCGCCCGCCACCCCGCGTCGATCGCATGGTAGAGTCTCGCCCAGCGCTGCATATTCCGTATGCATGAGTGAAAACAAGCGCCGCGAGGCGCCAATCACGTGGACAGGAGCGAGACATGATCAAGGTCGCTGAGTGGGGTACAGGCATGATGGGCCAGGGCCTCCTGGGGTTCATCCTCGACCGCCCGAAGGACATCGACCTCGTCGGCGTAATCGTCACCAACCCGGCCAAAGAGGGGAAGACCGTCGGCGAGCTGCTCGGCCGCCCGTGCGACGTCAAGATGACCACTGACTTCGAGGCCGTGCTCGCCAAGAAGCCGGACGTGGTCTGCATCAACACGCAGTCCAACCTCGATGAGATCGAGTCTCAGGTCATCCCTGCCCTCAAGGCCGGCTGCAACGTCATCTGCATCGCCGAGAAGCTCTCGTATCCGTGGGCCAGCGACCCCGCGCGCGCCGACCTCTTTGACCGCGTGGCCAAAGAGAACGGCGTCAGCATCCTCGGCACCGGCATCAACCCCGGGTTCGTGCTCGACGCCCTCATCGTCATGTGGAGCTCGATCTGCCTGCGCGTCGACTCCATCGAGGCCTCTCGCGTGAACGACCTCTCGCCGTTCGGCCCCACCGTCATGGTCGGCCAGGGCGTCGGCACCACCGTCGAGCAGTTCGAGAAGGGCGTCGCCGACGGCAGCATCGTCGGCCACATCGGCTTCCCCGAGTCCATCGAACTCATCGCCAAGGCGCTCAACTGGAAGATCGACGAGATCGTCGAGACGCGCGAGCCCATCGTCACCGAGGTCGAGCGCTCGACGCCGCACGTGAACGTCCCCGCCGGGTGGGTCGCCGGCTGCAAGCAGGTCGGCAAGGGCTACAGCAAGGGCGAGCTCAAGATCCACCTCATCCACCCGCAGCAGATCCATCCCGAGATGGCCGACCAGGGCACCGGCGACTACATCAAGATCGTCGGCGACCCCAACGTGAACATGGTCAACTCCCCCGAGATCCCCGGCGGCAAGGGCACCTACGCCAGCACCGGCAACTACATCCCGCTCATGAATGACGCCAAGCCCGGCATGCTCACCGTGGTCGACATGCCGCTGCCGCGCTTCTGGACGCCGACGCTCTGAAGGGAGTGATCCGCGTGACCGACGAGATCCGCGCCCGAGAGGGCGAGTGGGTCGAGGTCGAGTGCAAGCTGCTCGACCCGGCCGACCGCAGCAAGAACCTCCCGCCGGAGACGGCGGAGAAGCCGCTGATGATGTGGGTCAAGGGGTTCGCCCTGGGCGAAGCCGCCAAGGGCGAAGAGCTCACCATCGAGACGATCACCGGCCGCAAGGTCACTGGTTCGCTCTCGGCCGTGAACCCCGGATACTTCATCACCTACGGCAACCCCATCCCGGAGCTGACGCACGTGGGCCGCGACCTGCGCGCCCAGCTCGCGGCCTACCGCGCCTCCATAGGCGGTGAGCGCTGATGGCCACCAAGTTCGACGCCATCATGGCGCGCCGCGGCGAGATCATGCGCAAGGCGCTGGGCATGGACTACAGCGAGTTCGAGCTGAGCCCCATCGCCTTCGACTACGAGCGCATGATGACCGCGCACGGCTACAGCCTGGACGAGATCGTCGCCATCCAGGCGCGCGCCGGCGTGGGCAGCACGCCGCTGCTCGAGCTCAGGAACCTCACCGACCTCGTGCGCAGCGTGAGCGAGCCCGGCAAGGGCGCGCGCATCTTCGTCAAGGACGAGGCCGCTAACCTGGCCGGCGCGTTCAAGGACCGCCGTGCGAGCGTGAGCATCCACGTGGCCAAAGAGAAGGGCTACGAGGGCGTCATCGCCGCGACGTCGGGCAACTACGGCGCCGCCGTCGCCAGCCAGGCGGCGCGCAACGACCTCAAGTGCATCATCGTGCAGGAGACCTTCGACAGCCGCCACGTCGGGCAGCCGGAGATCGTCGAGAAGGGCCGCATCTGCGAGGCCTACGGCGCCGAAGTCGTGCAGCTGACCGTCGGTCCGGAGCTGTTCTTCCACATGGTCGAACTGCTCGACGTGACAGGCTACTTTGCCGCCTCGCTCTACAGCTCGTTCGGCGTGAGCGGCATCGAGACCCTCGGCCTCGAGATCGCCCGCGAGATGGAAGCTCTGACGGGCGCCTACCCGACGCACGTCGTGGTCACCCACGCCGGCGGCGGCAACACCACCGGCACGGCCCGTGGCCTGGAGCGCGCCGGCGCGACCGAGACCCAGATCGTCTCGGCGTCGGTCGACCTCAGCGGCCTGCACATGGCCAGTGACGACGACTTCAACCGCAAGAGCTTCACCACCGGGCACACCGGCTTCGGCGTGCCGTTCGCCACGTGGCCGGACCGCGCCGACGTGCCGCGCAACGCGGCCCGTCCGCTCCGCTACATCGACCGCTACCTGACGGTGACGCAGGGCGAGGTGTTCTACATCACCGAGGCGATGGCCAAGCTCGAGGGCCTCGAGCGCGGCCCGGCGGGCAACACGGCCATGACCGCGGCCGTGAGCCTTGCCCGCGACCTGCCGCGCGACGCGACCGTCGTCGTGCAGGAGACGGAATACACGGGCGCCGGTAAGCATCACTGGAGCCAGCTCAACTTCGCCAAGGAGATGGGCGTCGGCGTGTGCTCGGGGGACCCGAAGAACAATGTCCCCGGCAAGGTCATCGTGATCCCGGAGGCGATCGAGCAGATCCACGCCAAGGACTCAGACGTGCCGCGCATGCGCAAGAGCTACATCCGCAACGCGCTCAAGAACGCGCCCGGTGGCTACGTGCCGACATCCGACGACATCGAGTTCCTGGCCGCCGACACGAAGTCCGACCCGGGCACCGTGCAGGCGACGCTGGCCGAACTCGCGGAGGCCTGAGATGGCCCGCGAGGACACGTACCTCAAGGTCCGCGAGCACCTGGCCGAGCTCACGGACGAACAGCTCGAGGCGAGGTTCTGGGAACTCGCGCAGCGGGTCGTCGACCCGATGGTCGAGCTCGCCCGCACGCATACCTCACCGAGCATCGAGCGCTCGGTGCTGATGCGCATGGGCGTCGACTCGCCGACCTGCATGGCCGTGGTCGGCGAGTGCGAGAAGCGCGGCCTGCTGGGGCACGGCTGTGGCCAGATAGTCATGTACTCCGCACACCAGCTGGGCGTGGCCATGCCGGAGGCCGCGCGCAAGCTCGCCGCCGGCGAAGGCTGGGACGTGGTCGATCAGAAGTGGGGAGGAGCGCGATGAAGCTCGACCCCACCAAGAAGCTCGACCTCGCGGGGCTCCTCGAGGGCCTCGAGGACTACCGTCCGCGGCGCAAGGGCTGGCACTGGCGCGAGCAGGTGCCCGACCAGAAGCTGCACAAGTTCGTCTACAAGGAGACGTCGAAGGGCCTCGAGCGCAGCATCCCGCTGCCGGCGGCCCACTACTTCGGCGACATCGACCCGCAGCCCGACTGCGTGGTGACCACCGAGATCGCCTCCGGGCGCTTCGAGGACGACATCCGCCGCATGCGCATGGCGGCCTGGCACGGCGCCGACCACATGATGGTCATCCGCACCGCCGGGCAGAGCCATATGGACGGCCTCCTCGAGGGCACTCCCGAGGGCGTCGGCGGCATCGCCGTCACCCGCAAGCAGGTGCGCGCCACGCGCAGGGCGCTCGACCTCATCGAAGACGAGGTGGGCCGGCCGATCAACTTCCACAGCTACGTCAGCGGCGTGGCCGGCCCCGAGATGGCCGTCATGTTCTCCGAGGAGGGCGTGAACGGGGCCCACCAGGACCCGCAGTACAACGTCCTCTACCGCAACATCAACATGTACCGCAGCTTCGTGGACGCGGCGGTGGCCAAGCACGTCATGGCCAGCGTGCGCATGGCGCAGATCGACGGCGCCCACAACGCCAACGCCACGGCAGTCGAGGCGTGGAACGTGATGCCCGAGCTGCTCGTGCAGCACGCCATCAACTGCGCCTACTCCGTCTCCGTCGGGATGCCCAAAGAGGACATCTGCCTGAGCACGGTGCCTCCGGACGCCGCTCCGGCGCCGTGCATGCGCATGGACCTGCCGTATGCGGTGGCCCTGCGCGACTTCTTCGGCGAGTACAAGATGCGCGCCCAGGAGAACACGCGCTACATGGAGGCCGACGGCCGCGACGCGACCGTGAGCCACGTCATGAACCTCATGATCAGCCGCCTCACCAGCGCCGACATCCAGAGCACGATCACACCCGACGAGGGCCGCAACGTGCCCTGGCACTACAACAACATCGCCGCCGTCAATACGGCCAAGCAGAGCCTCGTGGGCATGGACGGCCTGCGCGAGATGGTCAAGCTCGACCGCGACGCGCCGGAGCTGAACCAGAAGGTGCGCGAGATCAAGGAGCGCGCCGTGCTCTTCCTCGAGGCGATGCTCGAGGACGGCGGCTACTTCGGCGCCGTCGAGGAGGCGTACTTCGTCGACTCGGGCATCTACCCGGAGACCCACGACGACGGCATCGCGCGCAAGAGCGACGGCGGCGTCGCGGCAGGCACGATCGTGCCTCGCGCCGCCGACTACCTCGCGCCGGTGTGCCACCACTTCGGCGAGAACCACCTGCCGGAGGGGTACGGCGACGCGGAGGGCGGCCCGGCCGCAGGCGAGGCCGCCCGCAAGCCCTGCGACCTCATCGGCGGTTGCACGCTGTGCGACGCCGAGAAGGTGCCGTTCATCGACGAGCTCGACCCCGAGGACAACGTCAACGCGCGGCTCGCGCAGACGGCGGAGCTCCGCGAAAAGGGCCTCCTCAAACCGGAGGTCGAGTGGGCCGCCGACGGCTGGGTCGTCGTCACGCTGTTCCTGCCGGCGGCGCCGCGCGTCGCTGAGTTCGCGGCGCTCGAGTTCGGCAAGGCCATGAACCTGCAGGAGTGCGAGGTCATCAACAAGCAGGTCATGCACCCGGCCGAAGGCACGCTGATCGAGCTGAAGGGCCGGCTGGACGTCGTCGTCGACCCGGCCCGCCTGGTCATCCCGCCGGAGCCCGTCGTGATGAAGGACGAGGAGATCAAGGCGTTCGTCATCGAGAAGGGGATCAAGTGCGTGGCCGCCACCGTCGGCGAGGACGAGCACTCCGTCGGCATGCGCGAGATCATCGACATCAAGCACGGCGGCCTCGAGAAGTGGGGCTTCTCGTGCGAGTACCTCGGCACCTCCGTGCCGGTCGAGAAGGTGCTGGACGCGGCCATCGAGCACGCGGCGCAGGTCGTCCTCATCAGCACGATCATCACGCACGGCGACATGCACCGGAACAACATGGAGAAGCTCGCCGACCTGGCGGTGGAGAAGGGCGTGCGCGACAAGCTGCTGCTCATCTCCGGCGGCACGCAGGTCACCGACGAGCTCGCCCGCAGCTGGGGCATGGACGCCGGCTTCGGGCGCGGCGCCAAGGGCATCGGCGTCGCGTCGTTCGTCGTCAAGGCCATGCGCGAGCGCGGGATGTGACGTGACGGAGCCGCGCCCCGTCGACGCGCTCGTCGCCGAGATCGGCTCGACGACCACCGTGGTCTCGGCGTTCGCCGGACTGCGTGACTACCCGGTGGCGTCACCCAGCCTCGTTGGGCAGGGTGTCGCCGCCACTTCGGTCGCCGACGGCGACGTCACCATCGGCGTGAACGCCGCCCGGGCGCAGCTGGAGGCGGCTTCCGGCCCGCTCGCGCCCGAGCTCACGCTGGCGACCAGTTCTGCCGCCGGCGGCCTGCGCATGACCGTCCACGGCCTCACACAGCGCATGACGGCCATGGCCGCGCGGGAGGCCGCTCTGGGGGCCGGTGCGGTCGTCAAGTACCAGACCGCCGGCCGCCTGCGGCCCCACGACCTGCGGGAGATCGACGCCGTCCGGCCGAACCTCATCCTGCTCGCCGGCGGTGTGGAGGGTGGGGACTGCGACACGGTCCTCTTCAATGCCGCCGAACTGGCGAAGCTCGAGGCGCGGCCGATCGTCGTGTACGCGGGCAACTCCGTGGTCCGTAGCGACGCCCAGGAGCTTCTGGAACGCGCCGGCTTCAAGGTCAAGCTCACCAACAACGTGTACCCGGCCGTGGACGAGCTCGACATCGTGCCGGCCCGCCATGTCATCCACGACGCGTTCGAGGAGCACATCACGCACGCGCCCGGTATGGAGCGCATCGGCGAAGTGGTCAATGGCAAGATCCTGCCCACCCCGGGGGCGGTGCTGATCGCCGCCGAGCGGCTCGCCGAGGACGTCGGCGACCTGGTCGTCGTCGACGTCGGCGGCGCCACAACAGACGTGCACTCCATCACCGACGGCAGTCCCGAGATCGCCGCGCTCATGATCGAGCCGCAGCCGCACAGCAAGCGGACCGTCGAGGGCGACCTCGGGACCTACGTGAGCGCGAGGCACGTGGTCGACATGCTGGCGGAGCAGGAGCGGCCGGTGCACCTGCCGCCGCCGCTGCCGGTGACGCAGGAGGAGATCGCGGCGGCGCTCACGCTCACGCACTTCGCCGCCGTGACCGGCGTGCAGCGGCACGCCGGTCAGCTCGCGCATCTCTACACGCCGACGGGGCGGCAGACGGTCGCGCGCGGGCGCGACCTCACCGCCTGCCGGCTGCTGATCGGCACCGGGGGCGCGCTCACGCGCCTGCCCGGCGGCGAGGCCGTGCTCGCGGACACGCGCGCGAAGAGCGGCGGCGGAGAGCGGCTGCTGCCGCCGCCAGACGCGCGTGTCGCCCTCGACCGCGACTACATCTTCGCCTGCTGCGGCGCGCTGCTGCAGCATTTCTCACCGGGGGCCGTCACGGCGCTCCTGCGCTCCAGCGCCGCCATCTGAGGCTCGCTCAAGGTCACCGTCGCGCACCATCTGCAGGCTCCAGGCGTCTCCTCCGCGAGCAAAGCGTTTCGCTCTCCTGTGAGGCGAAACTGGTAAACTCGAGGGCGGCGCCGCCCTGGCGCCGGGGGCCAGCAGGGAGGAACAGTGCGCACCATCCGCGTCTTCATCGTCCTGTCGTTGACGGCTGCCTGCGTGGCCATGGCG
>Ga0302299_10000885_pt1 | contig 17453 bp, 15 predicted proteins | sample III_Fen_N3_4_FD_198795 | JGI IMG/M metagenome (GOLD analysis project Ga0302299, IMG submission 198795) | Peat permafrost microbial communities from Stordalen Mire near Abisko, Sweden - III_Fen_N3_4 | ecosystem: Environmental > Terrestrial > Soil > Wetlands > Permafrost | place: Sweden: Abisko... | reverse complement strand
GAGGAGCCCGAGATCCCGGAATACCTGCTCGCGGAGCGCCGGCGCTCCCAGGGGGGCCAGGGTGGTCGCGGCGGCCAGGGTGGTCGCGGCGGCCAGGGTGGTCGCGGCGGTGGCGCTCGCAGCGCCTACGCGGCCGCCATCGAGCGCGAGCGCTACGGCGGAGCGCGTGGCACCACGGTGAGCCGCTTCGCCGAGCCGTCCCGCGGTGGCCAGGGTGGCCAGGGCGGACAGGGCGGACAGGGCACGCAGGGTGGTCGCAGCACCGGCGGTGGCGGGCGCGGCCCGCAGCCGTCACGCGGTCCCCGAACCGACCGGCCCATCGATCGCGCGCCGCGCGGCGGTGGCGAGGAGTGGAGCGAGGTTCCGCCGGAGCTCGAGCAGATGCTTCGGGCGCAGATGCAGCGGTCTCGCCCGGCGGCAGCATCGGCACCCACCGCGAAGCCCGCTCCCAGGCCCGTCGCGGCGAAGGCCGATGTGTCGTCCGTCGCTCCGGCTCCGGCCGAGGCCCCGAAGCGCCGCTCGACCCGCAAGCCCGTCGCCGAGGCAGCCGCCGAAGCACCGGTCGCGGCCGAGCCCGTCGCGGAGGCCCCGAAGCGCCGTACCGCCACGCGCAAGCCGGCCGCCGCGGCCGCGCCTGCCGAGGCACCGGCGCAGGCCGAGGCCGCCCCCGAGGCACCGAAGCGCCGCGCCCCGGCCCGCCGCAAGGCGGCCGATCCGACCGAGGGCTGAGCAGCACCCCATCGCCCGGCGACCCGGGCACCTCGAGCAGGACGTGGACGGCTTCCTGACCGTCGGCCACCCGGCCGCGGTCGCGGCCGTCCGCGCCATGCTCGGCGGGTCGGTCCCGCACGCCGTGCTCATCACGGGCCCGGCGTCGGTCGGCAAGGCCGCCCTGGCCTCGGACCTCGCCGCCGCCCTGCTGTGCACGGGCGCCACCGGCGACGCCCGGCCGTGCCGGCAGTGCCGTGGCTGCCGGACCGTGGAGCACGGGAACCACCCCGACCTGCACTGGCTGGTCCCCGTGGGGACCGGCAACCAGATCGTGATCGGCGGGGAGGACGCCAAGGTCCGGCCCGGCGTCCGCGATCTCGTCGAGGAGCTGTCGCTGCTGCCGGTCGAGGGTGGGCTCCGGGTCGCCATCGTGCGCGACGTGCACCGGGCGAACGACGACGCGCAGTCGGCGCTGCTCAAGACGCTCGAGGAACCGCCCCCGGGGACCCACCTGCTCCTCTGTGCCGACGACGAGGAGCTGCTGATGCCCACGATCCGCTCGCGGTGCGCGCGCCTCCGGCTGGGCACGGTGAACGTCCGCGACGTCGAGCGCCTGCTGGTCGGCCGCGACCTGGCCGACGCCCCCACGGCCGCCCGACTCGCACGCGTGTCCGCCGGCAGGCCGGGGATCGCGATTGCCTACGCCGCCTCCCCGGAGGCGCTCCAGGCCCGCGACGAGATCGCGCGCACGTTCCTGGACCTGCTGGGGGAGGGACCGGCGGTCCGGCTCGCCGCCGCGAAGGGGCTCCAGGGGCGGGCGGCGGAGCTGGCCAAGCGGCTGGCGCCGCTGGTGGTCGACGACACGGCCGACCAGCCCGCGATGCCCCGTGGCGCCCGCGGCAAGGCCGCCGCCCGTCCGGCGCGGGCCGCCGCCCCCGTGGAGGACGAGGGCGCCGACGACGCCGACGCCGAGGCCGGCAAGGGCGCCAAGGTCACGCCCCAGGAGCGCCGCGCGGCGCTCGGGCTGCTCATCGAGACGTGGCGGGACGTCGCCCGGGACATCGCGCTCGTCGGGCGCGGCGCCGCCCGGAGCGCCCGCGACCCCGGCCTGCTCGAGGAGTACGAGTCCGCCGCCCGCGACCTGGACCGGGGCGCCGCCGCCGCGTTCGTCGCCCGCACCGTGCGAGCGCAGGAGCTGCTGACCGGCAACGTCACGCCGGAGCTCATCCTGGACACGCTGCTCCTGCGCTGGCCCGCCCGGCGTCGCGCCGCATGACCGGGCCGGAGCCGGGGTCGGGGCCAACCCAGCCCGACCCCGCGGCGCCGGCCCGTCTCGAGGCCTCCGTCCGCGGCCGCGTCCAGGGCGTCGGCTTCCGCTACTTCGTCCTGCGCGAGGCGATGTACCTGGGCCTCACCGGCCTCGTCGCCAACGAGCGCGACGGCGGCGTCCGCGTGCTGGCGGAGGGCCCGCGCGTGGATCTCCTGGAGCTGCTCGACCGCCTCCGCGAGGGGCCGCCAGCCTCGATCGTGGAGCGCGTCGTCGAGCGCTGGGAGCCGGCGCGGGGCGCGGGCTCGACCTTTCGCATCGAGAGCGGCGAGCACCGCGGCGACTGAGCGACGTTCGCCTGCCGGGACGGCCGATGGCGCCGGCAGGGTGGCGTCCGCCCGTCACGGCGCGTGGGTGGTGCGGGGTTGGTGCCGGCGTGGGTGCGCGGGCTCGTCCCTGGTGTCCGGTCGCACCGGATTCCGGTGCGTGTCGGCACCGCCCCTGACTCATAGCCGGCCCCAGCCGGACTCCCCGGCTATACCGTCACGGCCCCGTCGAGGTCATCCTCGGTTCCATGGACGACCACATCGCCCCCGGTGAGCTGCCCGCGCTGTATCGCGCCGTGCTCGACACCGTGGCGAGGCTCGAGCGGGTCGGCGAGCGTGAGATCGCGTTCGACATCCGGCGCCGGGCGCTCAAGACCTACTCGACGCACTGGGACCATCGCGGACGCCGCGACCTGATCAGGATCAACCGCGACGCCCAGCGGCGCCTGGCCACGAGCCCGCGGGCCGCCATGGCGTTGTCCACGAGCCCCGAGGCGTACTGAGGGGTCGACGCCCGTCGTCCTCGCCCGGGGTACGCTCCCGACGTGAACCTCACCGTCGCCGACCTGGTCACCCGCGCCCTCGCTGCCTGCGACGTGCTCGCGGAGACCGCCGCCCCCATCGAGGACGAGCTCCAGTACGTCGCGGACCTCGACACGGTCTGGGGCGCCCGCCTGCGCGCCGTCTCGGCCGCCCGAGGGACCGATCCGGTGCCGCCCGGCGCCGAGGAGGCCCTCGACGCGCTCGCGGCCGAGGCCGCCCGGATCAGCGACCCGCACCGCGCGATCGACTGGCTCTCGACGCTCCCGCAGGTCGCCCTGGCCGCGCTCGGCGAGGCCGCCTGATGCGGTTCGGGGACGCCAGGCCCGACGGGCGCGCCGTGGTCTACGCACACATCCAGGCAGACCCGCTCGTCGCCCGCGCGGCTGACCTGCTCGCGGTCGCGACCACCACCCAGCGCCTGCTCGCCCGCGCCGCGATGAACGGCGAGTCGACGGACCCCGCCGCCTGGCACGCGATGTTCCCCACGCTGTTCGGGCCCGCGGCCCCGGCGCCCGGCGATCCCGTCCGCGTGCGTTCCGAGGCCATCCTCGCCGTCTCGCTAGAGGTGGCCGACCGGGGCGAGCAGACGAGGAGCCAGTTCCGCGGCGCGATCGTGGAGGCCGTCACCGAGCGCCTCCTCGCCGAGCGGACGTCGCCGGTCCGCCGCGAGCGCCGGATCCTGTTCGATGGGCGGCCGGCCGAGATCCACCCCTACGACGTCACGGTGGAACGCGAGGGCGCCGCCGAGGCCTGGGACTGCAAGTGGGGCGCGCGGGGGATCAAGGCCGACGTGATCCACCAGCTCGACGACGCGCGCCGGGGCGCCGCCGACGAGAGCCTCCGGCTGCTCGCCGGCCTGGTGGTGTTCGACGCCCGCCGGTCATGCGAGGTCCGCCTCGTCCGCGAGAAGGGCCCCGTGTCGCTCGAAGGGATCAAGCTGGTCGCCCTCGAGGGGCTGGACCGGCTGGCCGGGCGGAAGCCCGCGTGAGCGCCGGCGGCATCGAGGTCCCGTACCGGGTGCGCTTCGACGAGTGCAACCCGGACGGGATTGCGCGGTCCTCGGCGATCCTCCGCTATGCGCAGGACATCGCCTGGATCCACTCGGAACGGCTGGGCTTCGGGGGCGAGTGGTACGCCGAGCGCGGGCTGGCCTGGGTTGTGCGTGCCGCTGAGCTGGTCGTCCTCGCCCCGATCCCGCTGGGGACCACGCTCACGCTGGCCACCTCCGTCGTCGGGCAGCGCAAGGTCTGGGCCCGTCGGCGGACGGACGGGCACCTCGCCGACGGCACGCTCGCACTGTGGGGCCACACCGACTGGGTCATGACCGACCACCGCGGCGCCCCAAGCCGCGTCCCACCCGAGTTCATGACGGCCTTCGACGTCCCGCTCGGCAGCTTCGAGCCCGGCCGCGTCCCGCTCCCGCCCACGCCCGCCGACGCGGTCCTCCACCGTGTCGACGTCCGTCCGCAGGACCTCGACCCGATGGGCCACGTCAACAACGCCGCCTACCTCGACTATCTCGAGGAGGCGCTGTTCGCGGCCGGTCCCGGCGGCGCGGTCCTCACCGCGGCCGTCCCGCGCAGGATCCGGCTCGAGTACCTCTACCCGGCGTCGCCCGGCGCGATGCTCACCGGCGCCGCCTGGGCGATGCCGGCCGCCCCGGACGCCGGCGCCGGTGACGGCTGGGCGTGGCGCCTCATCGATGGCGACGGCGATGGCCGGCAGCTCGCGCGGGGCACGGTCACCGCGGACGCGGGCTCCACCGCGACCGACGGCGCCGCAGCCGAGGGCGCGACCCGCGCGGCCTGAGCGCCCGGCGCCTCGGGGAACACCCCGGATCGCCCGGACTACCCCGTACCTTCGACCCATGACTCCCGGCGTCCCGTGCGGTGCATCCCGGAACCGGGCGCCCGGCGCGGGGCGGGAGGGGGACCTTCGCCCCATGTCGTCGCCCGGACCCGCGCCCTAGGCTGGTCCTCGAGATGCGGTGGGAGAGCCGCGTGACCCGAAGGGACCCCGCCACTTGGACCCGTACACGCTCGCGCTCGCGGTCGGGCTCGTGGCCGCCCTGCTCGGGGCGCTCGTCGGCACCGCGGGCTTCTCGGCGCTCGTCGTCCGCCGCGAGCATCGTCGGCTGGCCATCCTCGCCGAGCGCCTGACGACCACGGCCAACGAGGGCGACCTGGTGGCGCTCGACGCCGGGCACATCGGCGATCCCCGCCTGCGCGAGGCGTTCACCGCCCTCGCGGATCGCGTCGCCGACACCTGGCGGCTGGCCACGATCGATCCCCTCACCGGCATCGCCAACCGGCAGGCCGTGCTCGACCGCGTGGACGAGGAGATCGCGCGCGCCGCCCGCTACCACCACCCGCTGTCGGTGGTGATGGTGGACCTCGACCACTTCAAGCGGCTCAACGACTCGCACGGCCACCAGGCCGGAGACGTCGTGCTGCGGCACGTCGCGCGTCTCCTGGAGGAGAACGTGCGGCTGGTGGACATGGCAGGGCGGTACGGCGGCGAGGAGTTCCTCATGGTGCTGCCGGAGACGGACCCGGACGCCGCCGCCTCGCTCGCCGAGAAGCTCCGGCGGATCATCGGCGGCAGCATCGTCCGGCTTCCGAACGGCGAGCTGGTCACGGTCACCATGTCGGCCGGCGTGGCCGGTGGTCCGGGCGAGGTGCTCTCCGCGGACATGCTCGTGCGCGATTCGGACGCCGCGCTCTACTCGGCCAAGGCGCTCGGTCGCAACCAGGTCTACGTGTTCCGCGAGATTGACGACGGGGACACCGTCCGGCGCTCGCTGATCCGCCCCGAGGCAAGGTCGCGGGCGCTCGACGTGGGCAAGGCCGCGATGGCGGCGGCCCAGGCTGCCCTGCTGGCGACGCTGACCGAGCGCGACTCGTGGTCCGGCAAGCCCTCGACCCTCATCGCGGAGGCGTCCGTCGCGCTCGCCCGCGCGATCGACCTGCCCGAGGGCGAGCTGGATCGCATCCGCACCGCGAGCCTGCTCCACGACCTCGGCAAGCTCGCGATCCCCGAGGAGATCCTCGCCAAGCCCGGCGACCTCGGCGCGGCCGAGTGGCGGGTCGTGGCCGAGCACCCGAAGATCGGCCAGGTGGTCCTCGAGCAGGCGGGGGCCCTGCGCGACGCGGCGACGATCGTGCTGCACCACCACGAGTGGTACGACGGCAGGGGCTATCCCCATGGCCTGGCGGGCGGGGAGATCCCGGTCGGGGCGCGGATCGTGTCGATCGTGGACGCGTACGAGGCGATGATCGGCGGGCGGCCGTATCGCAACGCGATCTCGCACCGGGCCGCGATCGCGGAGCTGCGCCGGCAGGCAGGCGTGCAGTTCGATCCCGAGTTGGTGGAGGTGTTCGCGGCCCTCTATCCCGAGTCCGTGCCGTGGGAGCCGGAGATCCACGAGCCTGTCGCCGTGGCGCACGACCATGACCACGTCCCCGACCAGGAGCATGACCTGGCCTGGCCCGCGGGCGGGCGACCCCGGACGGCGGCCGGGGCACGCACCACCGCCCAGCTCCACGACGCGGTGCACGAGCGGCGGCGCCGGGCCGTCTGACGACGACCGGCCGGCGGTCTTCTCCAGGTCGCCCGGTCTGGCTGGCGACCCGGCACCGAGCGCCGCGTTGCGCGACACTGTCACCCCACTCCACGACGCCACCGACCAGCACCAGGAGAACGTTCGTGTTCGTGCCCCTGTCGGTCCTCGACTTCCGCGACCGGGCGGCCTCGTTCTTCGGCGACAAGGTGGGGGTGATCGACGGCGACGCCTCGTTCACCTACCGTCACTGGGCCGAGCGCACGCACCGCCTCGCCAACGCGCTCGTGGACCTGGGCCTCGTGCCCGGCGACCGCGTCTCGTTCATCACCTACAACACGCATCACCTGCTCGAGGCGTACTACGGCGTCCTCGAGGCGGGCATGGTCCTCAACCCGGTCAACATCCGCCTGACACCGCGCGAGATCGCCTACATCCTCGATCACGCCGGCGCCCGGGCGGTGTTCTTCCACAAGGACTTCCTGCCGCTGGTCGAGGCGCTCGTCCCGAACCTGACGACGCGCCCGCAGTTCGTGGTCATGGAGGGCGAGGCGGGCGGGCCGGCGACCCACGAGTACGAGGCGCTCCTGGCCCAGGCGTCGACGGAGCCGCGACACCCGCAGGTCGACGAGAACGCGATGGCCGAGCTGTTCTACACGAGCGGCACCACCGGCCTGCCGAAGGGCGTGGCCCTCAGTCACCGGGCGCTGTACCTCCACGCGCTCAACGCGGAGATCGCGCTGCGCTTCGACGAGGACGACGTGGTCCTGCACGTGGTCCCGCTGTTCCACGTGAACGGCTGGGGCGTGCCGCACTTCGTGACGATGACCGGCGGCCGCCACGTCATCCTCCGCAAGTTCGACCCGGCGGCCCTGATGCAGCACGTCGAGAAGCATCGCGTCACCCGGCTGCTCGCCGTCCCCGCCATCTTCAACGCCGTGCTCCACCACGGCGACCGCGCGAAGTACGACCTGTCCAGCCTGCGCCAGCTGATCATCGGCGGGTCGCCCGCGTCGCCGGCGCTCATCCGGGCGCTGGAGGAGCAGATCGGCGCCCAGGCGATCGTGGGCTACGGGCTGTCCGAGACGAGCCCGATCCTGACGCTGGCCCAGCCGCGCCGGGTGCTCACGGAGTCCGAGCCGCACGAGAAGGCCGCGACGCGCCAGTCGATGACCGGCTGGCCGCTCCCCGGCGTGCAGCTGCGGGTCGTGGACGTCACCGGCGCCAACGTGCGCGCCGACGGTGAGCAGATCGGCGAGATCATCGCCCGCGGCAACACCGTGATGAACGGCTACTACCGTGACCAGGACGCCACGGCGGCCGCGATCCGCGACGGCTGGCTGTATACAGGCGACATGGCGGTGCTCGACGACCAGGGCTACGTGACGATCAAGGACCGGTCGAAGGACGTCATCATCCGCGGCGGCGAGAACGTCTCGTCGGTGGACGTGGAGAACTGCATCGCCGCGCACCCGGGGGTCCTCGAGGTCGCCGTGGTCTCCGCGCCGGACGAGCGGTTCGGCGAGGCCCCGATCGCCATCGTCGTGCTCAAGCCCGGCGCCACCGTCACCGCCAACGAGCTCAAGGCGCACTGCAAGGCGAACCTCGCCCGCTTCAAGGTCCCGCGCGAGTTCCACTTCCGCGAGGCGCTGCCGAAGGGCGGCACGGGCAAGATCCTCAAGGGCGAGCTCCGCGAGCCGTTCTGGGCCGGCATGACGGAGCGCGTCGGCTAGCGAGGCCGGCGAGACGTCGCGCGAACCGGACGACCCGGCGAGGGTCTACTTCGTCCAGCCGTTCATCGCGATGGACCCGGTGGTCGAGCCGGGCGTGCCGAGGCAGGGCGGCACGCCGCCGCCCGGTCCCGCCGCCGCCACGAGCCGGCCGAGCGCGTTCGGCAGGATGAAGGCGACCGTCGTCGGCAGCGACGGCGTCGCGGACCCGCAGTAGTTGTCCGTGTCCACCATCGTCGTGACCGCCGCGTTGTGGGCCAGGAGGATCGTGGGGTCGCCGGGCGACACGTGGGCCTTGCCGCTCGCGCCGGCGCTCTTCGAGTCCATCAGGATCGCGCCGCCGGCGTCCACGAGCTGGACCTCGGGCGTGCCGCGGACCTTGCAGGCCACGCTCGAGGCGTTGGTCACGGTCACGGACGCCATCTGGTGGCCCATCCCGCCCTGCCAGTCGGTGACCTTCGCCTTGAGCTGCTTCGCGATGCAGGCGACGATCGGGACGGCCGTCGGGATTGGCGTGGCCGTCGGGATGGGCGTGGCCGTGGGCACGGGCGTCGCCATCGGGGTGGGCGTCGGGCCCGGCGTCGGGGTCGGCGCCTCGGTGGCGGCCGCTCCGGCGGGCGCCGTGTCCGCGGGCGAGGCGGCGGCGGTCTCGGTGGTTGCCGTGGGGCCGGTGGTGGCGCCGGAGAGCGGGGTGGCCTGGCAGGCTGCGGCGCCGACGAGGGCGACGAGCAGGAGGCCGAGGAGCGCGAGACGCATCAGGTTCTCCCGTGGCGGGCGCTGGGCGCCCGGTGCAGCGCAGCATCGCCCAGATCGGATTCGACCGTGCGGCGGTGCGGCTGGGCTGAGACGGCGCTCGGCCGCCTGCGGTGACGGCCGAGCGGCATGGCGGTCCGGGTGCGGTGATGCCGGTTCCACCGGCACGTGCAGGCGCTGGCGAACGCGTCGCTCGGCCGAGGGAGGTCGCGGCCGGCGCCGCCCGCGCCGTTCAGCTCGCGGCGAGCGCGTCCACCCGCACCCGGCCGCCCGTGACGACCATCCGCAACGTGGTCTCGGGGCGGGCAAGGACCGTGACGTCCTCGAGCGGGTTCCCGTCCACCACGATCAGGTCCGCGGTGGCGCCCACGGCGACGCGGCCCAGGTCCGGCCGCCGCAGGAGGTCCGCGTTGACGGACGTCGCCGACCGGACGACGTCGGCCGCCCGTTCGACCTCCGCGCGGATCGAGAACTCCATCGGCTGGAAGCGTCGCTGCGGCCCGAGCAGGTCCGTCCCGAACCCCACCTTCGCGCCCGCGGCCCGGAGGATCGCGAACGCCCCGAGGCCGCCGGCCCGCACCTCCGCGAGCTTCGCGAGGCGCCGCGGCTCGATGCCACCCTCCGTCGCGGCCCGCGCCAGCATCTCGTACGTCACCATCGTCGGGACGACGAACGCCCCGTGCTCGACGACTACCGCAGCCGCCGCTGCGTCGACCAGGTTCGCGTGCTCGATCGACCGCACGCCGCAGCGAGCCGCCCGCGAGATCGCGTCGGCGCCGTACGCGTGGGCGAGGACGTACGTACGCCGCGACGCTGCCTCCTCGACGATCGCGGTGATCTCGGCCTCGGAGTACTGCGTCATGTCGACCGGGTCCGACTCGGACATGACGCCGCCCGACGCGCAGATCTTGATCTGGTCCGCCCCGCGTCGGAGCTCGAGCCGGGCCGCGAGCCGGACCGCATCCACGCCGTCGGCGATCCGCCCGAACTCGCCCGGATAGGCGCCGGGCCAGGGATCGCCGTCGCCCACGCTCCGGTCGTCGGCGTGGCCGCCCGTCTGGCTGAGGGCGAGGCCGGAGACGAGCAGCCGTGGCCCGTCGATCAGGCCGCGCTCAATCGCCGTGCGGATGCCGGCGTCGCACCCACCCGCGTCCCGGGCCGTCGTGAAACCGCGCCGGAGCATCGCCTCCAGCTCGAGCCGCGTGTACTGCGCCCGCAGCGAGGCGGGCATCGGCCGCGCCGGGTTCTCGGCCACCTCCGCGACGGACGGATGCACGTGGGCGTCGATGAGGCCGGGCATCAGCGTCAGGCCGTCGAGCTCCACGATCCGGAGGTCCGCAAGGCCCGGGGCGTCGAGGCCGGGCTCCCCGATCTCGGCGATGCGCCCGTCCACGACCAGGACGTCCACGCCGTCCCGCGGCTCGTCCGCGATCCCGTCGACGAGCAGCGACCCGCGGAAGAGGATGGTGGACATCGGATCGGCCTCCGTTGCATGCCGGGGGGCCCGGCGCTCCGGCGCCACTCTAGTCGACGGGCACGCGGCCCGACGCCGCGTCAGGCAGGAACCGCAGCTTCCGGGCTACGCCCTCGCTTCCTCCCTGACCGGGGCGGCCACGGCTTCGTCCCTCGCGCCCGCTGCCTTCGGCGGGGGCACCAGTGACGTCGCCGCGATGCCGGCCAGCACCAGCGCAAAGCCCGCGATGTCCAGCGGGCCGAGGGACTCGTGGAGGAACACGGCCCCACTGGCGAGCCCGATCACCGGCACCGCCAGGAACCCGATCCCGGACGCCAGCGCGCCGAGCGACCGCGTGATGGACTGGCTGGCCCAGTGGGCGAACGCGGTCGCCAGCGGACCGCTGTACAGGAGGATGAGCACCGTCGCCGGCTCCCAGCGGATCGTCCTCCCGGACTCGAGGAGCAGCGCCGCCAGCGTCACGGGGACGAGCGCGGCGATCAGCATCCAGGGCTGGAGGTCGAGCGGCCGGGAGACCCACCGGTGGCGCCTGACGTGGATGGCCACGCCGGCCCAGAAGATGGCCGCGCAGATCAGGCCGAGGGTGCCGAGGACCTCGCCCGGGATGGTCCAGTTGATGACCGTGGGGTTGATCAGGATGACGATGCCGCCGACACCCAGGACCAGCCCGATCAGCTCGTTGCGCCGCGGCTTCGTCCGGAAGCGGAGGTACAGCAGCACCGCCACCCACAGCGGCATCGAGTACAGCAGCACGGACGAGCGCCCGGCGGGGACCGCCTCGAGGGCCAGGTGGGTGATCAGGATCCCGCTCGCGATCTGCCCGAACCCGATCGAGAGGATGATCGGCACGTCGGCGCGCGGCGGCAGGGAGATTCGCCGCTGGACGCCGAGGATGACGAGCATCGTCAGGAGGCCACCGAGGAGCCGCAGCGTCCCGTAGGTCAGGGGCGGCATGTAGTCCAGCCCCGTCTTGACGACGACCCAGTGGAACCCCCAGGTGAGCGACAGCAGCACCAGCAGGACGAAGGCGGCCCTGCGGGAGTGGACGGCGGACGCGGTCGCCCCGGGCGTGGCGGGCTTGGAGGTCACCCGATCAGGGTAGCGCGACGCCTCGACCGCACCGTGCGTCCGGTGGCACGTTGCCCCGGTCCGGTCGGCCGCGCGACGAGGGGCGCTCCGGCCCGCGCCGGCCGTCGGGTCAAGTCGCCTCGAGGACGAAGATCCAGGCGCGGAAGTCGTGCGAGGCCTGGGTCTGCTGCTTCGTGAGCGTGAGGTCCAGCCCGGCCGCCATCAGCTCGTCGCCGCCGCGGAGGCCCACGTTCGCGGCCGCCAGCGGGTCGTCGCCCGACGGCCACAGGCTCACGCGATACGTCCGGGCCGGATCCAGGCCCCGCAGCCGCAGGCGGTTCACCGTGGGCATCGGGCGGCTCAGGAACCGGTAGGCGCCGACGACGGCGCGATCCGCCTCCGGCGACGCGACCATCCAGGCGGCCTCGTTGCGGTCGCCCTCGAACGGGCTGCGCAGGCGCAGGAAGCGCCCGAACTGGAACACGTCGCGCTGTTCCGTGTAGAACGCGACCTGCTCGGCGACCTCGGCGCGCTCGGCGTCGGTCAGGCTGCCCGGGTCCAGCTCGTACCCGAACGTGCCGAAGAACGCCACCTTGCCCCGGAACGAGAGCGGTGTGATGCGCCCGGTCTGGTGGTTCGGGACCGCGGAGACGTGGTTGCCCATCGAGCTCTGCGGGTAGGCGAGCGAGCTGCCCCACTGGATCAGCACGCGTTCGACCGCGTCCGTGTTGTCGCTCGTCCAGGCCTGCGGCGCGAACGCCAGCAACCCGGGGTCGAAGCGCCCACCGCCCGACGCGCAGGACTCGAACAGGATGTCCGGGAAGGCCTCGGTCAGCCGGCGATAGAGCTCGTAGGTGCCCAGGACGTGCCGGTGGGCGAACTCGCCCTGGCGGTCCGGCGGCAGCGCCGAGCTGTGAGGCTCGGTCATGTGCCGGTTGTAGTCCCACTTGATGTACGAGATCGGGGCGCTGCGCAGCACGTCCGCCAGGACCGCGAACAGGTGGTCCACGACCTCCGGCCGGCTCATGTCCAGGATCAGCTGCTGGCGGCCCTCGGTCAGCGGGCGGCCCGGGATCCCCACGGTCCAGTCGGGGTGCGCGGCGAACAGGTCGCTCTGGCGGCTCACCATCTCGGGCTCGATCCACAGCCCGAACCCGAGGCCCAGCGCCTCCACCTGCGCCGCCAGCGCCCCGAGGCCGTCCGGCAGCTTGCGGCGATCGACGACCCAGTCGCCGAGCGAGGTGTGGTCGCTGTCGCGCCTGCCGAACCAGCCGTCGTCGAGGACGAACAGCTCCACCCCGAGGTCCCGGGCGCTGCGCGCGATCTCGACGATGCGCGGCGCGCCGAAGTCGAAGTACGTGGCCTCCCAGTTGTTGAGGAGCACGGGCCGTGGCCGGTCGCGCCAGGTCCCGCGCGCGAGACGGTCGCGGTACAGGCCGTGGTAGGCGTCGGTGAGCCCGCCCAGCCCCTCGCCCGACCAGGCGATGACGGCCTCCGGCGTCGTGAACGCCTGGCCCGGCGCCAGCGGCCAGCCGAACGTCTCCGGGTTGATGCCGAGCCGCACGCGCGTCGTCCCGAACGGCTCCACCTCGGCCTCGGCGAGGAAGTTGCCGGAGTAGACGAGGCTGAACCCCCAGGCCTCGCCGGTGGTCTCGGTGGCGCCCGGGCCGGCGAGCACCAGGAACGGGTTCTGCTCGTGGCTCGACTCGCCGCGGTTGCTCGCCACCCCCTGGCGGCCGGGGACCAGCGGCCGGCTGACGACATGGCGCTCGCGCGCCCAGGTCCCGCCCAGCGTCACGAGGTCGAAGGCGGAGCCCGGCAGGTCGAGGGTCGCGCTCATCGCCGTCACGAGGCGGACGGGGTTCCTGCCGGCGTTGCGGACGGTCATGCTGCGGGCGATGACCGGGCGGCCCGCGAAGATCGAGTAGCGCGCCACGACCTCGACGCCGCTGTGCTCGTCGCGGAGCGTGATCTCGAGGGTCTCGGCCTCGGCGTCGGTCTCCGCGTAGGTGGACGGGAGGCCGTCGAGCGCCGGCTTGCCGGCGAGGATCGCGTGGCCGACGTACCGCAGGTCCAGGACCGTGGCGCCGTCCGCCTGCTCCGCGACCAGGGCGGGGATGCGGTAGTCGCCGCTGCCGGGGGTGGGGACCTCGAGCCGGACGGGCTCGCCGAGGCGGTTGTCGAACCCCGCGAACGGCCGCGGGCCGAGGTGGGCGTACGAGCGGCCGGCCGCGATCGGCGCGCCCGCGTACAACCCGAGCAGGGCGCCACCCTCGCCGACGCGCAGGGCGTAGCTCAAGGCGCCGGACGCGAGATGCCACTCGCGGGTCGCCGCGTCCCAGTGGATCGCCATGCTCAGTGACTCCGTGGCGCGCAGGGGATGGGTGGGAGCGCCGGGTCCCGGGGAGGCCACCCGGGCGGGCGCGTTCCCGAGAGCGTATCAAGGCCGATCGGCGCGCCGACAGCGGCCCGACCTCGTCCAGCTCCTCCCGGCCCCTGGTGCTCGACGCCGAGACGTCGCTGTGGTTCGGATGAACGCCCACGGCGAGAACGCTGCCCCGCGTCCGGCAGGCGCCGTACAGTTCGTCGAGCGCCGCCGCGGTCCACCCGCGGGCGCCCCGACCAGCAAGGAGCCTCGATGACCAGGTATGCAAGCGTCCTGCGCATGCCGCCGGAGAACCTCGCGACGTACGCGGGCCTCCACGCCGCGGTCTGGCCGGGGGTCCTGGCCCGGATCAACGACTGCGGGATCCGCAACTACTCCATCTATCACCGCGGCGGCTGGCTGTTCTCGTACTTCGAGTACGTAGGCGACGACTACGACGCCGACATGGCCCGCATGGCCGAGGACCCGACCACGCAGGAGTGGTGGGCGATCAACAAGCCGCTCCAGGAGCCGCTCGAGGATCGCGCTCCGGGCGAATGGTGGGCGGCCATGGACGAGCTGTTCCACCAGGACTGACCTTGGCCCGTCCGGCATCAGGGTCTCCGTCCGGCCGCCCAGTCCTCGGCAACGGCCTTGACCTGCTGGGACGCCTCCCCGGAAGCGACCAGGATCACGTCGCCCGCGTCCACGATGATCACGTCCGAGAGGCCGATCGTCACCACCGGCCGATCCCCCGCCAGCACGAGCGTACGGCTGGACCCGAGGTCACGGTGTGGCCCGCGACCGGTGACCCCCCGCGATGCGAGCGCGTCCCGCAGGGCGCTCCAGCTCCCGAGGTCGCTCCAGCCGACATCGGCGCGCAGCATCGCCACCCGCCCGGCCGCGGCCGCCGGTTCGAGCACGGCGTGATCGATCGATGTGGCCCGGACGCGCCGGTAGGCGGCGTCGAGCGCCTCGTCTCCGCCGGCGACCGCTTCCTCGACGGCCTTCACGATGTCCGGCGCCCCAGCCGCGAAGGCGGCCCGGAGCGCGTCCCGCCGCCAGACGAAGATTCCTGCATTCCACGCCACGGGCGCCGGTCCAGCCAGCAGCCGCTCCGCGGCGTCCGCGGTGGGCTTCTCGACGAAGCGCGTCACGGCGTGCGCCGGTGAGGCGCCCGGGATCGTCTCGCCGGACACGATGTAGCCGTAGCCGGTCTCGGGCCCATCCGGCGCGATCCCGAGGGTGACGAGGAGCCCCGGGCCGCCATCGGCCGCGGTCGTCGAGGCGAGCCTCTCGGCTCCGACCAGGAGCGCGCGGAACCCGTCCTCGTCCGCGACCAGGTGATCGGCGGGCAGGACGATCATCACGTCGTCGCCGGGGCGGTCCAGCGCGGCGAGCGCGAAGGCGACCGCCGCCGCCGTGTTCCGGCCGGCGGGCTCCGCCAGCAGCATGCCCGGCTCCAGGTCCGGCAACTGCCGGCGGACGAGCGCCTCGTACCGGCGGTCCGTGACCACGGCGACGTCCGCCGCCCCGACGACGGACGGGACGATGCGGTCCCACGTCTGCTGGAGGAGCGTGCGGTCGCCGACCAGCGGCAGGAACGGCTTCGGGAGGTCCGGGCGCGAGAGTGGCCAGAGGCGGGTCCCGCCCCCGCCGGCGAGGATCACTGCGTGCATGCGGTCGACCGCCTTTGCTTGTGGCTGCCGTCACCGACCGCTCGGGCGGACGACATCTGGGGGCTGGACGACCACTCGCGAGAGTGGTACATTTCGTTCCTTGGTAACGATACCAAGCCGAGACGGCCCGTCAACTCGTCGCCCGGCCCGGAATCGAATCGGCAGAGATCTCGTTGGTCTCGCATCGGTCGTCGTCTCGGCGGATCGCCGACGGTGCGCGAGGCCGGCAAGGCAGGGCGGCGCGCGCCGCCGATCCAGAGAGGTAGCATCAGGATGGCGATGGAATTCACGGGCACGATCCCCGGCACGAGCGTCGAGCGCGGCCTCGCCAAGGACGACCTGATCGTCATCGCCGGTGCGGGCGGCTTCATCGCCGGGTCCCTGACACGCTACTTCCACGAGCAGGGCTACACGCGGATTCGCGCCGTGGACCGCAAGCCACTGCCGGACTGGTACCTGCGGGTCCCCGGCGTCGAGTCCATCTCCATGGACCTGTCCCACGAGCAGAACGCCATCGACGCCGTGAAGGGGGCCGCCGAGGTATACAACCTCGCCGCCGACATGGGCGGCATGGGGTTCATCGAGAACTTCCGCGTCGAGTGCCTGCGCAGCATCCTGGTCAACACGCACCTGACCGAGGCGTCCTACCGCGCCGGCGTCTCGCGCTACTTCTTCTCCTCGTCGGCCTGCGCGTACAACACGGACCTCCAGCAGTCGCCGGACGTGATCGCCCTGAAGGAGTCGGACGCGTACCCGGCCATGGCCGAGCGCGGCTACGGCTGGGAGAAGCTCGTCTCGGAGATGTTCTGCCAGGAGTACTGGGCGGAGCGCGGCCTCGAGACGCACATCGCGCGCTTCCACAACATCTACGGCCCGAACGGCACCTGGTTCGGGGGCCGGGAGAAGGCGCCGGCCGCGATGTGCCGCAAGGTCATCGAGGCCCAGGACTCCGGCGACATGCGCATCGAGATCTGGGGCGACGGCTCCCAGACCCGGTCGTTCTGCTACATCGACGACTGCATCCACGGCATCGACCGGATCATGCACAGCCCGGACCTGATCGCCACCCCGATCAACCTCGGCTCGAGCGAGCTCGTTTCCATCAACGACCTCGTCTCGATGGTCGAGGCCATCGCCGGCGTGACGCTCGAGCGCTCGTACAAGCTGGACGCTCCGAAGGGCGTCGCCGGCCGGAACAGCGACAACACCTTCATCGAGCAGGTGCTGGGCTGGGAGCCGCGGACGCCGCTGCGCACCGGCATGGAGGCCACGTACGCCTGGATCGCCGACCAGTACGCCGCCCGCAAAGCCGGCAAGCGCGTTGTCGAGGGGTGAAGCCGTGACCGGCGCGGGCGCCGGGACGTCAACGGCATCGGTCCCGGAGGTGCCGCCTGGGCTGCGCGATGCCATCGGGAGCCTGCCGTACCGCCTCCAGCTGGCCGGAGGCTGGATCGACCAACCGTTCCTCTCATCCCTCAACCCGGAGCCGCCCGGCTCCATGGTCGTCGTCTCCATGCAGCCGACGGTTCGGTACATGGACCGTTGCGGCATGGCCACCGGGACACGGGTCGCCGCCCGGCAGCTCTGGGGAGACGCCATTCCCCGGGACCGGCCGCCCGCCGAGCTCGTCCGCGAGCTGTACCGGGTCGAGAACCTGGACAAAGCCGAGCCGTCCGGATCCCAGGACATGTGCGGCCTCATCTACCCGGGGGTCAGCCGGCTCGACTACGACGCGTCGGTCGACGGCGGCTGGTTTCCGTCGCACGTGGAGTCCACCTGCGACCCGGCGGTCGCGGCCTGGCTCGAGCGCGTCATCCACCTCATCCCGGTGGGGCAGCGGCCCGTCGGCTACGGCCCGCTCGGCACGAGGCGCCTCGACCCGGGGTGGATCGCCCGCCTCGGCGCGAGCGGCCGGGCCTGCTACGACGCGATCCTGGCCATGGACGTCCGGGCCCTCGGCGAGTCCATGAACGAGTGC
>Ga0302299_10000884_pt1 | contig 17471 bp, 16 predicted proteins | sample III_Fen_N3_4_FD_198795 | JGI IMG/M metagenome (GOLD analysis project Ga0302299, IMG submission 198795) | Peat permafrost microbial communities from Stordalen Mire near Abisko, Sweden - III_Fen_N3_4 | ecosystem: Environmental > Terrestrial > Soil > Wetlands > Permafrost | place: Sweden: Abisko... | reverse complement strand
GAAGTCCTCGCCAGAGTCGTAGTTGCCGCGCACAGAGGTGTCCATGGTCTCCCAGAAAGCAGTTGGCCCGGCGGCCGTCGTGGCGCAAACCGAGCCGTCGGGATCCTACGGCCGATCCCTCCCCGCACCCCAAGGCTGAACGAGATGTTGCACAGATCTGCGCTGTTTGCGGGTTTCCGGAGGGGTAGGGTTCCGGCGCATGGGATACGACCTCTCCGGCAGGGTGGTGGCGATCACCGGTGCGTCATCCGGGATCGGCGCCGCGACCGCGCTGCTGTGCGCGAAGTCGGGCGCCGCCGTCGCGCTCGGCGCACGGCGCTCTGACCGCATCGACGCGCTCGCAAAGCAGATCGAGGATGAGGGCGGGGCGGCCGCGGCGATCACCGTCGACGTCGCGTCCGAGGACCAGGCACGGGGGTTCGTCGAGGGCGCGCACCACAAGCTCGGGCGGATCGACGCGCTGGTCAACAACGCCGGCGTGATGCTGCTCGGGCCGGTCGAGGGCGCCGACACCGCGCAGTGGCGCCAGATGATCGACGTCAACGTGCTCGGCCTGCTCTATTGCACCCACGCGGCGCTGCCGCTGATGCGCGAGCAGGGCGGCGGGCACATCGTCAACGTCAGCTCCGTGGCCGGCCGCCGCGCGTCGCTGGGGGCGGCGGTCTACAACTTCACGAAGTTCGGGGTCACCGGGTTCAGCGAGGGGCTGCGCCAGGAGGCGCTGCACTCGAACGTCCGCGTGACGATCATCGAGCCCGGCTTCGTCGAGACGGAGCTGCTGAGCCACAACGAGGGCAACCCGTTCGTGATGCAGGCCGGTGAGAAGATCAAGGGCGAGATCGGCGAGGTGCTGAAGGCCGAGGACATCGCCGACGCGATCGTCCATTCGCTCGCCGCGCCGTCGCACGTGAGCATCAACGAGGTGCTCGTGCGGCCGACCCGCCAGCGCACCTAGTCCGCCGCGGCGCGTCGTCGCGGATGCGCGGTGTGGTCCCACCACAGGAACGCGCCACCGAGCATGCCACCGGTCCAACAGGGCCGAAGCGCTCGACATACTCCCGCCGAGCCGATCCTTGCATCCGACATCCGGTACTGCTCAAACCGGTGCGCGGGACACCGTATCCCCCGCCCAGTGGGACCGCCTGGACGCGGGCGCCGACCGGGCCGGGATGTGTGCAAGGATCACGCGAGCAGCGCATGAGCAACCCCGTCATCGAGGACATCTACACGTCAGGCTTGGTCCGGGGAACGAGCGGGAAGGCTCCGCGCCCTGTTTCCGAGAGCGGGATGCCTCGGGAGGAGGGCGAGATGCTCGCGCGCCTCGTGACGCAGGAGTCTGCGAAGAGCACGCTTGAGGTCGGGTTCGCCGTTGGTCTCTCGGCGATGTTCATCTGCGAGGCGCTCAAGGACGACCCGGAGCATCGTCACGTCACGATCGATCCCTTCCAGAACGAGGACTACGACGGCCTGGGACTCGAGAACGTCGCGGCCGCGGGCTTCAGCGATCGGATCACGTTCCACGAGGAGTCCTCCCACGTCGCGCTCCCGCGACTGGAGGGCGAGGGTCTCCGACTGGACGTCGCGTTCATCGACGGCAGCCACCTGTTCGACTACACGCTGATCGAATTCTTCTACATCGACCGCATGCTCCGGCTCGGCGGGCTCGTGATCTTCGACGACACGTGGATGCCGGGCGTCTCGAAGGCCGTGCGCTTCGCCGTGACGAACCGCGGCTACACCGACGAGAGCCGCGCGCTTCCGGCGACAGGGAGGCCCCGGGCGACCCGACGGGCGCGCCGCCTCGCCCGCGGCGTCGCACGGCTTCCCGCGGCGGCGCGCTTCGCGTTCGGCGACGAGCGGCACGAGACCGATGGCTCCGAACTCCCGTGGCCGCGCGAACACGGCCTCGCGGTTCTCCGCAAGCAGCGGGACGACGACCGCCACTGGACGCACTACGAGTCCTTCTGACCGCATCGCCGGGTCGGGGTGGCCTTCCTAGGGTGATACCTGTCCCCTCGCCCGACCGAGGTGCGCTCCGACGACAAGGCGACCGCCGCGAACGAGCGCCGCGCTCTCCACCTCGCGGACCAGCTCGTGAAGCCACGAAGCAGCGGACCTAGACGGTCTGCCGCCCGCGCGGGTGGGCGACGCGGTCCCACCACAGGAACCCGCCGCCGAGCATCGTCAGGCAGCAGAGCAGGCCGAGCCACGCCGCGGGCTGGGCGTCGACGATGTCCTGCGGCTCGGGGCCGCTGATGACGACATGCAGCAGGACGAGGGAGGTGCCTAAGGCGCCCGTGACGATCGCGCCGAGCGCCGCCCGCAGACCGGTGAGCCGCCCGGCCATCGCGGCGAGCGGGAGCAGCAGCCCGGCGCCGATGACGAGCAGCAGCACGAGATTCGGGAGCGGGCCCCACGGCTCCCAGGCGTTCGCGCCCGTCGCGTAGTCGTTCTCGCGTGCGTAGCGCGCGATCACCGCGCCGCCTCCGGCGATCTTTCCGAGATCGATCCGATACCACGTCAGTAGTGAGGCGACCAGCAGCCCGGCGGCACCGGCCAGAACGATCAGCGGGCCGGGCTTCAGGCGCTCGCGCACGGCGCGGATCGTAGTGACGCGTCACCGGGTCGCGCGTCCCCGGGGGGAAGTCCGAGCCGCGGATGGCTACCGGACACATGACCAATCGTGACCGACCCACTCTGCTGCTGGTCGAGGACGACGCCGCGACGCGCGGCTTCCTCGGCGACAACCTCCACGCCGACGGCTACGAGATCGTCGCGGCCCAGACGGCCGCCGACGGCCTGCGCCAGCTCGGCATCGCCTTCCCCGACGTCGCGATCGTCGACGCGGCGCTTCCCGATGCGAGCGGGCTGGATCTCGTCGCCCACGTGCGCAGCGCCGACGGCGTGGCGACCCGGATCGACCCAGGCGTGCCGATCCTCGTCCTGATCGCTCGCGACGACGAGCTGGACCGGGTGCGCGCCTTCGAGCGGGGGGCGGACGACGTGCTTGTGAAGCCTCCGAGCTACCGCGAGCTGCGTTGCCGGATCGATGCGCTGCTGCGCCGCAGCGACCGCCGCTCGCGGTCCGGCCGGATGCGTGTGGGGGATCTCGAGATCGACACGGCCTCGCGCTCGGTCCATCTGCGCGGCGACCGCCTGGACCTGAGCGCCAAGGAGTTCGCCCTGCTCCGCACCCTCGCGGCGGACCCGACGCGGGTCTTCTCCAAGCTCGAGCTGCTGCGCGCGGTGTGGGGCCAGCGTGCGGTCGGGACGACGCGGACGCTCGACTCGCATGCGTGCCGGCTGCGCCGCAAGCTCGGCGTCGGCGGCGAGCAGTTCGTGGTCAACGTGTGGGGCGTGGGGTACCGGCTGGTGGACGCTCCGGCGCCCGCGCAGCTCTCGATGGCCGCATGAGCACAGGACGCCGCGCCGCCGTGCTCGGCGGCCTCGCGGTCGTGCTCGGGTCGCTCGCGGCCTCCGACGTGTCCGGGCGCGAGGCGGCGCTGCGGCGCGGTCTCGGGCCGATCGTGCGGGTGGTGGTGGCGCGCGCGCAGATCCCCGCGGGCGCGCCGGTCCGCGCGGCGTCACTCGCCGTGCGGCGGGCGCCCTCACGCTACGCGCCGTCACAGACCTTCCATGACCCCGCGGAGGTCGTCGGCGCGCGCGCCGGCGTTTCGATCCCCGCGGGCACCGACCTGCAGCCCGCGCTGCTTGCGGGCGCGAGTGCCGCGTCGGAGGTCACCGTGCGCCCCGGGGAGCGGATTGCGCGGATCGTCGCCGTCGGTGTGGCGCGCGAGCTCTCCCCAGGGACTCTCACGGATGTCCTCATCACGCGCGACGGCCCAGGGGGGAGCGCGCGCACGCGGCTCGCGCTGCGGGCCGCGGAGGTCGTCGCGTCGGCACCGGCGCCGCGCTCGCCCGAGGGGGACCAGGCGGGGCTGCCACGCGTCGCGCTGGCGCTGCGGGTGACGCTCCGTCAGGCGATCGCGCTGGTCGAGGCGCAGAACGGGGCCCGTGAGCTGCGCGCGCTCCCGCGCCCCGGCGCATCGGCGCTGCGTTGAGCTTCGGCCCCGCGGACTCAAGAATCGCTCCCACAGGCCGATATGCACGGCGATGCCCGGATCATTCCCCGTCCGCGGCCGACGCGCCTCGATCATCACCGCCTCGGCCCTCACCCTGGCCCTTCTCCCGGCCGGCGCAGCGCATGCCGCCAGCACGCCGGTGATCACGAAGGTCTCACCGATGCAGGTCGAGGTAGGCCAGACGCTGAAGATCACCGGACGCGGGTTCCGGTCCGGCGCGAACCGCAACATCGTCGCGTTCAAGCGCAGCCGCCAGCCGGCGGTCTTCGTGAACGTCCCGACGGCGACGACGCGCCAGCTCACGCTTCCGATCCCGACCAAGCTCCTGCCGTTCCTGAAGGACTCCTCGGGCAAGGCCGGCGTCGTCCGTTTCCGGCTGCGCGTCCTTTCCAAGCGCTTCGGCAAGTCCTTCACCGCCACGAAGCTCTCTCCGCGTGTCGGGCCTCCCGGCAGCAAGAGCGCGACCCCGCCCGACGCCGCGACGCCCACCCCCGGCGCGCCCTCCGCCGCCGTCACCTGCGGGGCGGTCATCACCTCTGAGACCAATGACGCTGACAAGGACGGCCTGTCGGACGCGCTCGAGACCCGCATCAAGACCGATCCGTGCAACCTCGACACGGACGGCGACGGCGTCTCCGACGGCTTCGAGTACGAGTCCGCACTCGACCTGAACTCGCGCGCGCTGCCCTACGCCGGCAAGAAGCCCTACCCGAACCCGCTCGACGGCAGCGACGCCGCCGTCGACTTCGATCAGGACGGCCTCTCGATGACGGACGAGTACACGCTGTGGATGTTCACGACGGGCGGCAAGTTCCCGCTGACCTACTCGGACGGCGATCAGGACACCAACCCCGCCGGCTCGAACACGCCCGTCACTCCCGAGACCGCGTCACTCGATCTGAACCACGACGGCTTCCTGACGGACGATGAAAAGGACGCCGACGGCGACGGGCTCACCAACTTCGACGAGACCCGCGGCCGGATGAAGGCCGGCTGGTGGGGCAGTCAGTACCCGACCGAGGCGCAGTACGTCGGCAAGAAGGAAGCATCGCCGCTCGCCGAGACCTCCATGGTCGATCCCGACAGCGACGGCGACGGCATCCCCGACGGCGCCGACGACCAGGACCACGACGGCTGGACGAACCTCGACGAGCTCGATCGCAGCCACGACTTCGGCGGCGGCACGCGCTACTGGGTCAACCCGTACAACCCGTGCCTCCCGGACTACAAGTCCCGCGTCTGCACGCTGCACCCGCCCTTCACGGACTCCTGGGCCCCGTTCGACGGTGGCGCGGCGCTCGGCCCGAGCCCGCTCACCCTCGTGCCGATTCTCCCCGGCCCCTAGACACCACCTTCTCAGGGACGCGATCCCCCCACACGGATCTTCACCGGCCGCCCATTGGGCGGCCGGGCGTTCTTCCGGGGGGCGTTCGCCGGAGCGGCGGCTAGGGGACCCATGGACCCCGCCGTGCACGAGGCGATCATCGACGACATCGCCGAGCGGCTGCGCGCGCGCCTGCTCGACGAGGCCTACGTCGCGCCCGCAGGCACGGACGTGGCGGTGGACGACCGGGTGCGCCTGCTCGTGGACCGCGAGGCGGCGGGTCTCGGCGCGGACGACCGCCGCGCGCTGACCGCGCGGATCGTCGAGCACGCGCTTGGACTCGGCCCACTCGAGCCGCTGCTGCGCGACCCCGGCGTCGACGAGATCCTCGTGAGCGGCACGCGCCCGGTCTGGGTCGAGCGCGCGGGGCGGCTCGAGCGCACCACGGCGCGGTTCGAGAGCGAGGGGGACCTGCGCCATGCGATCGAGCGGCTGCTCGCGCCGGCGGGGCGCCGCGCGGACGAGGCGGAGCCGGTCTGCGACGCGCGGCTGCCCGACGGGTCGCGCGTGAACGTCGTGCTGCCGCCGCTCGCCGTGGACGGGCCGGCGCTCACCATCCGGCGGTTTCGCCCACGCGGGTTCCACCCCGACGAGCTCGTGCGCAGCGGGTCGTGGACCGAGCCGCTGCGCGAGCTGCTGCGCGCGGCGATGGGCGCCCGGCTGAACATCCTCGTCTGCGGCGGGACCGGCTCGGGCAAGACGACGACGCTCGGCGCGCTCGCGACGTTCCTCGAGGACGGGGAGCGTGTCGTCACGATCGAGGACACCGCCGAGCTGCGCCTGGGCGGGGCGCACATCGTGCGGCTGGAGGCGCGCCCCGCGGGCTATGACGGGCGCGGCGAGGTGACGATCCGGCGGCTCGTGCGCAATGCCCTGCGCATGCGGCCGGACCGGATCGTCGTCGGCGAGGTGCGCGGCCCAGAGGCGCTCGACATGCTCGCGGCGATGGCGACGGGGCACGAGGGGTCGCTCGGCACGGTCCACGCCGGCTCGCCGCAGGAGGCGCTGCGCCGGATCGAGACGCTGGCGCTGATGGCCGGCGTCGGCCTCCCGCACGCGGCGATCCGCGCGCAGGTCGCGGACGCGCTCGACCTCGTGATCCACCAGACGCGTGAGCGCGATGGGCTCCGCCGGATCACGTGCGTCGCCGAGGTCATCAGCACCGCCGGCGGCGCCGGCGTCCGTGACCTGTACACGCTGCGCAGGGGCAGGCCGGTGATGCGCGCGCCGCTGACGGCGCGGCTCGCCGGGCCGCTGGAGGAGCCCCGCGCATGAGCATGCTCCTGGCCGCGGCGGCAGCCGGCCTCGCGGTGTTCGCGCTCTTCGACGCGCTCGCAGCGGTGGACGGCCTGCGCGTCCTGGGCGCGATGACGCTGGTGCTGGCCCCCGCCCGGGCGGCGGGGCGCGACGGGCATGCGCCCGGCCGGCTCGAGCGCCGCCGCCTCGTGCTGACCGCCGCGCTCGTGCTCTGCGGGTGTGGCTGGCTCGTCGCCGGTCCGGCGGCAGCGCTCGTGTGCGCCATCGCTGGGTCTCCGGCGGCGCTCGCGCTCGTGGCGGCGAGGCGCCGGCGCTGGCGCGCGGCCGTTGCGGCGGAGGCGCCCGCCGCGGCGCGGGCGCTGGCCGACGCCCTGCGCGGCGGGCATGCGCTCCCGAGCGCACTGGGCATCGCGGCGCACGACGGCGCGCTGGGCGGGCCTGCACGGGAGCTGCTCGGTCAGGGGGTCCTCGCGATCGCCCTGGGCGCCCGCACACAGGATGCTCTGCTCGGCGTCGCCCGCCGCGCCGGACCGGGACCGTGGCCCGCGCTCGTCGCCGCGGTGCTCGTGCAGCGCGAGGCCGGCGGCGACCTCGCGCGCCTCCTGCACGAACTGGCAGACGACCTCGACACCGTCGCGCGCGCAGATGCCGACGCGCGCGCCGCCAGCTCGCAGGCGCGGCTCACCGCGCGGATCGTCGTCGCGCTGCCCGTGGTCGGCGCTCTGCTGATCGAGCTCGCGGCCCCCGGGTCGCTTGCGGCGATCCTGGGTGACCCGCTCGCGGTGCTCCTGGTCGTGGGCGCGCTGGCGCTGGAGGCGCTTGCGCTCGTGAGCGTGCGGCGGATCGCGCGGGTCGGAGCCCGGTGACCCCCACCGCCGCGCTCGCGGGCGGGGCTGTGGCTGCCGCCATCCTCGCTGCGGGGGACGTTGCGACCCTCGTCCGGGCCCGGCGCCGTGCGCGCGCGCCGCGGCGGCGGACCCGCGTGCTGCCGGTGCTGCTGACCTGGCTGGCACGCCGTGGCGTGTCCGGTCCTGCCGGCGACCTGGAGGTTCTGCTCGCCGCCGCGGGTGCGCCGCGCTGGCTGGGGGCGGGGGAGACGATGGCGGCGAAGTCGGCGCTCGCGGGAGCGGCCGCGCTGGTCGCGCTCGGTCTGGGCGGCGCGCTGCCGGGGCGGCTGGGGCTGCTCGCCGTCGTCGTCGCTCCCGCCGGCGGGTTCCTGGTGCCGGATCTCGTGCTGAGGCGCGGGGCGCGGGCGCGGGCCCGGGCGGCGCGCGCCGAGGCGCCGGATCTCCTGGATCGCGTGCGGCTCGCGTCCGATGCGGGCCTGCCTCCGGCGGCGGCCCTCGCTCGCGCGGCTCGTCACGATGATGGGCCGCTCGCAACCGAGCTCCGGGCGCTCGCGGCGGCGACGGGCCTCGGCGCCCCGCGCGAGCAGGCGCTGCACCGGCTGACTGCCAGGTTGCCAGTGCCCGAGGCCCGGGCCCTCGCTGCTGCGGTCCGCCGCTCCGAGCGCCATGGCGCGCCGCTCGGGCCGGCCGTCGCCGCGCTGGCGCTGGGCGCCCGGGCCGAGCGTGGGCGCCGTGTGCGCGACCGGGCGCAGCGTGCCGCTCCGAAGATCCAGCTCGTCGTCGCGCTCCTGCTGGTGCCGGCGGTCCTGCTGCTCGTCAGCGCGGGCCTGCTCGCCGGCCTGCGCTGAAGTGGTGAAGAAGGCCTCCCACCGCGCCCCACGATCGGGGCACACCCTTCGGACGGAAGTTCGCCGGCGCTGCAACCGCGGTTGCGGATGGCCGAACGGCAGTCGTTCCTGCATTTCGGCCCGACATCGTCCCACCGCCGGAACCTGCCGCTGAGCAGGGATTTCTCACCGTAGTTCGCCCACTTCGAGGGCGTTTGGGGTCAGATGTGGGAAAAAATGTGCAGCCGGGGTTGCGTTGTGGGAGAGAGTGGGTTAGGTTGCCGCCACGCGGACCGGGGTGGAGGGGTTCCTCCCACTCCTCCACCCCGGCCCGCAACTCCTTCTCGCCGGCCCGGTCCGGCGCACGTCATGGCCTTTCGCGGCACCTTCGACCACACACTCGACGCGAAGAACCGCCTGACGGTCCCTTCGAAGTTCCGCAGCCAGCTCTCCGGTGGCGTCGTCCTCGCCCAGAGCGTCGAGGCCTGCCTGACGATCTGGATCCCCGCCGCCTACGAGGAGTACGTCGACCGCGCGCTGGGGGAGGTCAACCCGATGACCGCCCGGTACCGCGACCTCGAGCGCTTCTTCAACGCGAACGCGTTCGAGACCGAGCTGGACGCGGCCGGTCGCATCATGATCCCGCCGTCGCTCATGACCTGGGCGGGCCTGCGCAAGGACGTCGTCGTGACGGGCACGCGCAAGTGGCTCGAGATCTGGGACCGCGAGGCCTGGGCCACGACCAACGCCGCGCTCGCGACCAACGTGCGGGACCTCACCGAAGCCCTCGGGCAGGCGTAGATGCTTGCGATGGCGACCGAGCACGTTCCCGTCCTCGCCGCCGAGCTGCTGGAGCTGACAGATCCCAGGCCCGGCGACGTCGCCGTCGACTGCACGTTCGGCGCGGGCGGTCACGCCCGCCTCGTCGCGGAGCGGCTCGGGGACGACGGCGAGCTGATCGCGATCGATCGCGATCCCGGCGCGCGCGAGCACTTCGACGCGTTCGCGGGCGAGGTGTCCTGCCGGACGCGCTTCATCGGTACGTCTTTCGCAGAGGCGCTCGAGCTCCTGCGCGACGGGGGAACCGAGGCGGACATCGTCTATCTGGACCTCGGTATCTCCTCGATGCAGATCGACGTCGCCGGGCGCGGCTTCTCCTACGTGGCGGACGCCCCGCTCGACATGCGGATGGACACGAGCCAGGAGCTCACCGCCGCCGACATCGTCGCGACCTGGGACGAGCGCCGGCTCGCCCGCGCGCTGCGCGAGTACGGGGAGGAGCGGTACGCGGGGCGCATCGCCCGCGCGATCGTCCGAGAGCGCGAGCGACGCCCGATCGAGACGACCACCGATCTCGTCGAGGTCGTGACCGCCGCGATCCCCACGCCCGCGCGCTTCGCCGGCGGGCATCCCGCCAAGCGCGTCTTCCAGGCGATCCGGATCGCGGTCAACGACGAGCTCGGCCAGATCGACGACGCGCTTCCGCTGGCCTGGGATCTGCTCCGTGAGAACGGGCGATTTGCAGGGATTTCATTCCATTCCCTGGAAGACCGGCGCGTGAAGCGCTTCCTGGCCGAGCTCGAACGCGGCTGCATCTGCCCCCCAGGGCTTCCGGTCTGTCGCTGCGGGCAGACCCCGCGTGCCGAACTGCTGGCCCGCGGCGGCGTCGTTCCGACGGAGTCCGAGGCCGCCGGCAATCCCCGCGCACGCTCTGCCCGGCTGCGCGCCGCACGCAAGCTGGGAGCACCCGCATGACGCCTCCACCCGCCGCAACCGCCGCGCCGAGGGCCGCAGCGGGTCGTCGTCTCGGAAGCCGCACCTCGTCGCGGATCCCGCGCCGCGTGTCCGGCCCGGTTCGCGCCGGCTCGTCGCGCCTTGCGAGCGCCGGCATCGCGTTGCCGCGTCCGATCGACGTGCGGTTCCCGCGCCCCTCCGTCGGCGCGCTGACCGGGGTGCTGTCACGCGCGGCCGGCCTGCTGCGCGGCCGCGGACTGATCGTCGTCCTCGCCGGCGCGCTGCTCGGCCTCGTCTTCCTGCAGGTCTCGCTGCTCAAGCTCCACACCCAGATCACGCAGAACATCCAGCGTGCGTCGGCGCTCGAGCGCGACAACGCCGGCAAGCGCGCAACGATCTCGAACCTCGACGCCGGCCGCCGCATCCAGGACGTCGCGGGCCAGCGCGGGATGGTCATGCCCGGCGCCGGCGCCGTCTGTTACCTCGATGCGCGCCACAGCGGCGCGTGCTCGGGCGGTGACCCGGCCGCCGCCGCCAGCGCCGTGGATCCGGCCGCGGACACCGCCTCGCCGACGACGCCCGGCACCGCCGGCCCGGCCACGGCGACGACCACGGACCCGGCCTCCGCGCAGCCGGCGACCGGTCCGGCGGCCGCCACCACGACGCAGCCGGCGGCGACCACGCAGCCCGCGCCGACCGCCCAGACACAGGCGCCGCAGCAGACTGCGGCGCCGACCACGGCCCCGGGGACCCAGACGCCCGCGGGCGCGACGCCGGCCCCCACGATCCAGCCCACCCAGCCCGCCGCGGCGGCCCCGACCGACCAGCAGGCCGCCGCGACCGGCGGAACGACCCCGGGGGCATAGGCGTGCCGCGGGTCGAGACCCGGATCCGCTTCCTCTTCACCGGGTTTCTCGTTCTGCTCACGCTCGCCGGCGCCCGTGCCGCGTACATGGGCGTCGTCAAGGGCGGCGGCCTCGCGAGCGCCGCCACGTCGCAGCAGGTCGCAGTCCAGGAGGTGGTCGCGCGCCGCGGCTCGATCACCGACCGCCACGGCGCACCGCTCGCGACCTCCGAGCCCGCCGACGACATCTCAGCGACGCCCTACCTCGTCAAGGATCCCGTTCACGCCGCGGCGAAGATCGCGCCGCTGCTGCGCCTCGACGAAAACGCCGTCGCAAAGCAGCTCGCGCGCCGCGACACCGGCTTCGTCTACCTCGCTCGCCGCGTGCCCGCCGTCACCTCCGACAAGGTGAAGGCGCTCGACATCGCAGGGATCGACCTGACACCCGCGTCGCTGCGCACCTACCCACGCGGCATGCTCGCGGCGCAGGTGATCGGCGCCGTCGGGCTGGACGGCGGTGGCCTGTTCGGGCTCGAGTTCTCACGCAACAAGCTGCTCGCCGGCAGCGACGGCAAGCGGCGGACGGTGTTCGACGGCGGTCGCCAGCCGATCGAGGTCCAGGACGTGCAGCGCGCCGAGCCCGGGCGCCGGCTGCGCCTCACGATCGACGCCGAGGTGCAGGAGCGCACGGAGGAGATCCTCCAGGGCGTCGGCGCGAACTACCGCCCCAAGACGGCCTCCGCGATCGTCATGGACCCGCGCAACGGGGCGCTGCTCGCCGTCGCCAACTGGCCGCGGATCGACGCCAACGCTCCCGGCAAGTCGCCGGCCTGGGCGTTGCAGAACCAGGCCGTCGGCATGACCTACGAGCCCGGCTCCACCTTCAAGGCGTTCACCGTCGCCGCCGCACTCCAGGACGGCGAGGTCACGCCGCACACCGAATTCAACCTTCCGCCGCAGATCCAGGTCGCCGACCGCGTGATCGGGGAGTCGCACCCGCGCGGCTGGGTGACGCTCGACACCGGCGGCATCCTCGCCCAGTCGAGCAACGTCGGCGCGATCACGATCGGCCAGCGCCTCGGCGGCCGGCGCTTCGACCAGTGGGTGCGCAAGTTCGGGTTCGGCTCCCCGACCGGCGTGGACCTGCCCGGCGAGGAGCAGGGCCTCGTGCTCCCGTATGCCAAGTACTCCGGCTCCTCGATGGGCAACCTCCCGATCGGCCAGGGCGAGCTCGTCACGCCGATGCAGATGGCCACCGCCTACTCCGCGATCGCCAACGGCGGGATCCTGCGCAGGCCGCACCTCGTGGAGGCGCTCGACGGCAAGGCGACGCCGCTTCCCCCCGGCAAGCGCGTCATCTCCCCGCGCATCGCACATGAGGTGCGCAAGATGCTCGAGGGCGTCCTGGCACCGGGCGGCACGGCCAGCGAGGTCAAGATCCCCGGCTACGTGCTCGCCGGCAAGACGGGCACCGCGAACAAGATCGACCCGGCGACCGGGAAGTACTCGGACTCCAAGTACGTCGCCTCGTTCGTCGGCATGGCGCCCGCGTCGAATCCGCGCCTGCTGATCGCCGTCGTCGTCGACGAGCCGCAGGGCGCGATCTACGGCGGCACGGTCGCGGCACCCGCGTTCGGCAAGATCGCCTCGTTCGCGCTGCCCTACCTGCGGATCCCACCGTCGTAGGCCGCGGGTACCCTCAGCGGTCGATGCTGCTGCGGGACCTCTTGGGCGACGGCCAGGGCGCGGCGCTGCCCGAGGTCGAGGTGACGTCGCTCGCCTACGACGCACGTGCCGTCCGGCCTGGGAGCCTCTTCTTCTGCGTCCCGGGGTTCACCCGCGACGGGCATGACTTCGCGCCGCAGGCGATCGAGCACGGGGCGGTCGGCCTGGTCGTGCAGCGTCCGCTCGGCCTCAGCGTCCCCGAGGTGCGCGTGGACGACGTGCGCGCCGCGATGGCCCCCGTCGCGGCGCGGCTGAACGGCGATCCGACCGCGCGGCTCGCCGTGGTCGGTATCACAGGAACCAACGGCAAGACGACGACGGGCTTCCTGACACGCGCGCTGCTCGAGGCGACGGGCACGCGGACGGGCCTCCTGGGCACCGTCGAGCAGGTCGTCGGCGGGGTCGCGGCGCCGGCCGTGCGCACGACGCCCGAGGCGATCGACCTGCAAGCGACGTTCGCGCAGATGCTCGCCGGCGGCGACGGAGCCTGCGTGATGGAGGTCTCCTCGCACGCGCTCGAGCTGCACCGCGCCGACGCGATCCACTGGGCGGTCGCGGTGTTCACGAACCTCACGCGCGACCACCTCGACTTTCACCCGACGATGGAGGAGTACTTCCTCGCCAAGCGCCGGCTCTTCAGCGCGGCGCCGGGCGTGCGGATCGTGAACCTCGACGACCCGTACGGACGGCGGCTGGCCGAGGCGTTTGCGGACACGGTCACCGTCGGGATCGACAGCGAGGACGCGACGCTGCGCGCCACGGACGTGCGGAGCGGCCTCGACGGCTCGACGTTCACGGCCGCCGGGCGGGCCTGGCGCACCGCGCTGCCCGGCCGCTTCAACGTGCTGAACGCGCTCTGCGCGATCGCGGCTTGCCGCGCGCTCGGCGCCGGCGACGAGGATCTCGCGGCCGCGCTGCCGCAGGCCGCGCGCGCCCCCGGACGGCTCGAGCCGGTCAGTGAGGGACAGGACTTCGCAGTGCTCGTCGACTATGCGCACACGCCGGATTCGCTGGAGAACGTGCTGCAGGCGGCGCGCGGCGTCACGCGCCGGCGCGTGATCGTGGTCTTCGGCGCCGGCGGGGACCGCGACCGCGGCAAGCGGCCGGGGATGGGCGAGATCGGCGCGCGCCTTGCGGACGTCGCGATCGTCACCTCCGACAACCCGCGCTCGGAGGACCCGGCCGCGATCATCGCGGAGGTGCTCTCCGGTGTTCCGGGCGACCTCGCCGCGAAGGTCGAGACGATCGAGGACCGCGCCGCGGCGATCGCTGCGGCGGTCGAGCGTGCAGCGCCCGGCGACGTCGTCGTGATCGCGGGCAAGGGCCACGAGCAGGGCCAGGAGTTCGCGGATGGGCACAAGATCCCCTTCGACGACGCGAGCGTCGCCCGTGCGGCGCTGCGCGGCGCGGTGCGGGCGCGCTGATGCACACGCGCGACGCGGCCTGGATCGCAGAGGTCATCGGCGCGCGGCTGCTCGCTGCCGTTCCCGTGCGGGAGGGCGACCCCGGGCCCTCGCGGATCACCATCGACTCACGCACGGTGGGCGAGGGCGATCTCTTCGTCGGCCTCGTCGGTGAGCACCGCGACGGCGGCGCGTTCGCCGCGCAGGCGCTTGCCGCAGGCGCGTGGGGCGTCCTCGTGCGCCCGCAGCACGCGGCCATGGCACGGCGCGGAAGGCCCGGCGTCGTGCTCGCCGTCGACGACCCGCTCGGCGCGCTGCAGCGGCTGGCCACCAGGTGGAGGCGCGAGCTCGACGCCACGGTGATCGGGGTCACCGGATCCACGGGCAAGACGTCCACGAAGGACCTCCTGCGCGGGATGCTCGAGCCGCACCGGCACGTCATCGCGACCGAGCAGAACCTCAACACCGAGATCGGGCTTCCGCTCACGATCCTGAGCGCGCCAGCGGGCACTGACGTGCTCGTGCTGGAGATGGCGATGCGCGGCGAGGGCCAGATCGCCGAGCTCGCGGAGATCGCGGAGCCCGACGTCGGGGTCGTCGTGAACGTCGGCCCGGTGCACCTCGAGCTGCTCGGGTCGGTCGAGGCGATCGCCGCAGCGAAGGCCGAGCTGATCCGCGGCCTGCCCGCGCACGGCACCGCCGTGGTGCCCGCGGGGGAAGCGCTCCTCGGTCCTCACCACCGCGCGGACATCACCACCGTCACCTTCGGCCCCGGCGGGGACGTCGACGAGCTGCCCGCGGGCCTCACCGTGCCGTTCGACTCCGCGCACATGCGCCTCAATGCGCTCGCCGCGCTCGCTGCGGCACGCGCGATCGGGGTCGAGCCGGCGGGCGCCGTCCGTGTCGCGCTGTCGCGGCTGCGCGGGGAGCGGATCGAGCTGCAGGAGGGCGTGGTCGTCATCAACGACTGCTACAACGCCAACCCCATGTCGATGCGGGCCGCCCTCGACGATCTCGCCGAGACGGCTGCCGGTCGGCGCGTCGCGGTGCTCGGCGACATGCTCGAGCTCGGGTCGCAGGAGCGCCACTTCCACGCCGAGCTCGGCGACCACGCGCGCGCGACCGGCGTCGAGGTGCTCGTCACCGTGGGCGACCTCGCCGCCGAGGCGGGCGCGGGCACCGGCGGCGAGCCGCACAACGTCCGCACCGCGACCGAGGCGGCAAAGCTGCTGCCCGGCCTGTTGCAGCCCGGCGACACCGTGCTCGTGAAGGGCTCACGCGGCGTCGGCCTGGAAGTCGTCGCCGAGGCGCTCGAGGCGCGGGAGGACTAGGCGTGGGCGAGGTGCTCATCGGCGGGACGGCGGCACTGCTGCTGTGCGTGTTCCTCTCGCCGAAGTTCATCGCATTCATGCACGACCGCCAGTTCGGGCAGCACATCCGCGAGGAGGGCCCGGCCGGTCATCACGCCAAGGCCGGCACTCCGACGATGGGCGGCGTCGTCCTGCTGCTCGCGATCTCGGTCCCGTTCCTGATCCTCACCGACGGGGACTGGCGCGCCGTGGGCGTGTACGGCACGCTCGTCGCGTGTGGCGCACTCGGCTTCGCCGACGACTACGTGAAGATCGTCAAGCGACGCTCGCTCGGCCTGCGGGGCCGCACGAAGCTCATCATCACGATCCTGATCTCGCTCGCCCTCTGGTGGGTCGCGACGGAGCAGGCTGGGATCACCACGAGCGTGCGGCTGCGCTTCGCCGACGCCAGCATCGACCTGGGCTTCGCGTTCCCGATCCTGATCTACCTGGTGATCGCGGGCAGCGCCAACGCGGTCAACCTCACCGATGGCCTCGACGGGCTCGCTGCGGGGTGCGTCGGGATTGTGATGCTCGCCTACATCGGCATCACGTACATCACGACCGGGGACCGCGACCTCGCGCTGCTGAGCGCCTGCGTCGTCGGCGCGTGCGTCGGCTTCCTCTGGTTCAACGCGTTCCCCGCGACGATCTTCATGGGGGACACCGGGTCGCTCGCACTCGGCGGGGCGGTCGGGGCGATCGCCGTGATGACGAACACCGAGATCCTGCTGATCCTGATCGGCGGGATCTTCGTGCTCGAGGCGCTCAGCGTGATGATCCAGGTGTTCGCCTTCCGCACCTTCCGCAAGCGCGTCTTCCTGATGGCCCCGATCCACCACCACTTCGAGATGCGCGGCTGGTCGGAGACGAAGATCATCCTGCGCTTTTGGATCATCGCCATTATCTGTGCCGCTATTGGGTTCACGCTCTATCAAGCTTCGATTCGTTAGCGGAGGGGTGGGGTCGGGCGCGCCTCGCGGCGCCTGGAGCCATGCCGAGGCGGCGGGATGGCCAGGAGGCCAATCCCGTCGCACGCCCTGGCCCCAGCCATCCGCGATCCATCGCCCTCCGCAGGGGGCGGACGGGGTTGTCGGCTCGGGGCTAGGTTTTCTGCTGTGAGCCCGCACCGCCCACCGATTCCGCCCGGCCCGTGGCTCGTGGTCGGCCTCGCGCGCTCCGGCGCCTCCGCGGCGCGGTTGCTCTGGGCTCGCGGCGAACCGGTGATCTGCGTCGACTCCGGCGATCCCGCGGAGGCGGCGGAGCTGCGCGAGGTGGGGATGGAGGTGTGGACCGGCGTGACCGGCCTCGCCGAGTTGGAGCGCGCGCGGGCGGTCGTGAAGAGCCCAGGGGTGCCCCCGTCGGCGCCCGTCGTAGCCCGGGCCGTGGAGCGAGGCATCCCGGTGTGCGGCGAGCTCGAGCTCGGCTGGCGGCTGCTCGAGCGCCCGTTCGTCGCGGTCACCGGGACGAACGGGAAGACGACGGCGGTCGAGCTGCTCGGGGAGATCTGGCGCGCCGCGGGCCGCGAGGTCGCGCTCGCCGGGAACGTCGGCACGCCGGTCACCGCGCTCGCGGACGGGCTGCCGGCCGGCGCGACGGTCATCTGCGAGGCGAGCAGCTACCAGCTGCACGACGCGGTCGCATTCGCCCCCGAGGTCGGCCTGATCCTCAATCTCACGCCCGACCATCTCGCCTGGCACGGAACGCTCGAGGCCTACGGCGGCGCGAAGCTGCGCCTGTTCGAGCACCAGCACCCGGGGCTGGCGGCGGTCGGCCCGAGGGACCTGCTCGTGCAGGCCGGGGGCGAGGCACGGCGCGTCGTCGTCGGCCCGGAGCCCGGCGACGATCTTGCGCTGCGCGAGGGAGCGCTGTGGTGGCAGGGCGAGCCGCTGATCGGGCTCGACGAGATCCGCCTGCCGGGCGCGCACAACGCGTGGAACGCGGCCGGGGCCGCCGCCGCGGCGCTGGCCGCCGGGATCGGCACCGGCCCGGTGGCCGCCGCGCTGCGGACCTTCGCC
>Ga0302299_10000883_pt1 | contig 17474 bp, 14 predicted proteins | sample III_Fen_N3_4_FD_198795 | JGI IMG/M metagenome (GOLD analysis project Ga0302299, IMG submission 198795) | Peat permafrost microbial communities from Stordalen Mire near Abisko, Sweden - III_Fen_N3_4 | ecosystem: Environmental > Terrestrial > Soil > Wetlands > Permafrost | place: Sweden: Abisko... | reverse complement strand
CGGCCAGTACACGCTGCAGAACGGTGTCATCCTCGAAAGCCCGAGCGACTTCGATCCCGTCTATGCGGCGGGCCAGCCGCTGCTGCGCCGCCCGCGCCACCAGGGCTCGCTGTCGGCCTCGTACGCGGTCGCCCGCGGCAGCGTGGGCGCGACGCTCGTCGGCGTGGGGCGGCGCGCGGACAGCGACTTCGTGGGCCTCGGCCTCACGCGCAGTGCCGGGTACCTGCGCCTCGACCTGCGCGCGCGTCTGCGCGTCGCCGGGCCGCTCGAGGCCTTCCTGGTCAGCGAGAACGTCGCCGACGCCCGCTACCAGGAGGTGCTCGGCTACCCGGCGCTCGGGCGCTCGCTGCGCGCGGGGCTGCGGCTCGCCACCGGGACCCGGCCCTGACGTGCGGCTGACACCCCTCGCGACGGCCCTGCTCGCGCTGGCGTCCTCGGCCAGTACCGCGTCCGCCGCCGGCGGCGACGCGGGCGGACCGCCGCGGCGCGTGGTGTCGCTCAACCTGACGGCCGACGAGCTGCTCGTCGAGATGCTGCCGCCCGAGCGGCTCGTCGGCGTCACGCGCTGGGCCGACGACCCGGAGATGTCGAACGTCGCCGGCCGCGTCCCGGCCGCGGCCGAGCGCCTGCCGCGCGCCGATCTCGAGCGACTGATCGCGCTGCGGCCCGACCTCGTTGTCGTCTCCGAGTACACGGACGCTGACTTCCTGCGCCTGCTCGAGAAGTCGGGCTTGCGCCACCACCGCCTGAGCGGCCTCGCCTCGCTCGCCGGCATCCGGGCCGCGATCACGGATCTCGGGCAGCTGGTGGCGTGCCCCGGAGCCGCGGCGCGGCTGGTGGCGCGCATGGACGCGATCCTCGGCGAGCTGGCGCGCCGGCTGGACGGCGCCCGGCGGCCGCGCGTCCTCTACTGGTCCGATCCGCACACGGCCGGCGCGGACTCAGCGCTCGGCTCGCTGATCGAGGCGGCGGGCGCCGTGAACGTCGGACGCGAGCTGGGGCTGCGCGGCATCGTGCCGATCTCAGGCGAGCGGGCCTTCGTGGCGGACCCCGACGTCGTGCTGCTGACGCTGGGCTCCGGCGCCGCGGGGTCGCTGCGGCGCCATCCCCTGCTCTCGCGCACGCGGGCCGCGCGCGAGGGACGCGTCGTCGAGATGCCGAACCGATTGCTGGTCGCGCTCTCCGACCGCGCGGCCGACGCCTGCTGGTGGCTGGCTGCACGCCTGCATCCCTCGCTCGTGCCGCAAGCGCTGCCTGCGGGGGGCAACCGTTGAGCGAGCCCGCGCGCCGTCGGCTGGTCTTCGCGGTGCTGGCCGCGGCGCTGCCGCTCGCGCTGCTGTCCGCTCTCAGCCTGGGCAGCGTCCCGCTGTCGCCGCTCGGGGTCATCGGCTCGGCCGCGGCGCGCGCGGGTCTCGGGGCGCCCGCCCCCCTCGGAGACGTGGGGGAGGTGATCTTGTGGTCGGTGCGCCTGCCGCGCGTGCTGATCGCTGCGCTGGTCGGGGGCGGCCTGGCCGTGGTCGGCGCGTCGCTGCAGTCGCTGTTCCGCAACCCGCTCGCCGACGCGGGGCTGCTCGGGGTGGGACCCGGCGCGGCTCTCGGCGCGGTGATCGCCGTGAACCTGGGCTGGGCGCAGGAGCGCTTCCTGGCGCTGCCGCTCTCGGCCTGTGCCGGAGCCCTGCTGGCCCTGCTGCTGATCTACGCGCTGGCGCACGCCGGGGGCCGGCCCTCGCTCTCGGGCCTGCTGTTGACCGGGCTCGCGGTGAGCGCGGTCGCAGCCGCCGGCACCTCGGTGCTGCTGGTCGCGACCGAGGAGTTCCGCGTGCGCACGGTGCTGTTCTGGCTGGCCGGCGGGCTCGAGGGCCGCGGCTTCGAGCACGCCGCGCTGGCCGCGGCGTTCGTGCTGCCCGGCGTCGCGGCTCTGTTCCTGCTCTCGCGCCCGCTCGACGTGCTCTCGCTCGGCGAGGAGGAGGCCGCGGCCCTCAGCCTGCCGGTGCACGCGGTGCGCATCGTCGTCTTCGGGTTGTGCGCCCTGGTCGCCGGACCGGTCACCGCGGTGGCTGGGAGCATCCCGTTCGTGGGCCTGATCGCCCCGCACGCGCTGCGCGGCCTGGTGGGCCCGCTCGGCCGTCACCTGCTGCCCGCGTCGTTCCTCGCGGGCGCGATCCTGGTCGTGGTCGCGGACCTGGCCGCCCGCTCGTTCGGGCAGTACGTCGAGCTGCCGCTCGGCTCCGTGACCGCGTTCGTGGGCGCGCCCTACTTCGTGCTCGCGCTGCGCGGGCAGGAGGGCCGCGAGTGAGCGGGCTGGTCGAGGCGCGCGGCCTGCACGTCGCGCGCGGCCGCCGCGAGGTGCTGCGCGGCGTCGACCTCGCGCTGTCTGCGGGCGAGGCGCTCGCCCTGGTGGGGCCGAACGCAGCCGGCAAGTCGACGCTCGTGCGCGCGCTCGCGGGGCTCTTGCCCGCGACGCAAGGCGAGGTGCGGCTCGACGGGCGCCCGATCGGCTCCTGGCCGCGGCCGCTCGTCGCACGGCGGGTCGCCCTCGTGGCTGCGGACGACGAGGCACCGGCGCGGCTCCGGGTCGAGGACCGCGTCGCGCTCGGCCGCTATCCCCATCGCGGCCCGCTCGCGGCGTTCACTGCGGAGGACCGCGCCGCGGTCGCGCGCGCGCTGCGCCTCACGCAGATCGAGCACCTCGCGCGCCGGGCGCTCGGCACGCTGTCGGCGGGCGAGCGGCAGCTGGCGCTGCTCGCGCGCGGGCTCGCGCAGGAGCCCGCGCTGCTGCTGCTCGACGAGCCGGCCGCCCACCTCGACGTGCGCCACCAGCTGCACCTGTTCCACGTACTCGACGAGGTGCGGCGCAGCGGCGTCGCCGTGCTGGCGGTGGTCCACGACCTGCAGCGCGCCGCCTGGGCGCCGCGCATGGCGCTGCTCGACCGGGGGCGCATCGCCACCGAGGGGCCGCCCGCACAGGTCCTGGAGAGCGCGGCGGCCGCACAGGCGTTCGGGATCACGATCCGCGGCGTGACGCCGGGCGACGGCGGCGAGCGCCTCTGGCGCTTCGAGGAGCGCTAGAGCCACCGACCCAACGCGGCAGGCCACGGCTACTGCAGCACACGATCGGCCGTGGTGGTCGGGCGCCGCCGTCGCTGCGGCGGCTCGGAATCCTCCTCAGCGCTCGCCGAGCGGGAGGTAGTCGGTGCCCGGGCCGCCCGTGGCGCGGTGCGCCGGGCACAGCGAGGCGAGGAAGTCCTCGTACGGCATCACCTGCTCGTGCTGCGCGCGCCAGTGCGATTCGATGCCGGCCCAGCCCCGACCCTGGAAGACCTGGGCGCACTCCGGGCACTGCCGCGGCCAGCGGCGCGAACGCGGGATGCCCTTGCGGCAGGAGGGGCACTCGGCCGCGCCCGGGGCGCGGTGTGCGCGACAAAGCGAGGACCAGAAGGCCTCGTACGCGAGCACGTCCCCGTGGCGGGCGCGCCAGTGGGCGTCGACGCCCTCCCAGCCCGAGCGGAAGACGTGGTCGCACAGCGGGCAGCGCCGGCGACCCCGCGCCGGAACGCCCTTCTCGCACGCGATGCATCCGGGCTCGCTCATCGCCGGGATCCCTCGCGGCCGGTCCTCGGGCCGCTAGCCCTCCTCGTCGCCCGCGCGCACGTCCTCGACGATCAGCGCCGCCGTCGCGAGCAGTGACATCACGCAGAGCCCGGCGATGGCGCCGAGCGCCCACAGCGCCCACGCCGGCGCCGCCAGGTTGCCGGCGGGGCCGCCGAAGGCGTGCATCACGCCGAGCACGCCAGCGACACCGAACGCGATCGAGACGAGCAGGGAGTGCAAGGTGTAACCCAGCACTCGCAGGGGCCGGCTGGCGGCCCAGAACAGGCCGACGAACGCGGCGGAGCTCGCGGAGAGCAGTGCCCACTCCGCCGTCGCCTTCGCCCCCCCCAGGTGCCGGATGCCGTCCGCGTCGATCATGTAGACGTCGCGCCAGAAGGCCCACAGCGCGACCACCAGCGGCAGCGGGGCCACAGCCAGCGCGCGCCACGACCGCCGGCGGGACGGCCCTTCCCGGGATGCGGCCGCTGCAGGCCCTGCGCTCACCGCCCCAATGATAGGCGGAAGCGGACCAGGGCGCCGTCCCGCCGGACGCTGAGGGATCCGCCCGCGGCCGGTGCTATGATCGCGAGCCCGGAGGCGGCGCATGGCGCTCTTCGATCTCGATCCCCTGCTCAACGCGATGCTGGACTCGGCCCCCGGCATCTCGGACCTCAACCTGTCCGTCGGCCGGCCGCCGCAGGTGGAGATCGACGGCGCGCTGCGTCCGGTCCCCTACGCGGGCGTGGCGAGGCTGATGCCGTACCACACCGAGCTGATCGCGCTGCGCCTACTCCAGGGCAAGCGCGACCTCGCCGACAAGCTGCTGCGCACCGGCTCGGTCGACCTGTCCTACAGCCTCTCCAAGCGCACGCGCTTCCGTGTCAACGTGTTCTCGCAGCGCGGCAGCTACTCGATCGTGCTGCGCGTGATCCCGAACATCATCCCGACCGTCGCCGACCTCGGCCTGCCGGCGGTGTTGAACGAGATCGCCAACGAGCGCAACGGCATCGTGCTGCTGACCGGGCCCACGGGCTCGGGCAAGTCGACGACGCTCGCGGCGATCATCAAGCGCATCAACGCCGAGAAGCCGATCCACATCATCACGATCGAGGACCCGATCGAGTACCTGCACCCGAACGACAAGGCCACGGTCAACCAGCGCGAGGTCGGCACCGACACCCAGACCTTCGCGCACGCGCTGCGGGCGGCCCTGCGCCAGGCGCCCAAGGTGATCCTGGTTGGCGAGATGCGCGACGTGGAGACGATCTCGATCGCGCTCGAGGCCTCGGAAACGGGCCACCTGGTGCTCTCGACACTGCACACGATCGACGCCGCCAAGACGATCGACCGCATCGTGGGCGTCTTCCCGAAGAACGAGGAGCGCCAGGTCCGCACCCGCTTCGCGCAGTCCTTCAAGTGGATCGTCAGCCAGCGCCTGGTGCCGAAGCAGGGTAGCGGCCGGTTCGCGATTTGCGAGATCCTGCGCGCGAACTCGCGCACCAAGGAATACGTGCAGGAGGGCGAGCGCGAGGGCAAGAGCCTGCAGGAGGCGATGGAAGCGGGCGGCCTCGAGGGCATGCAGACCTTCGACCAGGAGCTCGAGAGGCTGATCCTGGCAGGCACGATCGACCGCGAGATCGGGCTCACGTTCGCCACCAACCGCACGAACCTGCAGTTGAGCCTCGACACGCAAGGCAACTCGGCGACCGAGACCGAGTCGATCCCCTTGAAGCCGACCGAGGACGAGCTGCGGCGCACGGGTGCGCTGCGCGTCCCCGACTCGGGTCGGCGCACCGGCAGCGTCCACCTGGGCGATCCCGGCGGCCGCGGTGGCGGGAAGCCCTCCGACGAGGGCGGCTCCGACATGGAAGATCTCATCGAGAGGTGACCGGTGCTGGTCCAGTGCTCCAACTCGCAGTGCGCGACCCGAATCCAGATCCCCGACGACAAGGTCCCCGACCGGCCGTTCAAGGTCCGCTGCCCCAAGTGCGGGACCACGATCACGCTGCCCGGCCGCGGCGCCGACGGCGGCGAGGCGGCCGGCGCGGTCCCGGACCCCGTCCCGGCGCCCGCGGCGGCAGCGCCCGCGGCAGCCTCGGCTCCCTCCGAGTTGCCCGACGCGGCGGCCCTTGCCCGGCAGGAGCGGCTCGCCGGGAGCCACAATGACGCGATCGTGGCACTGGCCGGCCCGGCCGCCTCCTACCTCGAGCAGGCCCTCGTGCGGCTCGGCCTCAACGTCGACACGGTCCAGGACGTCGAGGAGGGCGCACGGCTGCTCGAGCAGGGCGTCTACGAGGTGGCGGTCACCTCGCGTGCGGGCAGCGAGCCGGGGCTCGCCGAGACCCTCGCGCAGCGCATGCTGCGCCTGGCACCGGACGTGCGGCGCGGCGTGTTCGTGATCCTCGTGGGCGACGAATTCCGCAGCGGCGACGGCACGCAGGCATGGGCAGCCCAGGCCGACCTGGTCGTCAACCCTGCCGACGCGGCACGCGCCGAAACCCTGATCCGCGCCACGATGTCCGAGCGGCGTCGCCTGTACCAGCCTTACCTCGACGCGCGGCGGCGGGTCGAGTCGGCCTAGCCTTCGCGGCTAGCCTTTGCGAGCCTCCGCGGCCGGGATGTAGGCGCTGCGCACGTAGTCGCTGACCATGCGGTGGGCGCTGAATGGCGCCACCACCGACTCGATCGACGCCTTCATGGTGCGGATCCACTCGCGCGGCAGGCCGCTCTCGTCGCGCGTGAAGAAGCGCGGCACCACCTCGTTCGCCAGCACGTGGTAGAGCGACTCGGCGTCGGCGCGGTCCTGGGCGGCGGTGTCGGGGTCGATGCGCGCCTCGCCGATCGCCCAGCCGTTGTCCCCGCGGTATCCCTCCGCCCACCAGCCGTCCAGGATGCTGAGGTTGACGCCCCCGTTCACGGGCACCTTCTCGCCCGAGGTGCCGCTCGCCTCCTGCGGCCGGCGCGGCGTGTTGAGCCACACGTCACAGCCCTGGACCAGCGCGCGGGCCACCTCGATGTCGTAGTCCTCGAGGAACACGAGCTTGCCGCGAAACTCGCCGTGGGTGAGGGCGAACAGCCGGCGCACGACCTCCTGCCCCTCGCGGTCGGCCGGGTGCGCCTTGCCGGCGAACAGGATCTGCACCGGGCGCGAGGGGTCGGACACGATCGCGCGCAGGCGGTCCAGGTCGGACATGATCAGGAACGCGCGCTTGTAGGTGGCGAAGCGGCGCGCGAAGCCGATCGTCAGCGCGTGCGGGTCGAGCAGCGCCTCGACCTGCCGCAGCTCGTCGGGGGCGAGACCGTGGCGCGCGGACTGTACGCGCACCCGCTCGCGCACGAAGCGGATCAGGCGCTCCTTCTGCGCGCGGTGGGCCTGCCACAGCGCGGCGTCGGGCGCCTCGCGGATCGTCTCCCAGGCCGCGGGCTCGAGCAGCTTCTGCTCCCACTGCGGGTCCACGTGCTGGCCGTAGAACGTGCGCATCTCGGGCCCCACCCAGGTGGCCGTGTGGACGCCGTTCGTGACGTAGCCGACCGGCAGCTCCGCGTCGCCGGGGAACAGGTGGCGCCACATGGCAGAGGAGACCTCGCCGTGCAGACGGCTGACGCCGTTGGTGGAGGCCGAGACGCGGATCCCGAACGCGGTCATGTTGAAGTTGCCGTTGTCCTTGCCGAGCGCGAGCGCCTCGTCCGGCTCGCAGCCGACGTCGCGCACCCAGGGCTCGAGGTACTTCTGGACGAGCTTGCGGTCGAACGTCTCGTTGCCCGCCGGCACCGGCGTGTGCGTGGTGAACACGGTCGTCTTCTTGACGGCGGCCAGGGCCTCGGCCAGGCTGTCGCCCATCTGCACGCGCTCGCGCGCGCGCTCGAGAGCCAGGAAGGCCACGTGGCCCTCGTTCATGTGCCAGACCGAGGGATGGATCCCGAGCGCACGCAGCGCGCGCACGCCGCCGGTTCCGTGCACGATCTCCTGGCACAGGCGCATCTCGCGACCGCGCACGTAGAGCACCCCGGTGATCGGCCGGTCGGCGGGGTCGTTCAGCGGGATGTCGGTGTCGAGCATCAGCACGGGCACCAGCCCGACCTGCACTTTCCACACCGCCGCGTGCACGACGCGGCCCGGCAGGTCGACCGGTACCGTCAGCACGCCCCCGGTCGGGGACTGCACCGGCAGCACCGGCAGGCGAGCGAAGTCGTAGTCCGGGTAGGTGTGCTGCTGGAAGCCGTCCGCGTCGACCGTCTGCCGGAAGTAGCCGGAGCGATACAGCAGCCCGACGCCGACCAGCGGCACGCCGAGGTCGCTCGCGGCCTTGCAGTGGTCGCCCGCGAGGACGCCGAGGCCGCCCGAGTAGATGCCGAGCGACTCGTGGATCCCGAACTCCATCGAGAAGTAGGCGACCGGTCCGCTGAAGGGCTCCGCGTGCTGCGCGAACCAGCGGGGCCGGCTGCGGTACTCGTCGAGCCCCTGGATCACGTCCTCGTACAGGCGCACGAACTCGGGGTCCGACAGCAGCCGCATCCACTGCTGGGGCTCGACGTTGATCAGCAGCTGGACCGGGTTGTGGTAGCGCCGCCAGGGCTCGGGGTCGATCCGCGAGAACAGCCGGTTCGCACGCGGCGACCAGCTCCACCAGTAGTCGTAAGCCAGGTCGCGGAGGCGCTCGAGCGCCGGGGGAAGCTCGATGTCTGCGACGTGCAGCGTGCGGACAGTCATGAAATCTGCTCTGCCTCGATGTGTGGGAGGGGAACTTGAGGGCGGGGATTATATACCCCAGGCGCCTCAGGCCGCGGGGCTCGCCTCGACGTAGTGCTTGATGCGGACCCGTCCGTCGGCCTCGACGGAGGTGATCTCGACGCCGAAGTGGTGCGGCGGGGTCTGGCGCACGACCGTCCCGGTGGCGGCGACGGGGCCGTGGCCGCCGGGCAGCTCGAACCCCAGCCGCACGTCGTCGCCGATCTCGAGCGGCTCACGGCACTCGAGCAGCAGGCCGTTCACGCTGAGGTTGAGCGCGCGGCCGCTGAAGCGCAGGCCGCCGCGCAGCCCCCCCTCGATCGCGATGTCGACCGGGAAGCGGGTCGCCCGGCGCACCGGCACGTGGATGAGGCGCATCAGGCGGTCGTCCCAGTCGGCGCCCGGCGGCAGTGGCAGGATCGCGTTCGCGCCGGCCTCGAGCAGGTCGAGGTGCGAGAAGCCGAAGTCGGAGCGGCCGAGCGCCACGATTGCGGTCGTTCGTGTGGCCGGGTCCTGGCGCAGCGCTGCGACGAGCCCCGCGGCGCCGGGGATGGCGGAGTCGACGATCACCACGTCGACGTGGCTCTCGTCCGCGAAGCGCCGCACGTCCGAGGCGGAGAGAGCCTTCACGCGCTCGACGTTGCTGCGGAACAGCGCCGTGCCGCTCAGCTCGCGCGCGAGGTCGCTCGCCGCCACCACCACGGCGCGGATCACGGCTCCTCGTCCTCGTCGAGCTCGCGCAGCCAGGCGGCGGCGGTGGCGTCGGACGGCATGCGCCAGTCGCCCCGCGGCGACAGGCTGACCGAGCCGACCTTCGGGCCGTCGGGCGCGACCGAGCGCTTGAACTGCTGGGCGAAGAAGCGCTCCAGGAAGACGCGCAGCCAGCGCCGCAGCACGGCCTCGTCGTGGGCGCCCGCGAAGGCGTGCCGCGCGAGGTAGAGGGTCTTGCGCGGGCCGGCGCCGAGACGCACCAGGCAGTACAGGAAGAAGTCGTGCAGCTCGTACGGACCGATCAGGTCCTCGGTGCGCTGGGCAATCGCCCCGTCCGGCGCCGGCGGCACCAGCTCGGGCGAGACCGGCGTCTCCAGGACGGCGCGCAGCACCGCGCGCTCGGGCTCACTGGTGCCGTGGTCCGCCACCCAGCCGACCAGCCGGCGCACGAGCGTCTTCGGCACGCTCGCGTTGACGTTGTACATCGCGATCTGGTCGCCTGCGAAGGTGGCGAAGCCGAGCGCGAGCTCGGACAGGTCGCCGGTCCCGACCACGATCCCGCCCTCCTTGTTCGCCAGGTCCATCAGCACCTGCGTGCGCTCGCGCGCCTGCAGGTTCTGATAGGTGACGCTCTCGCGGTCCGCGGGGTCGAGGCCGATGTCGCGGATGTGCTGCTCGCAGGCGGCACGAATGTCGATCTCGCGCAGCTCCGCCGACCAGCCCGCCGCCAGCCGGCGCGCGCTCTCGAGCGTGCGCGCGCTGGTGCCGAAGCCGGGCATCGTGACCGCGAGCACGTCGCGACGAGCGCGCCCCAGCAGGTCGAGCGTGCGCGCGCAGACGAGCAGCGCGAGCGTCGAGTCGAGGCCGCCCGAAAGGCCCAGCAGCAGGCGGCGCGCGCCCACGTGCTCGACCCGCCGCGCCAGGCCGGCGGTCTGGATCGAGAACACCTCGCGGCAGCGCTCGTCGAGGCTCGCGGGGTCGCCGGGCACGAACGGGTGGGCATCGAGTGGCCGCGACAGGCGCCGGCCTCGCGCCGCGGGGATCGGGGCCAGGGGCACCAGGCGGTACGCGCGAGGGTCCGCGTGCACGGCGTCCGCGAACGAGGTCTGGCGGGCGCGCTCGACCAGCAGCCGCTCGGTGTCGACGTCGACGTGGATCGCGTCCCCGTCCCGGCGGAAGCGCTCGCCCTCCGCGAGCAGCAGCCCGTTCTCCGCGATCAGCAGGTGGCCAGCGAAGACCAGGTCGGTCGTCGACTCGTGGACTCCGGCGTTCGCGTAGGCGTACGCGCACAGCGTGCGCCCCGACTGCTGACAGACGAGCTCGCGCCGGTACTCGGCCTTCGCAACCAGGTCGTTCGACGCCGAGGGGTTCAGGATCAGCGTCGCCCCTGCAACCGCGTGGTGCGAGCTGGGGGGCACGGGCGCCCACAGGTCCTCGCAGATCTCGATCGCCAGCGCGACGCCGGGCTCCTCGGGGATCTGGAACAAGAGATCGGTCCCGAACGGCACGACCGCCCCGGCGAGGCGCAGCGTGCCCTCCCTCAGCTCGCGCGCGGAGGAGAACCAGCGTTCCTCGTAGTACTCGTTGTAGCCGGGCAGGAACGTCTTCGGGACGACACCGAGCAGTCGGCCCGACTGCACGACGGCCGCGGCGTTGTAGAGCCGCCCGCCGTGCAGCACCGGCAGCCCGAGTGCCACGACGAGCGGGCGCCCCGCGGTCTCCCGCAGCACGCGCTCGAGCGCGCGCTCGGCCCCGCCCACGAGCGTCTCCAGGCTGAAGAACAGGTCGCCGCAGGTGTAGCCGGTCAGGCCGAGCTCCGGCAGCACCAGCACCTGCGCGCCTTCACGGGCGGCGCGCTCGACGGTGGTGAGGGTGGCGTCCGCGTTGCGCTCGGGATCGGCGAGCCGCAGCGGCGGGCAAGCTGCCGCCACACGCAGGAAGCCGTACGGCGCGGTCTTCATCAGTGTGATCTTACGGCACGCGCCGCCGTGCCGCCACGCGCGGCCGCCGACCCGCTATGGCAACACGACCGTCGTTCGCCCGCCCTCGCTGATCGTCAGCTCCCGGCTCGCGCCGCCCTCGACCGCCAGCGTGTACTGACCGGGCGCGACGTTCTCCAGGGTGCGCACCGGCTGGCCGAGCGAGATGACGCCGTCGCTGCTGAAGACGCTCCAGGCCAGCGGGCGGCCCCCAGTGCCGAGCAGGCGGGCGGCGGGCTTCGCCAGCGCGAGCGTCTGCGGGCCGCATTGGATCTCGAGCGCGCCGCCCGGCGTGAGCGTGAGCGCGATCGAGCGCGACGGCACCGCGACGCCCGTCAGGCTCACGGCCGCGTAGCCGGACGACTGCGCGCGCACCTCGTAGACGCCGGGCTTGACAGCGGGGATCTCGCCCTGGCCCTCGGAGTCGAGCGAGACGCTGCCGGAGAACGCGGCCTGCCCTGAGCCGTCGACGACGCGCACGAACAGCCCGCGCAGCGGCGTCGAGAAGATGCCGTCCCTCGCCACGAGCGCGATGCCCTCGGCCCTGTGCAGCTCGACGCGTGCCTCGGGAGCGTCCTCGCTGGCCACGAGCTCGCGCTGCTCGACCTGGTAGGCCGGCTTCTGGAACGCGAGCTTGTAGCGCTGCGGCTCGAGATCCTCGAAGACGAAGCGCCCGGCCGAGTCCGTCAGCGACACGCTCGCGACGCGCGTGCCGGCGCCGGCGTCGGACTCCATGCGCACGGAGACCTCGGCCAGCGGGCGGGCCGAGTCCGCGTCGACGACCGTGCCCGCGATCCGGGCGGGCGGGGCCTCGAGGTCAACGGTGGTGTCACCGCTGATCGCCACCGTGCGCGTGATCGGCGCGCCGTCCTGCGCCAGGGCGGTGATCGCGTAGGAGGCCTCGCCCAGGCCCTCCAGGACGTAGGCGCCGGCCTCGTCCGTGCGCCCGCTGGCGCTGCGCCCGCGGGCGCCCCCGCCCTCCGGCGAGGCGAGCACGGTCGCGTTCGAGACCGGACGGCCCGCGCGCGTGACGTGGCCGTCCACCCGGTAGCCGGGCTCGAAGACGATCTCGGCGGAAGCTTCCGCCTGGCCCGGCCCGATCGTCACGCTGGTGGACGCGGAGCGCGAGCTGGCCAGGAAGTCGCCGGCGCTCGCGTTCAGGGTGACGCTGCCCTCCGGGACCCCCGTCAGCTCGAAGCTGCCGTCGGCGGCGGGGCGCGTGTCGGCGAAGTAGTCGCGCGCGTTCGCGCTCACGCGCACGGTGGCGATCTGCGAGGCCGGCAGCCCGCTGACGACGCCGTGGACGACCGCGCCCGCGCCGAGCGAGAGGCGCACCTCCTGCGTGTCGTCGCCGGTGAGGACGGCCTCGGCCGCGGGGCTCGCCTGCTCGCGCAGGCTGGCCGAGAGCGAGTAGCGGCCCGGCGGCAGGCGGTCGAAGCGGAAGCGGCCGGACTCGTCGCTCAGCGCCGACTGGTCGGTCGTGCCCGAGAAGCCGGGGCCGGCGCGGAAGCCGGCGTCACCGGCGGCCGAGAGCGCGACCGAGGCGCCGGCCACTGGTCGCCCGCCCGCGACCACGGAGCCGGCGATCGCGCCGCCGCGCCCGATCCGGATGTCGGCCGTGACGGGCGCGTCCTTCAGCTCGACGGTCGTGGTCGACTCGCTCCAGTCGGCGTGCGAGGCGGTGAGCGTCCAGCTGCCCGGCGCGAGCCCCGCGATCTCGTAGCGCCCCTCGGCGTCGGTCGCAGACTCGTTCTCTGCGGGCTGGCCGCCGATCATGACGCCGCGCATGCGCATGCCCGGGCCGCCCGACTGCTCGGCGCGCACGGTGGCGTCGAGCACCGCGTGGCCGCTGCGCGCGTCGAGCACGCGCCCGGAGACGACGCCGCCCTTCGACAAGCGGACCTCGACGCCCTCGAGCGCCTCGCCCTCGCCGACGACGAGGCCGGCCGCGCTGCCGGGCTGGTAACCGGCGGCGTAGGCCTGCAGCATCCAGCGCCCGGCCGGCACCTCGTCGAGCGTGAAGCCGCCGTCCTCGGCGTGAAAGGCGTGTCGCTCGAACGGTCCGCGACGGCCACGACCCGTGTTGAAGACGAAGCGCATCTGCCCCTGGCTGTCGGGCTCGTAGCGCAGGTCGAAGTCGCCGACGGCGCGGCCGCTCTCGGCGTCCAGGACGCGGCCACGGATCCGCCCGCTGCCGCTGACGGTCACGTCCGCGCCCTCGGCGGGCGCGACCACACCCGCGCGCCGGCCGGCCGGGCCGGTCGCTCCCATCACGCTCAGGTCGTAGCTCTCGCCGGCGGTCAGGCCGTCGATCGAGAAGAAGCCGTCCGGGCCGGTCGGCTCCTCAGCGCCCAGGGCGCCAGGCCCCATCGCCGGCACCCCGGCAGCGGCCGCGTTCACGACGAGGCCGGGCACCGGCGCGCCCGACTTGTCGCGCAGGACGCCGCTCACAGAGGCGCCCGGCCGCAGCACGATCTCGACCGGCTCGCCGCGGGCCTCGCCCACCTTCACCGGGTCGACGCTCGCGCGCGACGAGCCGGCGCGACGCACCGTCAGCGAGTAGTCGCCGGCCTTGAGGCCGCGGAACTCGAAGCGGCCGTCCGGCCCCGTCTCACGCCGCACCTCGCTGCCGGGGCCCATCATCACCATCTGCATGCCGCCGCGGCCCGCGCGCAGCGTGCGGGCGTGAGACAGCGTGACCTGGGCACCCGCGAGCGGACGGCCCTGCTCGTCCTTGACGCTGCCACGGACCGAGAGCCCGCGACGCAGCACGACCACGAGTCCAGAGCGCGTGGCTCCCGGAGCGAGCGAGATGCCCGCGATTGCGCGCTCCTCGTAGTCGTCGTGGCTCACGTCGAGCCGCTGCCGCTCGCCGGGGGCGAGCCGCTTCGCCTCGAAGCTGCCGTCGCGACCGCTGCGCACCGCACCCGCGCCTTCCATCGAGCGCATGAACGCGGCGAACATGTTCTCGCCGGCCCGCGTGAGCTGCAGGCGCGCGCCCTCGATCGGGGCGCCCTGCTCGTCCAGCACCCGGCCGCTGAGCGTCGCGGCGCGCACGAGCAACACGTCCTGCGCCTCGGCTTGTCCTGGCAGCAGCGTGACGCCGCGGGACCAGGGGACGTGTCTGTCGTCCTGCGCCTCGAGCCGATAGCGCTCCGGTGACAGGGCGCGCACGGCGTAGCGGCCGTCGAGCCCCGAGCGGACCAGGGTTCGCGCCGCGCCCGCCACCAGCACGAGACGCACGCCGGGCAGCGGCCGGGCGCTTTCGGAGTCCACCACGCGGCCGGAGAGCGAGGACGGCGGCGCCAGCACGAGCGCCAGCGGCTCGCTCGCTCCCGCGGCCACGCTCGCGCTGGCCCGCCCCTGCTCGCCCGCGTTCGCCACGACCGTGCCCGCCTCGCGCGGTACGCCCTCGAGCACGAAGCGGCCGTCCGCCGAGGCCAAGACCCCGGGCGCGTCCCCGGACAGGCCCGAGCCCTCGAAGCCAACCAGCGCTCCGGCCGCTGGGGTGCGCCGGTCGGCCTGCAGCACCGTGCCGCGCAGGACCTGGCCGAGCGAGAGCACGATCGGGCGCGTGAGGGCGCCCGATCGCTGCGACGAGCGCGCGGCGCGCCCGAAGCCCGGCGCCTCGACCTGCAGCGCGTTGCCGTCCTCGCTCGCGGATTCGAAGCGGAACGTCCCGTCGGCCTTCGTGCTGGTGAGGACCGGCACGGGCTGCAGCGCCGCGCCGTCGCGGAAGCCGCCGCGCCCCGCGAAGAGCCGCAGCGTGGCGCCGACGACCGGCCCGCCGCGCTCGTCCAGCACGCGGCCGGCCAGCGCACCCGCCCTGGGCAGGCGGACGTCGCCGACGCTTTCACCGGCGCCCGCGACTAGCGCGTCGAGCCGCAGCGGCGGCGCCGTGCCCCCCGAGAAGGCGAGGCGGAAGACGGCGTCTGCGGGCGCAGCGACGACCACGGCGAAGCTGCCGTCCGGGCGGCTCGGCGCCGTTGCCACCGGCCGGGGCGGGGGCTCCCGGCGCGCCTCGCGGCGGGCCTCGGCCAGGCCGTCCTCGAACGGCAGCAACGAGACAGTGACCCCCGCCGCGGGTTTGCCGTCGACGAGGACCCGGCCGCGGATCTCACCGGCGCGAGCGCAGGGCGCGAGGGAAACGGCGGCGACGAGGACGGCAGCGAAGGGCCTCATGCAGCCTCCCGGGACTGTCTTCTTTCGACGCACGGGCCCGCGCCACGGTCGGCGCCCGCATCAGTTCAGCTTCCAGATCGCGTGGTTGAGTACTGCGGCGAAGATCACCCACGCGAAGTAGGGCAGCAGCAGCAGCGACGCGCGCCTGTCGGCGCGCCAGAAGGCCGCGATCGTCGCGGCGATCGCCAGGCACAGCAGCACGATCGCGGCGAACGCGAGACCCGGCCGGCGTGCGACGAAGAACAGCCAGGGCCAGGCGAGGTTGAGCGCCAGCTGCACGAGGTACACGAGCGGGCCGCGGCGCGTGTGGCCCTCGCGCCAGGCGAGGAAGCCCGCGAGCGCGATCATCGGGTAGAGCAGCGTCCAGACCGGGCCGAACAGCCAGCCCGGCGGCGTCCAGGCCGGCTTGACGAGGGCGGGGTACCACTCGGCAGGGGCCGAGCGCACGGCCATGCCGCCCAGCACGGACGCCCCGAAGCACAGCGCGATGAAGGCGAGCAGGCCGAGCCCGTCACGCGTGCGCGAGACGGACGGGCGGGCGCTCGGTTCCACGTCGGCGCCCCTACGACGTCCCCGGCCGCGGCGCGCGCAGCGCGCTCACGAGCGAGACGCCCTCGCGCCGACGCCGCTCGTTCCAGGCGACCGCGTCGTCGAGCAGGCTGTAGGCCGCCGGCACCACGAACAGCGTGAGCGCGGTCGAGACCACCATGCCCCCGACGATCGACGGCACCATCGGCCGCTGCAGCTCGGCACCCGGGCCGAGCGCCTTGATCTGGTAGACCACGTCCTGGACGACGACGGGGGCAACGCGGTCGCGCAGCGCCGGCCGCTGGGGCCGCGCGGCCGTGGCATCGCCCGGGCCCTTGCAGGAGGAGGCGAGCGGCAGAGCGACCAGCGTCAGGAGCAGGAGCGGGTTGGGCCTCACGGGGTGTCCTCGTGGTGATGCGGGCGATTCCGGCCGCGCTACGGCGTAGGCGTGGATTCTAGACCGACCGCTGGCGGGCTGGTTGGGGGGACCGCAGGTAGGGAGTGTAAGTCGGCGGTACAGTGGGAGCATGCACGATCCCCGCGTTCCCGAGACGCTCGAGGGCTGGAGCGTCCTGCACCAGATGTACCGCATCCGCTGGAGCGAGTGGCGCGCGCTGCCCGCCGCCGAGCGCGGCACGCGCGCGGACGAGGCGGCGCAGGCCCTCGCCGGCATGCAGCGCGGCAACGACGGCACGACGGTCCCCGTGACGCTGCTCGGCCACAAGGGCGACCTGATGCTGGTCCACCTGCGCCGGGGCTTCGAGGCGCTACAGGCCGCCCAGGTAGCCGTCGCGCAGCTGCCGCTGGCGCCCTACCTCGAGCCGACGACCTCGTTCGTCTCCGTGGTGGAGCTGGGGATGTACGAGATGACCGCGCTCATGCACCGCCGGCTCGGCGAGCGCGGGCTCGAGGCCGGCTCGCAGGAGTACGAGCGGGCGTTCGAGCTGGAGCTGGAGGAGCAGCGGCGGCGCGTCGCGAGCCGGCTGTGGCCGGACGTGCCCGCGCGGCGGCACGTCTGCTTCTACCCGATGAACAAAAGGCGGGGCGAGCACAAGAACTGGTACGTGGAACCGGTCGAGGAGCGCGCGCGGATGATGCTGGAGCACGGCAAGATCGGCCGCCACTACGCGGGCCAGGTCACGCAGGTCATCTCCGGCGCGATCGGCTTCGATGACTGGGAGTGGGGCGTCGACCTGTTCGCCGACGACCCGCTCGTCTTCAAGAAGCTGATCTACGAGATGCGCTTCGACGAGGCGTCGGCCTGGTACGCCGAGTTCGGCCCGTTCTACGTGGGCCTGCAGTTCTCGGCGTCCGAGCTACCGCAGTACCTGGACGGTGCGATCCCGCAACTCCGCCTGCCCGCCGCGCAGGCGAAGGCCTAGCGGCGGCAGCGCGGCCCCGGAGCTTCCGGAGCCGCGCCTTGGCAGTCCGCAGCTACTCCACGAAATAGCCGGCGACGTCGAGGATCGCGTCGGTCGAGCCGGACGCCTGGGTGCACAGCAGATCGAGCTGGCCGCCGGCGCTGAGCGAGTAGACCCCGTTGTTGGCGCGGTTCTGGCCCGCGACGTAGTTGAGCGCCGAGACGAGCGGCAGTGGGGCGCCCGTCGGGTAGACGCGCAGGTTGCCGATCGAGGTGGCGTTGGTCACGGTGAGGTTGAGCGCGACGGCCGTCGCGTTCGCCGGGATCGCGCAGTTGCCCGCGATCTGGAAGGAGCGGGGCACGCCTGCCGTCAGCGCCGGGCCGCCCAGGGGCC
>Ga0302299_10000882_pt1 | contig 17475 bp, 16 predicted proteins | sample III_Fen_N3_4_FD_198795 | JGI IMG/M metagenome (GOLD analysis project Ga0302299, IMG submission 198795) | Peat permafrost microbial communities from Stordalen Mire near Abisko, Sweden - III_Fen_N3_4 | ecosystem: Environmental > Terrestrial > Soil > Wetlands > Permafrost | place: Sweden: Abisko... | reverse complement strand
GTCCGGGTGCGGCAAGACCACGGCGCTGCGTTGCGTGGCGGGGCTCGAGCAGCCCACCGCGGGGCGCATCGTCATCGGCGACCGCGAGGTACAGGACCTGCCCTCGCGCAAGCGCGACGTGGCCATGGTCTTCCAGAACTACGCCCTGTACCCGCACCTCACGGTGTACGGCAATCTCGCCTTCGGCCTCAAGGAGCACCGCGTGCCGAAGGCGGAGACCGACCGACGCGTGCGCGAGATGGCGGGGATGCTCGGCATCGAGCAGCTGCTGGACCGCCGCCCCGCTCAGCTCAGCGGCGGCCAGAGCCAGCGCGTCGCCATGGGCCGGGCGCTGGTCCGCGAGCCGCAGGTGTTCCTTCTCGACGAACCGCTCAGCAACCTCGACGCCAAGCTTCGCGGGCAGATGCGCGGCGAGATCCTCGAGCTGCAGCGCCGCCTCGGCGTCACCTCCCTGTACGTCACGCACGACCAGTCCGAGGCGATGACCCTGGGCGACCGCATCGCCGTGCTGAACGGCGGCGTGCTCCTGCAACTGGGCACGCCGGAAGAGGTCTTCCGCACGCCGCGCAACGTCTTCGTGGCGGCGTTCATGGGGACGCCGTCGATGAACCTGCTGCGCGGCGACGCAAGGGACGGCCTCGTGACGGCCGGCGATCTGCGCCTCCGTCTCGCCGGCGCGCCCGACGGCCCCGTCATCGTAGGCTTCCGGCCGGAGGCGATGCTGCCGTCGCGCGATGGCGCCGGCCTGCCCCAGGTCGAGATGGTCGTCGACGTGGTCGAGGAGCTCGGCAACGAGACGCTGATCTATGGGGACGTCGCCGGCGAGGTCGCGGCGGTGGAGACGGACGCGACGCTTCCGGCGCCGCTCCCGGGAGCGCACGCTCGCGTGTGCGCGCGGCTGAGCGGGTTCACGGCGGTCAGGCCAGGCGAGAAGGTGCCGCTGGCGCTGCGGCTCGACCGCGTGCACTTCTTCGAGGCGCCGGGCGGCGAGGCGCTCGCGGACGTCTCGCCATCTGCCGCCGTCTGACGCCCGGCGTCGCCGGCCGCCGCATCGGCGTCGGTCCTCGCGGCTCGGCGACCCCTACCCGTCGCCGCAGGCGTCGCCGTACAGGTCGAGGACGCCGGTGATGCGCGCACGCACCAGGGCCGCGGCCTCCGGCGTGAGCAGCCCGGCCCTCACCGCGGCGTACTCACGCGGCAGGTGCTGGCTGAGCAGCTCAAGGGGGATGTCGCCGCCGGCCAGATTCTGCAGCAGCGCCGCCACCGCTCCCGCCACGGTCGGCTGTGCCCAGTAGTAGCGGCAGCGATCGCTGTAGCTGAAAGCCAGCCGCGTGCGCAGCTCCTCATCGTCGGCGTCGTAGTAGGCGGCCCAGTGCCTTGGCTCGGCGAGCATGGCGCTCTCCAGCTTCTCGCGAAGACCGGAGAGGGCGGCTCCGGGTCTCCGGCCGAGCAGTTCGCGTTCGATCGCCTCGAGTGCGAAGAGCGCCTCGCGCAGCGCGAACGTCAACCAGGGACCGACCTTCAGGATCGCGAACCCGTCGCGTACCAGGCCGGCGAGAGCATCGGGCTGCTGATAGTCGGTGGAGTGCGCCTCGAAGACCACCGGCCACGTGCCCCGCACGCCGGCGGTGAGGCCGGCGGCGGCGAGCGGGTCGTACGCGACGACGGCGTCGTCGCCGAACTCGACGCCCGGCTGGGCGACGACGGCGACGATGCGCTCCCATGCGTCGCCGAGGCCTGCGGCGGCGAAGGCGTCGCGAGCGGACTCGAGCGTGCGCACCACAGCGTCGCCCGACGTCACCTGCGGGCCGGCATCTCCGGCGCGCTCGCCTCCCGGCGTCGGCACCTCGGTCCCGATCACGTACACCGGTGCCGCCATGCCGGCCTCCGCGCTCGCCTCCTCGGCCACCAGGCACAGTTCGACGGTACGCGCCGTCGCCGTCGTCTCGTCGAGGGCGCCACCGCTGCCGCCGGGATCGTCGGCGCAGCTCATGCTGGCGTCGAGATGGATCTTCTGGTAGCCGGCGAGCACACAGTCGCGAACGAGCGCGGCGGCGTGCGCCATGGCGTGGGCGGCCGGCAGGTCGCGCCACGGGAACGGGCCGAGGTGGTCGCCGCCGAGCACGAGCCGGTCGTCGGGAACGCCCGCCGCGGCCGCCGCGCCCCGGACGCCGGCGGCGAAGCCGGCCGGCGTCATCCCGGTGTAGCCGCCCTCCTGGTTCACCTGGCTGGCGGTCGACTCGATGCAGAGGAGCGATCCGCGCCGCGCCGCCTGCGATGCCGCCGCCTCGAGCACGAAAGGGTTGGCCGAGCAGACGGACGTGACGCCTCGCTGTTCTCCACGCCGGTTGGCGGCGAGGATGCGAGTCAGTGCGCGCAGGCCGGGGGCCTCTCCGCTCACCGGCCGCACTCCTCGGCATCGTCGCCGGCAGGGAGGAGGCCGGCCATGGCGGCCTCGGCTTCCGCGCGGGAGGGCTGAGCACGGATGCCGCCCGCGGCTCGGGTCGAGAGGGACCCGCAGACCACGCCAAGGGCGAGACTGCGGCCCACCGTCCAGCCGGAGAGTCTGCCGCAGAGGAACCCGGCGTCGAAGCTGTCGCCGGCGCCGACCGAGTCGACGACGGAGACGACGGGAGCGTCGACGTGCACGAGGCGGCAGCCGTCGTGTGCCAGGCCGCCGGCCGCGCCGAGCTTGACCACCGGCAGGGGGCCGCGGGCATTCAGGACCGTGGCCGCCACGGCGGGGTCGGCCGCTCCTGAGACGCCGGCCGCCTCGGCGGCGTTGACGAACAGGATATCGACCACCGGCAACAACTCGGCGAGCCCGCCCTGCCAGCGCTCAGCCGGGTCCCAGTTGAGGTCGAGAGAGGTCGTCGCGCCGGCGGCGTGCGCCGCCTCGAAGAGGCCGCGCAGACCCGGCGCGAGGCGCGGCTGCAGATAGAACGACGCCACGTGCACATGGCGCGCGGCCGTGACGAGCCCGGAGGGGACCGCCGACGCCTCCAGCTCGTCGAGCGTCCCTCTGGACGTGATCATCGCCCGGTCCGCGCCGCTCAGGACGTGCACGGTGAGCCCCGATGCTCGCTCCTGCACGACGCGGACGGAGGTGGTGTCGACGCCGCGGCGTGCGAGCTCGTCGAGGGAGAGCCGGCCCGCCGCGTCGTCGCCAACCGCGCCGACGATCGCCGTGCTCAGGCCGAGCCGCGAGGCGCCGCAGGCGGTGATGGCGGCCGAGCCCCCGAGGCCGAGGTCCGCGCCTTCGGCGAGCTGCTCGGCCTGCCCGAACGCCAGCTCGCGCGGCGCGCCGCGGACGACGACGTCCGGGTTGATGTCGCCGACGACGAGCAGGTCGAGGGTCGCGCTCACGGCCTGGTCACCGGAGCCCGTCCGGCAGTGAGGCGGCGTGCGCGGCCAGCAGTTCATCGACCATTGCGCCGGTCTGCGCCACCGACAGCGTGCCCGCGGCGTTCGGGTCGAGCAGCACCGCCTGCAGCACGTGGTCGCGGCGCCCCTCGAGCGCGCCGCGGACCGCGAGCTCGACGACGTTGAGGAACGTGCGGTCGAGCGCCGCGCACTGGGGAGGCAGCTCTCCGATCACGGTGGGCTGGACGCCTGCCTTGTCCACGAGGCACGGGACCTCCACGCAGGCGTCCTGCGGCAGATTGGTGATCAGCCCGGTGTTGCGCACGTTGCCGTAGATCGTGCGCGGCTCCCCAGTGACCATCGAGTGGATGATGAGCGACGCGTACTCTCCGCTGCGCTCGAGCTCGAACGGCTCTCCCGCGGCCAGCGTGCGCTTCTCCTCGGCGTAGATCTCCAGGTTCTCCTCGCTGCGCCTGATGTACTCGTCCACGGGGATGCGCAGGCGCTCGATCTCGGCGTCGTCGCGCATGAACCACGGCACGTACTCGGCGAAGTGCTCGCTCGACTCGGTGGGGAAAAAGCCGAAGAGCTTGTACATCTGGACGCGGACGTGCCGGCCGAGCCCCTCGGGGTCGGCCGCTATCGCCGCGTCGAGGAGCGGGTAGATGCTCTCGCCGTCCCGCTCCAGCCGCAGCACCCAGCTCATGTGGTTCACGCCCGCGCCCAGGAACGTGACCTCCTCGAAGGGGACACCTGCGTACTCGCAGACCTGGTGACTGGTGTTCTGGATGGAGTGGCAGAGGCCGACGATCTTCTTGTGGGACGACCCGGCGTACCAGCCCCAGCAGTTCATCGCCATCGGGTTGGTGTAGTTCAGCATCCAGGCGTCGGGGCACAGTTCAGTCATGTCCTCGGCGATGCCGAGGAGGATGGGGACCGTGCGCAGCGCACGCGACACGGCTCCCACGCCGGACGTGTCGGCGATGGTCTGCCTGAGGCCGTACTTGCGCGGGATCTCGAAGTCGAGCCGGGTGGCGCCGATCCCGCCGACCTCGATCATGTTGACGGCGAAGTCGGCGCCGTCGAGGGCGCGGCGCCGGTCGGTGGTCGTGGTGATGCGCGCGCGGGCGCCGGACACGTCGTTCGTCCACCGGGCCATCGCCTCGGCCGTGGCCAGGCGCTCCTCGACGATGTCGTGGAGCACGATCTCGGCGTCGGCCAGCTCCGGGAACGTGAGGATGTCGCCGAGCAGGTTGCGGGTGAACTCAACGCTGCCGGCACCGATGAAGACGATTCTCGTCATGGCGCGTCGCCGTCCTTTCGTGAGGCTCCGGGCCTGCGTTCACGCGCGCCGTGCGCGTTGCTCCGGTCTGAGCGATAGTGTCGCAAATCGCGGCGAAATGAGCAAGGTAGTGCAGACGGAGCCGCTCAGGCGGGCGTCGGTCGCAGCACGATCTCGACGACGACCGGCCAGTGGTCGGACGGCAGGCGGCCGCCCGGCCGGGTGTGGTCGATGCGGGCGCCTTGGACGTCCCAGCGCCCGTCGGCGAGCACGTAGTCGATGCGCGTGCCGTCGGTGGCGCCGTCCCACTGGTGGTGGGTGGCGGCCTGCGGGCCGCCCTCGCCGAGCTCGGCGAGCGTGTCGCTCAGGCCGCCGGCGACCAGCTTCGCGACGGCCGGGTCCAGGGCCGTCGCGTTGAGGTCGCCCGCGACCAGCCACGGCAGCGACGGGTCAAGCCAGCCGAGGAGCGCCTCGGCGCTGCGCAGGCGCGACGCCGCCGAGGCGCCGTCCCAGTGCGCGTCGGCGAAACCGAAGCGGTCGCCGGTCCGGCGATCGGTGAAGCGGCACAGGGTGACGATGCGCGTGATCGGGTTGCCCCAGGAGCGCGAGCCCGGCGCCCACGGCGTGTCCGAGAACCAGCGCACCGTCCATCCATCCAGCCGCAGACGGGACGCACGGAAGACGACGGTGCAACGCTCGCCGCGGCAGCCGCCGTCGTCGCGGCCGGCGGCGGCGCCGGAGTAACCGCGCAGCCGGCGCGCCAGCCCCCGCTCCTGGAAGAGGCGGACCTCCTGGAGCCCGATGAGGTCCGCCTCGAGGCCGGCGATCGCGGCCGCGCACGCGCCGGCCCGCAGTGGCCAGCAGTTCCGGCCGTCGCGCCCGAACCCGGTCCGTACGTTGAACGAGGCGACGCGCAAAAGAGCGGGCGGCCCCGGCGGTCCGCTTTCCCGCGCGCCGCGCTCAGCGCCACCGCTCACGTGGGAAAGTGGCTTCTCCAGAAGGTCGTGTCCTCCTCGCTGCTCAGGCGCGTGTGCCGCGGCTGGTCTCCCTTGCGGTCCGCCTCGACCTCGGCCGCCGTCTCTTCTGCGAGGGTCGGCTTGCGATCTACGAGGCCGCTGCGTTCGACGTAGTCCTTGAACACCACGAGGTCATGCCCCAGTCGCATCTTGATCTCCTCGGGCGGCGGACCGTCGTGCACGTCGTCCATGCGGAAGACGACGGTCGTCCTGCCGCTGGTCGTCGGCACGAAGTCCACGAGCCCCGAGCGTACTGCGTCGACGCAGGCGAGGTCGTCGCAGAGGAGGTGTCCGGGCCCGGTGTGCGCCCACTGGATGAACCGGCTCCAGGTGGACCGTACGAGAGCGGGGTCTGCGGCTACCTCTATCTGCTGCTGGATGGTCGCCATCGTGACTCCATTCTTGGCTGCATCGCCGGCGGCGATCTGGGTGGTAGGTACCCACCGCGTAGACAGTGGAATCCGGCGGCCATCGTCAGGAATCGGGCCCTGACGATCGCCGCGCCGGGGTCCGCGGGCCCCGGGCCCGGCGCGTAGCTCCTGTCACTGACCCGCTTATGCGGCTTCCTTGAGTATTCCTCTGGTTTGGGGCGGGCGAGGGGCGGCCACGCTAGACTGAGGACCATGGAACGGCAGATGGAGACCAAGCCCGCCAGGGCGAGACAGCTTGCGCCCGGGACCCGGGTCACGTTTCTGGGACACGCGTCGACCGTCATCGAGATGGACGGCGTGCGCCTGGTCACCGACCCGGTGCTGCGCCGGCTCGTCGGCCCGCTCTACCGGCGGGTGCCGCAGCCGCTCACCGGGCCGCTGACGGACCCGGACGCGATTCTCATCTCCCACCTGCACCTCGACCACTACGACCCGCGCTCCCTGCGCCTGTTCCGCCGCGACACGCCGGTGCTCGTGCCGGTGGGCGCCGGGCTCTCGCTGCACTGGCGCGGGTTCAAGGACATCCACGAGGTGAGTCCCGGCGAGCGCGTGCGCATCGGGCCGCTGGAGGTGGTGGGCACGGACGCGAAGCACCGCGGGACCCGCCACCCGCTGGCGGCCCGCACCCCGAGCCTCGGCTACGTGATCTCGGGGTCGCGCAGTGTCTACTTCGCCGGCGACACCGCGTTCTTCTCCGGCATCGCCGACATCTGGCCGGAGCGCCTCGACCTCGCGCTCCTGCCGATCGCCGGCATCGGGCCGCTCATGCCGGAGTTCAAGCACATGAGCCCTCGTGACGCCGTCAAGGCGATGGGGCTGCTGCGCCCGCGCCTGGTGGTCCCGATCCACTTCGGCACGTACCACCTGCCGGGCACGGCTCTGTTCCGCTTCGGCCCGGACTTCCATCGGCGGGCGCCGTTCCTGTTCATGGCGCAGGCGGCCGATCTCGAACCGGACGTGCACACCGTGCTGCTGCGGCCGGGTGAGGCGCTTTCGGTGGACGAGACGCTGGCCGGGCACGCCGGGCACGCGGAACTCGGCTGGCCGGCGCCCCCGCAGGGACCCGCCGGGCCTGCCGAGATGTCCGGGCCCGGCGTGCCCGGCGGCATCCTCTAGAAGACTTCCGCGACCTCGATGCGGCCGTCCTCGGCCGCCTTCTGCATGGCCGCGTAGTCTGCCTCGTTCTGGGCCGCGTAGGCCTCGGCGAAGTCGGCCATCGCGATGTCGAACCGGTCCTTCTTGCCGAGGTAGGCGGCGATCGCCGCGGGGTCGCCCGAGCGCGCGTGCCCCTTGGCGAGCGTCCACGCGCACAGCTCGCCGTAGGCGGTCAGGTGGGCCGGGTCCATGGTGCCGACGTTCACGGACCCCTTCCAGTCGCGCAACTGGCGCCAGTAGAACGTGCCGCCCTGCGGTCCGTTGCTCCAGCCGAGGAAGATGTCGCTTGCCGACTGGGTCAGGCGCTGGCCGGCCACGACCCGCTCGCCCTGGTGCTTGTAGCGGCTGCGCTTGAGGTGCGGCTCGAGCACCGAGCGGCCGGCCTCCTTGACCTGCAGGAAGAGCACGTCGTCGGCGTCGCGCCCGGTGAACACGCCGATGAAGCAGCGTGTGCCGACGGAGCCGACGCCCACGACCTTCAGCGCGAGGTCCTCGAGCCGGTAGCGCGAGAGCAGCCTGATCACGTCGCTGTGCAGCGAGTGGCGGTACGTCGTCCAGTTCATGCGCACGCTGCGGTTCAGGTCGACGATGTCGAGGCCTTCCGGCAGGTCGCGGAACGGGACGACGAGCGGCGGCTGCGGGACGATCGTGCGCCTTCCGTCCTGTACGACCGTCAGCTTGGCGGCGGCCTGTGCGGCGTCCCGACTGGTCGCACGGGTGGCCGTCCTTTCCGCGTCAGCGCGGAGCACGGGGTCATGGATTCCGTCGAGGATCTTGTCGGCATTCATCTGCGTGTACCAGGTCGTCAGCGTGTCCATCTCCGCGAACCGGCGCATGAAGTCGCGGTAGGAGCGAGCGCTCGCGAGCGCGATGGCCCGCGCCTTCTTCCTGCCGAAGCCGTTGCCGCGAGCGGCGACGACGAGGCTGGCGACGAGCCGCTTGACGTCCCACTCGAACGGCCCCGGCAGCGTCTCATCGAAGTCGTTGACGTCGAAGACCAGCGAGCGCTCCGGCGAGCCGTACAGGCCGAAGTTCAGCAGGTGCGCGTCGCCGCACAGCTGCACTTCGAGGTCGGTGCGGGGGCCCGCGGCGAGGTCGGCGGACATCACCGCCGGAGCGCCGCGGTAGAAGCCGAAGGCGTTCTGGAGCATGCGCGCGTGGCGGACGGGCAGGAGCGGCTGGAGCCGATCGGTCTCCTGGGCGGTGATGATCGCGACCGGATCGGCACGGTCGGGCTTGGGCTCCCACGCGCCCAGCGCCTCGAGGGGGACGGCCGTCCGCTGTGTCTTGCCTGCGGCCACGCGAGTCTCGAGGGCGAGGTGCTTCTGGATCGGGAGAGGCGTGCGTGACGCGGCTGCTACGGGCGCGGTGGCGCGGCGCTGCGGGGCCGCCGCCTTCTTCGCCGCCGGCTTCCGGGCAGCCGGCTTCTTCGCCGCCGCCTTCTTCGCCGCCGCCTTCTTCGCCGCCGCCTTCTTCGCCGCCGGCGGCAGGCCGAACGCCTGCGCCGCCATGTCGTCTGCCGATTGGGCGGTCCGTTCGACGGCGGCCCTCACCGAGGGACGCAACGGCGCCGCCTTTTTCGCCGCCGGCTTGGCGGTCTGCTTCTTCGCCGCCGGCTTCTTCGCGGCTGGAGTCTTCTCGCTGCGCCGGGTCGCCATCATCGTCCTCCTGGAGTCACGCTTCTTGGCGCCGGATGGACCGGCGGTGTCCTGCGGGCCTCATACCCGCGCCGGCAGGGCGCCAGTCGCCTCGCCGTCGGCGCGCAGGTTCTTCGAGCGCTTGCGGTGGGGAGTATTGCGTTGAGGGCCGCCCCGGTAGGATGGTGGCTGCCCAAACGATCGCGGAGGATGACCATGGTCAAGGCGAGCAAGGACGCGCGTATCGGCGTGATCTCCGACACGCACGGCTACCTCGACCCCCAGGTCCTCGAGGAGTTCGCCGGCGTCGACCACATCATCCACGCCGGCGACGTCATGGACGCCGCGACCCTCGAGGCGCTCGGCGCTGTCGCTCCGGTCACCGCCGTCGCCGGCAATATGGACGACGGCAAGCTCGGCAAACTGCCGCGCGAGGTCACCGGCAAGGTCGGCGGCGTGCGCTTCGTCGTCGGCCACAAGCGCAAGCGCCTCATGAAGCGGCTCTCTCTCGGAAAGATCGAGGGCCTCGGCAAGCGCGAGTGGCCCGATCTCGTCGTCTGCGGTCACGACCACCTGCCGGCAGTGGAGTGGATCGATGGCACGCTGTTCCTCAACCCGGGGTCGGCGAGCGCGCCGCACTACGAGGACGACGATCCTACCATCGCGATCGTCGAGCCCGGCCCCGCCGGCCTCGGCGTGCGTTTCGTGCGCATTCCGCGCCGCCCGGACGACGAGAGCTGAGCGAATGACCGCGCACACCGTCTACAAGACCTTCCGCATCCCCGAGCGGCGCGCCTTCGTGCGCATCACGGAGGACGTTCAGGAGGCCGTCGACGAGAGCGGCATCCGCGAGGGCATGGTCCTGGTGGCGGCGATGCACATCACCGCCGGCGTGTGGATCAACGACGACGAGCCGGGCCTCCAGGCCGACGCGCTCGAATGGCTGGACAAGCTGGCGCCGCCGTCGTGGCAGCCGCCGGCCAACGACGTGGCCCGGCAGCTCCTGCCCGACCCGGGCGACTACCGCCACCACCGCGGCGGCGAGGACAACGGCGACGCCCATCTCAAGAACCTGCTGGTCCACCACCAGGTGATCGTGCCGGTCACGGACGGGCGGCTCGACCTCGGCCCGTGGCAGGCCATCTTCTACTGCGAGTTCGACGGCCGCCGCTCCAAGCGGCTCATCATCAAGGTGCTCGGGGAGTAGACTTCCGGGCGAGGGGCCCTCGCGGCCAGACGACAGGGGAGGCTCACATGAGCGACTATGACAACGATCCCGGGCGGCCGCGTCCGGAGGTCGTCAACGAGACGGTGGTCGTCGTCGACTCGGGGCGCGTGGCGGGCAAGGCCTGGGGCCTCGTGCTGGCCGTCGGCATCGTCGCCGTCGTCTTCGGCATCCTCGTCCTGGCCAACATCTGGGGCAGCGTGCATCTGGTGGCCATCTTCGCCGGCCTCTTCCTGCTGTTCGCCGGCATCCTGCAGTTCTTCGTCGGCGGGGGCGGCAAGACCGGTCGCATCATCGCCGGCGTGATCGCCATCGTCGCCGGCGTCGCGCTCATCGCGTGGCCCGAGGCATCGGTGAAGACGGTGGCCGTGATCATCGGCCTCGCCTTCCTCATCTGGGGCATCTCCGTCGCCGTGGCCGCGATCGCGGCACGCGGCGAGGGCAGCGGCGTCGTCGCCGGCTTCGGCTTCATCCTCGCCATCGTCGGCCTCATCTTCATCATCTGGCCCGGCCCGACGGTGACGCTGCTCATGATCCTCGTGGGCCTCTCGGCGCTCATCTTCGGCATCTCGGCGATCGTCCAGGCGCTCGCCTTGCGGCGCGTCCTGCACCGAGCCTGACGCGCGCGTGGCCGCCGACCCTGAGGACGGACGCCGCCCGCCGTCGGACATGATCGGGCGCATGGTCGCGTCCAGCCGTTTCTTCGTGCTGGTGGCGACGCTGAGCCTGTTCCTCGCCTTCATGGCGGTCATGGTGTCGACGATCATCACGACGATCCTGACGATCCTCCACGCGATCGGCGGGGACCTCACGCAGAACGAGATGATCGGCAAGCTGATCAAGCAGGCCGACTATGCGCTGCTCGCCACCGTGCTCTACGTGCTCGCGCTCGGCCTCTACAGTCTCTTCGTCGACGACCGGGTGCCGATGCCCAGCTGGCTCCGCATCCACGACCTGGGCCAGCTCAAGGAGCTCCTCGCCGGGGTCGTCGTCGTGGCCATCGCCGTCATCTTCCTGGGACAGGCGCTCACGTGGGACGGCACCTCCGATCTGCTCGCGCCCGGGCTCGCGTCGGCCGCCGTCATCGCCGCGCTGGCGCTGTTCCTGTGGCAGGCGGCCCGCGAACGGCACATGGAGTTGGAGGACGAATCGGACGCCTCCGACGGCGCCGGACACTCCTCGCCGCGTCGCTAGCGGCGCCTGAGCGCGGTCATTCGCCGGGCAGCCAGCCGTCCGGCAGTTCGTCGAGGTCCGTGCGATAGCCGTCCAGCGACCGGTCCCATAGGCGGTCTGCGCCGGGGTCGCGGCGGGCGCCGGGGTCGTGGGGCCAAATCGTGAGGGCCAAATCGCGAGGACCGCGTCGTTGGGCCGGATGGTGGGGAGGCCGTCGGCCGGGCTTCCGGGGGAAGGGAAGCGTTGAGCCGCGGCCGAGGCTGGTCACCGGCCTGAGCGCCGCACTGACGGTCAGGCGGAGTCCGGGTCGTCCGGCTCCGGCTCGTCGACGTCTCCGCCGGCTCCGGTGTCCCCGTCGCCCTCTTCGAGTTGCTCCTCCATCTTGCGGCCCATGCGGCTCCGCTGGCCCAGGTTCTGGACGACCAGCGCGACCACGGTGATCAGGTAGAGCTGCCCGAAGACCGCCTCGAGCACCGCCGTCATGCGTCCGATGCCCGAGATGGCCGTGAGGTCGCCGTAGCCCGTGGTGGTGATCGTCACGAAGCTGAAGTAGAGGTAGTCGATCGCCGGCGTGTCCTTGGGAGCCATCGTCAGCTGGGCGAAGAACTGCTGGCCGCTGACGAGGGCGATCAGCCCGTAAGTCGTGGCGAAGAACATCGCGATGAGCAGGTAGACGCACACGGCCCCGTAGAACGTGTTGAGACTGATGACGGGGTGCTCCACGAGCCGCCTGAGGATCGCGATCGGCGCTACCACAACGAGCAGGATGGTCAGGACCTTGCTCACGATGGTCCCCGTGTCCTCACTGCCGACGAGCATGAGGAAGATGGCGATGAGCGTCGCCACGGGGATGGCGGCGAGGGCGAAGCGCAGGATACGGCGCTTGACCTGCGCCGCCCGGAGCGCGAGCCAGGTCGTCGTCGCGAAGATGACGATCGAGATGATGCGGCCGACGTTGTTGTCGCCCCCGGCCGCGATCACGAAGTAGCTAATGACGAGGAGGACCAGGACGAGGCCGAAGCTGTCGGCGAACCGCGGAGACTCCGCGAGCAGGCGCCGCCGCTTGGCCGGCTGAGGCGTGCTGGTCTTGTCGGTCGCGTCGCTCATCGTCACGCGAGACTGTATCCCAGAGTGCCTCCGCCGAAAACGCGCGCGCCGTCGTGTCGCGACTCCGGACGATGCTCCGTGTCGGCATCCTCGTACGTGCCCGGCCGCCGCGGCAGGTGCCCGGCGGGGCGGCGCGAAACCCCTTCCTGTACACTCGCTGAGAGGTCCCTGAGCCCATGCAGAACGGCAACTACACCACGTACTCGTCGCGCCCCGACCGCGACCGGCGCCGCCGCAAGCAGCGCGCGCGGCGCCGTCTGCTGCTGGTCGTCGTCATCCTGGTGATCGCCGTCGTGGCCGTCGCCGCCGCCGTCGTACTGCGCCGGGGCGGCGGCGACTCGGCCGGCGCGTCCGGGCCTGGTGGCTCGGGGGTCGCCGCCGCCTCGCCCACCCCCAAGCCGACGCCGACCGTCCCGCCGCCCAAGGTCTGGGTCGCCAGCAAGACCGACCCCGTCAGGGTCTGGGTCGGCGGCGACTCCATGGGCGGCGAGCTCGGCTGGGCTCTCGGGCCCGTCCTCAAGGATTCCAAGGTGTTCAAGCCCACCACGTTCTACAAGGAGTCCACCGGCATCTGCCGCTACGACTTCTTCGACTGGGGCAAGCAGATAGACACCGTGATGCAGACGGCCAAGCCGCAGGCGGCGGTCATGATGATCGGCACCAACGACACCCAGTCGGTCAACCAGGACGGCAAGTGGATCCCCTACGGCGATCCGGAGTGGAAGCGGATCTACGAGAAACGCGTGGGTGACATCATCGACACGATGCTCAGGGGCGGCGCCAGGCGCGTCTACTGGATCGGCATGCCGATCATGGGCGAGGGCTGGCGCAACTCGCGCATGAAGCTCATCAACAAGATCTTCCAGAAACAGGCCGAGCTGCGTCCCGGCGCCGAGTACATCGACATCTGGGACCTGTTCACGAAGAGCGACGGCTCGTTCGACTCCGCGCTCCGCCTGTCCGACCAGGTGCACTTCACCGGCGACGGTCAGGCCCTGCTGGCCAACACTGTCTTCAAGGCCATCAAGGCCGACTGGCTGCCGCCGGGATCGGAGACGCCGAGCGAGTCGCCTGCGGCGAGTCCCTCGGCGTCCGCCTCGCTGCTCTGATCCGTCGCGGGCGCGGAGCCCGGCGGAGCCTCGATCGAGACGCCCCGCGTGACCATGCCGCTCTGCCACATCCGCGCCGTTTCAGCGCCGATGTGTCCGAGCGGCCGACAGGACGGATAATGAGAGTGTGATGACCTCTCTCCTCGCCGCCATCCCCGGCCACGTACTGGACCCCGCCAAGCGTCCGCTGTTCCTCTTGCTGATCGGGTTCATCCTCACGTTCTCCGTCGCGCGCCTCAACAGCAGGCTCGCGAGGGCGCGCGGCGGGTCGCGCCTGCACATGAGCAGCATCGTCACGCCGGGCGGCCTGCACATCCACCACGCGGTGTTCGGCATCATCGGCATGGTGGTGGCCGGGATCCTCGAGTTCGCGGTACAGCCCGGCAGCCCGTGGCTGGAGGGGCTCGCGTTCATCTTCGGCTCCGGCGCGGCGCTCACGCTGGACGAGTTCGCCCTCATCCTCCACCTGGAGGACGTGTACTGGACCGGCGAGGGCCGCAAGAGCATCGACGCCGTCATCCTCGGACTCACGTTCATCACGCTGCTGCTGGCCGGGCTGCTGCCGCGCAGCATCGACCAGGTGGGCGACTACATCACCATCTCGCGCTGGCTGGCGTTCGTGCTCATCCTGAGCGGCGCCGTGTTCGTCGTCGTCTGCTACCTCAAGGGCAAGCTGTTCGTGGGCACCGTGGGCATCTTCGTCCCGCCGGTCGCCTTCATCGGCGCACTACGACTGGCCAAGCCGAACTCTCCCTGGGCGCGGCGCGAGTACGCCGGCAGTCCCGCGAAGATGGAGCGGGCGCGGCGGCGCGACGAGGGCTTCCACCAACTGTGGGAGCGGCGCAAGCACCGCCTGTGGGACCTCATCGGCGGGAAGCCGCACCTCACGCTGCCGCGCCGTGATGGCCGCCGCGACCGCCACGACCGTGGCCCGCGCGGCGGCTCCTCCGGCGACAAGCGCGAGTCGCACGTGTAGCAGCGCTCGCCGCGGCGGGCGGCGCCAGGAGCGGCCGCACCCTCCTGACGCGCTCAGGCGGCCGGCGCCCCCGGATCGTCGCCGCCGCTGCCGTCGAGCTCCCGGGGCACGCCCAGGGCGTACGCGCCGAGCGCGAGCTCGTAGACGGCCAGCGCGAGGACCACCACGATGACCGCCGTCAGCGACCCGGTCACGAACAGCAGGACGATGATGGCCACGGCGACACCGGCGACGCGCAGGAGGTCGAGGTGCCCGGCCATCCAGCGACCGGCGCCGGTGTCCGGCGTGGAGAGGTCCGAGGCGACGCCGAAGAGCTTGGCGAAGCCCCGGCCCATGGCGTCCAGCCACTCCGGCCTGCCGGCGAGGAACGCGGCGACGGCCACGATCGCCCCCGCGACGGCCATCCACACCAGGAACGCGTTCAGGCTGTCGACGGCCGAGCCCACTATGGAGCGGGCCACGGCCACGCCGCCCTGCGATCTGATGCCGTCGACGATGGCCTTCTCCAGCCTCACCTCGATGACGCGTGCGGCGATGAACGCCAGGAGCGAGCCGATGCCGAGCCACAGCGCCGTGCGCCAGCGGCGGACGGACACGAGCAGCGCGGCGGCGACAAGCACGACCGTGAGCACGACCACGAGGATCACGAGGTCGTTGAACAGCCGCAGGGCGCGCTTGGCCTCGTACCCCTGAGTACCGCGGAGCAGCGTGACGGAGCCGAAGTCCGCCGGCAGCGGGCGCCCCAGGGCGTCCTGGAGCAGCGTGCGGATCTCGTCCGGAGCGGTCGCCGGGTCGATCCTGGGGAGGGTCACGTCCCGGCCCAGGAGGTGCGGGACCTTGATCTCCAGCCGCTGCAGCGCCACGGCGACCAGCGGCAGAAGGTCGAGCTTCACGTCGTCGCGCCCGACGGTGATGGAGCGGTTCTGGTCGCGGAGCGCAGTGATGAGCTGCTCGTGGGCGAAGCGGTTCATGTCCACCCAGAGGCGCTGCGCCAGCGGCGTGCCCAGGAACTTGCCGATCTCGTCGACGAGGTAGCGCTGCAGCGACCGCGTGAGGGCGCGGGCGAGCACCTTGGCGCTCGAGGGCAGCGCGCTCTCGATCCGCTTGTTCAGGTCGGCCGCCTCGACGGCCTTGGTGGCGACGTAGCTGCTCACGGCCGCGCGGACCTGGGGGTCCTGCGCCACGGGGGCGACGACCTTCACGTACTTGTCGGTGTCGAAGATGATGCCGCGCGACCAGAGGCCGAGGGTGCTCACCAGCACGGCGAGCACGGAGGCGACGACCAGGAACAGCGCGATGCCGGCGCGCAGGCGCGGGGCGCGCCGGGAGGCCAGTACGCGTCCCACCGGCGCGAGGGCGCGCGTGACGCCGGTCTGGTCGGGCCGGCCGGCCGCCGCGGCGTCGGTCACGGCGGTCTGCTCGGGCTCGTCCACGGACGTGCTCGGGGCGCGCTGGCGCGACGCGGCGTTCTTCTTGCGGGCGCCGCCACTGGACTTGCGCGGCGCCGGCGCGGCGCCGGCGTCCTGCGGGTCTGGTGCGGTCCCCGCGCCCGGGGCGACCTCGTCACCGGGCCTGCTCGGCCCGGGCGTGTCTTCCGCCATCACGATCCTCCGGCCTTCATGGCTGCGCTTGCCACTCGTCCCTCATTGAGACCACGATGCCCGGCGCCGCCCACGCGGGAACCCGGCTGCTCGTGCCGGGCTGGTCTTGGCGGCCGCTCACGCCTGGTCCGCGGTCGCCTCGGCGATGGCCGCCGCGAGCCGCCGTCCTCCCTCGGCGAGGCTCGCCTCGTCGTAGAGACTGAAAGCGAGCCGCAGGCTGCGGTCGTCGCCGTCGGTGCAGAAGCGCCGCCCCGGCGCGAAAGCGACGCGATGGCGCTCGGCCACCGGCAGCAGCTCAGAGGCGGTCAGACCGGCAGGGAGGGTCAGCCAGAGGAAGTAGCCGCCGGCCGGCGCGGTCACCGAGCAGCCGGCGGGCAGCTGCTCGCGTAGCGCGCCCGTGAGGGCGTCACACCGCGAGGCGTACGCGAGGCGCAGGGCCGTGACGTGGGCGCCGTAGGCGCCGGCATCCAGGAGCGCCGCGACCACATGGGCCGGGAACTGGCTGACGCACCCGCCGCTCTCCAGCACGCCGGAGGCGGCCAGCCGCTCGCGCAGCTCCGCCGGCGCGTCGAACCAGCCGAGGCGCAGTCCCGGCGCCAGTGACTTCGAGAACGACCCGAGGCGGACGACGGGCGCCGCCGGATCCATGGCGCGCAGCGCCGGCGGCGCCTTGCCCTCGAAGACGAGCTCGCGGTACACGTCGTCCTCGACCACGATGAGGTCCTCGCGCCGCGCGAGCTCGAGCAGCCGCCGGCGGCGCGGCTCCGAGAGGCTCACGCCGGCGGGGTTGTGGAAGGTCGGGATGGTGTAGAGAAGGCGCGCCCTGCGGTCCGACGCTTTGACTTCGCGGACGGCCGCCTCCAGCGCGCCGACGTCGAGCCCCTCGCCGTCCATCGGCACGCCGACGACGTCCACGGGGTGGTCGGCGATGATGCCGAGGGCGAGGTTGTAGGTGGGGCACTCGACGAAGACCACGTCGCCGGGCTCGGTGAGCATGGTCAGCGCCTGCCCCAGGGCCTGCGAGTTGCCGCCGCTGACGAGTACGTCCTCGGCGGCCAGGGGCAGGCCCTCCTTCGCCGCCGTGCGCGCGGCGATCGCCGCGCGGAGCGCCTCCGGCCCTTCGCTGGAGCCGTAGGCGAGCGCCGCGGGGCCGGCGCTGAGGAGCGCGCGCTCCGCGGCCTCCCGGACGAGCCCGACCGGCAGCAACGCAGGGTCGGGCTCTCCGAAGGCGAATTCGACGAAGCCCTCGCGAAGCGTGTTCTGAGTGAAGGCAGGCGGTGCGGTCACGCGGACATGATACGTGATGCGCCGCTCCGCGAGGCTGCGCCTCCTCGCCGGCGAACCCCGGCTGGCGACCGGCCGTCCCTTTCCCTAGACTGGGGGACCGGGCGCCGCATGCT
>Ga0302299_10000881_pt1 | contig 17482 bp, 20 predicted proteins | sample III_Fen_N3_4_FD_198795 | JGI IMG/M metagenome (GOLD analysis project Ga0302299, IMG submission 198795) | Peat permafrost microbial communities from Stordalen Mire near Abisko, Sweden - III_Fen_N3_4 | ecosystem: Environmental > Terrestrial > Soil > Wetlands > Permafrost | place: Sweden: Abisko... | reverse complement strand
TGCTCTCGAAGGATATGGCGCGGTCCCACCCGGCTCGCCGGCCGGGACCGCGCTCAGCGTGGCCCGCTAGAGCTTGACGACGTTGGTCGCCTCCGGGCCCTTCGAGCCCTCGCGGGCCTCGTACTCGACCTTGGCGTTCTCGGGCAGGGACTTGAAGCCCTCACCCGCAATGTTGCTGTGGTGGACGAAGAGGTCCTTGCCTCCCTCGTCGGGCGCGATGAAGCCGTAGCCCTTCGCGTCGTTGAACCACTTCACGGTTCCTGTTGCCATAAATCACACACCTCCTCTCACCCATCTTCGAACGGGTGAAGGAAGCGTTTGTGCCTCCGGGACCGCGCTCTGATTGCTTGACGAAGCGTACCTATTGCGGATCGGCGTTGCCGTCCCCGGAGGCACCCGGACCGTATGATCGTGACCTGTCATGCCGGAAGGGAGCCGCCCGTGAGACCCCGGATGGACCAGAGCTGGCTCGAGGCCGTCGGCGAGGCGCTCGAGACGCCCGTGATGCAGGAGCTGCGCGCGTTTCTCGCCGCCGAGGTCGCGTCCGGCCGCGGCTTCTTTCCACCGGCGAGCCTCGTCTTCAACGCGTTGCAGCTGACACCGCTCGATGCGGTCAGGGTCGTGATCCTGGGACAGGATCCCTACCACGGCCCCGGGCAGGCGATGGGCCTTTCGTTCTCGGTGCCGGCGGGAGTTCCGCCCCCGCCGTCGCTGCGGAACATCTTCGCGGAGCTCGAAACGGATCTCGGCCTCCCCGCGCCCGCGACGGGCGACCTGACGTCGTGGGCCGAGCGCGGTGTGCTGCTCCTCAACAGCGTGCTCACGGTCGCTCCGGGCTCCCCCGCCTCCCATGCGGGACAGGGCTGGGAGACGTTCACCGATCGCGTGATCGCGGAGCTCTCCGCGCGCCGCGAGGGGATCGTCTTCCTGCTCTGGGGGCGCTACGCACAGCAGAAGGGGGCGATCGTCGACACGACCCGCCACCATGTGCTCACGGCCGCGCACCCCTCGCCCTACTCGGCCGCGAACGGCTTCTTCGGTTGCCGTCACTTCTCACGGGCGAACGCGCTGCTCGAGGGCGACGGCCGGGCGCCGGTGGATTGGAGGCTCGCAAGCCTCTAGCCCCAGGGAAGCGCGCTGCCGTCGAACAGCGGCCGCGCGATGTCGACCCCCCGGCGCTCGCGAACCAGGCGGAACGCCGCGTCAACGGTCGGAGGGCGCGCGACGGAGTGCGCATCGGAGGCCGCCAGCGCAACGACACCTGCATCGAGCAACGCCCATGCCGTGCGCTCCGCCGTGGCGCCGTGGCCGCCGACGAGCGACGGGGCGTTGAGGCAGAGGAGCCAGCCCCGGGCCGCGAGCGGCCCGACGATGTCAGGGTCGTCCGAAACCGCTCGACAGCGCTCGGGATGTGCAAGCACCGGCACGAGCCCCGCGGTCTCGACCTCGGCTGCGGCCGCAGCGACGATCGCGATCGGGTCGTCGATGTCGAGCCACGAGCCCGGAAACTCGATCAGCACCGCCCTCGTACCCTCGAGCACGACGTCGGACAGATCGCTCCGTGCGATCTCCGTGGGAAAGACTTCGCGGCCGCCTCTCAGGTCGAGGCCCCAGTGGGCGACCTCCGCCCGCATCTCGGCGAGCGACGTGGCGAAGAGACGATCTCCGGCGGCCGTGCGCGGATAGTGATCCCAGGGCGCATGCGCGTGCGGTGTCGCGAACAGGATCTTCGTACCCGCCTCGTGCGCCAGGCGGCAGAGGGCGAGCCCTTCCTCGATCGTGCTCGCGCCGTCGTCGCCCGCAGGCACGACATGGGCGTGGATGTCGACGAAGCCGAGCATGAACCGACAGTAGCGAGGCCTCTGTGCCGGCGTCCGCCTACAGAGCGGCGACGAAATCGCGAATGCGGTCGACCGCCTCCTCGAGATTGTCGAGCGACGACGCGTAGGAGATTCGCAGGTGACCCGCGCCCTGAGCGCCGAACGCGCTGCCGGCGAGCAGTGCGACCCCCGCCTCGCCCAGCAGCCGGTCGGCAAGCTCCTCGGCGGCGAGCGGCAGCGCCGAGACGTTCGGAAACGCGTAGAAGGCTCCGCCGGGCTCGACGCAGCGCAGACCGGGGATCGCGTTCAGGGCCGGGATCAGGAAATCCCGCCGGCGCCGGAACTCGGCCACCATCGTGACGACCGCATCCTGCGACCCTTCGAGCGCGGCGACCCCGGCCAGCTGGGCGAAGGGCGGCACGCACGACGTCGAGTTGACGATCAGGCGGGTCAGCGGGTCGACGAGCTCGGCCGGCACGGCCGCGTAGCCGAGCCGCCACCCGGTCATGGCGAACGTCTTCGAAAACCCGTCGAGCAGAACGGTGCGCTCGAGCATGCCGGGAAGCGACGCGATCGACGGCGCCTCGACGTCGTAGGTGATCCGCGAGTACACCTCGTCGGTGAGCACCCAGGCGGGGGTGCTCCTGATCGCAGCCGCCGCCTGCTCGAGGTCGGCCCGCGGGATGACGCCGCCCGTCGGGTTCTGGGGCGCATTCAGGATGACGAGACGCGTGCGTGCGCTGAGGAGCTGCTCGAGCTCTACCGGATCGAAGCTGAAGCCCCGCTCCTCGCGGAGCGGCAGCGGCACCGGCGTCGCCCCGGCGAACCGCACCGCAGACTCGTAGATCGGAAAGCCCGGATCGGGATAGATCACCTCGTCGCCGGGGCCGCAGGCCGCGAGGACGGTGAAGAAGAGGAACGGCTTGGCGCCGTTGGCGATCAGGACGTTCTCCGCGTCGATCGGGACACCCCGGGACGCGGCGAGGGACGACGCCGCCGCCTCGCGCAGCAACGGCAGGCCCGCCGTCTGGCAGTAGTGGGTCTCGCCGGCGCGGATCGCGGCGATTCCCGCCTCGGACACGTGCGACGGCGTCTCGAAGTCGGGCTCGCCGATCTCGAGGTGGATCACGTCGCGGCCTTGAGCCTCGAGCGCCCTGGCCCGCGCGAGGACCGCAAAGGCGCCCTCGGTCCCCAGCCGCCCCACCGCGGCCCCGACCGCCGGTCTCATGCGCAACCGCCCATCGGCCCGACGATACATCGTGCTTGACTGCGGGGAATGAGCACCGCTGCCGACCGACGTGCGACGCGAAATGGTCGCGTCGCGATCATCGTTGCTGCAATCGCCTGGTCGACCGCAGGCCTCGCCCAGCGCGAGCTCGACGCGACCGCCGCGACCCAGGTGGCCGGCCGCGCGCTGTTCGCCTTCCTCGCCCTGCTCGTCGTCGTCGCGTTCACCGAACGCTCCGGGGTCGTCACGTCCCTCCGAGCGCTCGGGCGTGACGGCGTCGTCCTGGCGGTCTTCCTGGCGATCTCGTCCGGGACGTTCCTGCTCGCGCTCAATTACACGTCGGTGGCAAACGTGCTCTTCTTCCAGGCCGCAGCCCCGATGATGGCCGCTCTCCTGGGCTGGGCCATCCTGTCCGAACGGATCTCGCGACGAACCTGGATCGCGATGGTCATGGCAGCGGTCGGCGTCGGCGCGATGGTCGCCGGCTCCTTGCACGCGGGGATGCTCGCCGTCGCGCTGCCGATCTTCATGACGCTCTCGTTCGCGATCGTGATCGTGATCGCGCGCTACCGGCGAGAGGTCTCGATGCTGCCGGCGACCTGTGCCTCGCAGGCGCTCGTGATCGTCGCGGTGGCGCCGTTTGCCTCGTTCGGATCGGCCACCAGGTCCGACTGGACGATCTTCATTGCGCTGGGCGTCTTCCTGCTTCCTCCCGCAGAGGTCGCGCTGCTCACGCTCCTCGAGGTCGTGCTCGGGCCGTTGTGGGTCTGGCTCGCCTACGCCGAGCGGCCGAGCACGGCGACGCTCCTCGGCGGTGCGGTCGTGACGGCAGCGGTCATCGTGCAGGCGACGGCGGGCACCGAGGCGGGCCCGGCGCCGGAGCGGGCGGGCGTACCCGCACCGGAATCCGGCTGATCAGCCGCCGGCGACCTTCGCGCGGTGGCCCGCCGCCTGCAGCCGCGCGATGATCTTCTCGCGGTGATCGCCCTGGATCTCGATCGTGCCACCCTTGACGGCCCCGCCCGTGCCGCAGTGCCGCTTGAGGTCGCTCGCAACGGCTGCGAGGTCACCGGTGAGACCCCTGACGATCGTCACCGTCTTGCCGCCGCGGCCGCTTTTCTCACGAAACACCCGGACGATGCCGTCCTGCGGTAGTGCCGGCCCGCGCGCCGGGCCTGGGCTCTTGCCCTGCTTCGCACGGCGGTAGTCCCCGCCGTCGGTCGAGTACACGAGCCGGTGGTCCGACATGCGGCGATGGTAGCCTCGCTCTCCCTCACCAGACCCTCCTCCACGTGGTCGCACGGTATGACTCCGTGAACCCGAGCCCGGCGTAGAGCGCGTTCGCTGCCGCGCCGGAGCCCGTCTCGACGACGGCGTCGACCGCCCCCCGAGCCTCGAGGCGGCACAACCCCTCCTCGATCAGGGCGCGTGCGAGACCGCGGCGACGGTGCCCGGGAGCGGTGCAGACGGGCTCGAGGATGCCGCGCCGGCCGGCCTCGTCGTACGAGGCGCCGACATACGCGGCGAACGTGCCGTCCGGGGCGACCGCGACGAGGTCGAGGTCGGCACGGAAAGACGGCGCCAGCCGCGCGAACGTGGCGTACTCCTCAGGGGTATGGAACGTTCGAGAGAACGCCGCGTTGAGGAGGCCTGCGATCTGCCGGCAATCGAGCGGATCGGTGGGTTGCGTGTTCCGCAACACGTATCCCCCGTACAGCCGACGGCGTGGTGAGGCTCGACGGCCGAGCAGCAGGCGGTACGTCGCTCCGCAGGACGGAGTCTCCTCGTACCCTCGCTCTCGCAACAGGCCCAGGCGCAGCTCGTCGTTCTCGCCGACCGGGAGCTCGAGCCGGTGCCTCGTGGCGTCCCCCGCGGGCTCCGAGAGAGCGTGCTCCGCCCACCCGATCAGCTCCGGCTCGACGACGCGGAACCCGGGATGCACCTGGAGGTGCGCTTCACCCGGGGACTCGTCGCAGATGGCGGCGACGAGGCGGCCGTCGCGCGTCTCCCACAGCTGCACCGCCGGGAGCGAGACCGGATTCACGGTCGAGAACCGCCGCCCGTCGAGCCGACGGACGTTCCAGGCAAATCCGGGAGGGGTCAGGGCTCCGAGCTCGCTCAGAAGCCCACGGAGGCGCCACCAGTCCGCGTCGCTCCTGAGGCGGCGACCGACGATCGGGAGAGAAGGATCGGTGAGCACGGGACGGTCCTCGGTGGAGGCGATCGTAGCTCTGGCACGCCCCGGGAACCACCGGCTGTACCCTCTCGAGATGTCCGACAGTGCCGAGCGGCTGCTCGACCGGCTCGCCCGGTTGCTCGCGACATCGGAGCACGCGCTCGTCCTCACGGGAGCCGGCACGTCCACCGAGAGCGGCCTGCCCGACTACCGCGGGGCAGCCGGCCTGTGGAGCGACAGACGCTTCGAGGAGCTCGCCCACATCGAGATGTGGCGCCGGGAACCGGAGGAGTTCTGGCGGTTCTACGCTGCTCGCCTGGCGTTGCTCGACGGCGCCAGGCCGAACGCGGGCCACGCCGCGATCGCCGAGCTCGAGCACCTCGGTCTTGTGCACCGCGTCCTCACGCAGAACGTCGACGGGCTCCATCGTGCCGCGGGGAGCAGGGCGCCGCTCGAGCTGCACGGAACGCTGGCGGAGGTGGAATGCCTCGCGTGCGGCTTTCGCGGCCCAAGGCAGATCGCCGAGTCCCAGCTCGCCGCAGGCAGCGCCGTTCCCATCTGCCCGAGCTGCGGCGCGAACCTCAAGCCTGCGGTCGTGCTCTTCGGCGAGCTGATGCCGCCTGCCCTCGCAGACGCGCAGGCCGAGCTCGCACGGTGCGACCTGCTGCTCTGCTGCGGCTCGAGCCTCCAGGTCTACCCCGTCGCTGCCTTTCCGCGTCACGTCCACGCGAACGGCGGTGAGATCGCGATCGTGAACCTGGGCCCGACCGACGCCGACGATATCGCAGGCGTGTCGATCGAGATGAAGGTCGGCGACGCGCTTCCCGCCCTCGTCGAGCGGCTCGTCGCCCGCGGGCACTCGCCCGCGCCTACGGCTCCGCAACCGGCGCCCAGGCTGTGACGCGGGCCCCCTGCCCGGCGGCCGAGCGGATATCGAGCTCTCCGCCGACGAGGGCGGCGCGCTCGCGCATGCCGCGGAGCCCGAAGCGGTCGGACGAGACCTGCGACGGGTCGAAGCCACGTCCGTCGTCGCTGATCGTCAGCGTGACGGCGCCTGGTGCCTGCTCCAGCACGATCCTGATCGCGCCGGCGCGCCCGTGGGTGATCGCGTTCGCGACCGCCTCCTGCGTGATGCGGTAGAGCGTCGTCTCGACGTCCGGTGCCAGACGCCTCGCAGGCGGGCCTGCGACCACCTCGACGCTCAGCTCGGTTCGCTCCGCCAGGTCGGCACCGAACCGCTCGAGCGCGGGGACGAGGCCGAAGTCGTCGAGCGCCGGCGGGCGGAGGTCGACCATGACCCTCCTGACGTTGACGAGCGCTCCCTTGACGAGCTCGCGGAGATCGTCGGCCGCCTGCTCATCGCTCCTCGCCAACGGCTCGAGGCCGAGGAGGATCGCCGTCAGCGCCTGGCCCGTCTCGTCGTGCAGCTCGCGCGCGATCCGTGCTCGCTCGAGCTCCTGGGCGGCCATGATGTGCGAGACGGTCTCACGCTCGGCGCGCCGGGAGAGGTCGATCGCGACGGCCGCCCGATCGGCGAACTCCTGCACGAGCCGGTAGTCGCCCTCGGAGAATCGCGCATCGACACCCGCACGGTCGTTCACGGCGAGCGCGCCGAGCGCCTCGCCGCCCACGACGAGCGGCACGAAGATCGCCGCCCTGACCCCCCACTCGCGCGCGAGTGATCGGTCGGCTTCGAGATCGTCAACCATCGAGTCGACCCGCTCACCGCGGCCGCGCCGGATCACGGCGGCGCTCTTCGAGTTGGTGCCGTCGAGGCGACGGCCGACCGCTCGCGACGCACCGTCGCCGGCGGCGGCAGCGATCTCCAGCATCCCATCCGATTGTCGCACCGCGATGTAGACGAAGCGACCGTCCACGAGCTCGAGCACGCGCTCGCAGACGAGGCCGAGGAGCTGCTTCGGCTCGAGCTCGCTCGCCAGCGCCTGTGTCACCTGTGAGAGCGACTCGAGATGCCTGGCCCACCGCTGCGACGACTCGAAGAGCCGCGCATTCTCGATCGCCACCGCGGCCTGGCCGGCGAGAAGCTCGATCAGCTCCTGGTCTTCGGGGGTGAAGTCCATGCCACCGTCCTTCTCGGCCAGGTAGAGGTTTCCGTACGCCACGCCGCGGAGGAAGATCGGCACTCCGAGGAACGTCCCCATCGGCGGATGGCCCGGCGGGAATCCCACGGAGCGCGGATCGTCGTGCAAGTCGTGCAGGCGGAGCGGCCGGGCCTCGCGAATCAGCGCGCCCAGGATTCCCCGCCCGCGGGGCAGCTCGCCGATCGTCCTCCGGGTCTCCTCGTCGACACCGTGGGTGACGAAGCGCTCAAGGTCCTGTCCGCGTGGATCGATGACTCCGAGCGCGACGTACCGGGCCCCGGTGAGATCGGCAGCGCTCCTGATGATGCGACCGAGCAGGTCGTCGAGCGAGAGCTCGGCGTTCAGTGCCACGCCCGCATCGATCACGCGGTGCAGGCGGTCCGCATACGAGCCGAGCGCGGGCTCCCTGGCGATCTCGTCGGCGTCGTTCACGACATCTGCTCCCGCTCGGTATTCCGCTGTGCAGGCGCGCTCAGGGGTCCTGACGGCCCTTCTGAGTGGCTAGGCATCGAACGATACACGCGCGCTTCCGGCGTAGCGGTGACGATGTCCGGTTCGTCAGTCGAGCGTCAGTAGAAGTCGGCGCCGGCCGGGATCGGCCGGGCAACGCGAGCAGGAGCGGCGCGGGCAAACGGCAACTCGAGCCGCGCGACGACGGCCACCTCGGCGGTCGCGAGTGGCTCGCCCGCCCAGGCGAGCACGTCCTCGACCGCCGCAGGCACATCTCTCGGGTCCAGTTCCGGCGCGATGTTCTCGTAGACCTCCACGGGATTGAATCCCGGAATCGAGATCTCCGACCCGACACCGTCGGCAATCTCGTAGCTCGGTGCGGTGAGCGTGAGGACGATCATCCGGTCCTGCCATCCGATCTGGTCGCCGTAACGCCAGCGCAGCCAGTAACGCGTCGGCCCGGCGGAGAATGCGAACGGGCACGCCGGATCGGTGAAATGCGTGATCGTGAGCTGCATGCCGGCGAGCCTGCTCACGCCCGCGCCGATGAGCCGCACGTCCGGGTCAGTCGTGCAAGGCCGACCCCAGCGCGGCGAGTAGGCCCCAGCGCTCGTCGACGTGTGCCTGGATCGTCTGGATCTGCCCGGGCGAGAGGTGGCGGAAGCGTCCCTGGGTCTCGAGGAAGTCGCTCACGGGCAGCGGGTGCTTCGGCCGGAACGTGATCCTCCACTCGCCGTGATCGCACTCGAAGAGCGGGAATGTCCGCGACTCGACGGCCAGCCGTGCGATCTCCGTGGACTGCGCCGTCGGGTATCTCCAGCCGGGCGGGCACGGGCCGAGAACGTGGAGGAAGCGGAAGCCCTTCACCTCGGCCGCCCTCGTCACCTTCGCCCGGAAGTCCCGCAGCATCGGGACGGTGCCCAGCGCGAGCGTCGCAACGTAGGGAATGTTGTGTGCCGCCATGATCCGCGCGATGTCCTTCTTCTGCCCCGAGCGAGGCGCGGACGTCGGCGTCGTCGTCGTCCAGGCGCCCTCCGGAGTGGCACCCGACTTCTGGACGCCGGTGTTCATGTACGCCTCGTTGTCGTTGAGGACGTAGATGATGTCCTCGTTGCGCTCGGCCGCCGCCGAGACGCCGGAGAAGCCGATATCGCAGGTGCCGCCGTCGCCGGCCCAGACGACCACCTGCGTGTCCTCTTGGCCGCGCAGTCGTAACGCGGCCTTGATCCCGGATGCCTCCGCGGCCGCGGAGGCGAACGGCGTCAGGTGGACGGCGACCCCGAAGGCGTTCACGGGCCAGATGCCGGCGATGATCGTCCAGCACGATGCAGGCACGACGAGGACGATCTTCGACTCCGGCTTCGCTGCGGCCAGCCCGTCGAGCACGTGCCGGACGTTGATCGCAGGCCCGCAGCCGGCGCACGCGGCATGGCCACAGTGCAGGAGCTTGTCCTCGGAGAGGATCTCCTCGATCCAGGCCGCCATCAGTGCACCTCCTCCGGGATGTAGACGGGCGCGATCCCTGCGTGCTCACCGAGCGTGCGTGTCTGCTGCAGGGCCCAGCGCAGCGTCAGAGGTGTCACGTCCTGTCCTCCGAGGCCACCGATGAAGTTCGTCGCACCCTTTACGTGCACGAGGTCGAGCGACATCACGTCGGCCCCCATCGGGCCGAGCGACCCGAAGGCCGGCGCCCGGTCGACGACCGAGAGGTACGACACCCCGCTCAGGGCTGCGGCCAGCTCCGCCGCCGGGAACGGCCGGAACGCATGGACGCGAACGAGCAGGAGATCGTCGTCGTCCTCCAGCAGCTCGAGCGCCGTGTCGCCGATCGTCCCGATCGTGACCAGCGCGGCAGTGGCCGCAGGATTCCCGGCGATCTCGAGCGCACCGGCCTTGTGGCGGCCGAAGTGCGAGGTGAACCCCGCCGCGACTGCTGCGATCAGCCCCCTCGCCCCGTCCATCGCATCCGCGACATGGCGCTGGAAGGCGACGTAGTCGTCCGGCTCCGGCAGTGCCGAGTACGTCCGCGGCCGCTCGGGATCGAGCACCCAGTCGTGCGGCGCCTGGAACGCCGGCAGGAACGCGTCGACCACGCTCTGCTCGGGGACGTCGACGACTTCGGACGTGTGCGAGAGGAGGAACCCCTCCGCGCACACCATCACCGGCAGCATCGCCCACTCGGCGATCCGGTAGGCGCAGAGGATGCTGTCCAGCACCTCCTGGGCCGACGAGCAGTAGAGCTGGATCCAACCCGTGTCGCGCTGGCTCATGCTGTCCGAGAGATCCGGCTGGATGCTCCAGGGAGCGAAGACCGCCCTGTTGATGTTGACGACGACCAGCGGGATGCGCTCGCGCGACGCCCGGTGGAGCTGCTCGTGCGCGTAGAGCAGGCCTTGCGAGGAGGTCGCCGTGAACGTGCGCACGCCGACGCGCGCAGCCCCGACGACGTAGCCGAACATCGCGTGCTCGCTCTCGACGTCGGCAAACTCGATGTCGTCACGACCCGCTACGAGCTCGGCCAGGCGCTCCACGATCACCGTCTGCGGTGTGATCGGGTAGCAACCGATGGCACGGACGCGCGCGAGCATCACGGCATATGCCGCAGCCTCGTCGGCCGTCAGCACCATGCGGCCGTGCGACAGCGGCTCGCTCATGCGGGCACCTCCTCCATCCTGAGTGCGTTCCGCACGGGGCAGACGACCTCGCAGATGCCGCATCCCTTGCAGTACAGCTCGTCGATCACCATCACGCCGTCCTCCCGGGCGATCGCCCCTTCCGGGCAGAAGAGCGCGCAGACGGCGCACGCGGTGCAGGCGTCGCCGAGCACGGGGCGATCGAGCGACCAGGACCCCGTATGGATGCCGAGAGAGCCCATGGTGCTGACCGGGTAGGGCGGCGTGCTCGGCCGGGCTCCCGCCGGAGCCTGCCCGGGGACGACCGCAGGCACGAGCAACGCGTCGCCGGCGCGTGACCGCTGCCTCGTGCACCGCGCGTAGCCCTCTCGGGCGGCAACGACGTTCAGTTCGGCGCCGGCGCCCATCCGCGCGACGATCGCCTGCTCGAGGAACTCGAGCCCGTCCGGGAGGAGCATCCGCATGCAGGCGCCGAGCACTGCCACGTTGCCCATCGGCCGCCCCTCGGACGACAGGACGTCGTTGTCGCGCGCGATCCGCGAGGCAGGCACGCGGGCGATGTCGAACGGCCCCGTGTGAGGCAAACGCCCTTCGTGATTCAGGATGATCAGACCGTCGGGCTTGACGGCCTCGAGCGTGTGCTGTGGCGGGAGCGAGGGCGATATGCCGACGAGAACGTCGCACTCCCGCACCCGGTAGCGGCGGTGGATCGCCGATGCCTCGTCCCAGCGCAGGAAGGCCGAGATCGGCGCTCCGCGTCGTTCCGCCTTGAACTCGGGAAAGCACTGAGCCCAGAAGCCCGCCCGGGCGAAGGCATCGGCGAGCAACTGCGAGGCGAGGACGACACCTTCGCCACCTCGGCCGACAAGAAGCATCTCCTGCACCCGAGCGCTCCTTTCGATGGGCACCTTCGAGCACTGTCATCATCCTCGGGGCCTCCCGGGACGGCATCCGTGGTTCCACGTATCGCGGCGGAGCCAAGCCGCAGACCGAAACCGTGCGCTCCCGAGCCGAACGCAGGCTGCTCCCGGGCGTCCGCCTTCACCGGCTCTTAACACCGTTTGCAGGCAAATCAGGAGTAGCGTCCGGTCGTGGCGACGAGTGTCGTGAAAGCGCTGGTACCGACTGCGATAGCCGCCGTGCTGCTCTCGCAGGAGTTCCCGACGGCCAACCTGGACACGGACGGCACGCTCTTCACCGTCGTCATCTACGGGGCGAGCTACTCCGACGCGGTCGCCCGGATCCGGGCCTGGATGACCCGTTCGCATATCGGGCCGGTCCTCGTGACCGACGGAGTGACCGCCGAGGACCTTCTGTCCGACCATGCCTAGAGGCGTGGGTATGATCGGTCGCAGTGACTGACGCATTCTCAGCGCTCATCTCGGCCGAGCCGGGGTGGCGGGCCCTGTTCGCGGACGCCAACGGCGTCGAGACGGGCCGCTCGCGGGTGATCGCCTGGGCCTCCTCCGAGCGCGACGGCGAGACGCGCATCGTCGGCATCATCGCCGACCCCAACGATCCCAAGTTGCTCGTGCCCGCCGACCGGGTGACGGATGCCGACGGCGGCTCGCTGTTTCGCTACGGCTTCGTCGAGTCCTAGACCCGCGACGCCAGGGCCCCTGGGCTACCATCGGAGTCTTGTTGACGCCCGGCGGAGTCGAGGGATCGAGATGACGGCCGTGGCCCGCGGATCGTCGGCACTCGGCCGCTGGCTAGTTGCGGCGATGGCCTGCGCGCTGATCGCTCACGCGGCCGTGTATCACTCCTTCGTTCCCGGGGACGGAATGCACGGGTACTTCGCGTGGTACGTCCCGGTGGTCGCCGCCGCCTCCGCGTGCTCGCTGCTCGCGATCCTGGTCGGCGGGCTCTGCGCAGGGAGCCGGCCCGCACGCCTGATCGGTGCCCTCCTACCCGCTCGCTCGACCCGGTACCGAGGCGGAAGCGTTGCCGGCCTGGCGTCGGGAGGGCTCGCGTTCCTGATCCTGCAGGAGTCACTGGAGCGATCGTTCAACGGGGGTGGGCTCACGCTGGCGACATTTCACGCGTCGGCGTGGCCGGTGCTCATGGCGGTCCTGTTCCTCACGGCGGCGGCGATACTCGCCGTCGGCCGGACGGCCGTCGTGTTGAGCGAGCGCGCTCTCGCCGATCGTGCGGACCGCCCGCGGTCGACCCGGCTGCCGCAGCGTCGGGGCAGCGGCCCGATCGTCGTTCGGAAGAATGCTCTGCTCGGGTGGCACGCAGGCTTGCGTGCCCCTCCTCTCGTGGCCTGATCATCGTCGCGCCCTCGTCCGGAGGGCGCTCTCTGCCCGAGACCCGAAAGGGAGTTCGTCGATCTTGTCGTTCCCGCGTCTTCTTGGAGCCCCGCTGCGGCGCCTCTCCCTGGCGGCAGTCGTGGCTGCCCTTGTCGCGCTCGCTCTCCCGGCGCTCGGCCAGGCGCACAGCAGCTCCCGCGTCATCGCCGTCGACTACGAGGCGCGGCTCGCTCGGGCGGTCATCGCCGACGGCGTCGAGGCGCGCGTGATCGACGGGAACCGCAAGCTGGAGCTGAAGGTCCGGGCGCCACACACCGCGCTCGTACTCGGGTACGGCGGGGAGCCGTTCCTCCGGTTCGCCCCGTCGGGAGTGTGGGTGAACGAGCGCTCCCTGACGGCCGTGACGAACAGGCTGACGAGAGAAGGCTCCACCCCGGCGCTCGACAAGACGGCACCACCACGCTGGCGGGCGCTCAGCCGGAGCAACCGGTTCGCCTGGCACGACCATCGGCTCGCTCTCGTGCCGGGGTCGATGGCGCGAACGGGCCGGGTCGGCACCTGGTCGATCCCGGTGACGATCGACGGGCAGCCGCTCCGCATCGAGGGAGGGTTGTGGCACCACACCGGGCCGCCCCTCTGGCCCTGGCCGATCCTGCTCGTCGCGGCGACGTGCACGGGTGTGTTCCTGGCCGTGAGAGGGGCAGCGCGCACGCGCCGTGCCGCCGCCTACACATGCGTCGCGGTGGCGGGCGCGGCGTATCTGCTCGCGACCTCGGGCTTCACGCTCGCGCACTCCTCGTCGGGAACCTGGGTGAGCGTCTCGCTGCCCCTCGTGATCGCGGTGATCGCGGTCGCCGTCTTCGTGCTGCGTCCGGAACTGCGCTACGCGGTTGCCGGAGGCGTGGGGCTGCTCGTGCTGGCCGAGAGCGTCGGCCAGCTGAGCGTGTTCCGCCACGGCTACGTGATCTCGGCGCTCCCGGCACCGGTGGCGCGGGCCGCCGTCGCGGTCGCGGTCCTGGGCGCTCAGGTCGCCTCGATCATCGCCGTGACCAGGCTGTTCGGGGACCGACCCCGGCGCGTCGCCCCCCGGTCCGTCAAGCCGGCCCCCGGGCTGGCGATCCCGAAGGGCCGCAGGCGATGAGGGGCGTCGGCTGTCTCGCCGCGCTCGCGCTCCTGCTCGCAACCGCGGGCAGCGTGCAGGCCGGGGACTCTCTCGTGCCGACTCCGATCGGGCGCGGAGCCGCCTACCACCCGGCTCCGCGCGGGCCGCTCGTCGTCGCGCAGCGGCGAATCGGTGGGCACGCGTGCTCCCGTTCGGCGGGCCAACGGTTCGGCGCCCATCTCGAGCTGTTCGGTCGCGGCCTGGTGGTGATCGTTCCCGCGGGCGTGGGAATCGCACCGCCGGTGCAGAGGTCAGGGGCCTCCATCAGCACCGGTGGGTGCTTCTACCCCGCGCTCACCCGCGAGCCGACCGGAGTGATCGAAGTCGCCTCCGGCATCCCGTTGACGCTCGGGACGTTCTTCTCCTTCTGGGGGCAACCGCTCGGCCCGCGGCGCCTCGCGGGATTCCGCGCGATCGGTACCCAGCGAGTCCGCGCGTGGGTCGACGGGCGCTCCTGGCGTGGCGATCCTCGTGATGTCCCACTGCTCCCTCACGCCGAGATCGTGCTCGAGCTCGGCCGTCTCATCCCACCCCATGTGAGTTACCGGTTCGAGAAAGGACTCTGACGTGCGTCGCTCCTCCCATGCTCTTCGTGCACTCGCAACGCTGGCGGTCGGCGCGGCGGCGATCTCCCTCGCAGCCTGCGGCGGCTCGTCCTCCGGGCCGTCGACGCCGACGGTCGCCGCGGCGAAGACGTACGACCTCGGGAGCTTCCAGCCGGCCGGGACTCCCACGGCGGGCGCCTCCACGCCAGTCTCGTTTACGATTGTCCAGCCCTCGGGGAAGCCTCTGACCGCGTTCCGCACCGGCGCCGGACCACATGTCGGCGTCCACGTGATCCTCGTCCGGGACGACCTCTCGACCATCATCCACCAGCACCCTCCCATCGCCGCGGACGGGACGATCTCGACCCACGTCACGTTTCCGTCGGCAGGGCGCTACCGGCTCGTCGTCGACGCGTATCCCGCAACGGGGCCGCAGCCGAACTTCCAGCTCTTCCGCTGGATCACCGTCGGAGGCGTGAAGAAGCCACGGGCGCCGCTCGGCTCGGCGCGCTCGGTCGTTGTGGACGGCTACCGGTTCACGCTCACCGGCGGGCGCAACCTGAAGGCGATCCAGCCGGCTCTGCTGACGGTCAAGGTGAAGAGGCCCGACGGCAACCCGGCCGTGTTCACGCCGTGGTACGGCGCGCTCGCGCACGCGATCTTCTTCCGCGCCGGCTCGCTCGACTACTTCCACACGCATGTCTGCAGTCCCGGCGCGACCGGGTGCACCAGCCTCGTCGGCGGCGCGAAGGTGACCGGGACCTCCACGACCCCGGGGAAGCTCACCGTCGGCGTGCTCGTTCCCGTCGCCGGGACCTGGCGTCTCTTCCTCCAGACCCAGGTGGACGGGCACGTCCTCACCGCTCCTTTCACCCTGAAGGTCGCGTGAGCGCACGCGCGGAGAGGATCGTCCGGACCGCCGGCCTCGTGACGGTGACGCTCGTCGTCGTCCTCGCCGCGCGGACCCTCGCCTACGCCCTCCAGACCGGGCTCTCGGCCGACGGGCACGAGCTGGCGTCGGCGACCGGAGGACCGTCCGTCTGGCTGATCGCGGCTGCGACACTCGCGACCGCGACGGCGGTCGCCGTCGCGGTCGTGTGGCTCGCGTCGCTTGCGGTGACCGAGCGGCAGCGGCTCGAGCCTGCCGCCGTCACGGCTTCCCGCCGGATCTCGATCGCCGCAGTGGCAGGGCACGCCGTGTTGCTCTTTCTGGCCAGCTCGGCGGCCTTCGCGCTGCTCGAGTCGTACATTCACTGGCGGGCCGGGCTCGGCTGGCACGGCCTCCACTGCCTCATCGGGCCGGTCCACCGCGACGCCCTGCCGATCCTGGCCGCGCTCTCGCTCGTGACCGCGGCCGTTCTGCGGGCCTGCGCCCACCTGATCGCCTGGATGCGCCGGATCATCCGACGGCTCGGCGGCCGGAGCCACACGATCGCCAGGCCGCCGGCCGAGCAGCGGCCCGAGCTGCGCGCCGGGCCGAAACGCTCGCTCCACGGTCACCGTTTCGAGGCTCGCGGCCCTCCACGTCGTTCTCTCTCGTCCTGCGGGCGCCTCGGGCGGCCCGCTCAGCAAACGAAAGGGAAAACGACACCGATGACTCACTCACTCAGGCCCCGGCGGCTGCCGATCCTCGCCCTCTCGACGGTCGGCGCGCTCATCGCGGTAGCGGGCGCTTCGGCGCACGCGATCGTCAGCCCCCCGGTCGCCAAGGCGAAGACGCTGCAACAGTTCACGCTCTCGGTCCCGACGGAGAAGGAGAACGCCAGGACGACCCAGATCGAGCTGACCGTCCCGGCCGGCTTTGCGATCGACTCGTTCGAGCCCGCCCCCGCCGGCTGGAAGCAGGAGGTCCAGTCGACCGGCTCCGGGGAATCCGCCGTCGTGCAGAAGGTGACGTGGACCGGCGGCAGCGTCCCGACCGGGGAAGACTCCGTCTTCCGCTTCAACGCGGGCACAGACGCGACGAAGACCTACACGTTCGACGTGCGGCAGACGTACTCGGACGGCACCGTGGTCGACTGGAGCGGCTCGGAGACCTCGGACAACCCCGCGCCCACGGTCGAGTCGCTCTCGTCGTTCGGCGGCAGCAGCGGCACCTCGACGCTCGGGATCATCGCGGTCGTCCTGGGTGGCATCGCACTGATCATCGCGATCGTGGCGCTGATCTCCGGGCGAGGGCGATCGCTGGCATGAGGCGACGCGGGCGGGCACGACTCGTGGTGCTGGCGGCGGTCGCCGTCGCCCTCGTGGCTCCGGCAGGCGCCTGGGCCCATGCTGCGCTCCTCGCGACCTCGCCGCCCGCGACCACGGTCGTCAGCACCCCGCCCACGCAGGTCACGCTCAGATACAGCGAGGCGGTCGAGCCGCGGTTCGCGATCGTCTCCGTCACCGATGCGGCCGGTCACCAGCACACGGCCGGCCGGCCGCATCGGAGCCCCTCGAACCCGGACGAGCTCGTCCAGCCGGTCGACCACCTCGACCAGGGCTGGTACCTCGTCTTCTGGCGCGTCATCTCGGCCGACGGCCACCCGGTCCGCGGCGCCTACACCTTCGCCGTCGGCCCGAACCCGGGGCCGGCGCCCCAGTTCGTGATCCCCTCGATCAGCGAGACCGCGGCTACCCCCCGCCTGCTCGTGGCCCGCTGGGTCGTCTTCCTCTCGCTGATGTCGGCCATCGGCCTCCTGCTGATACGCCTTCTGATTGCGCGTCCGATCGGACGCGGCCCCGCGGGGCGCTCCCTGCGCGCGACGTCGATCGCCTTCGCCGTGGCCGCCGCCGTGGCACTCGTCAGCATCCCCCTCTACGTGCTGACCGCGACCGCGCAGTTCGCTCTCCGCTCGGTCTTCGACGTCTCGAACCTCGTGCCGCTCGCGCGCGCCTCGGCCTTCGGCCGCGGGTACCTCGACCTCGAGCTCACGTTCGCCCTCTTCGCGATCGCAGGGGCGATAGCGATCTTCGTCGACCGGCCGGAGCGCGCCGCGCGGTCGATCGCCGAGATCCTCGCTCTGGTCGGGGCGCTCCTCGCGGCCGCCGCCATGCTCGTCGTCCCCGGCCTCTCGGGCCACGCCGGCCAGACTGCGCCGCGCGGCCTCGCCCTGGCCCTCGACTGGCTCC
>Ga0302299_10000880_pt1 | contig 17489 bp, 8 predicted proteins | sample III_Fen_N3_4_FD_198795 | JGI IMG/M metagenome (GOLD analysis project Ga0302299, IMG submission 198795) | Peat permafrost microbial communities from Stordalen Mire near Abisko, Sweden - III_Fen_N3_4 | ecosystem: Environmental > Terrestrial > Soil > Wetlands > Permafrost | place: Sweden: Abisko... | reverse complement strand
CGCACGCCGTTCGGCGGCACCAGCCCGTAGGCCGCTCGGTGGTAGTGGTTCGAGGTCGTGACGAGCCGTCGCGGCACGACTCCCTCGGCCATGATCTCCCCGGGCCCGTAGACGTCGGCGAGGAACATCTCGAGAGCCTTGATGCGCTGGACGATCCCCTTCTCGACGCGGTCCCATTCCTCGGCCCCGACCACGCGGGGCACGAGGTCGAGCGGGAGGGGTCGCTCGCGGCCGGAGAGCGAGAACGTGATGCCCTGCCGGTCGAGGTAGGCGTCTCGCAGCCGCGCGCGCTCGGACAGGCCGTCGGGGCCGAGGGTCGTGAGGACGTCGGCGACCGTGCCCATGCCGGGGCGCGGACGACCCGAGTCGTCGACCATCTCGTCGTAGGCCCCGAGGCTCCCCGGGGCGGCCTCGGCGCGCATGTGCGCAGTGTGGACCGCTCGCGTTACCGCCGCAGGCTCTCCGCGTTTCGCGCGTGTTGCCGCCGCGGGGGCGGCGTACTCCTCAGGACCGCTCGTGGCGCCGTCGTCCGGTGACCGCGGTCGGGCATCCGGGGGCGCGGCGCGGCTTGGCGGTGTGCGAGGGGAGTGTGTCCGGCGAACCCGTCTCGGGGGTCAGGTCCGGGGCCGGCCGCCCGATGAACCACCCCTGCGCGTGCGTGGCCCCGAGCGCCGTGACCGCGCCGAGCTCGGCCTCGGTCTCCACGCCGTCGGCGACCGTCGCGACCTCGAGGGCTCGACCGATCTGCACGAGAGCACCGAGCATCTCCAGGCCCTGCGGCGTCGCGGAGCCGGCGACGAAGGACCGGTCGATCTTGAGCAGACCGGTCCCTGCCATGCGGGCCTCCGGTCCAGTCGGCCGATCAGGCCCCTGCGGCCGACGGTCCTCGCTCGCGGACGGGAAGTCCACCGCAGCGCTCTCGACCCGGCCACGCGGGAGCAACCCGCGTACTGTCGCAGGATGGAACCGAGCTACGGCACGGACCGGGTTCCTGTCGTCGACGTCGGATCGGAGCTCGCGACGGCCCGCCGGAGCGCTGCCGACGACCGCGACGCCGCGGCGGCGCACCGCGACGAGGCCGCCACCGATCGCGACGTCGCAGCCGGCAGCCGGGGAGCAGGTCGCGCCGAGCGCCAGCACGCGCGCTCTGACCGCATCATCGCGGCCGCCGACCGCCTCGCGGCCGAGCAGGACCGGCTCTTCGCGGGGCTCGACCGCGACTTCGCGGCGTTCGACCGTCAGGAGGCCGACCGCGAGCGCGAGGCCCACCCTGACCTGGCCGCCGGCGGCTGGACGGAGGCGGCCCGGCGACGCGGCCTCGCCGCCCAGCTGCGCGACGAGGCGGCCCGGCGTCGCGACGGACTGGCCATCCACCGGATGAACCTCGGGATCGAGCTCGACCGCGAGGCCGACCTGCGCGACCGACGCGCCGAGATGACCGATGCGCTGGCCGACCTGCGCGACCGCGCCGCCCTGGAGCGCGACCGCGCCGCGGCCGCGCGCGACGTCGCCGCGATCCACCGCGACCTGCTCTCTCGAGCGCGAGCGACGAGCGCGTGAGCTCTCCGAGCGCGGCGGCAGCCCCCCGGTGGACCTGCTCGTCGCGGAGGCGGAGACCGACCGTCAGCTCGCCACGGTCGACCGGGTGGAGTCCGCGATGGACCGCCTCGCGGCGGTCCAGGACCGGGTGTCGACGTTGGCCGCACCGCTCGTCACCGGGATCGATCCCGAGACCGGCGCCCTCACCGCTGGGGAGGGCCTCTGGGTGCTCGCCCAGCTGCTCGCGCTCCCGGACGTGCCCGAGCTGGAGGCGGCGCTGGTCGACCTGGCCCCCCTGCTCGCACGAGGGTCCGGTTCGCACGGGCTCTCCGCCGCGACCGACGACCTGCGGGGGTCGCTGACCCACCGCGACCTGCTCGTCCGCTGGACCGCGACCCAGTTCCTGGTCGTGCTCGTTGCGCGACCGCCGGAGGAGGAGTTCCCCGCCCCGGCGGCGCAGGCGCTCGCGGGACTCCAGCCGTTGCAGTTCGTCCGGCACGGGCCGGGCGCGTCCCTCGAGGCCTATCTCGACGCCGTCGTAGGGCCCGGTCCGTCGACCGACGCCCGCTGACCACCGACCACCGGTCCCCGGGGATCGCCGCCCGACCCCACTCCCGCCGGGGAGTCCGCATCCCCCACAATGTCCGCATGACAGCGCTTACACCCCTGCCGGGAGTCGACACCCTGGTGGAGGCCGCGCTGCGCCGTGTGGGCGCCGTGACGTCCGACGGGGCCGACGACCTGGTGGCCAGGGCACGTCGATGGGGTCCGGATCTCGACGCCGGGATCCGCGCGGTGTTCGAGCCCCCGCGCGCCGACGCGCTCGTCGCCCGCCTGGCCGAGATCGCGGTGAGCGGCTGGCTCGACCGCCCGCAGGCGCTGCGCGACCGAGACCGCGACCGGCTGCTCACGCCCGACTGGTTCCAGGGACCCGACACCCTCGGCTACGTCGCCTACGCGGACCGCTTCGGCGGCACGCTCGACGGCGTCTCGACGCACATCGACTACCTGCGCGAGCTCGGCACGACGTACCTGCACCTCATGCCGCTGCTCGCGCCGCGCGACGGCGCGAACGACGGCGGCTACGCCGTCGCCGACTACCGCGCGGTACGGCGCGACCTCGGCACCATGGCCGACCTCGAGTCGCTCGCGACGGCGCTGCACGCCGCGGGCATCGCGCTCACCATCGACCTCGTCCTCAACCACGTCGCCCGCGAGCACCCGTGGGCCGAGGCCGCGCGTCGCGGCGAGCAGCACTACCGCGACTACTTCCACGTCTTCCCGGACCGCACCGTGCCGGGTGAGTTCGAGCGCACCCTGCCCGAGGTGTTCCCCGACTTCGCCCCGGGGAACTTCACGTGGGACGACGACGTCGCCGGCTGGGTCTGGACGACGTTCAACGACTACCAGTGGGACCTCAACTGGTCGAACCCAGACGTCGTGTGCGAGTTCGCCGACATCACCCTGTTCCTCGCCAACCGCGGCGTCGACTGCCTGCGCCTCGACGCCATCGCCTTCCTCTGGAAGCGGCTCGGCACCGACTCGCAGAACCAGCCGGAGGTGCACGGCCTCACCCGCGCGCTGCGTGCCGTGGCTCGGATCGCCGCGCCGTCGCTGGTGTTCAAGGCCGAGGCGATCGTCGGTCCGGCCCAGGTGGTGCACTACCTCGGCGTCGGCGACTACGCCGGCCACGTGTCCGACCTCGCCTACCACAACAGCCTCATGGTGCAGATCTGGTCGGCGCTCGCGACGCGCGACGTCCGCCTGCTCGTGCGCGCGCTCGAGAAGTTCCCGCCGAAGCCGACGACGACCGCATGGGCCACCTACCTGCGCTGCCACGACGACATCGGCTGGGCGATCGACGACACCGACGCGTGGCAGGTCGGCTGGAACGGTCCGGCGCATCGCGCCTTCCTCTCGGAGTGGTACGCCGGCCGGGCACCAGGCAGCTTCGCGCGCGGCGCGGAGTTCCAGGTGAACGAGGCGACCGGCGACAGCCGGATGAGCGGGAGCGCGGCGAGCCTGGTCGGCATCGAGCAGGCGCTCGAGGCAGGCGACGCGGCGCTGCTCGCCCGGGCCGTCGCCCGGCTGCACTGCGCCTACGCCATGGTCTACGGGTTCGGCGGGATCCCGTTGCTGTACATGGGGGACGAGCTCGCGCTGCTCAACGACACGGGCTACCTCGACGAGCCCGCGCACGCGGACGACAACCGCTGGATGCACCGTCCGCGGATGCCGTGGGACGTCGCGGCCATGCGCCACGACTCGGACACCCTTGAGTGTCGGGTGTTCGCGATGGTCCGCCACCTCGGCGACGTGCGGCGCTCGCTGCCGTCGCTGCACGCGGCCGTCGAGTCGGTCACGGTGGAGACGTCGAACCCCGCAGTGCTCGCCGTCGTGCGCCGCCACGCCGCGGGCGACCTCGTGCAGGTCTACAACGTCTCGGAGGACTGGCAGCGCTGCGACGTCGGCGTGCTCGGCTCGCTGCGCGACCGCGAGCTCGTCGAGCACCTCGTCGGCGACGTGCCGCGGATCGAGGACTGGCAGCTGGTGCTCGCGCCCTACGCCGCGGTGTGGCTCGCCGCCCGCTGACCCCTGCCCCCGCACGTCACTGGCGTCGGTGTCAGAAACCGGGCCGACTCCCTCGCACTTACGTCAGTGACACGCGGAGATGGCGGCCGTGCGCGCCCTCGAGCGGGTGAATCGGCTGTGACGGGTGGTGTTGATGTGACTCATGGGGCTACCGTCGTCGGAGCCGATCGTCCGATCCTTCCCCGTCGGAGGCACCGTGCCGCACGTGCGAGGAGCAGTACGCCGCCGTGCCCGCACGGTCGCGGCGCTGCTGGCTGCCCTCCTCGCGAGCGTGCTCCTGGGCCCGACGGCGTCCGCGACGCCCACCCGGCCGCCGGCCCCGACGGCCGCGCAGGTGCGCGAGGCCACGGCGGCCGCAGCGGCGGCGGCCGCCGCTCTGGTGACGGCCCAGGCCCAGGTGGACGACGCCGACGCGCGGCTCGCCGCCCTCGACGACCGGGTCGAGGCGCTCGTCGAGGCGTGGGACGCGGCGAGGGCCGCCTCCGACCAGGCGGCCGCGGACCTCGCGGCCGCACGCGGCCGGGCCGACGCCGCCGCCATCGCGGCGACCTCGGCGCAGGGGGACGTCGACCGGCTCGCCGCGGCCAGCTACCAGGTCGGCGCCGACCTCAGCGGCGGGCTCGGCGAGTGGGCGTCGGTGCTCGACAGCGTGTTCCGCAGCGACGGGGTCGTGGGTCTCGCCGACCGCGTCAGCGCCGTCGGCCAGGTGGCTGCGAGCCGACGCCACGAGATCCAGGACGCCACGGCGCTGCGCTTCGCAGCCCTCCAGGCGCGGCTGTCCGCCGAGGCGGCGGCCAGCGCACTCGCCGCGAGCGAGTCGGCGGTGCAGGCCGCGGCGCAGACGGTCCGCGAGGCGCAGCAGGCCCAGCAGACCGAGGTCACCCGCCTCACCGCGCAGCGGGCCGATGCCGCCACGGTGCTGACCGCCGCCCGCAGCCACGCGTCGGCGCTCGACAGGGCACGGCAGGCCGAGCTCGCGCGCATCGCCGCCGAGAAGCGGGCGGCTGCGGCCCGTGCGGCGGCTGCAGCCCGCGCGGCCGCCGCTGCCCGCGCCGCCGCCGATGCCGCCCGGCGCGCCCGCGAGCGGCAGGCACTGGTCGGGCGACCGCCGACCGACGGTGGAGGTTCCCAGCAGTGGCCGGACGGACAGCCGGCCGCCACCGGCGCCCAGCGCGCCGCGGCCGTGGCCTTCGCCCGGGCCCAGCTCGGCAAGCCCTACGTGGCAGGAGGCAGGGGACTGGCCGACTACGACTGCAGCGGCCTCACGTCGGCGGCGTACCTCTCCGCGGGCGTGGCGATGATCGCCTACTCGCAGGCGCAGTTCGCGGCGTACCCGAAGGTGCCGGTCACGGCGCTGCAGGCCGGCGACCTGGTGTTCTTCGCCTTCGACCCCAACGACTGGACCACGATCCACCACGTCGGGCTCTACGTCGGCGGCGGGCGCATGATCGAGGCGCCGCACACCGGCGACGTCGTGAAGTACCAGACGATCTGGCAGTCCCAGCTCGTCGCCTACGGCACCCGCCCCTGACCCGGCAGCGACTCGCGGCGGCGCAGGTCAGCTGGTGTGCGTGGCGTCCTCGATCGCGGACTCGACCGCGCGCTCGTGCTCGTCGTGGCGCTCGAAGGAGGCGGCGATCTCGGCCTCGGCCTCGGTGCGGCCGACCCACGACGCGCCCTCGACCGACTTGCCCGGCTCGAGGTCCTTGTAGACCTCGAAGAAGTGCTGGATCTCGAGGCGGTCGAACTCCGGCACGTGGTGGATGTCGCGGATGTGCTCCACCCGCGGATCGGCGACGGGCACGCAGAGGACCTTGTCATCGCCGCCGGCCTCGTCGGTCATGCGGAACATGCCGATGGCGCGGCAGAGGATGACGCAGCCGGGAAAGGTCGGCTCGTCGAGGATCACGAGGGCGTCGAGCGGGTCGCCGTCCTGCCCGAGCGTCCCGTCGATGAAGCCGTAGTCGTGCGGGTAACGCGTCGAGGTGAACAGCATCCGGTCGAGTCGGATCCGCCCCGTGACGTGGTCGACCTCGTACTTGTTGCGGCTGCCGGCGGGAATCTCGATGGTGACGTCGAACTCCACGGGTGCTCCTGACGAGGTGGTGGCACGGGTCGGTCGGGCGAGGATCGCGGGCGCGCGACGGCACGGCGCGCCCCGGGGGGGCCGACCGGACCACGACGTCCGGTCACCTAGTGTTCCTCAGACACGGGCGCCCGTGGCACGAACCGGCCGCGCAGGTGATCGGGGTCACGCGCGACGAGCGAGCGGGAGCGACGGTGGGACGAGGAACGGGGCGGCGGTCGGCGTCGACCGCGCTCGGGCTCGCCCTCGCCACCCTCGCCCTCGGCCCGGTGGCCGGCCCGGCGGCGGCCCTCCCCCGTGCCGCCACCGGGCTCGTACCGGCTCCCCCCGGGGTCCCGACGGTCGTCCTCCCCGCGACCGACGTCAGCCCGCAGACCACGGCTCCGCCCGTCGACCCCGCGCTCGACGCCGCTCTCAGCGCAGCGCTGCGCTCGAAGGCGCTCGGCACCGACGTCACCGTGAGCGTCCTCGACGTGGCGAGCGGCAAGGTCCTCGTCGGGCGCGGCGACACCCGCCCGCAGCAGCCGGCGAGCAGCCTCAAGGTCCTGACCGCGGTCACCGTCCTGCAGACCTACGGCGACGACGCGCGCCTGACGACCGCCGCCGTCACCGGTGCCACGCCGTCCGAGGTGGTCCTCGTGGGCGGCGGAGACGCGACGCTCACGCGGGCACCGGCGTCGACCGCGTCCCTCCCCGCGGGGCAGGCGGCGCGCCCGGCGAGCATGGCGGCGCTGGCGGCGGCGACCGCGACGGCGCTCAAGGCCGAGGGCCTCACCCGGGTGACCCTCAAGGCCGACGACACCCTGTTCACCGGCCCGCGGACGGCCGAGGGATGGCCCGCGTCCTACGTCACGAGCGGGGTGGTCTCGCCCGTGTCGGCCCTCTCGGTCGACGGCGGACGCACCGGAGCAGCGGTCCGCACCCGCGACGCCGATCCCGCGCTGGCGGCGGCCCGCTACTTCGCGCAGCGCCTCGCCGCGGCCGGCGTCACCGTGACCGGGACGGTCGGGCGCGGGTCGGCACCCGCGTCCGCGGTGGCGCTGGCATCCGTGCAGAGCCCGACGATGGCCGACCTCGTGGAACGGATGCTCACGCAGTCCGACGACGACCTCGCCGAGGCGCTCGCGCACCTCGCGGGTGCGAAGGCGGGCGGGTCGGCCAGCTTCGTCGGGGGAGTCGCAGCGACGACCTCGGTGCTGACCTCCCTCGGCGTGCCGACCGAGGGAGTCCGCCTCTCCGACGGCAGCGGCCTCTCCGCGGTCGACCACGTCCCTGCCCTCACGATGGTGCGCACCCTCGCGGCTGCCGCCACCGACGCTCCGGCGAGCGGCCAGGACACCGGCGTGCTGTGGCCGACCACCTCCGGCCTCCCGGTCGCCGGTGTCACGGGGACCCTCGCCGACCGCTTCGCCACGCCGGGGACCTCGGCCGGCCGCGGCGTCGTGCGCGCGAAGACGGGCACGCTCACCGGGGTGAACTCGCTGTCCGGGCTCGTGCGCGACCGGCAGGGTCGTCTGCTCGCGTTCTCGTTCATCGCCGACGGCTCGCCGGGCCCGGTCCTCGACGCCCGCGCGGCCCTCGACCGCGGCGCCAGCGTCCTGGCCGCGTCGTAGCGCCACCGGCGAACCGACCACGCTGCGTAGTCGGATCGAGACGTCGCGGCGCCTCCCCTCCGGGGATCGCCGCACCGGGTGGGCCGAACGGACGACGGGGGCACCCGAGGTGCGCACCGAATCGCTCACGACTGGCTGCAAGCGCTTGCGCGCGGTCGGCAGGCCCCTAGTCTGAGTCCGGGGCGGGGGCCCCCGCCCCGGCCTGCGCCTGGCAGGCCCGCATCGTCGTGACCGCCGTGGAGTGCTGCCCGTGACCGTGTTTCCCCGCTACGCCCTGCGCCGCCTCGCGGCCGTGGTCAGCGTCGGACTCGTCGCGAGCCTCGTCGCAGTCGCGGGGCCGCTGCCTGCCGCGCAGGCCGCCGCCGGCCTCTCGTTGACGAAGTCCGGTCCGTCCTCGGTGCTGGCCGACGGCGCCGCGTCGTACGCGTTGACCGCCGCGAACCCCGGGTCGGCACCCGAGTACAACGTCACGTTCCGTGACGTCCTGCCAGCGGGCGTGACCTACGTGGGCGGCTCGACCTCGCCGTCCTCGGCCGGCGAGCCACAGGTGATCACCGACCCGACCACGCACGCTCAGACCCTGATCTGGTCCAACGTCACCGACCTGCAGGTGGGGGACTCGTTCGCCCTCGGGTTCTCGGCCGACACCGACCCCGCGGTCCTGCCCGTCGGCGCCACGTTCGTCAACTCCGGGTCGGCCTACTCCAACACCGACCCGCGCCGCGTCCCGACCTTCTCCGCCACCGGTACGCCGACCGCCGGCAGCTACACCGAGACGGCATCCGCGACGACGAGCCCGACGGTCGTCTCGGCGCTGAAGATCACCAAGGCCGAGCCGAGCCCCGAGGCCGAGCTGCTGCGAGGCGTCCACCTCCACCCGACCGTCTACACCCTGACCGTGAACAACACGACCGTGTCCGCGACCGACGGGGTCGTCGTCACCGACTACCTGCCCGCCAGCCTCGAGTTCCTCGGCTGCGGCGGCGTCGACAACTCGGCGGGGCGGGAGTACCCGGGTGCGCCGTCGCTGACGGCGACACCCGCGGTCACGCCGTGCGTCGTGCCGGCGTCGGTCACCACCGTCAGCGACCCGCCGGCGCAGGGCGCCACGACGTACCCACCGGGCGTCTACACCCGCGTTCAGTGGGACCTCGGCACGCTCGCGCCCGGCGCCGTCGTCACGCTGAGGTACGCCGCGGGCATCCCGCTGCGCGCGAACGAGGCGGCGTTCCCCGCCGGGTCCAGCGCGAGCTCGGTGGCCAACCTCGACAACAACACCGGCGCGAGCACGCGCGAGACGGCGTCCGAGACCGGCGCCACCAACATCGCCCGGGCGTCGGGCACCTACACGGGTGCCCTGGTCCCGGGAGGCGTCGCGGCGACGGCCGCCGACACGACGCACACGGTGACGATCGAGGACGTGCGGATGCGGAAGTCCGCGTCGTCGTCGACGTTCCGGGCCGGCGGGCGGGTGACGTACACCGTCACGATCGACGCGAGCGAGTACGTCTCCGCCGGAGGCGTCGTCGTGACCGACGTGCTGCCGAACGGGCTGTGCCCGCTCGTGACCCAGGGCGTCAACTACGCCGCCCCGAACGGCACCTACTGCACGGGCGAGGGCGTCCTGCTGCCCTCGGTGTCGGTGAACGGGGGAGCGGCGCAGCCCGTCACCGCGACCGTGACGACGCAGGCCGACGGCACGTTCAAGGTCGTCTTCTCCGCCCTGTCCGGAACGATCCCCGCGAACGGCACCGCGGTGCTCACCTACTGGGCCGGCATGCAGCAGGTCTACACGGCTGGTCCGCATGCCGGAGATCCCACGTCGAGCGGTGACACGTTCACCAACAACGTCTCGCTCACCGCGACAACGACACCGATCGCGGGCACGGGCGAGACCGGACCGCAGACCGTCGGCGACGCCTCGTCCGCGACCCTCACCACCGACGGTCTGTCGATCGACAAGACCATCGGGCCGCGCTCGGCGTTCCCGAAGGCCACCGACCCGCCCTGCGGCACGGACGGCGTGGGCTACGGCGAGCCCTCGGCATTCCCCGCCGCGGACACCCGCTTCCGCAAGGGCGACCTCGTCTGCTTCAAGCTGCGGGTGAACTTCCCCAGCACCGCATACACGCGCAACCCGGTCGTCACCGACTTCCTCCCGGTCGGCACCGAGTACGTGTCCGGCAGCGCTGTCGCGACGTCGAACAACCAGCGCGCGACCTCCACGCTGGCGACGACCGCGGACTCGCTCACCTGGACCATCGGCGCGGTGAGCGGGTCCGGGCTCAGCCCCGACCTCGGCGCCGTCTTCGAGTGGGTCTTCGCCGTGCGGGTCACCGATGCCGCACCGGTCGGTTCTCCCGACATCCTCGGCAACGCGATGAAGCTGCGGGCCGAGGACTCCGCTGGCCACGGTCGCTCCTACCGGGATCTCGTCGACTTCCAGATCGTGCCGGCGGTGCCGATCGGCGTGGTCAAGGGAGTTCAGTCGATCGACACGCCGGCCGCCGGCCCGAACGGGCTCAACAGCAACGTCGACGGGCTGCCGGTGCGCGAGGGGTCGAAGGTCACCTTCCGCATCGACCTCACGAACAAGGGCACGCCCGGTGGCATCGACGGCTACGGGGCCGGCGCCTTCGACCTGTGGGACGTGCTGCCCGCCGGGATCACGTGCGCCGACATCAGCAGCATCTCGGGCCCTGCGTCCAACCCGGCGACCCCCGTGATCCGGTGCACGAACCCGGGTGACCCCAACCAGCCGTCCTTCGCGCTCAACGCCAGCCGCAGTGCCATCCGGTGGATCTACACCGCCGACCCGGCGTTCCCGAACGCCCCGCAGGGCATCACCCCCGGGCAGTCGTTCACCTACACCTACGTCATGACGATCCCGTCGCCAACCTCCGCCGGGTTCGTCTTCACGAACACGGCCGCCGTGCGGTCCTACAACGCGGTCACCAACGTGCCGCCGACCAGCCCGGGTGGCGGAGGAACCGCGACCTACTACCCGCAGAGCAACATCGACACCACGATCCCGGTCGCGGACCAGGAGGCACCGCCCGCATCCGACACGTCCGACGTGCGCACCCCCGCGGTCTCGGTCGGCAAGGTCGGGGTGACGTCGATCAACGAGACGAACAACAACACCCCGAACCAGGCAACCATCGGTGAGCTGGTCACCTACCGCTACGCCGTCACCGTCCCCGCCGGCACCGCGGTCTTCGACGGCGCGCTCTCCGACGCGCTGCCCACCGGGTTCGTGCTGCAGCCAAACCCGATCGCGACGGTGGAGTTCTGCCCGGTCGCTCCCACGCCGACGGGTCCCGACCCGCTGCCCGCGTGCGCCTCACCCGGCACGGTGCCCGGCAACGTCTCGCTCGACCCGGCGAACGGGACCCTCACGATCGCCGGCGTGTTCGACAACGCCACGGCGTCGCCTGCCCGGTTCCTAGTGACCGCCACCGTGCGCGTCACGAGCGACGCGCTCACGGCAGCGCAGAACGCCATCGGCGGGGTCAACACCGCCCGCTTCACCAGCGTCGCCTCGCCCGGCGGCGCCGCGATCCCGGCGGTGACGAGGACTTACACGGTCAACGTGCGCCAGCCGAACCCGACCATCCTCAAGACCAACAACAAGCCGACCTTCGTGGTCGGTGGTCAGACCGTGACCTACACCGTCAGCGTCGCCAACCTGAACACCGACGGCACCGTCACCAACCGACCGCCGCTGCACGACGCGTTCGTCGTCGACTGCCTTCCGTCCGGGCTCACCTTCGCGGCCTACGGCGCCGGACCGGGCCTGACCCCGGTCGCGGGCACCGGCACCAACGGCTGTGCCACCGGGACCACCCGTCTCGTATGGGCGCTCGGCGACGTGCCGGCGTCGACGACCCCGACGACACGCACGTACGCCGCGACCGTCGACCTCACTGCGGTGGGGGGAGACACCTACACGAACGTGGCGACGCTCACGGGCAGCACGCTCAACGACGGCAAGCCGACCTTCGACGCGCTCGACAACCCCGTCGAGCGGGTCTACTCGCGCAGCGACACCTCGTCGGTCACGGTGGCCGGCTCCGGCATCGTCAAGACGGTCGACGAGCCGATCCGCACCATCGGCCAGGTCGCCAGCTTCACGATCGTCACGGCGATCCCGCCGAACATCAACTTCTACGGCGCCTCCGTCCTCGACCGCGTGCCGGCCGGGTTCAGCGCGCCGTCCAACGCCACCTACTCGTGCGTCGACGCGGTCACCAACCTCGACTGCGGGACCATCGGTACGCCCCTCGCGTCTGCGCCGCAGGCGGACGGCAGCACGGTCTACGGCTTCACCGTCGGCGACCTGCTCTCCTCGCCGAACATCCGGCGCGAGACCGTCACCTACACCGCGACGGTGCTCGACGTGCCGTCCAACACCGCAGGCACCGCGCGCACCAACTCGGCGACCACGGCCTGGTTCCTCACCCCCGGGCACGTCCCGACGAGCGCGGGGGGGACCTTCGACCGCAACGGTGCGACCGACACCGCCACGGTCACGATCGTCGAGCCGAAGCTGTCGATCTCCAAGCAGGTGACCGACACGACCCCGGACACCGGTCAGGTGTTCCGCTACAACGTCCTGGTCGCGAACGCGTCGGGGTCGACCGTGAGCGACGCCTACAACACGGTCGTGGTGGACCACGTGCCGCTTGGCGTCGTCGTCGACTTCATCCCGGGCGCCGGCGTCCTCACCGGCGCCGACCCGGTCCGCGGTGGCGGCACGATCACCTGGCCCGCGTCCGACCTCGCCGGCCCGCTCAACCCTGGGGACGTCTACAACCTCGCCTACTTCGCACACCTCGCGCCGTCGTCGACCCTGACCGCGGCCGCACTCGTCAACACCGCCACCGTGCAGTCCTACGAGAGCCTGCCGAGCGGCGGCCGGGTCTACGCCGGCACCTCGACCACCGCGACGGTGACGCCGCAGTTCCCGCGCCTGCTCACGGCCAAGGCAGCGACCGGCGGCGCTCCAGCCTACATCGGGACGCCGTACACCTGGACGGTCACCTCGACGAACACCGGCGGCGCCGAGGCGTTCGCCGTCGACGTGTCCGACACCCTTCCGTCGAACTGGGTCTACTCGGCCGGTTCGGCGCGCATCAGCATCAACGGCGCCACGGCGACCGCCGAGGAGCCGACGATCACCTCGATCTTCGGCCGTTCCTTCCTGCGCTGGACGAGCCTGGCCGACCTCATGCCCGGCGAGAAGGTGACGGTCACCTACCAGGCCACGCCCCAGGCGGGCGTCGTCACCACCCCGGGGGTCGGCGCGACCGTCCCGCACACCAACACGGCCAACTCCTTCGGGCGTGACGCCACGGACGCCACGGGCAACGCCCTCGGCGACTACGGCGACCAGCCGGCCACGGCATCGACTCGCATCGACTCCGCGGACGTCCGCCTCGACAAGGCGCACCTCGGCACGCCGGTGGCGGGTGCTCCGTTCACCTGGACCCTCACCGTCTCCAACGCCGGACCGGACACCGCAGTGGGGCCGTTCACCGTCACCGACGCCCTCGAGGCGCCGACCACGTTCGTGAGCGCGGCGGGCACGGGGTGGACCTGCGCCCACTCCGGTGCCGACGTGTCGTGCACTCGGGCGAGCCCGACCTTGACGCTCGCCCCGGGCGCGACCTTCCCGGTCATCAACGTCACGGTGCTCATCCCGGCCGACGTCGCGTCGGGGACGACGATGCACAACGCCGCGACCGCGGGCGCCCGCACCCACGACCCGCTGCCGGCGAACAACACCGACACCGACACCGCGGTGGTGACGACGGCCGCCGACCTCGCGATCGCCAAGTCGCACACCGGGACGATCCTCGCCGGGCAGGACGCGACGTACACGATCGACGTGGTCAACAACGGGCCGTCGGTCTCGCGCAGCCCGATCACCGTCGTCGACACCCTGCCCCCGGGAAGCACGTTCGTGAGCTCGCGCGGGCTCGGCTGGTCGGCGTGCCAGGCCGACACCCCGACCGCGGGACGGATCACCTGCGTGCGTGCGGCCGATCTCGGCCCCGGGCTCGACGCGCCGCAGCTCGTCGTGGTCGTGGCGATCCCGTCGTCGCAGTCCGCGCAGGTCGTCAACACGGCCACGGTCACCGGCACCACGCCGGACCCGGTGCCCGGCAACAACACCGACGACGACCGGGCGACCCCGGCCGTCTCGGCCGACCTGTCGATCCAGAAGGCGAACATCGGCTCGGTCGTGGCGGGTACGGACGCGATCTACCGTCTGACGGTCGACAACACCGGGCCTTCGGACGCCGCGTCCCCGGTGCGGATCACCGACACCCTCCCTGCGGGGCTCACCTACCTCGGCTCGACCGACCGCAAGGGCGTCTGGACCTGCTCGGCCGTGCTCCAGGTCGTGACCTGCGACCTCGCCGGCCCATTGCCGGCGGACCCCGACGGTCTGGTCAGCGGCGACGCGATTGTCGACCTCGTGGTCCGTGTCGCCAGCGACGTGACCGGCACGATCGTGAACACCGCGACAGTCGGCAGCCCCACGCCCGACCCGAACCTGACCAACAACACCGACGTCGACTCGAGCGCGTTCGTCGGCGAGTCCGACCTCCAGATCGTGAAGTCCCACAGCGGAAACGCCGTCGCGGGGCGGCCGTTCACCTGGACTCTCACGGTCACCAACAACGGCCCGTCGGACTCGCCCGGTGACATCGTCGTCAGCGACGCCCTCCCCGAGGGGACCACGTTCGTGAGCGCGACCGGGACCGGCTGGACCTGCGGTTCCGTCGGCCGGCTCGTCACGTGCACGAGGACGGCGACGCTCGTGTCGGAGTTGACCGACGCGGTCGCCGCGGTGGCCCCGCCGATCTCGGTCGTGGTCGATGTCGATCCGTCCGCCGGGCCGGCGGTGCTGACCAACATCGCGAGCGTCGACGGCCCCGACGTGGACCCGGTGCCGGGCAACAACGTCGACACCGACCGCGTCACCGTGGACGACCTCGCCGACGTCACGATCCTCAAGCAGCGCAACGGACCGCTCGACGTCGCCGCGGGAGGGACGACCTCGTTCACCCTCACCGTGACCAACAGCGGGCCGTCGACCGCAGACGCCCTCGTGGTGACCGACCGGCTGCCGGCCGGGCTCGTCCCGGTGTCCGCGGCCGGTGACGGCTGGACCTGCCCGACCCCTCTGGGCCAGCTGGTCGCGTGCACGCGTGCCTCGCAGCGGCCGTCGACGGTGGCCGCTCCGTTCGCCACGACGATCCTGGTCGCTGTCCGCGTCGAGTCGTCGGTGGCCGACCAGACGACCCTCACCAACACCGCCCTGGTGTCGACGTCGACCCCCGGCGACGACCCCGCGAACAACACGAGCAGCGACACCGTGCACGTCGTGGCGCGGGCCGACCTCGTCCTGACGAAGTCGCACGCGAACGCCTACGACCGGCCCGCCGCCGGCACCGAGATCGTCTACGACGTCGCCGTCCGCAACGACGGGCCGTCGGACGCCCAGCCCGACATCACCGTGGTCGACACGCTCCCCGTCGGACTCACCTTCGTGTCGAGCACCGGTCCGTGGACGTGCACCCCGGCGGCCGCGACGCCGACGGGCCAGGACGTCACCTGCCTCCTCGACGGCGGCGCGGCTCTCGTCGCGGGCACGTCCGCGCCGGCGCTCGCCATCCGCGCGTCCCTCGCGGCCGACCTCGACACGGGCCTGCTCAGAAACTCGGCCGAGGTGTCCTCACCCACGACGGACCCGGTGCCGGACAACAACACCGACACCGACCCGGTACGCGTGACGCAGTCGGCCGACCTCGAGATCACGAAGACCCACGTGGGCACGGCGCACGTCGGCAGCCCGCTCGGGTACACGCTCTCCGTGGTCAACCACGGCCCCTCGCTGGCCCGACAGGTGTCGGTGACCGACGCCCTGCCCGCGGGCCTCCGATACGTCTCCGCGACGGGGACGGGGTGGACCTGCGCCGCGACCGGCGGCACCGTGACCTGCGCCCGCACCGGCACGCTCGCCCCTGGCGCCACGGCGGAGCCGATCACCGTGACCGTCACGGTGCTGGCGGCGGCGTACCCCTCGGTGACGAACACGGCGACGGTCGCGGCGCAGACGCCGGACCCGGTCCCCGCGAACAACACCGACGCCGACGCCGTGACGGTCCCCGCGCTCGTCGACCTGACGATCGCGAAGAGCCACACGGGCCCGGTCCAGGTCGGGTCGCGCGCGTCCTACGCGATCGTCGTCACCAACAACGGCCCGACGGCCGACCCGGGTCCGCAGACCGTCGTCGACACCCTGCCGACCGGCCTCCGGTTCGTCTCGGGCGCAGGTGTCGGCTGGGCCTGCTCCGCGGCGGGGCGGGCCGTCACCTGCGTGCACACCGGTGCGATCACCGTCGGCGCCTCGGTCTCGTTCACGCTGACCGTCACGGTGCTGCCCTCGGCCTTCCCCGGGGTGGTCAACACCGCGACGGTGTCGACGCCGTCGGAGGAGAGCGACAGCACGAACAACACGGCGACCGACCCGACGACGGTGCACCCGCTGGTCGAGCTCGCGCTAGTGAAGAAGCTGGGGTCCTACGACGGGACCACGCGCCTGGCCACGTGGGTCATCGCCGTCACGAACAACGGCCCGAACGTCTCGCAGGCGCCGATCGTCGTCACCGACGTCCTGCCCGCCGGGCTGACCTACGTCTCCGCGACCGGCCCCGGCTGGTCGTGCGGGGTGAACGGCCAGACGGTCACCTGCACCCACACCGGTCAGGTGCCGGTCGGGTCCACCGTGGCGTTTCAGCTGGTGTCGCGCTCGTCCGCCGCGGACGGCACGGTCATCGAGAACCAGGCGTTCCTCACCGGGCACCTCGACCACCACCCCGCCAATGACCGGTCGACCGCGTCGTTCACGATGCCGAACACAGGTGGACTCGTGCAGACCGGTGCGGATGCCGCCTCGCTGCTGCTGCTCGCGCTCACGTCCTTCATGGTCGGCGGGGTGCTCCTGACGACCGGGCGCCGTCGCCGACCGGGGAGCGGCCCGGCGTCGTGAGGACGCCCTGACGTAGGGTCGCTCGCGTGGAGGTCGTCGACTGGGGTCTCGCCCGCACGACCGGGCGACGGTTCGCGCCGTCCGGACCCGGTTCGTCGCGCGAGGAGGCCATCACCGCCGTCGCCGACCTGAGGGCGTTGGCGCGCTACGCCGTCGGTCCCGTGCGCGAGCGCACCGGGCTCGACGCCGGGGACGCGCCGGAGGCGATCATCGTCGACCGCGGCGCGTGGATCGACAGCAACATCGACGGCTTCCGGCTCGTGCTCGCGCCGCTGCTCGAGCGGATGGCCACGGAGAACCCGTCGATCGTCACCGCGGTCGGGTCCCGCGTGACGGCGGTACAGATGGGCGGCGTGCTCGGCTACCTGTCCGGCAAGGTCCTCGGCCAGTTCGAGGCGTTCACCTCGGCGCGCCAGGGACGGCTGCTGCTCGTCGCGCCGAACATCGTGGCGGCCGAGCGCCATCTCGACGTCGAGCCGCGGGACTTCCGGCTGTGGGTGTGCCTGCACGAGGAGACCCACCGCGTGCAGTTCGGCGCCGTGCCGTGGCTCGCCGGCCATCTCGTCGGCGAGATCCACGACTACCTCGCGCTGTC
>Ga0302299_10000879_pt1 | contig 17505 bp, 3 predicted proteins | sample III_Fen_N3_4_FD_198795 | JGI IMG/M metagenome (GOLD analysis project Ga0302299, IMG submission 198795) | Peat permafrost microbial communities from Stordalen Mire near Abisko, Sweden - III_Fen_N3_4 | ecosystem: Environmental > Terrestrial > Soil > Wetlands > Permafrost | place: Sweden: Abisko... | reverse complement strand
ATCGACCGCGGCTGCCGACCTCGTCGTGACGGCCCGCGCCGCGGGCTGGGACGCGGCGGGCGGCGAGGGCTGGATCGGCCGCACCGGCGAGGACCCCGTGATCCCGGCCGTCCTGGTGGACGCCCTCCGGGCGGACGGGCTCGCGCCGGGCGCCGTCGTCGGCCCGGTGCGCGACGACGCCGGCTCGACTGTGGTCGTCGGCGTCCTGATCGCGGGACCCGCGGACGTTAGCGCCCGCCTGCCCTCCCGGACCCTCGCCCGCGCGAAGGTCGACGACGGCGCGCTCCGCCGCTGGGCCGAGGGCGTGTCGCTCGAGCAGGCGCTCCGGGCCGAGCGGCTCGCGCGGTGGACCACGACCCCCTCGACCGTGGTCAGGGTGCGCGAGCTCGTGGTCTCCGCGGCCGACGTCGCGGGCGGCGCCGGTCCGTACGCCGGCCTCGCCCACCTCGTGCTCTCGCAGCTCCCGGCAGCCGACCTCCCGAACCCCGCAGGGCCGCTGCCCACCCCCTACGGCGCGCCGGGCCCCGTCCTGACGCCCTGGCCCACGGCCTCCGGCGCGACCGCGCCGCCGTCACCGTCCGCACCGGCCGGCCCGCCGGCCGGCCCGTCCCCGGCCAGCGCCGCCCTCGCCGCCGCCCTCAACGCCCTGCCGCCCGCCGAACGGCTCGCGCGCTGGGACAACCTCGTCATCGCTGCCAATGCCCAGGCACCCTCGGGCGACGCCACTCTGCACTCGGGCGAGATGGGCTGGCACAGCCGCGACGACCTCCTGCCCGCGGTCGCCGACCTCGCGGTCCGCGCCGACGCCCCGGCGGGCACCGTGGTCGGCCCGGTGGCGACGAGCGCCGGCGAGGAGTTGTTCCTCGTGCGCGGCCAGTACCTCGGCACCCTCGACGAGCACGCCGCCGGGGTCCTCGCGCAGGCCACGGCCGCGGCCGACGACACCGCCCTCGGCGCGATCGCCGCGGCCAACGCGTCCCGGGCCGAGGCCCTCCGCTGGGACCCGGGCCTCGACCGCAGCGAGCTCGAGCTGGCGGGGAACGACGCCGCGCGGGCGGCCCTGCTCGGGGCGCCGCTGGGCTCGTGGCCGGACCCCTACGCGCTCGGCGGGTCGATCGTGGTCGGCCTGCCCGTTTCGCGGTCGAGCGCCGTGCCGTCGGGCGAGGTCCTCGCCCGCGTCCGCGTGGAGGCGTTCGAGCGGTGGGTGCTCTCCCTCATGGCGGAGAGGAGCGTCGCGGTGGACGCCGACCCCTTCGGCGACGGGCCGGCCCCTACGCCCGCGGCCTCGGCGACGGCTGCGCCCGCGGGGCCGACGATGGCCCCGCCCCCCTCCGTCGGGCTGCACTGACGCTCGGCGCCATGGACGCGCGCGCGCCGACGCCAACGCGGGGCCCCGGCGCGGTATGCCGCCGAACGGGCCGAGCGTGCCGACGGCGGGCAACCACAGGGCGCCAAGCGCCAGCACGACAGCGTCGGCACTTCCGAGCTCTGCGACGAGACAAGCTGCGGTCGTCCCGGTGTCGACCGCCACGCCCGACTCCCGCGCGAGGCGGTCCATGGCGACGCGGTCTCCTACGACGCCGCCAGGCGGCCGACGGCGATCGCCCGGTCGGGCACGGGCATCAGCGGCTCGCTCGGCCGCACCTACACCCGCGCGGGGTCAGCGGCGTCCGACATCCGGTCGCTCGGCACGGCCACCTGCGACTCCTCGGGGAGCGCGGGCTGCGGCCTCACGGGCACGCAGAAGACCGGAGGTGCCGACAATACCAAGGACCATCAAGCCGCGGCCGACCTCGGAGAGCAGCGATGCATAGCCTGCGTCGACCCGACCACGCTCCACGGAGCTAGATGTCGTCGCCCAGTTCGGGTCCACCACGCCGGGCGCGAGGCCCGTCCAAGGCCGAGGCCATCGGCGTGAAGAGGTCAGCCTCGCGCGGTGTCGGCGGCGCCCGGCACGATCCCCCGCCGAGCCTGGACCTCGGCGAGCGGGAAGTATCCGGGCCCCCCTTTGGCGTCCCACCTCGCCTCGCAATCGACGAGCACCGCGCGAGGGCCGTACGACGCCGCCTCGAAGGGTTCGAGGCCGAGCGCCCGGCAGTACGCCTCGACCATCTCAGATGTCAAGCGGTCGCGGATCCGGCGCGATGCATAGCGTTCGGTCTGCTCGAAAGGCTGCGCCTCGCCGTGCTCCTCGAAAAGGAAACGCTCGTTCTCACGCATGACCGAGACACTGCGGACGGTAGCGGCGGCCTTGTCAGCTGGCCGCGCGGCGCGGACGAGCGTGAAGGAGACTGCGCCCTGCCGCCCATACCGACCGGCGGCGTCGGGGCCGTACTCGTCGGGAACCGTAGTCACCCGCACCCCGTCGCAGCCGAGCCGCTGGGCGAGGACGTCCACCGGCCCGACCGGGTCGCTGCCGCTCGAGAGGCAGTCGAAGTAGGCTGTCCAGGCTCCGCCGCCCGCCCCGACGTAGAGCATCCGCGGACGGATGCTGGTAACCAGCGGGCCGAGGCGCGTGAGCAGCTCCGGGAGCGACCCGCGGACCTCGGTCGCCCGCGTGTTCGGCTGCAGCCCGGCGGTCCAATTCGCGGCCTCGGCTGCGACGGCATCGAGGGGCGCCTTCACGAACCCGAGGCTCGAGGTGATGGGCGCGAAGCGCTCGGACATCAGGGTGCGCATGCGGTCAAGCTACCTCAGGGGCATGGTAACCAGGAAGACGATGGCGCCGGGGTCGTTGGCGAGGATCCGGTCCGCGTGGCCCTGCCCTCGACCCGACGAGGGCGTGTCGTACTCGATGTGGTACCGCTGGCCATTTAGAGTGAACTGCAGGTCTGGGCGGTTCCTCCCGACCATGGTCCCGGCGTCGGCGTGACCGTCCGCCTTGGTGACCTGGTACTGATTGATCCTGATGTCCGTCGCGCCCAAGTCCTTGGCGGCTTGTGCGTCGGACTGCACCGCTGTGTTCTGGGCGTCGTCTAGGCCGATTGTCCCGGTCGCCTTCGCGCCAGGAACGTTCCTCGGCTCGACGGCCACGTCCCGCGCAAGCCTGTCCACGCCGGACCCGGTCGCTGCGTCCTTGTTCGACCAGGAGACGCCGCTCCCCGCGAAGACGTCCTCGGCCGCTGCGGCGGTTGCGTCCTCACTGGCCATCGTACTGTCCACGACCCTCGAGAGGTCCTGCTCGAGGTTGGTGGCAGCCTGCTCCTCCATCGGCAGCGTTCCACCATCGGTCTCCACGACCGAACCGGTCAAATACAGGACACTGAGCGCGTCCCCTAGCCCGGCGGCGAGGTAGTTGACATCCACCGAGTAGTGGGGACCGACGTCGAAGAGAATCTGGCATGCCGCTGGGCTGAACTCAGCGCCCCCGTTGTGGCACCAGTCCACAAGCCGGTACCAGTCGTCGGACGCGTAGGCGAGGTTGGTGAGATCGACTGGCCCAGTGGGAATGACGACGTAGACCGTGGGCTGAGCCGGCTTGTCCGGCGTGGTCGTCGGGCCGTCCTTCGTCGAGTCCTTCTTCCTCGCCTTGTCGGTGCAGTTGCGCGTGCAGGTGGCCGTCGGGGAGGGCGTCGTGGTCGGGTCGGACGGGGCCTGGCCCGAGTCCTGACAGACGTCGAGGTTGCGCGACGAGCAGGGCACCGGGTTGTGCCCGCTCGGGTCGACGAGCGTCGTCGGGTCGCCCTCGGCGTAGAGGAACCGGTTCATGGACAGCGGGTCGGCGCTCTTGCCCGCGTAGGTGTCCATCGAGGTGAAGGAGCCCGCGGAGGGGGCGTACAGGCGGGCGCCCATGACGTACAGGGGCTGCCCGTCGGTGCCCGCGTTGATGGCGCCCGTGAAGTCGTAGGGGTTCTTGGCGCGCTCGACGCCGCCGGCGCCGGCGTTGACCGCGTTGCCGTAGCCGTCGAACCGGTAGCAGGCCGCGAGCGGGCCCGACGGCGAGACGAGGGCGGCCGCCGAGCCGAGGCCGTCGAACAGGGCCCAGGTGGGGCTGGTGCCGGGCGAGGCGGACGAGACCGAGAGCCGCGCCCCCGAGGGGTCGAGGACCGACACGCTCGAGGTGCTCGCGGTCCCGGTGTCGACCTTGGCGATGGCCGTGGTGGTGCCCGCGTACCAGTAGGTCTCGGCGGTCCCGGACAGCGTCCGGGTCGCGAGCCGGGCGAGGGCGTCGTAGGCCATGGCGATGGCGCCGGTGCCGGCCACGTTGTAGGAGGTGGTCAGGCCCGCGGCGTCGTACTCCATGGAGGACGTGGTCGAGGCCGACTCGGCCTTGGAAGTCATGCCGCCGAAGGCGTCGTATGCGAAGTAGGTGTCCGTCGACCCGTCGGTCTGCTTCACGAGCTGGTCGGTGCGGTCGTACGTGTAGGTGGTCGCGGCCAGCGAGTTCACCTGGCGGCTGAGGCGGTTGCCGTCCGCGTCGTACGTGTACGTCCGGGTGGCGTCGAGGCCCGACTCGGCCGCCAGGCGGCCCATGGCGTCGTAGGAGTACGACGCGGTGCCGGAGCAGCCCCAGGCCGGGCAGGACGCCATCGTGAGCGAGCGGGTGTCGGTCGCCACCGTGCCCGCCCGGTTGTAGGTCCGGCCGAGCGAGCCCGTGCCGCCGCCCGAGCGGGTCACGGCCGTCGGCCGCCTGGCAGCGTCGTACGTGACGGTGTCCGTCTCCGTGGCGGTCGTCGGGAGCACCCGGGTCGCGAGGAGGCCGTCGAGGCGCCAGGTCTGCGTGACCCTGTCGCCGGTCCCGGTCGCCGGGCCGTCGACCTCCTTGAGGCGGCCGGCCCAGTCGTAGGAGAACGACGTGGTCCCGATGCCGGCGCCCGCGTCGGTGCGCGAGGCGACCTGCCCGAAGCCGGCGACGGCGGTGTCGGTGTAGCCGATCGACGTCTGCGGGGTGTCGGTGCCGTTGATGACGCGGCCGACTGTGATCGGGCGGCCGAGCGCGGTGTCGTAGGCATAGGTGGTCTTGTCGGTGAAGGTGTTCGGGGTCGCGGCGCCGTTGTAGACGCCGGTGGCCGAGCTCGACCCCGCGACCTGGACGGACTTGGTGGCGCCGTCGGTGTTGTAGGCGGTGGTCGTGGTGATCCGCGAGTCCGTGGCGCCCGACGTGTTGGACGGGTCCTCGGTGACGGACGAGGTGACCCGGCCGAGCCGGTCGTAGCCGGTCGACGGGTCGGTGAGGGTCCAGCGGCTGCCGGACGTGGCGTCCGCGCAGCCGGTGGTCGCGACGGGCTCGGAGCAGACCTTCGACACCCGGCCGCCGGCGTCGTAGACGGTCTCGGTCGCGTCGAGCTGGGTGAGCGAGGCGTAGGTCTTACCCGGCGGCACGGTCCGCGTCTGGCGGCCGAGCGCGTCGTAGGCGTAGGCCCACGACTCCGTCGCGCAGACGGCGTCCTTCACTGCCTGCGCGGTGCAGTAGGACGTCATCTCGCCCAGGGCGTCGTAGGCGTACGTGCTGTGCGCCGACGCCGCGGGCTGCGGTCCGGTCGTGATCGCCAGGTAGTTGACGAACACGTCCGTCGGGTTGCCGAGGCCGTCGAAGGCGACGTGGTCCCGGACCGGCGGCGCCGTGCCGGCGGCGGTGTCCGGGTTCGCCTTCCACGCGTCGGCCGCCCGGCCGAGCGCGTCGAACGAGGTGCGGGTGGTCATCCCCCACGCGGTGGGATCGGCGGTCAGGCCCGCCGGGGCCTGGCCCCTCGCGGCTGCCGGGCGCGCCTGAACGGTGCCGGCGGAGAGGGCCGTGGCGTAGACCGCCACCTCCTCCACGTCGCCCGCGAAGGGGCTGGTGGACGCGGACTGGCCGCCGACGGCGAAGCCCGCGCCCGGCGCGGCAAGGGTGACCGATCCGGTGACGGCAGTCCCGCCGTCCACGTACAGCGAGGCGGAGGTGCCGGTCCCGTGGACGATGACGACGTGGTGCCAGTTGCCGTCGGCGACGAGTGTGGCGCTCGTGGCGACCGCGGTCATCATGCCGCCCGTCGACGACTCGAACACCGCGTAGCCGCTCGTGTTGACCCCGATGCCCCAGCCGGCTGTCGAGGTGCCGTTCCACGCGACGACCTCCGTGGCGGACGGCGACCTGTCGCGGCGGACCCACGCCTCCATGGTGACGTTCGTCGTCGCGGTGGTCACCGCGGAGCCGCGCGACAGCAGGTTGCCCGCAACGCCGACGAAACGGGCGCCGGTGCGGCCGTCGTCGACGGCGCCCGCCACGCCGCCGATGACCGTGCCGGCCCGGAGGAGCGGGAACGAGCCCGAGTCGGAGCGGTCCGGCGTGCCCGTGCCGCCCGTGACGGCCGTGGACAGCGAGTCGTCGAGCGGGAAGTAGGCTGTCGGCGAGCTCCCGGCGATGAGCGTCGGGTAGGCCACGTCGGCGTTGGCGGACGTGATGGTCGAGCGGCCCGCGGCGTCGTAGCCCGACAGGGTCACGAGCGGCCAGTCGCCGGCCGCGGAGAAGTCGCCGGGCGGGAGCGCGGTGGACACGGTCCGGCCCATGGCGTCGTAGCCGGTCTCGGACGCGGGGACGTTGGCGTCCGGCGCCCCGGCGGCGCTGACCATGGCGTCGTCGACGCGGAAGGCGTTGGCCGCCCCCGTGTGGTCGGTTGTGACGAGCAGCACCGGGTTGGAGCCGGCCGCCGCCGACCAGCTGGGCGTGAGCGTCTGCCAGCCCTGCGTGGTGTTCGAGGCGACGGGGGTGCCGGAGCCGATCTTGGCGCTGATGGTGGACCCCGACGGGACCCACACGCGGAGGCGCGCGGTGATGGTCGTGGCGGGGTACGTCCCCGGGATCGTCCAGGCGGCGCCGGTGCCCGTCGCCGAGCCGGGCGTCACGAGCAGCGCCCCGCGCCCCGTGTTGACGGTCCCGGTCGTCACGACGGCGATGGAGGCGCCCGCGCCGGACGCGGCCCAGGGGCTCGCGGCGCTGTTGAAGGTCGAGCTGTCCGCGCCCGACTCGAAGGTGGACAGGGCGACGCCGAGACCGCCGCCGACGTCGTAGTGGGAGACGGTCTTGACCGCCCGGCCAGCGGAGTCGTACGCGGTCCTGGTCCAGATGCGGGCGGAGTCGGCCGTCGAGGTCCAGGTGCTGCCCACCAGCGTCATCTGCGCGCCGCCCGAGGTCCGGTCGGTCCGTCCCGCCTTCGTGTAGGCGGTCTTGGTGTCGCTGAAGGGGTTGCCGGACTTGTCGTAGGTCACGGACTGGACCGCGCGCCCGAGGGCGTCGTAGGCGGTGGTCGCCGCCCGCCTGTCGGCCGGGTCCGAGGTCGCGATGGAGGACCCGGACCGGAGCCCTGCGATCGTGTACGACGCCGTGGTCACCACGTTCTTGGCGGCCGTGCCGGTGAGGCCGTCGTCGCTCCAGGCGGCGACCGAGGCGACCGTCTTCCCGGCGAGGTCGTAGTAGGCCCGCGTCACGGTACCGTACGCGTCGGCGGCGAACAGGGGCCTCCCCGACAGGTCCGTGGCCGGGTACGCGGCCCCGGCCACGGTCTTGCCGATCGCGGCCGTGTTGCAGTACGTGTAGGTGAAGTTCGGCGAGGTGCCGGCCCTCGTGTCGGGGCAAGGGGGCGCCCCCTCGGCAGACGACGGGGTCAGGGTCGTCGACGCGAGCGTGCCCGTCGCCTCGGCGAAGCTGATCGCAGCTCCCGCGGGATCCGTGCCTGACGGCAGGTAGACCGAGCCGTACTTGCCGAAAGCCCCGAGCCCGAGGTTCGTCGACGCGGTCAGCGCGACGGCGTCGGTGTACGCGACGGAGGTGCGGGCGCCGCCCGTGCCACCGCCGCCGTACGTCGTCTTGGCAATTGGGCTGCCGGCGAGGTCGTAGGCCGTCGTCGTGACGGCATCGCGGCCGCCGCAGGCGGCGATGCTGGCAGACGGGCAGTCGGCGTCTGTCCGGACGGAGCGGCCGTAGGCGTCGTGCGTGGTGACGACGACCGTGCCGGCCGCCGAGGTCGCCGCCACGCGGCCCGTCTCGACGGTCGTCGCCTGGCCCGCCCCGTCGAAGCTGGTCACGGTCGAGGTGCCATCGGGGAGGGCCGTGGTCGCGGCCAGGTTCATCCGGTTGTACGTGCTGGATGTGACCGAGCCGTCCGGGGCCGTCACCAAGGTCTTGTTCCCGACGCGGTCGTACGCCGCTGTCGACGCGTTGCCCGCGGCGTCGCGGCTCGTGACCACGTCGGTCTGGTTCGCGTCGAAGACGGCGGCGGCCTGGGGATTGCCCGACGCGTCCCTGCCGCCCGAGGCGACGAGGTCCGGGTCGATCGAGTAGATGACGTGGCCGAACGCGTCGAAGGCCGCGGTCGCCGTGGCGTTCTGGTCGGCCGCATTGCCTCCAGCGACAACGTTGGCGACTCTCGTGACGGGAAACAGCGCCGGCGCCGCACCCGCCGTGTCCGGGCCGTAGGCTGTGGTTGCGGTGATCAGGGGCAGGGCGTTGGACGTCGAGGCCCCGAGCGGGAGTGTCGAGGCCGAGAGCACCCGTCCGTACTTGTCGTAGACCGACGTGCCCCAGCTGGTCACGAGGACGACGTCGTCGACGTAGGACGAGAGGACGCCCGACGTGCTGAACACGATGCGGACCCTGCCGTCGGAGTCCGCCGGCAGGGTGACGTCCCACGCGTGGCCTGACCAGGTGCCCGAGAGCGTCTCGCTGGCGTTGATCGCCGGCGTGAAGTCGGTCCAGCCGGGGGCCTTCGTCGAGTCGTGCCGGACAGCGTTGGTGTTGTACCACTGGACACGGTACGAAACAGGGTTGGCGCCGAACGAGTTGTCGTAGAACTGGACGCGCGCGGCCTGCCCGGGGACAAGCCGCCCGACCTGCGTCATCGACGCTGCTCCGGTTAGCTGCGCGGAGTACTGCGACGGGAACGGGGCGGTCGCATCCGTGTGCACGGTGGCCGGCGTGGCCGCCACGGACCCGTTCGTTGCCCAGCCATCGAGGCCGTCCTCGAGGTCGCCGTTCGAGATGGCCTCGTTGCCGGCGTACCGCTGGTTGCCGGCGAGGTCGTAGGAAGCCGCCCCTACCGTCGAGATCACACCGTGCCCCGCCTCCGCGTGGGCGCGGACCTCGTCCGCGCCCAGGACGCGGTTGTACAGCGCGACCTCGTCGATGGAGCCGGTCCACGAGTAGTTGGCGCTGCCGGCGTAGGTGCCGACCTCGAAGCCGCCTGCGTATCCCGTGCCCGGGGCCGTCGTCACGGCCTGTCGCGCCACGAGCGCGCCGTCGACGTAGAGGTACTGGCTGGCGCCGTCCCAGGCGCCGACGACGTGGTACCAGCGGCCGGCGGTCGGGACGAAGGACGAGAACAGGTAGTAGGCGGAGTTGCCCGCGGTCGCGAGCGCCAGCCGGCTGCTCCCGTCGAGGTACAGGAGCGCGCCTCCGGTCGACGCGCCGCCCCAGGTTCCCGCGATGCCGCGGCCGGCGTCGGCGCCGGTGGCCTTGAACCACGCCTCGATCGAGTAGGCGCTCTGGGACAGGGTTGTCCCGGGCGCGTCGGCCCAGTCGGTGCCGTCGAACGAGGCGGCGGCGCCAGCGTCGCGGACCAGCCCCGTCGCGGCTCCGGCAGCGGGGAGCCCGCCCTTGCCGGCGAGGGCGACGCCGCCGACCGCGCTCGACCAGGAGGAGCCCGACGCCTCGTCCATTCGCCAGTAGGCGGTGGGGCCCGAGTCCTTGACGACCGCGCCGTACGAGAGGTTCTGGCCGAGCGCCGGGGTGCGGGTTGACACGGCGCGGTGCCACGCGTCGTAGGCGGTCTCGGTGCGGTACAGGTCGGGGTTCGTCCCGCCCGAGTCGCGCAGCGAGGCGGCGTACTGGTCCGGGCTCTGGCCCCACGCCACCTGCTGGGCGGCGAGCGGGTCGGCGTAGTTGTCGACCTTCGCCGCGGCGTTCTGGCCGCTGCGGCTCACGAGGACGCGGGTGTGGCCCGCCCCGCGGCAGGCGGTCGCGCCCGACACGGGGTCCGCGATCGCGGTCTCGCCGCAGCGGTACGCCAGTGTGGAGGAGACGCGGGTCAGGCCGTCGTACAGGCTCGCGGAGAGCAGCCTGGCGTTCAGTGCCGCGTCGGAGTTGGCGACCCCGGCGCAGTCTCCCGAGCACCCCTGCGGGGCGTACGCGGCCTTGACGGACCCGTCGGGGAGCAGGTCCTCCTGCGCGACGGCCGGGGCCGCGGCGCCGCTCGTCGGGTCCTTGGCGGCGGCCATGGTCGCGTCCTGGTACAGGGCGCGGCGGTACAGCCCGCCGGTCGGCTGGTTGGCGAACGACCAGACCCTGAACAGGACAGCGCCGGCGTTGGCGTCGTCGGTGACGGTCTGCGGGCGGTTCGAGGCGTCGTACGCGATGCTGACGGCGTAGTTGGCCCCGGCTCCGGTCGACCCGGTGTAGCGCGGGTCGTAGGCCTTGGTGACGCGGTGGCTGACCGCGTCGTAGGCGAACCCGGCGCACCCGGACGCGCTCGCGGGCGAGGCGGTGTACCCGGTGCAGAAGGACCCCGTGGCGGTGGTCCCGGCGGCCTTGGACGCCGTGGCGCTGCGGGCGGGGGACGCGGCGACCAGGTCGCCGGTGGCGGAGGCCCAGGAGATCGCCGGGTTGACGAGGGTCGCGTCGGTCGCGCCCGCGAGCAGGTACGCGCGGCAGCCCAGGGCCGACGCCCCCTTGGGGGCGGCCAGGGGCCAGCTGCTGCCCGTGCCCGCGGCGGAGGCGCCGTGGTACGAGCCCTCGGGGCAGGAGACGCCCACGATGCGGCCCGTGCTGCCGCCCGAGGTGCCGGTGATGGTGACGGTGCTGCCCTCGGCGGGGTAGAAGACCGTCGGCCCGAAGTACTTGCGGTCGGGCGACGACGGGTCGCCGGTCGCGGTGACCGTGCCGGTGTACGACCAGGAGTTCGCCTTGGTGCCGGCGACCACGTCGAACACCGCGGCGCGACTGGAAGCGTCGCTCGTGATCGACGAGCCCGACCGGGTGCCGAGGTTCTCGTCGAACCGCACGGTCTTGGGCGCGGCCGCCCAGCCTGACGAGTTGTCGGTGCCGGTGGTCACGTCGAGGGCGCGGTACGCGTCCGACGAGGCCCCGACGGGCAGGAATGCGTGCCCGGCGCTGTCCGAGGGCGCGCGGACCGAGGCGAGCTTGTAGCCGGCCGGCCCCGGGGTGTCGACGGCCTGGCTCCAGCTCACCGTCGTGACGTTGCCGTTGGCGTCCGCGATCCGGACCAGCAGCCCCGCGTCGTTGAAGTAGTGGACCGAGCCGTCGGGGTACGTGGCCCGGAAGTCGTAGGTCAGGCACGCGGCGCGGGCGAGCGGGCCGCACCAGGTCGAGCCGCTCGCGGCGCTCGGGTAGCTGAACTCGTCGGGGACCCGCACCGTCGCGCCGGTGCCGTCGACGCCCGCGACCGGCGACCAGCGGCCCGCGTCGGGGAGGGACGAGAGGCGCATGGCGGCGACGTGGAGCTCCTTGCCGTCGGCGCCCCAGATGGTGATGCCGCGGATCCGCAGGTTGTGCGGGCCCTGCGGGTTGGTCGCGGTCGCGGAGTCCGCGTCGGTGTAGGCGCCCAGGATCTGCCGGGCGTCCTCGAGGACGTTGCGGGTGACCCTGGACCACGACGCGGGCACCACCGGGCTCACCTGGACCGGGTGGTTGGCCGCGGACGTGGTCGGGGCGACGGGCCCGGCGTAGTAGGTGACGCCGCCGTTGATGTCGGCGCCGGTCGTGTCGTCGTGGAAGTAGAGCGTGACGCCGGTCGTGCTGCCGCCGACCTTGCGCCACCACCAGCTCATGAACGCGACCGAGTACAGCGAGCCGCTGCTCGTGCTCCAGCAGGAGTTCCCGGTGGTGCAGGAGTAGTTGGCGCCCGCCGGGGCGTTGAACGACGTCGCGCCGCTGAAGGGGGAGTCGGACGCGGCGGCCAGGGGGCCGGTCGGCCAGGCGGGCTGGGCCGGGGCGGTCCCGCCGAGGGTGCCGGCCGAGTCGGTCATGATAGTGCTGTCGAGCGACTCGAACCGGGCGGCGTCGAGGTAGGTGGTGCCGGTCGAGCCCGACGGGTTCTTGATCTGGATGCCGTTGACCTGGTACTCGTCGTAGAAGCCGCCGAGGGTCTCGCCCGCGGCGTTGTACGAGGAGTAGGCAGCCGGGTCGATGTAGAAGCGGTGGACGTCGTACCAGAGGCTGAGCGACTTGAAGGTCCAGGCGCCTGCCAGCGTCTGGGGGCCGATGTACCTCTGGTACAGGGTCGTGTCCCAGTCCGCCGAGCCCATCGTGTAGCAGAACCAGTGGTCGGGCACGGCCGCGTCGGTGGCGTCGTGGATGCGGAAGCAGACGGCGGCCCGGGTGGCCGAGGACGTCTGGACCGCGAAGTTGAACAGGCTGTAGGTGTTGATGTCGACGGCGGACGCAAGGTTCGGGATGCCGAGCTGTCCTCCCGAGGACGACGGCACGCCGACCGAGTAGGTGCCGCTGAAGGGCGCCGGCGACGTGTACAGCGTGGTCGCGGCCGAGGCCGTCTTGGACTCGTCGGCCACCGTGATGCGCGGCCGCTCGAGCAGCACGGGGGCGCCCGACGTGACCTGGCCGTCGGCGTCGGTGTCCGCGGTGAACTGGCGGCCGGCGGCGTCGACGTACGTGTAGTCGTAACCCGAGCGGTTCATGCCGCCCGTGATCCGCTCGTCGTATGGCGTGGTCCAGCCGCAGGCGCCGAGGACGCCCTGGTAGCCGACGCACTGCTGCGCGTCGATGCCGTGGTAGGCGTACGAGAGCCCCGTCCCGGCGCCGAGGTCCGCGAACCCGAGCCCGGTGTCGCCGGCGTAGGTCACGTTGGTCGTGGCCAGGTCGACGCCGACCTGGCCGCCGTCGCCGGTCGGGACGGTGTGCGGGTCGCCCGCGAGGTCCCCGGTGCCCACGCTGACCCCGAACTCGTCACGCTCCACTTTGGACGAGCCGGTCCACCGGGTGCTGGTCACGAGCGGGCTGCGCTTGTCGCGCGAGTAGTACAGGGAGGGAGACGCCCAGTCGGACGCCCAGACGTAGGCCGTGGTGTGTCCGTTGGGCTCGGCGGTGTCGTAGTAGCGGTGCACGAGGTCGAGGCGCAGGGTGTACGACCCCACCGTCGAGGGCGGGGTGACGCCCAACGCGAAGGGCGGGGTCGAGTGGCCGGGCGCGAGCGAGGTCCCGGCCGGGAGGTCGGCGGTCGCCTTGGCGACGACCTTTCCCCGCGCGTCGTACCAGCGGTAGCCGGCCTGGTAGCAGTCGGCGTCGGTCGCGCCGGTGCAGGCCGTCCAGGTGCTCGTCGAGGACGCCTTGTTGGTGACGACGACCGGGAGGGTCGTGGGGACGCCGACGGTCATGCGCGAGGGCGCGTAGTCGTCGCCCAGGGCGGGGTCGAAGTCGACCCCGGTGTTCAGGACCTCCCAGTAGATGATCAGCACCGGGCGGTTCACGCCCGGGTTGCTGGTGTCGGTGCCGCGGTAGAAGTCGACCTCCTTGTAGGACGATCCCGCGTGGTCCAGGGCGATCTCGAAGCCGTAGTCGCCGTGCCAGTCCTGCGCGCTGTTCGTGTACGAGGTCCGGACCGCGTCGGTGACGTTGAGGTACAGGTAGCAGTCCGACGAGCCCGAGGCGCAGGCGTCCACGTGGTCCGAGTCGTAGCCCGACACGACGTTGCCCGCGTCGTCGCTCCACGTGGGGTTCACGCCGAAGCCCGGCTTCTTCTCGAGCCGCGCGTACACGAGGCCGGCGCCGTTCCCGTAGTTGTAGTTCTCGCGCAGCCGCAGCTTCGCGTTGGTGACGAGCGCGCCGTCGGGCAGCGGGTAGTGGTCGAACACGACCAGCGAGCGCAGCTGGGCCCAAGCGGCGTCGGGGGACGGGATGGCGTCGTAGCCGGCGCGGAGGATCGAGCCGCCGTTGACCGGGTAGGTCGTCGGCTGGCCCGAGCCGACGTACGTGTCGTACTCGTTGGCGCTGTTCCAGTTGTTGGCCGGGGTGTCGGCGTTGCAGCCCGCCCCGGCGCCGCGCTGGACGCAGACGTACGGGTCGAGCGTGATCGGGAACGGCGTGGCGGGGTCGGAGAACAGGCCCGGGTCGATGGTGTAGACGACCTCGAAGGAAGCCGGGGGCCTCCCGAGCCCGCTGCCGCCTCCCGGGGCCTCGGATGGCGCGGGCGACGCGTCCCCCGGGGCCGCCGGGCTGGCCGACGGGGCGGTCCCCGACGGCGCCGGCGCAGCCGATGGTGCCCCGGAGGCGGGCGGCCCGGCTGAGGTGACGGGAGAGGCGGCCGGGGAGGCCGAGGGGCCCGCCGACGGGGCGGCCGACTGCGGCTGGCCGCCGCCCCGCGCGGGGGCGACGGTGACCGTGATCGGGCTGCCCGCGGCGGCGGTCCGGTCGCCGGCCGCGAGCAGGGTCGCGGGGTCGATCCGGGCCAGCTGCACGCCCGCGGCGTCGCGCAGGACGACAGCGCCGCCCTCGACGGCGGCGGTGGTCCCGGCCGGGGCGTCGACGGTGAACGCGGCAGCGGACGGGCCCGCCCGGTCCGTGAAGACGGCGCCGACCTCGGCGCCCGTGTCGGTCGCGCTCGCGAACACGTCCGGGGCGCCCGGGTGCGTGAACACCACGCGGCTGCCGTCGAGGGCGCCGGCCCCGTAGCCCAGGGCGCGCACGGTCACGAGGCCGCCCTCGAGCTCGGCGATCCCGGACGCGCCCGAGGCCCCCGGGATCCGCGTGGACGCGCCCGTGGCGAGCGGCAGCCAGCCGCCCGTGCCGTCGGGGGCGAGCGTCGTGTCGATCGCGACCCAGTTGCCGTCGAGGTCCTGGTAGTTGAGGGGCGCGCTCGAGACCTCGGTCGTGAAGGTGCCGTCGGGGCTCGCGAACGTCCGGCTGTTCCGGGTCCGCTTGGACGGGACCTCGGTCTTGACCTTGGGCACCGCGCCCTTGGACCACGAGGTCGGCGACCGGCCGACGGATGGGTCGGTGGATGTGCCTGGCTTGCCGGCACTGCCGGCGGCGGCGCCCGAGCTCGCGTCCAGGCTGCCGATCGGCGCCGGCACGGCGGCGACGGCCGTCGGGACGGCGCCCGGGCGGGTCGTCTGGGCGCCGGTCGCCCCGCCGCTCGCGGCGGTCACGGCCACCGGCGCGAGCAACTCCGCCGCGAGGATGGCCGACGCGAGGATGGAGACGAGGCGCGCGGGCACGGACGGGCGCCGGCCCGCCACAGACGCCGGTGACATGCGACGAAATCCCCCCACTCATGGCGGCACCGCCGGGCCCCGCGGTCGCCGCGTCCCTCTCCTGGCCTCCGGGAGATCCTGCCCTCCGGGAGGCGCCCTGCCGCGCATTATGGAGTTCCCCCTCCAGGGGCTGGACAGGACCGACTGGCCCGCCCGCGCCGGGACGTCAGCCTGCGCAACGAGGACAAATGGGACCGGCGACCGGCGGCACCGCGTGCCGTTGACGGAGGCGGGCGCCATTCGCGAAGTGGCTCTCAGAGCCTGTAGCCGATTGATCCCCTACGAATCCCCTCCTTCGTGCTCCGCAGGCCAGTTCACGGCGGGGAAGCCCGCGTCGCCGTGCGCGATCCGCGTACAGGGGCGACGATGGCCTTCCTCCCTCACGGTGAAGCTGAGCCATTTCCACACGTCCCGAGGCTAGCTCCCACCCGTCGAGGCAATCCGGCCGTACACGCAGACGTACGCAGGAGGCGTTGACCGCGGTGCCGCCGGCCCGTAGTGTCGGCGCGGGGATCGATCGGCCCGTCCCGTGCGGGAGACCCGGCGCCAGCGGCGCGGGCGAGGGCACCGGGCGAGCGGCTCGGCCACGCGCCCTGGTCGTTCGAGTCGGGGCGGCGCGTCCCAAGCTGGCCAGCCCCGCAGCAGGAGGAGAGGAGCCCGGCGCCATGACGATCCGCCACGTGATCGACGCCTGCCATGCCCCCGGGCTCAGGCGTGCCCGCCCGGGCTGAGCCGGCCCCGTCGCCGGGAGGCGCGCCGTGACCGCCGCGCGGCGCCCGGGTTTCCGGGCGGGCCCGGGGATCGCGGCCTGGGCGGCCTTGCCCGAGCGCGACCGCGGCCTGCTGCTCTGGCTCGTGCACGGCGACGTCGTGACGGCCGAGCTCGCTGCGCTCCTGGCGTACGGCCACCGGCGCGTCGCCCAGCGGCGGCTGGCGCGCCTGGTCGAGTACGGGCTGCTCACAGGCTTCTGGGCGGCCAACCGCCAGCGGCCCCGCGGGCGGTACGCCTACTCGCTGACCAAGCCCGTCAGGGCGGCCCTCGAGCGCTCGGTCTGGCCCGACGGCCGGCCCCCGCTCTCCGACGGCGTGCCCGAGGCCGTGTCGCCGGTGATCCACGGCCTGGCCACCCACGACGTCCTCGCGGCGTTCCTGCGGGCCTCCGACCCGGGGCGCGGGTACGGCCTCGCCGCCTGGGCGCCGGAGCGCCCGCTCATCCGCCTGGCCCGCGGGCTCCTGCGCCCGGACGCCCTGGCGGTGGTCCGCGCCGGCGACGCCTCCATCGTGCTCGCCATCGAGCGGGACCTGGGCACCGAGCGCGGCCCGGTCCTCGCCGCCAAGCTCGAGCGCTACCGCCGCGTCTACGACGCCAGCCCGGCGAGGGCCCCGCTCCACGTCGGCTTCGTGGTCGACTCCGCCCGGCGGGCCGCCTCGGTCCGGGCCCGCCTGCGCGGGGGCGAGGGCGGCGGCGCTCCGGGCGGCTCCGCGGTCTTTGCCTGGGTGGTCGCCGAGCCCGCGCTCGCGGCCGACCCGTACGGGGCGGTCTGGTTGGCGCCGGGGGGCGACGAGGCCCGGGTCGTCGACCTCGCGCCCCACTGGGCCGGCGACCCCTGGCCGTGGCTCCGGCCGGGCGACCTCGCCGACCCGGCGGCGCTCGAGGCCCTCGACGACCGCGTGTACATGGCCATCCCGATGCTGGCGGGCCCCGCGCGGTGAGCGCCGCGGGCGCGCGCGCCCCCCGTCGCGTCCCCGGCACCTCGCGCAGGACCAGCCGCGACCGGGTCGCGACCGCCGGGCGACGAGGGGCGCGACACCCCCTCCGATCGCGGGGAGCGCGGGCGGCCGAAGTGCGACACTCCTGCGGAGTTCCCGCATCTGCGCCGGCGCCCGGCCGCCCCCGGCGCCCGACACGACGGCCGACTGCTCCTGGCGGCGCGGGCCTGCGCCTCACGATCGTCGGTCCCGACGCCGCCGGACTGGATGCCGCCCCGCAGGTGCGCGACAATCCCGCCATGGACCCCGTCGTCATCGCCCTCGCCCAGCTCGTCCGGGATCGCTGGGCCAACGAGCAGCGCGCCCGCGCCGGTCGCCAGCGCCGCCTCCGGCTGATCAGGAGCGACCCGGCGTGAGGCGTCTGCCCGCCACGGTCGAGGAGCTCGCCGGTGCCCGCGCGGCCCGCTGGGTCCGGGAGAGCACGCCCGGCCAGTTCGACCGCTACGGCCCCGAGGCCCAGGCCGAGTTCCAGGACCGCGCGATCGCGAGGCTCGGCCTCACCGACTCGGGGCTCGCCTGGCGGGCCGCCCGCTCCGGG
>Ga0302299_10000878_pt1 | contig 17507 bp, 16 predicted proteins | sample III_Fen_N3_4_FD_198795 | JGI IMG/M metagenome (GOLD analysis project Ga0302299, IMG submission 198795) | Peat permafrost microbial communities from Stordalen Mire near Abisko, Sweden - III_Fen_N3_4 | ecosystem: Environmental > Terrestrial > Soil > Wetlands > Permafrost | place: Sweden: Abisko... | reverse complement strand
GACGGCATCTCCGCGACAGCGCTCGTCACCGGCGACGCCGATCTCACCGACGTGAAGGTCCTCGTGCTCACGACGTTCGAGGACGACGACCTCGTGCTCGCCGCGCTGCGGGCCGGCGCGAGCGGCTTCCTCGGCAAGGGGGTCGAGCCCGTGGAGCTGCTCGACGCGATCCGCGTCGTGGCCGCGGGCGATGCGCTGCTCTCGCCGAAGGCCACGAAGGGCCTCATCGACCGCCTCCTCGCGCAGCCGAGCGACGGGGCTGCCGACCTCGTGGGCGCCGACCTCGACGTGCTCACCGAGCGCGAGCGTGAGGTGGTCGCGCTCGTGGCGCACGGCCTCACCAACGACGACATCGCCGCGCGGCTCTACGTCTCGCCACTCACCGCGAAGACCCACGTCAACCGTGCGATGACGAAGCTCGGCGTGCGCGACCGCGCGCAGCTCGTGGTGATCGCCTACCGCACCGGCCTGGTGCGCGCCGGCGACTGATCTGCGTACCGCGCTCGTCGTACCCGCAGGTGTCGGCACCTGCACGATGTCGCCTCGCACGCGCTCGGGAGAACGTGGTCTCACGTCAACCACGACATCTCAGGAGCACCCCATGCTGGAAGTCCACGGGCTCACCAAGCGCTACGGCGACACCGTCGCCGTCGACCACATCAGCTTCACCGTCCAGCCCGGTGTCGTCACCGGCTTCCTCGGCCCGAACGGCGCCGGCAAGTCGACGACGATGCGGATGATCCTCGGTCTCGACCGGCCCACCTCGGGCGAGGCGCTCGTCGGAGGCAGGTCCTACGCCGCTTCGCCCGCGCCGCTCGCCGAGCTCGGCGCCCTGCTCGAGGCGAAGGCCGTCGACAAGGGCCGCTCGGCGCGCAACCACCTGCTGGCGCTCGGCGCCACCGTCGGCGTCGGCGCCGAGCGGGTCGACGAGCTGCTCGAGGTCGTCGGGCTCGCCGACGTCGCACGCAAGCCCGCCGGTGCGTTCTCGCTGGGCATGGGGCAGCGGCTCGGGATCGCGTCCGCGCTCCTGGCCGACCCGCAGGTCGTCATGCTCGACGAGCCGGTCAACGGCCTCGACCCCGACGGCATCCTCTGGATCCGCGGCCTTCTCAAGGAGCTCGCGGCAGAAGGGCGCACGGTGTTCCTGTCGTCGCACCTCATGAGCGAGATGGAGCAGACGGCCGAGCACCTCATCGTGATCGGGCGCGGGCGCATCATCGCCGACACGTCCATGGCGGGCTTCATCGCCGCCTCGTCGTCGAACCACGTGCGCGTCGTGTCGCCGCATGCGACCTCGTTGCGCAACCTGCTCGTCGACGACGGAGTGTCCATCACGTCGGTCGAGCCCGGGGTGCTCGACATCGAAGGGGTGCCCGCGGCGCGCGTCGGCGACGTCGCGGCCGAGCACGGCCTCACCCTGCACGAGCTCACGACCGTGGAAGCGTCGCTCGAGCAGGCGTTCATGGAGCTCACCCGCGACTCCGTGGAGTTCCACGGCGCGACCGCCACGACCACGTCCGAGACCGACCGGAAGGCAGCCTGATGTCCACGACCACGCTCACCCAGGACCTCGACGCACGACCGTCGCTGCTCGGCCGCACGGCTGCGCCGCGGACGAGTCTCGCCCGCGTCGTGCGGTCGGAGTGGATCAAGCTCCGGTCGCTGCGCTCGACGTGGGTCATGCTCGCCGCGCTGTTCGCGTCGATCGTGGCGTTCGGGATCATCGCGTCCGCCGTCGCGTCCGGGTCGGTCACGACCCCGGGCGGCGCCCCCGCCTTCTCCGGCGCGAGTCCCGTCGACACCGTCCTGTCCGGCGCGAACTTCGGCATCCTCATCGTCGCGGTGATGGGCGTGCTGGTCGGGGCGCGGGAGTACTCGTCCGGCCTGATCCGCACCAGCATCGCCGCCGTGCCCCGGCGCTGGCCGATCCTCGTCGGCAAGCTCGTGACGTTCCTCGCGGTGCTCGTGCCGACCGTGGTCGTCAGCGTGCTCATCTCCTTCTTCGTCGGGACGGCGATCCTCACGTCGGCCGGCGTCGCCAGCGTCACGTGGTCGTCGGCCGGAGTTGCGGGCGCGGTGCTCGGCACGATCGGCTACCTCGCCGGCATCGGCGTCATCGGCCTGTGCCTCGGCGCGCTGCTGCGCGGCGTCGGCGCCGGGCTCGGCGTGCTCATCGGCGGAATCCTGTTCCTGCCCACGCTCGCGAGCGCTCTGCTGCCGGACAGCTGGGACTCCGTGCTGAAGTACCTCCCGTCCAACGCCGGGATGTCCTTCACGAGCGTCGAGTCGGTCGACTCGATGCTGAGCTACGGCGCCGGCCTCGCCGTCTTCGTCGCCTGGGTCGTCCTCGCCGTCGTCGGCGCCGTCGTCGCGCTCCTGACGCGCGACGCCTGACCCCACGTCCTCGCCCAGCAGACTGCCGTCTCCCGGCGCGCCGGAGCCGCGGGGAGCGACACTCTGCTGGGCACGAGATGTGGGTCCGGTACGGTGCGCGCGTGCCGTGCGGTCGCCGCGCGGCGGCCTCAGGAAGGACCGCGCCATGTCGGACCGGACCGCTCGACGTCGTACGCCGTTCCTGCTCGTGGGCATCGGCGCAGCCGTCGCGGTCACCGCAGCCTGCACCGGTGCCCCGGCGCCGAGCGCGTCGGACGCGACGTCGGCGCCGACGTCGGACTTCACGGTCCTGACCCCCGCGCCGAAGACCGACGCGGGCAACCTCACCTGGGCGGTCTACCGCGAGACGCAGACTCTCGACCCGATCCAGGCGTTCGACTACCCCGAGAACACCGTCGACTCGCTGCTGTGCGACTCGCTGCTGCGCCAGGCGCCCGACATGACCGTCGGCCCGGGCCTCGCCACGATGACGCAGGTCGACCCGCTCACGCTCGACTTCGCGATCGCGCCGGGCGCGGCCTTCTGGGACGGCAAGCCCGTCACCGCCGACGACGTGCTCTTCAGCCTGAAGCGCGCGGCGGATCCGAAGGGCATCGGCTTCTACGCCGCGGTCTTCAGCCGGGTGAAGGCCATGACGGCGAAGGACAGCTCGACCGTCGAGATCACCCTGAGCAAGCCCGACGCGTGGCTCCCGGGCGAGCTCTCCGCCACCCCCGGCATGGTCGTCGAGAAGGCCTTCGCCGAGAAGGCCGGCGAGAACTTCGGCACGGTGCAGAGCGGCACGATGTGCTCCGGACCCTTCAGGCTCGACTCGTGGAAGACGGGCCAGGGCGTCGTCGTCGTCCCGAACCCCACCTACTGGGACTCGCGCCTGCCCAAGCCGAAGTTCACGAAGATGTCGATCATCGGCGTGGCCGACGACGCGGCCCTGACCGCCGGCCTCCAGACCGGTGCCATCTCCGGCGCCTACCTCGCGAACCCGCTGTCGACCCTCGGTCAGCTGAAGACCAACCCGGACGTGACGGTCTACCAGGGTGCGCCGTTCGCCACCGACGCGATGGTCGTGAGCGCCACCAAGGGGCCGCTGGCCGACCCGCGCGTGCGGCAGGCGATCTCCTACGCGCTCGACCGCAAGGGCATCATCACCACGCTGTGGCACGGCGCCGCGCTGGTCCCGCACGCGCTCGAGGCCCAGGGCACCTGGGGCTACGCCCCCGACGTGTTCAAGGCCGGCTACGACGCGCTGCCGGCGCTCGATCCCGACCTCGCCAAGGCGAAGGCCCTCATCGAGCAGGCCGGCGTCGCGGGGCAGACCATCCGCATCGGCACGTCGTCGGGGGCCGCGGCCGTTCACGCCGAGGCGCTGGCCTACAAGGCGGCGGCCGAGCAGCTCGGGCTGAAGGTGACGTTCAACGACGTCAGCGCTGCCAACTTCATCAACTTCTTCATCGACCCCAAGGCGTGGGGATCGGTCGACGCCTTCCCGACGACGAACTACGGCGACGACGCGGACCCCGCCGCCCTCTACAAGACGCTCGCCCTCAAGGACGGCTCGCAGGACTTCAGCGGCTGGACCGACCCCGCCGTGACCACGGCGCTCGAGGCTGCGCGCTCGGAGACCGACCCGGCCAAGCGCGCCCAGGACGTCGTCGACGCGCAGAAGATCATCACCGAGCAGCTGGTCTGGATCCCGACGGCGTCACCGAACTCCGTCCTCGTGCTCCACAAGGGCCTCACCGGGGCGCCGGCGACGTTCTCCTACATGTTCGGCCCGTGGGCGGTCTACCTCGGCGGCAGCTGACCGCCGTCGGCCGTCACCGGCCGACCCAGGTGGCGCGCGACCGTGTCGGGACGGGGTCGTAGGGTCACCCCGTGGCTTCCGGACTGTTCGTCGCGTTCGAGGGCGGCGACGGCGCGGGCAAGTCGACCCAGGCGCGCGCGCTGGCCGACGCGCTGCGCGCGGCCGGGCACGAGGTGGTCCTCACCCGCGAGCCCGGCGGCACTCCCGCTGCGGAGGCCATCCGCCACGTCGTCCTGACCCCGCAGTTCGCCGGTCTCGACGACCGGGCCGAGGCCCTGCTCTACGCCGCCAGCCGCGCCGAGCACGTCGCCCGGCTGGTCCGCCCGGCGCTCGAGCGCGGCGCCGTCGTCGTCACCGACCGCTACATCGACAGCTCGATCGCCTACCAGGGCGTCGGCCGCGGCCTCGGTCCCGACGTCGTGGGGGAGATCAACCTCTGGGCGACGCGGGCACTGCTGCCCGACCTCACCGTGCTCCTCGACGTCGACGCCGGCGCAGGCCTCGCGCGGATCGGCTCGGAGCCCGACCGGCTCGAGGCCGAGCCGGAGGAGTTCCATGCGAGCGTCGTCGCGGCGTTCGACGCCCTCGCGGCCGGCGATCCCGACCGCTACCTCGTGATCCCGGCGTCCGGCGACGTCGACGAGATCGCGGCGGCGGTCCTCGCCCGCGTCGAGGCGCTGCTCGTCGAGCGCGGTGCGCGATGACCGACGTCTTCACCGACCTCGTCGGCCAGGACCACGCGGCCGCGCGCCTGCGCGACGCCGCCGCCGACGCCCCGCAGGCGCGAGCGGGTCTCCCGTCGTCGGCGATGACCCACGCCTGGCTCATCACCGGCCCGCCCGGGTCGGGACGCTCCACGGCCGCGCTGGCCTTCGCAGCCGCGCTCGTCTGCCCGAACGGCGGCTGCGGCACCTGCACGGAGTGCGTCGCGGTGAAGCACTCGGCGCACGTCGACGTCGAGCACGTCGTGCCCGAGTCGGTGACCTACTCCGTCGCGGAGACCCGCGAGCTCGTGCACCGCTCGGCGATGTCGCCCTCGCGCGCGCCGTGGCACGTGTTCGTGCTCGAGGACGCCGACCGGCTCAACGCGGAGAGCGCCAACACCCTGCTCAAGAGCATCGAGGAGCCCACTCCTGGCACGGTGTGGGTGCTCTGCGCGCCGAGCACCGAGGACGTCCTGCCGACCATCCGGTCGCGCTGCCGTCACCTCATGCTGGCCACGCCGTCGACCGCCGAGGTCGCGCAGGCGCTCACCGAGGTGTTCGGCGTGGACCCGGCCATGGCGTCCTTCGCCGCGCGTGCGGCGCAGGGGCACATCGGCCGCGCGCGGGCGCTGGCCACCGACGAGTCGGCGCGGCTGCGCCGCCAGGACGTCCTGCGCATCCCGACCCAGCTGCACGACCTCGGGTCCTGCCTCGCGCTCGCGGCCGACCTCGTCGCCACGGTCAACGACGACGCCGCGTCGATCTGCGACCCGCTCGAGGAGAGCGAGATGAAGGCGCTGCGCGCGGCCTACGGCGAGGGTGCCGAGGGACGTGGCATCGGCACGGTCGAGCGCCGCGCCAAGGGCGCCGTGAAAGCCTTGGAGGACAGGCAGAAGCGGCGCCGACGCCGCGTCGTGCGCGACCAGCTCGACCGCGCGATCGTCGACCTCATCGCGTTCTACCGCGACGTGCTGGTGCTCCAGCTCGGCGCGACGTCCGACCTCGTCAACGACGAGATGCGCCCGCAGCTCGAGCGGGTGGCGGCGGAGTCCACCCCCGAGAGCACCCTGCGCCGGGTCGACGCCCTCGAGCGCACACGCAACCTGCTCGAGGCCAACGTGCAGCCGCTGCTCGCCTTCGAGTCGCTGACCGTGGCGCTCAAGGACCCGTCGCTCGCGTGAGGGCGCAGACGTGAGCACCCGCGTCTACCTCGGCGGGGGCGGGACCCCGGCCGACGAGGCCGCCGTGTGGCGGCTGTTCCTGCGCCCGAGCCGGCGGGTCGTGTGCTGGCCGTGGTCGTTGCCGCCTGCGCAGTTCGACATGGCCGAGCTCTGGCTGCGCCGCATGCTGGCGCCGTACGACGTCGCCAAGGTCGAGCTCTGGCGCGACGTCGCCGACCACACGGTCGACGAGCTCGACCCCGAGGACGTCGTCTTCGTGCTGGGCGGCAACACCTTCGACCTGCTGCACCACCTGCAGTCGCGCGACGCCCTCGGCCTCGCGCCCGAGCACGTGCGCCGCGGCGGCGTCTACTTCGGCAGCAGCGCCGGCGCCGTCCTCGCGGGTGCCGACATCGCGGTCGCCGGGTTCGCCGACCCCGACGACGCCGGCGTCACCGACACCCGCGGGCTCGGCCTGCTCGGTCCGGCGATCGTGCGGCCGCACTACTCGCCCGGGGCCCACGAGGAGTGCTGGCGCTGGACCGAGCTCGGCTTCACGGTGCTCGGCATGCCCGAGGCCTCGGGCCTCTCGGTCGTCGACGGCGTGGCCCGCAACCTCGGACCCGCCGACGTCGAGGTGCTCACGCCGACGAGCCTGCGCGTCCTCGCCCCCGGCGACCACGTCCCCCTGCAGTAGCCCCCGACCCCCGGCCGTGCTGCCGTATCTGCTGAGGAACGCGCCGGTTCCGCAGCGGGTGCGGCAGCAGCGCCTGCTCCCTACTCGCCGCTGGCGGTCCGCAGGCCTGCGGCGTAGGCCGTGAGGGCGTCGCTCGCGGGGCCGAGGACGTCGATGCTGGAGCGGCCGAGGTCGGGGCTGGCGAGCATCGTGGAGGCGGCGGCGAGCAGACGGTCGTAGACCGCCACGCCCTCGGCGAGCCGGGCGCGCACCTGCTCGGCCGAGCCGGCCGCGGCGACCGCGGCCCGGGAGTCCGGCAGGTCGCGGCGCACCTGGTCGAGCACGGCGAGCCGGGTCACCTGCGCTGCGAGCGCCGGAGCGGCCTCGTCGTCGGCGGCCTTGAGCTCCTTGCCCGCCTCCGGGTGCAGCGCGGCGACCGCGGGCACCATGGCCACGAGCTGGCGGCGCACGGCGGCGAGCCCCTGCGCCTCGGCCCACCCGATCGCCTCGCGGCGGATGTCGTTCGCGGCGTAGCTGGTGGCCAGCGTCGGCGGCTCGGGCGCGACGGCGTTCTTCAGGAAGTAGCGCTTGCGCACGGCGGTGACTCCGGCGAGCGCCGAGACGACGAGCCACAGCGCCGGAGAGCCGGGGAGCGCGTTGGCGGCGCCCGAGGCGAGGTCGATGACGCCGAGGACGGCGGTGGCGCCCGACACGGCAGTCAGCGTCACCGACTCGCGTCGACTCTCGGCGAGGCGCTCTTCGTGCTTGCGGACGGCCTTGGCGTGCTTCTCCATGGCCTTCGCGTGCTCACGGGTCGCCTTCGTGCCGGTCCCCATCGTCGTCGAGTAGGCCTCGGCGACGTCGAGGCCCTGCTCGACGAGCGCCGCGACGCGCTCCCCGAGGCGCGCGATGTCCTTCGACGGGCTCACGGCACCACGGTAAACCTCCGGACCCGCCCGGGTGGACGAGTACCTGGCGCAATTGCTGTTCCAGGGCTGGTGCAAACGACAGATGGGCCAGGTACTCGGATGCGGGGGACGTACGCTCGGGGCGTGCCCACCGAGAGCGCGGAGATCCTGCTCGACGACCCGGTCTTCGGCGACCTCGTCCTCGACGCCGTCGTCGCGGGTGCCGACGACGGCGAGCCCGTGCTCCTGCTGCACGGCTGGCCGCAGACCGCACTGTCCTGGTCGCACGTGATCCCACCGCTCGCGTCGTCGGGCTGCCGCGTCGTCGCGGTGGACCAGCGCGGCTACTCGCCGCGCGCGCGTCCGACCGAGGTGGCGGCGTACACGATCGACGCCCTCGTCGCCGACGCCGCCGGGATCATCGAGTCGCTCGGGTGGGCGAGCGCGCACGTGGTCGGCCACGACTGGGGCGCAGCCGTCGGGTGGAACCTCGCGGCGCGGCGGCCCGAGCTCGTGCGCAGCCTCACCGCGCTCTCGGTGCCGCACCCGCGCGCTCTGCAGGAGGCGTTCCGCGCGGACGACGGCCAGCGGGAGATGTCGGAGTACCTGACGTTCTTCCGTACGGCGCCCGCAGCCGCGGCGAAGGTGCTGCTGCGCGACGACGCCGTCGCGCTGCGCACGGTCTACGGCGGCCACGTGCACGCCTCCGACGTGGATGCCTACGTCGAGCACTTCGGCGAGGACGCCGCGATGGAGGCGGCGCTGTCCTGGTACGCGGCGATGGGGCTCGGCTCGGACGCCGACACCCCGGACGTCTCGGTCCCCACGACGTTCGTGTGGGGGAGCGAGGACGTGGCGATCGGCGAGACGGCCGCGCTCGCCTGCGCGGGTCACTGCACCGGACCGTACGAGTTCCGCGCCCTCCCGGGCCGCAGCCACTGGCTGCCCGACGAGGACCCGGATGCCGTCGTCGACGCGATCCTCGCGAGAGTCGGCTGAGCGCGTGCAGCAGATGATGGCCGTGACCTTCGTGAAGTCCGGCCGGCTCTACTACCTCGACGCCGGTGAGCACGCGCCGCGCGTCGGCGACTTCGTTCTCTTCCCGACGTCGACCACGCCCGAGGTGTGCCAGGTCGTCTGGGGACCGGAGTGGGTCGAGGGCGAGATCGGTGGACTGCCGGTCTGCGCGGGCCTCGCGACCGACGCCGACGTGACGCGGGACGAGGCGAACAAGAAGCGTCGTGCGGAGATCCAGGTCGCGGCGCAGCGCCTCATCCGCGAGCACAAGCTGCCGATGAAGGTCAGCGCGGTCGACTGGTCGGACACCGGCCACGAGTCGGGCCGCGCGACCGCGACGGTCTACTTCACCGCCGGCGCGCGCATCGACTTCCGCCAGCTCGTGCGCGACCTCGCGACGACCCTGGACTGCAAGGTGCAGCTCACCCAGCTCACCCCGCGCGACGACGCCCGGGTCAAGGGCGGCATCGGCTCCTGCGGTCGCGACACCTGCTGCTCGACCTTCCTCGTCGACTTCGACGCCGTGACGGTGCGGATGGCGCGCGACCAGGACCTGCCTGCCAACCCGATGAAGATCTCCGGCGCCTGCGGCCGCCTCATGTGCTGCCTGAAGTACGAGCACCCGCTCTACGACGACTTCCGGTCCTCGACGCCTGCGGTCGGTGCCCGCGTCGAGACCCCCGACGGAGACGGCCGGGTGGTGGGTCACGACGTGCCGCGCGACCAGGTCGTCGTGAAGCTCGACGCCGGCGGGAAGCGGACCGTCTGCGACCGGGCGTCCGTGTGCTCAGCGAGAGCGGCGTACGACAGCCGGGAGTGAGTCACGACTCACCCCGTCGGACCCCTCGGGCGCGGCGGCCCGGAACCCCGGAGCCGCCCCGGGCGTCCCACCAGGTGACCTGGCAGGCTTGACCTGCCGCGCCCGCGCGTCCGCCGGGCAGATCGAGCACCACCGGCAGGAGCCTTCGTGAGCCGCACCCCCTCGTCCCGTCGCCTGCTGACGGGTCTGGGAGCCGTGGCGGCCGCCGTGTCGCTGGCGGCCTGCTCGGGGCGCCTCGGCAGCATCACGGCCACGACGCCCCCGGCGTCGAGCACCTCCGCGAGCCCGTCGTCGTCCGCGTCCGGCTCCGTGGACCCGGCGCTGGCGTCGTTCTACGGCCAGAAGCTCGCCTGGGCCGGCTGCGGGGGCGGGTTCCAGTGCGCCAAGCTCACCGTCCCGCTCGACTACGCCGACCCCACCGGCCCCACGATCACGCTGTCCGTCCTGCGGCTGCGGACCGCCGACCAGGCGCACCGGCTCGGCTCGCTCGTCCTCAACCCGGGCGGTCCCGGCGGCTCCGGCGTCGACTTCGCACGCGCTGCCCGGTCCGTCGTCGACGCCCCGGTCCGGGCGAAGTACGACATCGTCGGCTTCGACCCGCGCGGCGTCGCCGGCTCGACCCCGATCAGCTGCCTCGACGACAAGCAGACCGACACCTTCGTCGCGGCCGACGGGACGCCCGACAACGCGGCCGAGATCGCCGAGAGCGAGAAGCTCGCGCAGCAGTTCGCCGACGAGTGCAAGGCGCGCTCGCCGAAGCTCTACGCGCACATCGGCACCGAGGACGCGGCGCGCGACGTCGACGTGCTGCGCGCCGCGCTGGGTGACCCCAAGCTCAACTGGCTCGGCTTCTCCTACGGCACGCTGCTCGGAGCGACCTACGCCGACCTGTTCCCGACGAACGTCGGCCGCATGGTGCTCGACGGCGCGATCGACCCGGCGCTGACGAACGTCGAGCTGATCCACGGTCAGGCCAAGGGCTTCGAGCTCGCCCTGCACCGCTTCGTGCAGGACTGCGCGAAGCAGGCCGACTGCCCGCTGCCGCGCGACGAGCAGGCCGGCGTCGACAAGGTCGGGTCGTTCCTCGAAGGCCTCGACGCGAAGCCGCTCGACAGCGGCGACCCGAAGCGCCCCCTCACCCAGGCGCTCGGGCAGAACGCGGTCGCGTCCTACCTCTACTTCCCGTCCTACGGCGACTGGGAGACGCTGCGCTTCGGCCTGCAGTCGGCGTTCGACGGCGACGGCTCGGTGCTGCTGTCGATGCTCGACGAGCGGCTCTCGCGCAACGAGGCGGGCCACTACACCGACAACTCCACGGCGGCGCTCTACGCCGTCAGCGCTCTCGACCGTCCCGACCGCCCGAGCGCCGCGGAGTCCGCCGCGCTCGCCACGCAGTGGGCCAAGGAGTCGCCCGTCTTCGGCGCCTTCACGGCCTGGGGGATCCTGCCGTACCACTACTGGGGCGTCCCGGCGACGGGCACGCCGCACCAGATCCACGCCCCCGGCTCCCCGCCGATCCTGGTCGTGGGCACGACGTACGACCCGGCCACGCCCTATCCGTGGGCGCAGGCGCTGGCCAAGGAGCTCTCGAAGGGCGTCCTGCTCACCCGCGTGGGCGACGGCCACACCGGCTACGGCAAGGGCAGCACCTGCACCGACCACGCCGTGGACCGCTTCCTGACCACAGGCACCCCGCCGCCCGCGGGCACCGTCTGCCGGTGACGGCGCCCGGCCCGGTGCCGTCGGCAGCCGATTCGGGACCACTCCGTCCGGTCGGGTATCGTTCCGACTCGTGCTCACCGCCCTGCGGCGATCACGCCGCCTTAGCTCAGTCGGTCAGAGCGTCTCACTCGTAATGAGAAGGTCATCGGTTCGATTCCGATAGGCGGCTCCACTTTCAAGGCTCTGACCTGCGGCGATGCTGTTGGGGTCTCCCTCCGGGTTCGCCTCCGGGGCCGAATTGCTCACGGATTGCTCACGGATTGCCTGAGCGGCACCGGAATCACGCGGCACGAGCGCCCACGCCCGGGCAGCGGCTGCACTGCCGACGCCGGGCAGCAGGTGGGTGTATGTGTCCGAGGTGATGGCCACGGACGAGTGCCCGAGGCGCTTGCTGACGACCACGATGTCGACGCCGGCGGCGAGCATGAGGGACGCCTGGCCGTGGCGCAGGTCGTGCAGCCGGATCCGGCGCAGGCCGATCTCCGCGGCGAGCTGGGTGAACCGGTCGGAGAGCCGGTCGGGAAAGATCGGGACTCCGTCGCGTCGGGGGAAGACCAGGTCGTGGTCGTTGTAGGCATCGCCGAGTTGCGCCCGGATGACGTCCTGTCGGAGCCGGTGGGCGAGAAGGACACCGACGGTGTGCGGGTCGAGGTCGACGGTGCGGTCCTCGCCGCTCGCGGTCTTGGGACGTCCGAAGGCGATGCGGCCGTGGTCGGCGCCGCACTGGTCGCAGGGTCGGGAGAAGCCGCTGACGAGCAGGACGACCTGCTGGCGGACGTGGAGGCGGCTCTTCTCAAGGTCGACGTCGGCCCACCGCAGTCCGACGGCCTCGCCGCGACGCAGCCCCGTGGCGGCGAGCAGGTGGAACGCTGGACCAAGCTCGTCGCGGTCGGCATGGTCGAGGAACCGGCCGAGCTCCTCCGGTTCCCATGGCCGCACGTGCGGCCGCTTCACCGAGGGCAGCGTGACGCCGACGGCTGGGTTGTTGGGGATGAGTCGAAGCCGCACGGCGGCTCCCAGCGCGGAGCGCAGCGAAGCATGCACGCGGCGCAGGCTGGCCGGCTTCATCTTCCGGTCGGTCTGGATGGACCGCAGGGCCGCTTCGACGTGCTGCGGTCGAAGCTCGCGAAGACGGAGGTGTCCGATGCGGGGGATGAAGTAGTTGTCGAAGTGGGCGGTGTAGCTGGCGGCGGTGGTGGGCCGGAGTCCGTCGGCGACCCTGCCGGCCAACCAGTCGGTGAGGAAGGCGGCGACGGTCACGTTGTTCACGGCGACCGCGAGACCGCGGGCGTTGGCGTAGAGCACCTCGGCGAGGGCCTTCTCGGCGTCCTTCTTGGTGGTGAACCCGAAGCGGGTGACCTGGCGGCGTTCGACGTGCACGCCGTCAGGGCCGAGGCCTGGGCCGAGGTCGACGGTGTAGCCCCAGGACCCGTGCTTGATGCTGCAGGCCTTGCGGCGGCCACGGGCGTCGACCTCGGGCGGGCATGAGCACCGCTTGCGGACTGATCCACGCATCGTGCGCGTCCTCTCCTCGTCGTCGGCTACCGCGATACCGGCCACCGCGCGGCTGCGCCAGGCGCTGAGGCTGGTGCTGTGGACGACGCGCCGTACGCGTCGGCGCCGTCGGCCAGCCGGAGCAGGGCCGCGGACGGGATGCGGATGAGCTTGCCTATGCGCACCACGGTGGTTGGCCACTGTCCAGTCTTGACCAGGTCGTACGCCAGCGTGCGACCGATGCCGAGCACGCTGGCCGCGGTGGGGACGTCGACGAGCGGGGGCAGAGCGGTGAGGTCGTGGCGGTCCATGAGGTCCTCCGGTGGTTGGCGGTGCGCGCCGACACCAGCACGCACCTATAGGTGTGCGGCGAAACTCGGCAATACGGTGCTGCGCCAGTCCATCGGGCATATCGGTCGTGCTAGGTGACCTTGCGCGCGACCTGTCACGGGCAGCAGGCGGCGTCTACGTACCTGACGCCGGACCTGTCGCGAATCATCCGTCACGAAAGAGATCCGCTCGCGACCTGTCGCGGATGTGGGCTGCGCTGCACACGAGTGACATCCGACGGCCGGATTGCGCGTGCGCCGACCGATTTGAGACAGATGCGACTACGTCGGTTGCGCGTCGTCCACAGCGCTACCGGCGCGGCCTCGACGTGATCGGCACGAGGCCGGACGGTCGTAGACGTGACAAATCACAGCGGCGCGCGCGACGGACGGCCAGCCGACTGGTGGCTCGCCCTGTCGCGCCTTCATATGGCGGTGCTGGACCTGGCCGTACACCCTGTTGCCGACGCCCGTCTCGAGCTCACGATGCTGGCCGCTGACATCCAGGAAGTGCTGCAGGACCACCACCCGCTCCGTCGCCACTCGCCGCCGGCTTTGACTGTGGCCGGCCCAGCTCCTGAACCTGACGAGGATGCCGAGGTGCCTGTTGCTGCATGGCTGGTCGTTGCGCGAGCGGCCAGTGTGGTGTCGAGCGTCCGTCGCCGTGTCTGCAACGCCGACTGGTGATGGCGCATATCGCTGTCGCGCGTTCGGTTCGCGGCCGACGACGTGCTTCACGCGGACAACGGTGACAACCGGCGTCGCTCACCTCTGGAAGAGCCAGAGGAGTCTGCGCTGAATCCACCCCGGAAGACGCCAGCGACTGAGCGCCCAGTGCACGATGAGCGCCACCTGTTGGGCTGTCGAATCACCGCCGTTGCCGGACTGCTGGAGCCGTGGATCCCCCGACAAGCGATCGACCCGGGCGATCAGGGGAGCCGGGCCGAAGTTCGCCGCAAGGACGCGGATGACGGCATCGTCGAGGGGAGGCAGTCCTGACCAATCCCGGGGCTCAAGGCAGTCGCCCCGGGCGGCAGTCAGAACGTCGACAAACTCTTCATGACGACGTAGCTGTTGACGGCGCTCACGCCGGGCAGGTTGGCGAGGCGTTTGGCGTGGAACTCCTCGTAGGCGCTCAGGTCGGCGACCTCGACGTCGAGGATGTAGTCGAAGTTGCCGGTGACGTGGTGGGTCTCGACAACTTCGGCCAGTTCGATCACGGCCGCCTCGAACGCGCTCACATCGCCATGAGCGTGGCGCGCCAGGCGGACGCCGACCATGACGTGGAGGCCGCGCCCGATGGCGGCCGGGTCGATCATGGCGCGGTAGCCGCGGATGACGCCGGCGTCCTCGAGTCGTCGGACTCGACGCAGACACGGTGAGGGCGACAATCCGACTTGCGCTGCAAGGTCTGCGTTGGCGATCCGACCGTGCGTGTTCAGGACGTCGAGGATTCGCCGGTCGATGTCGTCCATGGGGGCAGGATATTGCGCCCCCGACCCCCCTGGTGGGCGTGCGGGGCGTCCTGCCGGAGCAACAGGATTGCCAATTGCTCATCGAAGGCGATGCTGCCCTGCGGGGATTGCGACTCTGGGCCTTGGTCCTGGCGACTGCGTTCATGCACTCCGACAACTCCGTGAAAGGCGCGATCAGTGACAGCCATCGCACGACCCTTTGCCCTGGTCGACGTCTTCTCGTCCACGCCCTATCTGGGCAACCCTGTCGCGGTGGTCCTCGATGCTGAGGGTCTCGATGACGCCGTGATGCAGAGGATCGCCCGGTGGACGAACCTGTCGGAGACCACATTCGTCTTCCCGTCCATGGCTGGGGAGGCTGACTACCGGGTGCGGATCTACACGCCCGAGGCCGAACTCCCCTTCGCCGGGCACCCCACCCTGGGCGCGGCCCGCGCCTGGTTGGACAGCGGTGGTGTCCCCGGCAGCCGGGTCGGAGTGGTCCAGGAGTGTCAGGCCGGACTGGTGCAGGTCAGGGCTGAGGGAGGGCTGCTCTTCTTCGCCGCCCCGCCGACCATCAGGTCCGGAGCCCTCGACGAGTCCTACCTCGAGTCGACCTCAGCAGCCCTGGGGATCAGCCGCGACCAGGTCGTGTCCCACCAGTGGATCGACAACGGGCCTGGGTGGGCCGTGATCCAAGTGGCCACGGCAGCTGAAGTACTCGCGCTCGAGCCCGACTTGTCCAGGATCCCGGACGCCATGGTCGGCGTGCTCGGTGCCCATCCTGCGGGATCGCCGTACCGGTATGAGCTGCGCACCTTCGCGCCGCGGGCCGGTGTGCCCGAGGACCCCGCCTGCGGCAGCATGAACGCAGCCGTCGCCCAGTGGCTCGTCCGCATCGGTGAGGTCACTTCCCCTTACCGCGTGTCGCAGGGCGGCAGGCTGCATCGGGCCGGGGACATCACCGTCAGCCCGGATGCCGACGGCACGATCTGGGTCGGCGGGCAGGCCGTGACGCTGCAGCGCGGCACGGTCGTGGCGTGACGCGCGTAGGCGTCGAGCAGCACGTCTCCCTCCCACGAAACGGAGCTCGCGGTCCCATGAGCGACACAGCCTGGTCCGGCCGGTTCCCCGCCAACGGGATCATCGACCTCCTCGACCACTTCCCGACCCACAATCTCGGCGAGAGCACCTCCCGGGATCTGCTGTTCGGCGAACTGCTCGACCTGGTGGGGATGGAGAGTGTTCGCGGACTGCCTCTGGGCTACGTTAGCGCCGCTGGCAGCGCTCGACTGCGGGATCGGATCTCGACGCTGACCGGCGTTCCCGCCGAGTGGGTGTTGACGACCCAGGGCGTCGGACTGGCCCTGTTCCTCCTGGCCTTCGAGCACTGCCGTCCCGGCGACGAGGCGATCATCGTCACCCCGTGCTTCCCCCCGAGCCGAGACGCCATGGTCGGCGCCGGTGTTCAGGTCGTCACGGTCCCGTTGGAATTCGACCGCGGCTACCGACTGAATGTGGACGCGATCGCGGACCGTCTCACGCCGCGGACGAAGTTGGTCAGCGTCGCATCGCCCCAGAACCCCAGCGGGGTCCGGTTCCACGACGACGACGTCGAGTCCCTGCTCGCCGCGATGTCGCACCGGGCACCGGACGCGCTGCTCCTCATCGACGAGATCTACCGCGACGCCACCTACGGGACGGCACCGGTCTCGGCTAGCTTCGCGTCACGCGACCCGCGAGTCCTCACGACCGGCTCGATATCGAAGGCGTACGGCGCGCCGGGTCTGCGCGTCGGGTGGGTGACCGTGCCGGATCCGGGCCTGCGCAGCAGGCTGATCGTGGCCAAGATGAACATCGTCCTGTCCAGCTCCGCCCTGGACGAAGCGTTCGCGGACCTCCTTCTCGCGCACCGTGAGGAGATCCTCGCCCCCCGCCGCGCCATGCTCGAGGACGCCTTGAACGTCCTCGAGGAGTGGCACACCACGGAGAAGGACCGACTGGATTGGATCCGGCCGGACAGCGGAGCGATGTGCTGCATGCGGCTGCGAGCGGACCGGTACGACGACGGCGCGGTGTCGCGGTTCTGGGACAGGCTGCCCGAACGAGACGTCCAGGTCGGGTCGGGACTGTGGTTCGGGGAGTCGGCACGAGTCTTCCGCCTCGGTTTCGGCTACCTGCCGCTGACCGGGTTCCGTCTCGCCCTCGAGGCGTTGACGGCGACCCTGGACGACGTGAGCCGGTGACCTGCATCGCCACGGCCGGCACAGTGCTCGACGCCCGCGCGCTGGCGAGCGAGTGGATCCGAGACGTCGACGGCACGATGTTCCTGGCAGGAGGCTGATTGGAGTCCGACCGCACCCTGCGCGATCCGGAGTCCGGCGACCTGATCAGAAGCGCACCCACCGCGGACGGCGCCGCGGTGCTGGCGGCGCTGGCCGTCGCCGACGACGTTCGCCTCGGTCCTCGCCGGGCGACCCGCCCAGCGAAGCGTCGCGGCGGCAGGAGCCGTCAGGCGCTGACGAGCTCGACGGCGCGCTCGGCCGAGGCGACGCAGTCGGGGATGCCGAGGCCGTAGGCACCGCTCCCGGCCAGGCGGATGCCGGGGAACGCGGTGAGGTGCTGCTCGACCTCGGCCACGCGGTCGAGATGGCCGACGGCGTACTGCGGCATCACGCCGCTCCAGCGCTGCACGTGGGTCATGACGGGCTCGACGTCGATGCCCAGGGTGCGCGCGAGCTCCTCGCGGGCAAGGCGCACCAGGTCGTCGTCGCCGACTGCCTGATCGGCGCGGACCGTGACACGGAACAGTTCGTGCCCGACCGGCGCGCGGCCGGGGAACTTCGTCGTCGACCGCGTGACCGAGCGCACGGCACCGCGCCCGGGCTCGGCGATGAGGTAACCGTGGGCGGGCAGGAGCGCGTCGAGGTCGGGCACGCCCTCGGTCGCGTAGCCGATCGACACGGTGGTGGTCGATGCGGTCGACATCGCCCGCAGGGTCTCTGCTGCATCGGCAGCGCCGAGCTGG